>Ga0136611_10000889_pt1 | contig 20294 bp, 18 predicted proteins | sample AntDrymUQ2232306_2_FD_106645 | JGI IMG/M metagenome (GOLD analysis project Ga0136611, IMG submission 106645) | Polar desert sand microbial communities from Dry Valleys, Antarctica - metaG UQ223 (23.06) | ecosystem: Environmental > Terrestrial > Soil > Desert | place: Antarctica: Dry Valley...
GTACACGCGGTCACGATCACGGATGAGGTGCTTGGGACGCCTGCCCCATGCGGTGGCCTCAACGAGCTGGCGCCCCACCCAGGCGGCCGTGGGATGGGCGGTCACGGCATGGTGGATCAGCTCCCGCCGGCCGTGGGTGCTGAACAGCACCACGTACAGCGTCTTGAACGTGAGGGTCTGGACGGTGAACAGGTCCGCGGCTCAGATGGCGTGCGCGTGCTTGGCGAGGAACGTCCGCCAGGTCTGGCTTGGTGCTCGCGCTGGGCCACGCGGCCGGGAGCGACGGATCGAGCGAGTGCTGACCGCGATCCCCAGCGTGCGCACTTCGCCCCGGATGCGCGCGCTGCCCCACAACGAATTCTCGTGGGACATGCGGGCGATGAGGTGCTGCACCTCCGGGCTGAGCCGTGGCCAGCCGCCTGCCGAACGGGAGCGCCAGCGCCAGTACCACCGCCAGCCCGTGCGGTGCCACCGCACCACCGTGTCGGGTTCGACGAGCAGGAGGTGAGCACGCCAGTCCCGGCGCAGGCGGTGGATCAGCACCCAGAGCAACGTGTCGAGCCGCCGGAAGCGGACGCGCCGCCGGCGCGTTGGCCGCGTGATGACCGCCAACTGGTGCCGCAGCAACAGGGTCTCTACGACCAGATCACCGTGCCGCCGGCAGAGCGCACGTACGATCGAGAGGACGCCCAAGACGAGAGCAAACACCCCCGTAGCATCACCGATCCAGGAGCGCCACGTCGCGGACAGGGGTTTGCCGTCCCACAGGTTGACTTCACTTGCCACTTCGCCGGTAGAAGTCGCCGGCGTCGCGCTCGACGCCCTACGCCTGGTGAAGTCTGGTGACCGTGTCTTTGTCCATGGCGCCGCAGCGGCACCTCAGACGCTGATTGCGGCGCTGGTCGCCCATACGGATGAGCTTTGTGACGTGGAGGTCACCCACCTTCACACTCTCGGTCCAGCGCCATACGCCGCTCCGGGGATGGAACGCAGCTTCAGACATCGGGCCCTCTTTGTTGGCCCAAATGTGCGTGAGGCAGTCCAGGCTGGGCGCGCAGACTTCGTACCGGTGTTCCTCTCGGACATCCCCGCGCTCTTCTCCGGCGGCTCGCTCCCCCTTGACGTGGCGCTTCTCAACGTCTCAATGCCCGACGCGCACGGTTTCTGCTCGCTCGGCACCTCGGTTGACGTCGCGCTCGCAGCCGCGCTTTCCGCCAGAACCGTTATCGCGCAGCTGAACAGTTCCATGCCGCGCTCGCTCGGCCAGTCCTTTGTGCATGTCAGCCGCTTCGCCGCCACCGTCAAGGTGAACAAGCCACCCATCGAAGAGCAGCCTGCGCAGCCAACCGAAGTGGAGCTCGCCATCGGGCGCAACGTGGCCTCGCTGGTGGAATATGGCGCCACGATTCAGATGGGTATTGGCGCCATCCCCAACGCCGTGCTCGCATCGCTCACCGGTCATCGCGATCTCGGCGTCTTCACTGAGATGTTCACCGATGGCGTAGCGGACCTCGTGGAGCGAGGTGTGATTACCGGCGCTCGCAAGCCCATCTTTCCTGGCAAGGTGGTCGCATCGTTCGTCGTCGGCACTCAGAAGACCTACCGGTTCCTGGACGACAATCCCATGGTGGAGATGCTGCCGTGCGACGTGACCAACGACACCGCGCGCATCCGCCGGCATCCAAACATGACCGCCATCAACTCCGCCATTCAGGTAGACCTCACCGGTCAAGTCTGCGCCGACTCTATCGGCCATAAGGTCTACAGTGGCGTTGGCGGCCAGATGGACTTCATGCGCGGAGCGGCTCTTTCGCCGGGCGGAAAGCCCATCATCGCGCTTCCGGCCACCGCGCGGAACGGGACCCTCTCCCGGATCGTGCCCGCGCTGCTGCCCGGTGCTGGCGTCACCACCACGCGTGCCCACGTGCATTATGTCGTGACCGAGTTCGGTAGCGCGCTGCTGCACGGCAAGAGCCTGCGTGAGCGCGCGCAAGCGCTGATCGAGCTCGCCGCCCCCCAATTTCGTGAGTCGCTTGCTCGCGAGGCACACTCGATCTCTGCTTAAGACGCTCATTGACCCGGAGCGTCCGTTCGTCGCTCCCGGTTAGACCGATGCGCAACGTCGGGGGCTCCACGAACACTTCCACTCCAGCCACTCCTCGACTCTCTTGGGCATTGCGCCCCGGCCAACCCACTCGTTGACGGTAACGCACGATCTCAGGATGCGGCCGCCATGCATAAGAAGAACACGCTATTTGTGACGTGCTTTCAAAGACGTGTTACACTAGTCGTGCCCGAGGGGGAGTACCCCATGCAGGCGTCATCGTCAATACGGCCGCTCTGTTGCGGCCCGGTGATGCCAGCCCGACCAGTGAGGCCGGGAGAGACCTTCGGATTCGATTGTGGGTGTGTGCGCTAGCGCGCGCCCGCCGTATTCGGAAGGCTCTTTGCTCATGGATCAGCTATGGCCGTGGCTCGGCTTCAACGTGTTTGTGCTCGCCCTCCTCGCGGTGGACCTGGGGGTCTTTCACCGCACCGCGCATGTCGTCTCTATGAAAGAGGCCGCCGGCTGGAGCGTTGCCTGGATCTCACTCGCACTCGCCTTTAACGCCGGGGTCTACGCGTTTATGGGACCCCAGGCCGGACTGGAGTTCCTGACCGGTTACTTGATCGAAAAAGCGCTTTCGGTCGACAACATCTTTGTCTTCGTCCTGATTTTCGCCTACTTCCAGGTGCCGGCCAAGTACCAGCACCGCGTGCTGTTCTGGGGCATCATCGGCGCGCTGCTGATGCGGGCCGGGATGATCTTTGCCGGGGCATACCTGATTGAGCAGTTCCACTGGATCATCTACGTGTTCGGCGCCTTCCTCGTGTTCACCGGCATCCGGATGGCCACCCAGCAGGAGCACGATATCGAGCCCGAGTCGAACCCGGTCGTGCGGCTTGTTCGCCGGTTGACGCCCGTCACGCCGGCGTATCACGGGCAGAGCTTCTTCGTGCGGGAATCAATAAACGGAGCAGTGCGCTGGGTTGCCACGCCGCTGTTCATGGTGCTGGTGCTGGTGGAGACCACCGACCTACTGTTCGCGGTGGACTCAATCCCCGCCATCTTCGCGGTGACCACCAACCCGTTCCTCGTCTACACGTCAAACGTCTTCGCGATCCTGGGTCTCCGTTCGCTGTACTTCCTGCTGGCAGGTGTCATCCACAAGTTTCACTTTCTGAAGTTGGGCCTCTCGCTGGTGCTGGTGTTTGTGGGCGCCAAAATGCTGCTCGCCGACTTCTACAAAGTGCCCACCGCGCTTTCCCTGGGAGTAATCGCGCTCGTACTCGTGGCGTCGGTAGTGGCATCGCTGCTCTTCCCCAAGGTGGCAGAAGCGCACACCCCGGTGGAGCATGACCCGCTTGATCCGTCTGACATCCCGGTCCCGATCCCACTAGTGGGATCGACGCAGCCACCCGAGGAGGATCGCATCCAACGGCCCGCCGCCTAGAGGCCGCACACCCAACAACAAACGTCAACGTGGGAGGCGGCGGCCGTCACCAGCTCGCGTTGACGTAGGCCGGTGGTCGTACCACTGGGACGCGAGGTACATGTCCTGACAAGTCCACCCGGCACCGGCGCGCGATTCAGCATCGCCTGCGGCGCCGCCGCCGAACTTCGCACCGTCGCGTAGGCCTCTCGCCCCACGGGCCATAATGCGTGGGATCCCTGACGCGCCCTGCGCGGTGGGGTGCCAGACCTAGAGACATTGAGAGGAGCACCTATGACTCATAAGGACAGCCTTTTCGAACGCGGACGCACGCTGGAAGATGACTACTTTCGCAAGAAGGACCAGGAACTGATCGAGAAGATACGCAGCGCGGCCGCCGCGGTTCGGTCGCGAGTAGAGATGGGCCAGAAGGTCGGCATCATGGATCCGGAGACTCTCGCGGAGCTTGAGGCGCTTGGATTTACGCCTGACACTGTGGTCCTGCTGCCGCTCGCGCCCGCCGTGCAGATGGCATGGGCCGAAGGGGGCGTAAGTGCTGCCGAAAGGGGCCTGATCGTGAAGCTCGCGCGCAGCCGCGGTATTGAAGAAGGAAGCGTTGCCGATCAAACGCTCGCCGAGTGGATGAATGTCCGGCCGGGGAACCAAGTGTTCGAGCACGCGACGCGCCTGATTCGCGCGATGCTTGCGTCGCCGGGGGCGGACCAAGTGACCGCTGATGATCTAGTCACGCACTATGAGTCGATCGCCGCGGCGTCAGGCGGCATTCTCGGCATGAACCGCATCTCCGCTGAAGAGCGGCTGCTCCTCACGGCACTCGCCAAGCAGCTGAAGGCGAGTGCCGTGAGGACGGCTTCTTGACCTCCAGAGACTTGAGTCACGTATGAGCGAACGTAGAGTGGGCCCGCGATGGCCGATCCGGCCCCTTCCATGGTGGTCAAGGGCGGGGGCCGCGGAAATCCCAATCAAGCATGGTCCGTAGGCTCGTGAACTCGATCCCGACCCTACCGCTCGGCGGGCTAGGCGCCGAGAGTCGCGCGATTCACTGGACCTTTCTGACCAATCACGCGCATGTGTTGCTCGCTATCGCTTGCAATCCTGAAGCACGTATGCGAGACATAGCGGCGGTGGTAGGCATCACCGAGCGCGCAGCGCAACGCATCGTCGCCGATCTAGAAGCAGGCCAGTATCTGTCCCACCAAAAGGTTGGCCGCCGTAATCGGTACCAGATTCATGGCAACCGCCCGCTCCGGCACCCGCTCGAGCAAGACCACGAGGTTGGCGATCTCGTGAAGGTTCTCACGCCACCTGCGCGCTAGCGCTATCGGACCCGCCAGGCCGTTTGAGGGCCATCTGCTCGCGCCGGCCCGTTCAGGTCGCTGGCTGCACACCCACCGTCGGGTGTGCAGCCAGGCGTGCCAGGATGCGTGCGTCCTCTTCTTCATCAATCAGCACGAAGCGGTCTGGCTCGGCTTCGTAAGCTACGCGTCGGGCTATTCAATAATCAGCGTCCCCTTCATACCCGCATCTTTGTGCCCTGTAATTGTGCACACCATGTCGAAGGTGCCTGTCTTCGTCAGGGTGAACTCAACCCAGCCAGTCTTGCCCGGCAACGTGTGCGTCATGACCTGCATCGGGCCACCGTGGCCGGACCCGGCTTCATGCTCTGACGCGCGAACGCCTGTGACCGGTATCAGGTCGACACGTAGATCGTGTTCGACTATGCCACCATCGGTTATCTGAATACGGACGGGCTTCCCCACCGGCACCCGAACCGTGCTCGGAGTGAACGCGAAATCCGTCGCCCGAACGCTGATGGCGGGAGCTATCGATTGCTGGTTCGCCGGGGCAGTCGCCGCACTGGCGCACGCCACCCCAAACGGCGCCAGCAGGACCACCCCCATCCGGAATGTTGATCTGCGATTCATGATGAAACTTCTTTCTCGTCAAGACTTGACGTCAAATGCGATCTTCGTCGCGGGATGGAAGAGACAGATCGCGTCAAAGGCGCCTGTCGTGGACGGCGCCGTCCAGGTGAACGTGCCCGTCTGGCCGCCCCCCACAATCGGGCTCACCATCTTGCCTTCACCCCCCACCAGGTTGTGATTCTCGTCGTCCCCGTTGATCAGCGTGAACTTAATGATCTCGCCTGGTTTGGCGGTAATGGTCTTGGGATCAAAGACATTATTCGTTGTCTTGATCGTAATCTCACGCTGCCCGGCCACGGCAGCTGCGCCAGCCGCAGGCTGGACGGTCTGCGTGCCTGCCGATGGCTGGGCCGGGAGCGTCGGTTCCGCAAAGGTGACCTTGAACGTCTTGGTCGGATCCACCACACTCGCGAACTGCCCGAGTCCCGCGGGCTGCGCCTTGATCTCCACGGTCTTACGCTGACCCGGCTTAATCTCAAAGACTGGAATACCCAACTCCTTGCTCTCCAGCACTATGGTCTTGCTGTTAGTACCGCCGCCGCTGGTGAAGGTGACACGCGCCGATTCGCCGGGCTTGACGGTGAGCGATGGCGGGCTGAACGTGCCCGGCGCGGTGACCGTAATCATTGACGGCTTGTTCTTGAGCAAGTCACGTTGCACCGCCAGAGCCGTGCCTCGCAGCCCAGTCATGGAGGAAACCACTTCCCCCATCAAGAGGCCGGGACCACTCGCCGGGTCTGCGTAGTAACGGGCCCACGTGCCACCGTGCGTATCACCGTCTGCCGGCATCTTGATGATCTGCTTGACCTCCTCGGTCTCCGCATCCACCACGTAGATGGCGTGATCGGCATTTGAAGTCGCCCAGACCTCGCCCCCATCGGGAGAGATCAAGACGTGATCCGTCGTCCGCCCAATCACTACCACGTTGCTGACGATGTTGGCCGTGGTGTCGATGATCGTCATGGTGCGGCCCTGCTGGCCGTACCCGCGCGCCTCACCCTTATCGGCCACGTAGAGCTTCGTCTCGTCGTAGGACAGCCGCGCGCCCCACGGGCCTGGGCCGGTGGATAGCTCCTGGACCACTTTCATGGTCTGGGTGTCTACCTTGGACACCTTGCTGTGCCCGCATTCAGTCACCCAGACGTACTTGCCGTCTTGGGTTGGCTCTGGCCAGCACGGGTCACCCACTGGCGCCATACCCACTACTTTCCACGTCTTGAGATCCACCTTGGCCAGGTAGCCCTCCACGTCTTCTCTCAATGAGGACGTGGGTGCTGGGACGGTGAAATACATGTACTGGCCGGCTACCTCGCCCGATGCCACGTACGGATGGCCCGAAAAGTCCGTGCGGCTCATGCCGGCCACAATTTGATTGTCGTTAGACGGGTCAATTACCCACGCACCAGAGCCGGCAAAGTTCCAACCGAAGTCCACCACCATCATCAGCTCACGTCCATCGGGCGCGGTGAAGTTGTTCACATGGTGCGGCCGGCCCTGCGACTCATAGACCTTGTTCACTTTTAGGGTCCGCCCATCAATCACCAGGAGGAAATTGCGGTCGCTGCCGATCGCCGGCAGGTAAATCCACCTCGCATCGTGCGAAACTCCGATGCCGTGGCTGGAGCGGTTAAGGCTGTACTCCTCTGGCAGCTCTGACCGCGCGACGACCTTATAGCTTTTGGCGTCAATCGCCACAATCTCATTGCGCGTGTTCGTCGCGCCCCACGTCGTGCTCTCATTAGAGAAGTAATAGAGATCGCCGTCATTTGGCCTGACGCTCGCAGGGCCGCTCGAATCACGCTGCTCCACCAACCGGATGCCCAGGTACTCCATCCACTGTGCTGGCGTGCGCTTGTCTGCCGCGATGAACGCGATAGGACCTGGCTGTGTCGCGGTGGGCGGCTGCACCTTCGGTTGTGGCGGCGGGACCGGCAGCGCGGCGCCCGCGAGCTTGGCCCGCGCCTCGCTGCCGCCGCCGCCGCCGTTGATCTGCCACCCGCCCGGTGCGCACACGATAACCACCGCGCCCGCGAGCGCTACTGTGGCAAAGCCCGCCACAACGTTGCGCGGTGCGGACCAATTCCACCGACTGCGTGTCTTCATGCTGGCAACTCCTGTTTCCTGCATAGACCGTACGTTCGCGTCCGCCGCCCCGCATCCGGGTTTCTCCCGATGCGCTCCCCATCTCTCTGAGCGAGACTCTGTGGCAGGAGGCTCATCATGGACTTCACGCAGGTTGGGATCGACATCGTGCTGATCGGGCTCATTCTGGCTTTGAGCGTCGTCACCAGCGTGGTCGTCAAGCGTACTGAGCGCCGCAGACCACAACCCGGACACGGCATCTTAAATCGTTCCGAGAACGCATTCTGCTCGTACCACGCGCGTTACGCTGGTGGTACGGGCCGCCTTGGTGCCCGACTCCTAAGCAGCCTTTGATGGTATCCAGCGCTCCACCGCAGCCGGTGTGCCGGGAGAAGTGACATCTGACCACCCCCGTTCGCACGCCAGCGGCACCAGGAGCACAGGCACCGGTGAGTGACGGAGAACCTCGGCCGCGACGCTTCCCATGAAGAGGCGCCCCAAGCCAGAGCGGCCATGCGTGGACATCACCACAAGGTCGGCGCCGCTCAGAGTGATTTCGTTCACAATTCCCCGTTCCACTGTTCCGTGGGGCGCGGCCACCTCAACGTGCAGATCACCTTTGTTAGTAAGGCTAGCGGCGCAGGCCGTGAGGTACCGCTCAGCCTCGTCAGCCTCAGCTTGCTGTGCCTTCGCATGGTCACGGATCGGCAAGACGTGGGACTCAACCGCGCGCACGAGCAGGAGCTGGGCGCCATTGTTGCGCGCAAGTACCGTCGCGTAAGGCAGTGCGCGCGCTGCCAGGTCCGAGCCATCGAGCGGTACCAGGATCTTGCGAAACATAGTGATTCATCCCCCAGAACCAGCCTACGTGACCGCCCGGCGTACCCCATCGGGAGAAACCCCGATCTATGCAACGGACCGTGCAATCCACCGAACAATGCAGGCCAAGTGGGACCATTGCTGAAAGCCTCAAAAGGGCGGGGCGCACACGTGGCCACGCACTGAATCACGCGGCAAGACGGGCACCGTCTCGCCACATCCCTTGCGTTTTACGCAATTCGGAAAGCTCGCCTGGTACTGGCGTGCCCGCCGGTATCGCCAGAAGACGTGTCTCGACAAGCGACGTGGACGACCGCCAGCTGCTCACGCGCTTGATGTCGCTTACTGCCAAGCGGGCAGATGCCAGACTTACGGTGATTGCCGTGATCCGCCACCCCCCCCGAAGTCTGATACCGCTGATAGACGCCCCAGGTCATCTCGTCCATTGTCGTCCTTCGAGTGTCCACTAGTGCCGAGCCAGTTGCATCAGGGAAAACCCCATGGAGTGTCTGGCGGCGGGCTGGGACACTAAAGGCTGTCTGAAAACGCGGTGGCACGGGAGCCGCCCCAAGGAGGGGCATGGCACGAGACCCGTACCCCAGCGATTTGACCGATGAGGAATACGCGCGTGTGGAACCGCTCCTGCCGGTGTTCGCGGCACGCGGCCGGCCGCGGGAACACCCGTGGCGCTCGCTCCTGGATGGCGTGTTCTATCTGGTGCGCACCGGGTGCCAGTGGCGCCACTTGCCACACGAGTTCCCACCCTGGAAGACGGTTTATCACTACTTCCGGCTGTGGCGCCTCGACGGCACGTGGCAGCGGCTGCACATCGCGCTGCGGGACGCAGTGCGCACGGCGGCCGGCCGTGCCCTACAGCCGAGCGGGGGCATCGTGGACGCGCAGTCGGTAAAGACAACCAGCGTCGGCGGCCCGCGGGGCTACGATGGCGGCAAGAAGGTTTCCGGCAGGAAGCGGCACCTCCTGGTGGACACCCTCGGCCTGGTCCTGCGGGCCGACGTCCACACCGCCGATCTTCAGGAGCGCGCCACCGTGCCGCAGCTGCTCGACGGAGCAGAACGGGAGTTCCCGCGCCTCAGCAGGGTGTGGGTCGACCAGGGCTACACCGGGAGCGGACGCGCGTGGATCGAACGGGAGCTCGGCTGGACCGTCGACGTCGTGCAGCATCCGCGCAAAGCGCGTGGCGAGTGGGTACCGCTCGGGACCGGGAGCGACCCGCGGCCATTCGAGTGGCGTCGTCTCCCGCCCGAGCGGACTGGCTTCCGTGGCCCCCTTCCGAGACGGTGGGTCGTGGAGCGGACGTTCGGCTGGTTCATGCACAGTCGCCGCTTCGCGCGCGCCTACGAGCGACTGCCCGCCACCGATGAGGCGCTCATCTACGTCGCCATGACCAGGCTCATGCTCCGCCGTCTCACCCGCACCCAGCAGGAGTGACATTTCTCAGACAGCCTTTACTACGGTGCAACCCGCATTCGATGCATCTCTGCCGGCAGCGCCTGGCGTAATTCGATGGGGTCCAGGCGTAGCGCTTACCGTGGCGATCGCTGGGCTCTCACTTGCGCTTGTGGCGGCCGAGACTCGCCTGCTCGGGCCGCCGCTGATTGAGGCACTGGTACTGGCACTGCTGATCGGCGTGGGAGCACGCACTCTATTGGAGAGCAAGAAGGGCGCTCTCTTTGCGCCGGGGGCCGCCTTCGCCGCCAAGCAAGTGCTGGAGGTAAGCGTCGCGTTGCTGGGCGCCAGCGTGTTCCTACCCGCCATGGCCCGCGCGGGGCCTACACTCCTGGCACCGGTCATCCTGGGCGTCTCGGCTGGGATCGTAGTGAGCTTCGGCATTGCTCGCGCGCTCGGGTTGCCTCCCAAACTCGCCGCGCTGGTGGCCATGGGGAACTCCATTTGCGGGAACTCCGCCATCGCCGCGCTCGCATCGGTGATCCGTGCGGAAAAGAAGGATGTCGCAAGCGCCATCGGCCTCACGGCAGTGCTCGGCGTTGGCCTGGTGCTCCTGCTGCCCGCGCTCATCGTGCCGCTCGCACTTTCGCACTATCAGTACGGAGTGCTGGCTGGGATGAGCGTGTATGCGGTGCCCCAGGTAGTGGCCGCCGCGTTTCCCGTCAGTCAGTTGTCCGGCGAGGTGGCGACGCTGGTGAAACTCATGCGAGTGCTACTTCTCGGGCCTGCCGTACTGAGCGTTGGCCTGCTGTTCCGACTTTTTGGCGCTGAAGCCGGCGGTGCCGGTGCCCGGTTCTCCACGTACGCGCCGTGGTTCGTGCTGGTATTCCTCTTGCTGGCCACGGTGCGCAGCGTCGGGTTACTGCCAGACGCCCTTTCCGGCGCGGCGCGTGAAGTGAGCCGGCTTCTGACCATCATCGCAATGGCGGGCTTAGGCTTTGGCGTTGATGTGGCGGCGGTACGCAGCGTAGGTCCGCGAGTGGCGGTAGCCGTGATCGCGTCGCTCGTGTTCCTGGTGGGCCTCACCATCTCGGCATTGAGGTTGGGCGGTATCGGCGAGTAGCCACCGCCAGCACTGGCCCGCATTGGCCAGCAGTGGCCCAGGCGTCACAGCATACGTGGATCATCGGGGGAAAAACCCGATGCCGGATCTCGAAGGATGACTTACGCTCGGAATCACCCAAGCCTCATGTATCAACGAATCCTCGTCCCGCTCGATGGCTCAGCACTCTCGGAGCATGCACTCCCGTTCGCCGCCTCACTCGCCAGGCAGCACCGCAGTGAGATAGTTCTCGTGCGCGCGGTCGAGGTCCAACTTCCTCCTGGCGGTGACCTCCTGCACGCCCAGAAAAGGGCCGTCCACCATGCCCAGAAGTATCTTGAATCCCTTGCCGCGCGCCTGATTGTTGGCAAAGCGCCAGAGGTAGCCGTCTACTGCGGCCCGCCAGCGGCCGGCATTCTCGAGCAGATAGTGCTGTATTGCGCTGACCTTGTGGTGATGTCCACGCACAGCCGCATCGGGGTATCGCGTTTGATCCTTGGCAGCGTGACCGATCACATTCTGCGCCACGCCCGTGTGCCCGTGCTGCTGATCCCCGCCGCGTGCGAGCACAAATGGGACCCTGGGCAGCTTGGCAACTTCGGCCGGACAACGCACGTCCTCGTGCCGCTTGATGGCTCCCGGCACGCTGCCCGGGCCCTGGGCGCCGCCCGTGCCGTGATTGAGGGTGTCCCCTCAAAGGTCACCTTGCTCAAAGTTATCGAACTGCCCGCTGGCACGCAGCCGCACAATTTGGCAGAAGAGATCTCGAAGCAGGAAGAGTATCTACACGCCCAGGCACGCTCGCTTTCGGACATCGCAGAAGTGCGCACAAGCGTTGAGGTCGGGTCACCGGTCGACTGCATCGTGGAACGTGCCCAAGACAGAAAGGCAGATCTGGTAGTCATGGCCTCACATGGTCGTGGTGGACTGACTCGGTTTGTCATGGGAAGCGTCGCAGAATCAGTGTTACACCGGTTGGACGTGCCGCTCCTCATCGTCCGGCCAGACCCGGCATTTGGCCCCGAGCCGTATCCCGAAAGAAACGACCATCACGATGAGGCGTTGCCGTCTCAGGCTAAGCCAGTACTAGACGCCGTCGCCTGACCTACTACTTCATTACCTGAGCGGAACCATGCGTGTGATCTAATCACGTGCATGCCATTGCGCGATCCCGCAGGAAGGCTGTGCATCTTCCTCGCGGACGATCATGCCCCGCTGCGGCGCGCACTGCGCATGCTCATTGAAACCCAGCCAGATATGGCCGTGGTTGGGGAGGCGGCTGACGGGCAAGAAGCGCTGGAGAAGGTCACCCAACTGGCCGATACCGGCGCAGTTCATGTCGTGCTAATGGACATCGGCATGCCCCGACTCAACGGGCTTGAAGCGCTGCGCCGCCTGAAGAACGACTACACCGACCCCGCCGTGTTGGTGCTCACTTCTCACGAGAGTGAAGCGTATCTCTTCCAGGTGGTTCAGGCGGGCGGCGCCGGCTACGTGCTCAAGCAGGCCGCCGATGAGCATCTGCTGGTCGCCATCCGGGACGCGGCGGCAGGCAAGCCATTCCTTCACCCTGGCATGGAGACGCGCCTGCTGACGGACTTTGTGCACCGCGCCAGGCGCGCGGGCGAACGAGCAGAGAACGCCTTCCTGGCCCTGACCGAGCGCGAGCGAGAGGTGCTCAGCATGGTGGCGGAGGGTTTCTCGAATCAAGAAGTCGCCGCCAAGCTGATCCTCTCGGTCAAAACCATCGAGACGCACCGCGCGCACATCATGAGCAAGCTCAACTTACGTTCGCGCGCCGAGCTGGTGCACTACGCCCTCCGAGAGGGCTACCTCACCATCGAAGCCGGCGAGGCGGCGGCCCCTGCCGTGCCGTGAACCACGCGGGGCCGCCGGTCGGAACGAGCACGGTGAGCGCCGCGATCTCCACTGGTCTCGCGCGACTAAGTGGCACCATCGGGGCGCATCGGGGCGGCGAAGGCGCGGGCTAGAAAAGCACCAGCGGCTTCATCACCCCGTCCGCTTTCGTCTGCATCAGGCGGAACGCCTGCTCCACCCGGCTGAACGGAAATCGGTGGGTCGTCATCGGCGTGGGATCTACTTTCCCCGACTCCAGGAGGCGCAGAATGCGTGTCATGCGCTCACTGCCACCGGGGCACAGCCCGGTGCGGATGGTCTTGCCGGACATCCCCATACCGTATTCGGCCAACGGGATGTGGAGCGGCTCAGCAACTTCGCCGTGATACCCAATGTTTGAAATCGTTCCACCCGGCTTGGTCACACGGATGCATGCCTCAAACGTCTGCGGCATTCCCAGCGCCTCAATGGCCGAATCAACACCCTGACCATTGGTCAAATCGAGGATCTGCTGGACGGCGTCACCCTTCTTGAAGTCCACAATCTCATCGGCGCCAAAGGCGCGTGAGAGTGCTTGTCGCTTGGGATCGGTCTCCACCGCGATGATCCGTCCGGCGCCGAGCAGTCGAGCGCCAATCGTGGCGGAAAGACCAACTGGCCCCTGGGCGAAGATCGCCACCGTGTCGCCCAGCCTGATACCGGCGTTCTCTGCGCCCATGAACCCGGTGGACAGCATGTCCGTGGCGTAGAGTGCCGCCTCATCCGAGACCGACGCCGGGATGTGGACCAGGTTCGCCTGCGCGTTATTGACGTGGAAGTATTCGGCAAGGTTTCCATCCTTTTGAATGGTGGACTTGTATCCCCCCAGCATGCCGCCGCATTGTGACGGCGAGCCGCGCTGGCAGTACTCACACTGAAAGCACGGCGTAATGGCGTTGACCAGCACCCGATCGCCAATCGCAAAGCCGGTGACTTCGGAACCAAGCTGCCAGACGGTGCCCACCGCCTCGTGCCCGAGGGTCCGATCCGCCTCGACGGGCAGCACTCCCTTGGCCGTATGCACGTCTGACGTACAGATCATCGCCGCCGTGGTCTTCACGATCGCGTCGTTGGGGCCAGGTGTGGGAATGGGCTTCTCGATCACGGCGACCTCGTTGGGACGCCGGAGCACGAACGCGCGCATAGTCCCGGCGTCGCGTCCGTTTGTGCTGATGTGCACGCCGGACACTGCCGGGGCAGGAACAGCTGCGGGTGTAAGCGGGGTTGCGATAGCCATGATGTAGAACTCCTCCCTCTCAGTGTGGCGACCGGGAAGCGCTAGCGCATCAGGCAAAACCCCTACGCACGTGGAAGCAAGCGTGGTCTTTGCCTCGCGCAGGACGGGATCAGGGTTTTCCCCTAATCCGCGGCGCGGTGGACGGCGGCATAGTTGAGGCACGGACCGAACTCGAAGCAACGAACGAGATCAGGCCAGGGGCCAATGAGGCGCCACTCCTCTCACGAGGTCGCATGCGTCGCAGAGGGCAGCTGAGCTGCCAAGCCTGGATGATCAAGACCGCACTGCAACGGGACCGATCCGACTATACAGAACGCGCAAGCGTGTCGAAACGCGAACGCGTGAAAAGGAGGCGGCAACTGAAACTCATCAAGCAGATGCCAATCGACCGATCCCACCGTCGCTTCTGGCGAGCGGGGCCATGCACGGCCACGGGGCCTGTGAACCGAGCGGTCCGCCGGCGAGAGACTCGAGCTGAGCAGTAAGGCGAAAACGAGCCTGGTTTACCAGGCCACCGGTGAGGCCAGTGGGCATTCCGAAGTTCCGGGCCCAAGCCTCCCGCGCCAGAACCCTCCTCGGGCACGTACCCGGCTGACGGACGGCACACTTGTGCGCACGTCCAACCGAATAGTCCGCAATGGGGAGCGAGTGTCAAACGACACCGCTCCCCTTCTTCATGTCCCCTGGAGATCCCGCTCCCGCCCGACGCGACAACTCGGTCTTGTGGTCTCCGGTAGGCGCGCCGGACTGCTCATTGCATCGGGGAAACCCCGGACGCGCGTTCGCCGCTGGTGCGAGACACTTGTGGCATGTGCCAGCCGCCTGCCGGTAGGAATCACGAGGAGCTCACTGCAATGAATACCCAGCGAGTCGGCCTCTGACACTGCCCTTCACGTCCGGCCTGTCGCTGGCCGACGCGGCTGCGAGACTGAAGCAACACGGCTACAACGAGCTGCCCTCATCTAAACCGCGCAGTGTGCTGGCCATCGCCTGGGGGGTGCTGCGGGAGCCGATGCTGCTCCTGCTCATCGCGACGAGCGCGGTCTACCTGGTACTTGGTGATATCGGGGAGGCACTGCTACTCGTCGCTTCAATGGTCTTGGTTGTCGGGATCGCCCTCTATCAGGAACGCCGGACCGAGCGAACGTTGGAAGCGCTACGCGACCTCTCGAGTCCCCGCGCGCTCGTTATCTGCGACGGAGTACGGCAACGCGTCGCGGGCCGGGAGGTCGTTCCAGGCGATCTGCTGGTCCTCGCGGAAGGCGACCGCGTTCCAGCCGACGCGGTGGTTCGCTCTAGCGTAAACCTCTCGGTGGACGAGTCATTGCTCACCGGCGAGTCGGTGCCGGTTCGGAAGGCCGTTCAGGATTCCCCGGACGGCGTGCCTGATGGCGCTCTGCAGAAGGGCCAGCCTGGTGGGGATGACTCGCCGTTCGTCTTCTCCGGCACGCTGGTCGTGCAGGGCAACGGTCTTGCCGAGGTGCTGGCGACGGGTCGACACACCGAGCTGGGCACCATCGGGCAAAGCGCTCGAAGGCGTGAAATCGGAGCCTACCCGCTTACAGCGCGAAACCGGCCGGTTAGTACGCGTGCTCGCCGCGACCGGCCTCTCGCTGTGCGTACTGGTGGTGATCGCCTACGGACTCACACGCGGTGATTGGCCGGGCGCGCTTCTGGCCGGCCTCACGCTGGCCATGGGTCTGGTACCCGAAGAGTTCCCCGTTGTACTCACCATCTTTCTCTCGTTGGGCGCCTGGCGCCTCGCGAAGCAGCGCATTCTGACCCGCCGCTCCCCTGCTATTGAGACGCTTGGCTCGGCCACGGTGCTATGTGTCGACAAGACCGGCACGCTCACACTGAACCAGATGGCCGTCGCAAAACTCTTCGCGGACGGAGCGTTGCGCGAGATTGAACGCGTAGAGGTACGCGCGGACGCAGAACAGACGCAACCGCCTGAGCCGCTGCCGGACACGTTCCACGCCCTAGTCGAAGTTGCGGTCATGGCCAGCCAGCCGGATCCCTTCGACCCAATGGAGCAGGCCATCGTCCGGCTCGGGAAGCAGCGCGTTGCGGCGCATGCTGTCGCCCGCCGCGGCGGCGGAGTGAACGCTCGCGAGGGCTGGGCTCGCGTTCACGAGTATCCGCTCTCTCCGCAGTTCCTGGCGATGTCACACGTGTGGCAGGCGCCGGAGGGCGAATTCTCCCTGGTAGCGGCAAAGGGCGCGCCGGAAGCCATCTCTGAACTCTGTCGATTCACCCCCGCGCAGTGGGAACCGATCGCCACGCAGGTGGCTGCCATGGCCGGCGATGGCCTGCGAGTGCTCGGCGTGGCTCGGGCAACCGTGACGCCGAGCGAGGCGGCGCGCTCCCAGCCGGGCGAACTGCCCGCAGACCAGCGCGCCTTCGCGTTTGAGTTCCTGGGCCTGATCGGTCTGGCCGATCCGGTCCGGCCGGGAGTGCCCGATGCAATTGCCGAGTGCTATGGAGCCGGGATTCGCGTCGTGATGATCACCGGCGACCATCCGACACCGGCGCAGGCGATTGCACAGCAGATCGGGCTCACAGACGGGGCCCGCGTGCTGACCGGGCGGGAGCTCGAAGGCATGCCGGATGCGGACCTGCAAGTACTGGTTCGCACGGTAAACGTGTTTGCCCGCGTGGTGCCCCAGCAGAAGCTCCGTCTGGTGAACGCCCTCAAACAGAACGGCGAGATCGTCGGCATGACCGGCGACGGAGTAAACGACGCGCCGGCCCTTAAGGCGGCCCACATCGGCGTGGCGATGGGAGCGCGAGGCACCGACGTGGCGCGCGAGTCGGCGTCGCTGGTGCTGCTGGACGACGACTTCTCATCCATCGTGAAGGCCGTGCGCATTGGCAGGCGGATCTTCGAAAACCTCAGTAAAGCGATGGCATTCCTGCTCGCCGTCCACGTGCCAATCGCCGGTCTGTCGCTCGTGCCGGCGCTGCTCGGCTGGCCCCTGATCCTCTTTCCGGCGCACATCGTGTTCCTGGAGTTCGTCATCGATCCCGCGTGCTCACTTGTGTTCGAGGCGGAGCGCGAAGAGAGAGACGTGATGCGCCGGCCACCGCGCAGTTTGGAGGCGCCGCTGTTCGGGCGCTGGCTGATCGGGCTGAGCATCCTTCCCTGCGCGGGAATCTTGCTGATCTCGCTTGGCGTGTACGCTGCCACCCTGTTCCGCGGGCAAGGTGATCTCGAAGCGCGAGCATTGACTTTTACTACGCTCGTGGTGGCTGATTTGGGGTTGATCATGGCGACTCGGTCGCGGACTCGAACGATCCTGGCAACCTTGCGCACGCCGAACGCTGCGCTGCGCTGGGTAGTCGCCGGAACGCTGGCAGTGCTCGGCCTGGTGCTGTACATGCCATTCCTGCGTGACCTGTTTCGGTTCGAAATGCTTCATTTCGAAGATCTAGCCGTCGCGCTCGCCGCAGGCGCTCTATGCATCCTTTGGCTGGAAGGTGTGAAAGTTCTTGCCAGGTGGCAGATACGGCGGGCGGCCGCTGGCGAGGGACTTTCGTCGGTCCACGGACTTCCGAGCGGGAGAGGAGCATGACGCACACATGAGAGTGGCTGTTTTCAGTACGAAACCGTACGACCGCAGGTTCCTGGAGTCGGCCAATGCCACTCGCGGGCACGAGCTGGTCTTCTTCGAGCCGCGACTGACCACCGAGACTGCGACGTTGGCGAGCGGGTTTGAGGCGGTGTGTGCCTTCGTGAATGACGTGCTCGATGCCCCAGTCTTGGAAGCGCTCGGGCGCGGCGGAACACGTTTGGTCGCGCTTCGCTGTGCTGGCTTCAACAATGTTGACCTCGATGCCTCGCAGGCGCTGGGCGTGAAAGTGACCCGTGTGCCAGCGTATTCTCCCCACGCCGTTGCCGAGCACACCGTGGCTCTGATGCTCGCGCTCAACCGTAAGCTCACGCGCGCCGCCGCGCGGGTGCGCGATGGCAATTTTGCGCTTGACGGACTGCTCGGATTCGATCTACACGGACGTACCGCTGGCATTGCCGGCACCGGGGCAATCGGCAGCGTCGTGGCCCGCATTCTGACGGGCTTCGGCTGCGAGGTGCTCGCGCACGACCCCGCTCCCAACGAAGAGTGCCGCCAGTTGGGGGTTCGTTATGTACAACTGCACGAGCTGTTCGCACGGTCCGACGTACTCACGCTGCACTGTCCGCTCACCCCCTCCACCCACCACCTGATCAACCGTGACGCACTGACTCTCATGAAGGACGGCGTGATGCTTATCAATACGAGTCGCGGCGCCATCCTGGACACCGTCGCCGTGATCGCTGCGCTCAAGTCGGGCAAGCTCGGCTACCTGGGCCTCGACGTTTACGAGGAGGAAGCCGGCCTCTTCTTTGAGGACCTCTCGGACCAGGTGTTGCAGGATGACGTGTTCGCGCGGCTGCTCACATTCCCCAACGTGCTCATCACCGGCCACCAGGCGTTCTTTACCCACGAGGCGCTCTCCGCCATTGCCACCACTACGCTGGACAATGTGACCGCGATTGAGCGCAGCGGGTCATGCGCAAACGAGCTCCACGCCTAACCGCGGCGCGCACAGCCGGGCGCGACTATCTGTCCGTCCGGCATCGGGGAAACCCCTGAGGCAATCGATTCTCTAGTGCGCGAGACTTAATGCAAATGTCGTCAAGCGAGCTGCATGTCGTGTTCGGAAGCGGCCCGGTCGGTCGGTCCGTCGTAGATGCCCTATCAATTCTCGGAAAGCGCGTCCGGGTTGTCTCATGGACCGGCGCTCGGGGAGACCTACCTGACTCCGTTGAGGTCCATCAAGCGGACGCGACAGAAGGCGAGCAGACTCGCCGTGTCTGCGCCGGTGCGAGCCACGTCTACAACTGCACCAACGCCCGTGACTATCATCGCTGGCCAGAACAATTCCCCCCGCTCCAGCGTGGAGTATTGGCCGGAGCCGCAGCGGCCGGTGATGAGCACGTAGTAATGGAGAACCTGTATATATACGGCCCGCACCGATGCGAGCCGATGACCGAGACCACTCCCATGCTCGGAAATGGGTCGCGCTCCACCACCCGCCGAAAGATGACGGAGGAGTTGTTTGAGGCACATCAGGCAGGACGGGTTCGCGCCGTCAGCGTCCGGGCCTCAGACCTGCTCGGCCCGCGCGTAACCGAGTCACTCGTCGGCGAGCGCTTTTTCGGTCCGGTTCTGTCGGGGAAAAAGGTCCAGATGATCTCGGATCCAGATGTGCCTCATAGCTTGAGCTTCATCTCAGACGTCGGCCGCGCCATGGTGACGGTGGGCGCCGATGACGGCGCGCTCGGGCGGGCTTGGCACATGCCGAACGCTCCGGCCATCTCACTACGGAAGTTCTCCGAGCTTGTCGGTGCGGAAAGCGGCATCGCGTCGAACGTGTCCTTTCTGCCTCGCTCGCTGGCGCGGTTCGCCTTGCCGCTCATGGGCCTTGCGGTCCCGCCGGTGCGCGGGCTGTCCGAAAACTTCTACATCTTCTACGAGCCCTATGTCGTCGATCACGGCGCGGCCCGCAGTGCATCAGAGTCGACTATACCCGCGCTTATCGGTGACTAATGGAGTCAAATAGGGGTAATCTCTGATGGCGTCGGATCGTCTGTTGCCTACGCTTTCCAATACATGGTCGGCGAGAAGCACGCCGGTCGGTACGAAAATCATGGTCAGAACGATCCTTTTAGCCCTAGATGGTTCCCGCGATGCGGAGGACGCGCTTCCTGGCGCCGCGGCGCTGGCCAGCCGGACCGGTGCGCGACTCCTTCTGGTGATGCCGGTCCCAGCGCGTGCTGGTCTGGGCCTTTCGCCACTTGATGCCGGCGCCGAGCGAGTGGCACGGGTAGCGCAAGCGCGCGACTACCTCCAGGCGCTTGCTGAGCGGGCACACGCCCGCCACCCACACCTGCAAACCGGCGCGGCGCCCCCCCTGGGACTCTGGCCGGAGGCAGTCCTGGATGAGGCGGCGCTCGAACGGGTGGACCTGATCATCGCCGCAACGCGTGTGTCAGGGGCAGGTCATACAGGAGTCTCAGTCGACCCCACGGCCCGAGTAGGCAACGCCGCGCTTACACTCTCACGCAGGGCAGATGTGCCTGTGCTGTTCTTGCCGCGAGGTGCAGCATTTGAGCGCGTCATGAGCACGGGCGGCCGGTTGCGGGTCGTGATTCCACTGGACGGCAGCCCCACGGCCGAGGCAATCCTTCCACTGGTCGTGCGGCTGGGTGCGAGCCTGCCGATCTTGGCCACAGTGCTGCACGTGCTGGCGGCGCCTGGAAACCCCTACAAGTCGCTCCTGTCGGA
>Ga0136611_10000891_pt1 | contig 20281 bp, 17 predicted proteins | sample AntDrymUQ2232306_2_FD_106645 | JGI IMG/M metagenome (GOLD analysis project Ga0136611, IMG submission 106645) | Polar desert sand microbial communities from Dry Valleys, Antarctica - metaG UQ223 (23.06) | ecosystem: Environmental > Terrestrial > Soil > Desert | place: Antarctica: Dry Valley...
CCCCTACCGAGACAAACGCTCAACACACCACGAGGAGTATTCCTCGCTGACTCCCCACCACGCCGTGCAGCGCAGAACATTGCGGGCGGGGGCTGCGGACGAGGACGACAGAGCGCCGATGCCTAGCGCAACGACGGAAGGGTACGACCGATGGCCAAGCTGAAATTGTCGTTCAACACGTGGCCCTATTCGAGTTTTCCGGTCTGGGTTCCCGCCTATCCGTTGGAGGAGACGATCAAGCGGATCGCCCGGATCGGCTACGACGGGATCGAGATCGGGGCGGCTGCGCCCCACGCCTACCCCGCCTACCTCAACAAGGAGCGGCGACGGGAGATCAAGCAGCTCCTGGATGGCAATGGCCTGGAACTTTCGTCGATGCTGCCAGCTCCCGGCGGTGGCCCCGGTCACAACGTCGCCTCCCCGCTGGTCGAGGAGCGCCTGAACGCGATCGAGCAGTACAAGCAGGTGGCTGAGCTCTGTCACGACCTGGGGGGTAAAACCCTCCTCTACGTCGCTGGCTGGCAGATCTTCGGCACTTCCCGCAAGCAAGCCTGGGAGTGGACTCGGTCCGCCTTGACCGAGATCGCCACCACGGCGGCGGGCTACGGGGTGACGGTGGCCGTCGAGCCGACCCCCGTCGACAGCAACCTGATCGAGAGCGCCGACGACGCCATCGAGCTGCGGCACGAGGTCGGCGCCGACAACGTGAAGCTGATGTTCGACACGATCCACGCCCTCTACCGCAACGAGGTTCCGTCCGACTACGTCTACCAAATGCGCGAGCACCTGCACCACGTCCACCTCTCCGACATCGACCGCCTGCCGCCGGGCCAGGGCCGGGGCGATTTCGTCGGGCTCATGCGGGCCCTCGCCGATGTCGGCTACGAGGGGTACCTGGCGATGGAGATCGGCTTCCATCGTCGCGACATCGAGCCCGACTTGGTGGCACGCCAAGCCTACGAGTACATGAAGCCATTGGTCGAAGCCGCGGGCTGAGCCTGGCCGGGCACTCGGTTGGCGAGTCGCATGGGCGCGATGAAATACGCCCTCCCTGGCTGGGCCGCGGAGGTCAAGGAGAAGTAGGTGGCGGGCGCATCGAGTACGTTTTTCGATGACCACCAGCGGCGGACGATCGCGGCCGCCATGGCCCGCATCATCCCCACCGATGACCAGCCAGGTGCGCGGGAAGCGGGGACCATCGACTTTCTCGATCGCTACCTGTCAGGGGTGGGGTACGTCTTCGCCAAACCGGATGGGAGTGGGTTCGAGACCCTTGAGGGAACGCGCGCCGACGCTTGGCGCCAGCGGATTGAGGCGGTCCGGACCACCTACCTGGCCGGGATCAAGAACCTCGATCGACGGAGCCAGGCCCGATTCGGTCGGGAGTTCGTCGAACTGGTGGAGGAGGAGCAAGACGCCGTCTTGACCGACCTCGAGCGGTCCGCGCCCGAAGGGGCGGCGGCACTGGATCGGGTCCAGGTGACCGCCGCCTGGTCCCCCGCGACGCCTGCCATGCAGCAGACCAACGCTGAGGTCGATGTCAGCTTTTTCCCACTGCTGGCGTTGCACACGCGGCAAGGGTTCTACGCCGACCCCATCTACGGTGGGAACAGGAACCGGGTGGGCTGGCAACTGATCGGTTTCGAAGGCCCAACGTCGCTGGCGGAGACGCACGCTGGCAGTTTTACGACCCTCCCGTACTTCGCCCCAGAGGGGATCGACTGGGAGAAGGAGACGCGGCATGGTGGGTAAGGCCAAGCCGGATCGCGCCGATGTCTGCATCATCGGCGCCGGGGCGTCGGGGGCGACGGCGGCGAAGGTGCTGACCGAGCGCGGGCTGCGGGTGGTGGCGCTCGAACGCGGGCCGTGGCGCACGAAGGAGACCTTCGGCGGCGACGAACTGGCGAACGTGAACCGCTACAACCTGTGGCCCGACCCGTTGCTCAACCCGCGCCCCTCGCGGACGTCCCCGGACGAGGAAGCGACCGGTGGTCTTTTCTGCCCAGTGCCACAAATGGTAGGTGGCGGCACGGTCCACTGGCAGGGGTGGCTGCCCCGCTTCACGGAGAACGATTTTCGCCTGAAGAGCATCGTCGGCGAAGTGCCGGGGGCAACGATCGCCGATTGGCCGATCACCTACGCCGAAATCGAGCCCTACTACGCGGCGGTGGAGTGGGCTTTTGGCGTCTCGGGGCAGGCGGGGGCCAACCGCTACGAGTCGCCTCGCAGCCGACCCTACCCCTGCCCGCCAATGCCGACCACCCGCTACGGCAAGAAGTTTTGGGAGGGTTGCCAGGCACTCGGCTACAACGCCTTCCCAACGCCGATGGCCGCTCTTTCCCAGCCGTTCAACGGTCGACCGGCGACCGTATTGAGTCCCTTCGCTCAGCAGCACGGCGATCCGACGGGCACGCGATCAAGCGCGCTCTCCGTCTTCGTGCCCGATGCCGTTAAGACCGGACGCTTTGACCTCCGGCCAAATTCCTACGTCCGCGAGATCACAGTCGACGCCCAAGGCCGGGCGAAGAGCGCGGTTTACCAGGACGCCGCGGGCGATCTGATCGAGCAGGAAGCGGAGATTATCATTCTGGCTTGTGGCGCGATCGAGTCGGCCCGGCTGCTCCTCCTGTCGCGCTGCGGTCGGTTTCCGCACGGGTTGGCGAACGGGAACGATCTGGTCGGGCGGAACCTGACGCTGCACGAATACAGCGCCGCGATCGGTCTCTTCGAAGACCCGATCTACGCCTGGGCCGGCGGCGGTTACGTGGCGATGAGTTCATTCCAGTTCTACGAGCATGACGACCACCGTGGTTTCGTGGGCGGTGCCCACATCGCGGCGGCGGGGGTCGGCATCCCCCTCCCGATCAACTGGAGCCTGCCCGATCGCCCGCTCTGGGGAGCGGCCGCGAAGGCGATGGACCGCGACTTCTATAACCACAGCTTCGCCGTCGGCATGGTGCTGCACGACATGCCGCGGTACGAGAACCGGGTCGATCTGGATCCAACGGTGACCGACGCCTGGGGCCTCCCCGCCGGTCGGATCACCCTCCAGCCGCACCCCAACGACCTCTCCATGGGGCGATGGGTGATCGACCACAACGCCGAGATTTTGGACGCGGCGGGGGCCACCAAGACGTACCGAGTCTATCCAGAGCGCGTCACCGGCAACTGCTCCCACCAGCACGGCACGACCCGGATGGGCGACGATCCCGCCACTTCCGTGCTCAACAAACACTGCCAGGCGCACGAAGTTGACAATCTCTACGTCGTCGATGGCGGCCCGTTTCCGACCGCGACTGGCGCCAACCCGACGCTGACGATCATGGCCAACGCTTGGCGTGTGGCCGAAGGCATCGCCGACCGGCGTGGGGCGCCTCCGCGCCAGGCGGACGGGTGAGCCAGATCACGCTGATCGACGCGGAGAGCACCAGCCCGGCCCAGTCACCTCCCTGGTAACGCGCGGCGGGTGCGGGGTAAAGCGGTTTGAAAGGAGGACTCGGGAGACGGAAAAAGACGGACGAGCCATCGGACGCCCGGTGGTCGAGGTGATACGGCGGTTTGGGTAAAGGAGCACACAATGGACAAGCGGGTAAGTCGACGAGTCTTCTCGGGGTTGGTGGCCGGCGGGGCCTCCGTCGTCGTCCTCCGGCCAGGGTTCGCCGCCGGTCGCCAGGATGCGACGCCGTCCGACGCCGCCGACCCCTTGGCGCGGTTGGCGGGTCAGGTCTTTAGCAAGGGACCCAACGGCGAAGACCCGACCCCGGCCGATCAGATCATCCTGACCGAGGCCGAACTGGAGCAGATCCGGGGCATGGGGGCGACCGCCGCCATCGTGCTCCACTACGGCGGCAACGACTGGTCGGTTGCCCAAACCGCTGGGCTGCGGGACCAGTTCGGGAAGATGGGGATCGAGGTCATTGCCGAGACGGACGCCGACTTCAAGTCGGAAACCCAGGTCTCCGATATCGAGACGACGCTCGCCCGCAACCCGAGCATCATCGTCTCCATCCCGACCGACCCCGTGGCCACCGCGTCGGCCTACCGGCAGGCGGTCGCCCAAGGCGTCAAGCTGGTCTTCATGGACAACGTGCCGGACGGCTTCCAAGCCGGCGTCGACTACGTCAGCGCCGTCTCCGCCGACAACTACGGCAACGGCGTCGCCTCGGCCCACATCATGGCCGCCCAGTTGGGCGGCCAGGGCAAGATCGGGCTGATCTTCCACGCCGCCGATTTCTTCGTCACCCGCCAGCGCTACGACGCCGTCAAGCAAACGCTCCAGGACGAGTACTCGAACATCGAGATCGTCGAGGAGCAAGGGATTGCCGGACCCGACTTCGCCGGCGATGGCGACAAGGTCGCCTCCGCCATGCTGACCAAGCACGCCGACTTGAACGCATCTGGGCCGTCTGGGATATCCCGGCCGAGGGGGCGGCGAACGCGATCCGGACGGCGGGCCGCGAGAACGACGTGATCGTGACCACCATCGACCTCGGCCTCAACGTCGCCATCTTGATCGGTGAGGGCGGGATCATCAAGGGGCTGGGGGCGCAGCGGCCCTTCGATCAGGGCGTGACCGAGGCGCTCTTGGCCGGCTATGGCCTGCTCGGCAAGGCGGCTCCCCCGTACGTCGCCCTGCCCGCGCTCCCGGTCACCCAGGAGAACGTGCTCGACGCCTGGCGCGAGGTCTACCACCAGGAGCCACCCGAAGCGCTGCTCGAAGCAACCCAGTAGCGGCGGCGGCGGGGGCGGCGCCCACCGTCCCCGCCCGTTCGCTTCGCGTCGGAATGAGGCGCCATGGATCCGCCGGCGGTCCGGATGACCAATATCACCAAGAGCTTTGGCGGCATCGCCGTCCTGCACGGGGTTGACTTCGAGCTAGCGCAGGGCGAGATCCACGCCCTGATCGGGGGCAACGGCGCCGGCAAGTCGACCTTGATGAAGATCCTGGAGGGGGTCTACACGGCGGACAGTGGGGAGATCGCGGTCGCCGGTCAGCCGGTCCAGATCCGCTCCACCAAGGACGCCCTCGCCCTCGGCATCGGGATGATCTTCCAAGAGTTCAGCCTGATTCCGACGTTGACCGTTGCCCAAAACATCTTCCTCACGCGCGAGCCGCGCAATGGCATCGGCCTGATCGACGACCGCGAGGCCGAGCGGCGGGCGCGGGCCCTCTTCGCCGAAATGGAGGAAGCGGTCGACCCCCGGGCCCGGCTCGGCGACCTCAGCACCGGCTACTGGCAACTGACCGAGATCGCCAAAGCGCTGGCCCAAGAAGCCCGCATCTTGATCATGGACGAGCCGACTTCCTCCTTGACCGCGACCGAGTCGCAAGCCCTGTTCGGCTTGATCCGCAAGCTCAAGGCGCGCGGCATCTCGATCATCTATATCTCTCACCGGATGGAGGAGATTTTCGAGATCGCCGACCGGATCACCGTGCTCCGCGACGGGCGGCGAATCGTCACCGAGGCGATCCGCGACTCGACGATGGATCGGGTCATTGAGCAGATCGTCGGCCAGCGGATGGAGCGGGCCTTCCTTTGGCAAGAGCGGCGGGTCGACCGCGAGGTGGCGCCGCTGCTGGAGGTCCATCGCCTCTCGGCCGGCAACGTCGTCCGCGACATGACCTTCAACCTCTACCCGGGCGAAATTCTGGGCATCGCCGGTCTGATGGGGAGCGGGCGGACGGAGTTGGCACGGGCCCTCTTCGGTATCGACCGGATAACCGGGGGTGGCATCGTCATTCGCGGCCGCCAGGTGGAGATCCACAACCCACAGGACGCGATCGCCGCCGGCATCTCCTTGGTTCCCGAGGATCGCCGTTTTCAGGGGCTTGTCCTCGACCACACCGTCCGCGACAACCTGCTCCTCCCCCTGCTCCAGCGGCTACGCCAACGTGGACTGATCGACGACGCTAAGGGAAACCGGCTAACCGAAGAGTTCGTGCGCTCCTTGCGGATCAAAACTGATTCGATCTTCAAGCAGGTCCGTCTCCTGTCCGGCGGCAACCAACAAAAGGTCGTGATCGGCAAATGGCTGGCCACCGAGCCCGAGATCTTAATCATGGACGAGCCAACGGCCGGCGTCGACATCCATGCCAAGACCGAGATCCTGGCCGTCATCCGCCAACTCGCCGACAGCGGGAAGGGCGTCATCGTCATCTCCTCGGAACCGGCGGAGTTGCTGGCAGTCAGTGATCGCCTGCTGATCATGCAAGGCGGCGGCTTGAAGCGGGAGATGGGTCGACACGAGATCGCGACGGAGGAGGATCTGCACCATGCTGTCCAGGCAGCTTGACCAGGCGCGGTCGATCCGCGTCGACTGGCGCCAGTACATGGTCTACATCGGATTCATCATGGTCTTCCTCTTCTTCGCGGTCGTCCTCCGCGACGTCGGCTTCACGACCACCAACAACCTGCTCAACATCGTCCGCCAGACGGCGATCATCGCGACAATGGCAGTGGCGATGACCTTCGTCATCGCGGCTGGCCAGATCGACCTGTCGGTCGGCGCCATCGCGGGCTTGAGCTCGGTCACGGCGGCGCTGGCGATCGACCGCTTCGGTCCCGTCGTCGGCGTCCTCGCCGGGCTGCTGACCGGGCTGGTGGTGGGGGGAATCAACGGTTTGTTGGTGACCCGCCTGGTGATTCCGTCCTTTCTGGTCACGCTCGGCATGATGGGGGTGGCGCACGGCTTGGCGGACTGGATGACCGCCTCGGCCGCCGTCCCGATCCGCAACGACGCCTACAACAATCTGTTCGGCTCCGGGAATCTGGGGCCGGTGCCCTCGCTCCTGATCTGGGTCGCCCTGGTGACGGCGGTCGGTTACGTCGTGTTGCGGAAGACCGCCTACGGGCGCCAGGTCTTGGCCACTGGTGGCAACGAACCGGCGGCCCGCTTCAGCGGCGTCGATACCCGCATGATTGGCTTTCTGGTGCTGACGGTCTCCGGCGTGGTGGCGGCGCTGGCCGGGATGCTCTACGCCGGTCGCTTGCAAACCGGGCGCTACCAACTCGGCGAAGGGGATGAGCTGTCAGTAATCGCCGCCGTCGTCCTCGGCGGCACCAGCCTCTTCGGGGGCGCCGGCTCGGTCGTCGGCTCGGTGCTGGGGGCGCTCCTGATCGGCGTCGTCAACAACGGGTTGATCCTGATGGGCCTGGAGGCGAGCCAACAGGAGATCATCCGGGGCGGGATCATCATCGTCGCCGTCGCCCTCGCCCGGCGCCGCTAACGTTTGCGGGGACGACCGCGCGGAGGAAAAGCATGGCCGAATCATCGCTACTTTGGAGTCCATTCCGCATCCTCGACGTCGAACTGCGCAACCGATTCGTCTTGCTCCCCCACTTCACTTCGTTGGAGACGTGGGGTGGTGAGCCGACCGAGGACCACGTCGCCTATTACGGGGCACGGGCTAAAGGTGGGGCCGGGCTGATCGTGGCTGGCAGCCAGGCGATCCATCCCAGCGGGCAAATGACGCCCCGCTACGCCCGCGCCTGGGACCCCGACCTGGTGCCAGCCTTCGCCCGGATCGCGGACGAGGTCCACCGGCACGGGGCCAAGGCCTTCGTCCAGTTCACCCATGGCGGGCACACTACGCTCTTCAAGCACCCGATGGTGCTCTGGGCGCCCTCGCAGATGCCCGAGCCATCCTCCCGCTACAACACGCTCGAAATGGGCCGGGCCGAGATCGACGCGGTGATCGAGGGCTTCGCCGTCTCCTCCCACAACCTGCGCGATGCCGGCTTCGACGGGATCGAGATCAAGGTGGCCCACGACGGGCTGCTGCGAAGTTTCGTCTCCCCCTTCTTCAACCGGCGCACCGACGACTACGGCGGCTCCTTCGAGAACCGGATGCGGCTGCCCCTGGAGGTTTTGGCCGCCATCAAGCGGGAGGTCGGGCGCGACGTGCCAGTCGGGGTTCGCATCTGCCTCCACGAGTACACCCCCTTTGGCTACGACCTCGCCTACGGATTGGACGTGGCGCGGGCCCTGGCGGCGAGCGGCGATGTCGACTACTTCAGCTGCGACGCCGGGTCGTTCAGCTCCTTCTGGATGGAGATCCCACCGGCGGCCGTGCCACAGCTCGCCTTCAACGAGCTGAACATCGCCCTCAAGGGGGCCGTCTCGCAGCCGGTCATCGCCTTCGGCCGGATCAAGGACCCGGTGGCCGCTGAAGGGATCTTGCGGAACGGTGAAGCCGACCTCATCGGGATGGCCCGCCAGTTGATCACCGATCCGGAGACGCCGAACAAGGTGCGCGAAGGACGGTACGACGACATCCGCCACTGCATCGCCTGCAACGACGCCTGCATCTACCAGGTGATGCAGGAGAACCCAATCCGTTGCGTCCACAACCCCGAGGCGGGCCGGGAGCGGGAGATTGGTCCGCTGATTCCGGCCGCGGGGCCGCTGCGGGTCGTCGTCGTCGGCGGTGGCCCCGCCGGTCTGTCGGCGGCCGAGATGATGGCCCGCCGGGGGCACACGGTCACGCTTTTCGAGCGCCAACGGGAGCTCGGCGGGCTGATCAACCTCGCCGCTTTGCAGCCCTACCATGGCGAGATCGGTGACGCCACCCGCTATTTGATCACGCAGGTCCGAAAGCTCGGCGTCGACATCCAACTCGGCGTCGAGCCGACCAGCGACGAGATCGCGCTGCTGCAACCGGATGCGGTCGTCGTCGCCACCGGCTCCCGCCCCTATCTGCCGGGCCGTGCTCACCCGGACGGCGAGAGCCCCCCCATCGCCATGGACGGCTCGCTGCCGGCGTCGATGGGCGGGCTGATCCCCGGTCTCGATCAGCCGAACGTGTTCACCACCGACGACGTGCTGACCGGCCAGGCCCAGATCGGGTCCCGCGTCCTGGTGCTCGATCGCAACGGCCACTGGGAGTCGTGCGGAACCGCCGAGTTCTTGCTGGAGCGGGGCCACGAGGTCGATTTCGTCACCCCGTTCGCCTCCGCCGGGGTGGACCTCGAACCGGGCAACGCCGTCCTCTTCATGCAGCGGGTGCGCCGCCAGGGGCTGCGCGTCACCCCCCACACCGACCTCGCCCGCATTGCCGGCCGCACCTTGACGCTGGTCGATGTCTTCACCGGCGAGGAGCGGACGATGGAGGGGATCGACACCATCGTGCTGGCCATCGGTCGGCGTTCGAACGACCGCCTCTTCCGCGAGTTGGAGGGGCGGCTGCCGGTCTACCGGATCGGCGACTGCGCCGCCCCCCGTTTCCTACAGCACGCCACCGTCGACGGCGACACGATCGGCCGCCAGGTCGATCAGCATCTCCCGATCACGACGCCTATCCGGAGCTCGCCGTAGGCCGCACCGAGGGCAAGGCCAAGGGCAAAGCCGACCGGAGGCACGTGACGTTGACGAAAGGGGGTGGGGCAGAAAGAGTGTAGGCAGGTCGGGCAAGGTCGAACACCAGACCGGCGGAAAACGCCGAAGGAGCGACGATCATGGGTTCACGGAGCAAGGTTTCCCGGCGAGACGTGTTGAAGGGGGCTGGCGCCGTCGGCGGCGGTGCGATGGCCGGCTCGCTCTGGACGCCCCGCGGGGGGTTGAGTGTGGTCGCGCAGGATGCCGCGACGCCGGCCAACCAGGCGGGCAAGCTTCCCGTGCCGCTGGGAGAACCCCGCTTCCAAGGGGTCGCCTTGACGCCGACGTCGGACGAGTTTCTCGGTCCCCTCTTCGAATGGTACGGCGATGACCTGAACGCCGAGGCGGGCCTGGAGTTCAACGAGACCGTCCTCTTCCCTAGCTACACCGAGATCGAGTCGTTGATGCCGGAGTTGATCTCCGGCGGCGAACTGCCCTACGATCTGATGTCCTACTCCTCGGTCTACTTCGGCGACATCGTCGCCACCGGACAGGTGGAGCCGCTCGACCGCTACCTCGATCAGTACGCCGGGGTCGAGGAGTACCTGGCGGGGGTGATGCCGGCCTACCGCGAGTTCTACACGAAGTCGCGCGGCGAAACCTACGGCCTGATGTGCGACGGGGATGTCCACGTCTTTCACTACCGCCCTTCCCTTTTCAACGACGAAAACCTCCGCAACCGGTACGAGCAGCGCTTCAACACGCCGCTGATCGTGCCCGACACCTGGCCGCAGTTCGCCCAAACGGCCCAATTCTTCACCGAGGAGCTTAAGGATAAGGGGATCTACGGCTGCCAGCTCCAGGGCGCCCGCCCCTTCGGCTTCTCCTTCTGGTTGGACATCGCCGCCCCCCTCGGCGTCAAGTACTTCAGCGAAGACATGCAGCCGATGATCAACACGCCGGAGGCGGTGCAGGCGCTGGAGCTGATGATGGAGCTCAAGCGCTGGTCGCCCCCTGGCACCGAAAACTTCGGCGGCGACCAAATCATCGGCAACTGGCAGCAGGGGGTCGTCGCCATGTGCGACTGGTGGATCGACCTGCGGGAGTTCAGCGCCCGGGCCAATGTGCCGGTCGGCCGCGACGTGAACGACACGGTGATGCCGGGTTGGGAGGTCAATGGGGAGGTCGCGCGGCGGTCGACGATGGCCTTCTCGCGGACCTTCTCGATCCCAGCCAACAAGTCGCAAGAGGTCAAGGACGCGGCCTTCTACGCGATCTATCGCTTGTCGCACCCGGACTACAGCCTCTACAGCTGCGCCGACCCGTACTGCGGGTTGGACCCCTACATGGACATCCACTACAGCGATCAAGCGGCGGAGCTCTACGTCACGGGGAACCCGTTGCGGGAGACGGCCGACGCGTATCCGGAGAACAACGGCATCTTCGTCGGCGACTTGCAAGCGGCGAAGGATCACCTGGCGGCGGGCCGGGCCAACGTCGAGGTCGGCTTCCCCCAGCCGAATTGGCCTGGTGCGGCCGAGTACATCGATACGCTCTCGCTGCACGTGCAGCGGGCCCTGGCGGGCGAGGCCGACGCCAAGCGCGCCCTCGACGACGCGGCGACGGAGTGGACGGCGATCGTCGAGCGGCGGGGTCGGGTCGAGCAGACGGAGTACTACGCGGGCTTCGTCACCGCCGCCAAGGCCCTCGGCTACTGGTAGGGAAACCTGGGGCCAGTCCTTTCCCGACAAAGGACCGGCCCGCCGCGGCGCGGGACCTCACGTCCCGCGCCGATCGGTAGCCTGTGGAGAGGAGGGATGCGCGTGAAGCAACCACTGACGTTACCGGCGGCGGCCCGCGTGGCCCGACCGCGGCGCGCCACCGGCCTCAACCGAAGTTTAGGGCCCCGCCTGATGGTGGCGCCCGCCGTGATTGTCGTGCTCGCGCTGACGCTCTTCCCGATGCTTTGGTCCCTGCAAAAGAGCTTCTACGCGTGGTTCCCCAGCCGCGGCGCCACCAGTACCTGGGTCGGGCTCGACAATTACCTCTGGGTCTTCACTTCGGAACGCTTCTGGAACTCGATGGGGAACCTCGCGTTTCTGCTGTTCTTCGGGGTCGGTGCCCAAATGGTGCTCGGCACCGCGCTCGCCCTGGCCTTGTACGAAGGAGTCGGCAATGCCCGGCTCCGGGTTCTGCTGCTGACGCTCTTCCTGCTGCCGATGATGATGCCGCCGATCGTCATCGGCGACCTCTGGGCGTTCATTCTGACGCCGCAGAGTGGGGTGCTCAATTTCCTCCTGCGCCAGATTGGCGTGCCGGCCCAGAACTGGACCGGAGCCGAGCTCGGGATGCTCTCGATCACAATCACCGACGTCTGGCAATGGACCGCCTTGCCGCTCGTCATCGCGTTCAGCGGTCGCTCTTCGCTGCCGACCAGCATCTACGAAGCCGCCCGCCTGGACGGCGCCTCCCGCTGGTTCGTGACGCGCCGGATCACCCTTCCGCTGCTCAAGGATCTCCTCGTCATCGCCCTCTTGCTGCGACTGATGGATGCCTACAAGTTCTTCGACGCCGCCTACATCATTACCCGCGGCGGCCCCGGCACCGCCACCGAGCTGCCCGGCCTGCTGACCTACCTCGTCGGCTTCAAGGATTTCGATATCGGACGCGCGGCGGCCTTGACCTGGGTGATCGGCCTCATCGCCGTGATCGTCATGCAATCACTCTGGAACATGCTCCGGACGCGGCGCGCCTGACCCCGAGAGGAGGATCGCGATGAGTCGTTTACCCGTCGGACGCTGGCTGGTGTGGGCGTTCTTAAGCGTCTTCACGGTGTTGACCTTGTTCCCCATCTACTGGGCGATCAACACGTCGTTCAAGTCGCCGGTCGAGGTCTACGCTCAACCACCGACGTTCATCCCGCGGGACTTCACGACCGCCGCCTATCGGTGGGTCTTGGACGGCGGCAAGGCGATGCCCGCCTTCCGCGACAGCGCCATCGTCTCCCTCTCGGCGACCGTGCTGGCAGTGACCATTGGCACCTTGGCCGGCTATGCCTTCTCCCGGTTCGGGCCCCAGGTGGGGGGCGATCGCCTCGCCTTTTGGCTGCTGACGACCCGGATGACGCCGCCGATCGTCGCCGCGCTGCCTCTGTTCTTCCTCTTCCAGGACATCGGACTGGTCGACACGTACCAGGGGTTGATCCTCGCCTATCTGGCGTTCAACGTGCCGCTGGCGACCTGGATGATGCGGTCGTTCTTCAACGACGTGCCCCGTTCCTACGAGGAGGCCGCCTACCTCGATGGGTATTCGCTGTTCCGCACCTTCTACCGAGTCACCTTGCCCTTGGTGATGCCCGGCATCGTCGCCACCTCGATCCTCGTCTGGATCTTTTCGTGGAACGAATTCCTGCTCGCCCTGGTGCTCAGTGGGCGGGAGATCTCGCCGTTCCCGCCGCTGCTGCCGACGCTGGCCTCCGGCTACCAAATCCAATGGAACAACATCACCGCGCTCTCACTGTTCGCGGTGATTCCACCGGTCCTGATCATCGTGCTCTTCCGTCAGCATCTCGTCCGCGGACTGTCACTCGGGGCCGTTGCCAACCGATAGCCACTGGGGCGAGAACCGTCAGCAACGCTCAGGAGAATGTCATGCAGGCTTCCACGCTCCAGCATCCCGTCCCCGCTGCCGCTGCCGTCGTCGGCCCGGAGCCCTTGATCCGGATCGAAGGGGTGAGCAAACGGTTCCACGAGACGATCGCACTGGAGGCCGTCGACCTCGACATCCCGAACGGCGAGATGCTGATCCTGCTCGGACCGAGTGGCTCAGGCAAGACGACGCTGCTGCGGATCATCGCCGGCCTGGAGAGCGCCACCGAAGGACGGATCCTGCTCGCCGGGCGCGACGTGACCGACCTCCCGCCAGAGCAGCGCAACATCAGCATGGTCTTTCAGGACTTGGCGCTCTATCCCCACATGACGGCGTTCCAGAACATCGCGTTTCCTTTGGAGGCCAAGCGGGGGCGGAACAAGGCCGAGATCCGGCGTCAGGTGGAAGAGAAAGCGGCCATGGTCGACATCGGCCACCTCCTCGACCGGCGGATTGGCCAACTTTCCGGGGGCCAGCGGCAGCGGGTGGCGCTCGCCCGCGCCCTCGTCCGGGAGCCGATCGTCTTCTTGATGGATGAGGCCTTCAGCAGCCTGGACGCGATCCTCCGCCGCGAGTTCCGGGCCGAGTTCAAACGGTTTCAGCGGCGGCTCGCCGTGACGATGATCCACGTTACCCACGACCAGGAAGAAGCGATGACGATGGGCGACCGGATCGTCCTCTTCAACCGCGGCCGTCTGGTGCAGGTGGGCAGTCCGATCGACCTGTTTCTCGACCCCGCCACGCTCTTCGTGGCCCGCTTCGTCGGTACGCCACCGATGAACCTCCTCCGGTGCCAGGTCACGCACGACAACGGAGCGTTCCAGATGAAGGGAGAGGAGTGGTCGTTCCCGCTGCCCCCGCCCGTCGCCGAGCGGATCGAACGAGGCGGCAAAACCGACGCGGCGCTGACCCTTGGCATTCGGCCGCAACACCTGAAATGGCGTCGAGACCCGTGGCCCGGCGGCAGCATCGAGACGGTCGTCGATGTGGTCGAGCCGGTGGGGACGGAGGAGATTGTCCACTGCCGGTTGGGGAAGGGGGAAATGCAGGGGTTGTTTCCCCTCCGGGCCGGATTGCGCGAGGGAGATCGCGCCTATCTCAGCTTCAATTTCGAGCACGCCCTGATTTTCGATGGCATCGACGATGACGCCCGTCGGCTCACCTAAGAGACGAGGTCATGGACGCCGAAGGCGCGGCGAGGAGACCGGGATGGCAACAAGACAAGGTGCGCATCCGTGGGTGGTGGAGCGTCAGCAGGGGATTCGATTCGCCTTGCAAGTCGATACCCGGAAGGACGATCCCACCCCATCAAAGCGCGTGTTGGAGGCTGGGCATCTGGCCGAAGAGCTTGGGTTCGACGCCTTCTTCACCGGCGATCACCCGTCTTGGCAGGCGGAAGTTTGGCTCCACCTGGCGGCGTTGGCCGCGACGACGACCCGGATCGGGCTCGGCCCGATGGTCAGCTGCATCCTCTACCGACCACCGCTGCTCACCGCCCGCCTCGCCGCCGACCTGGACAACATGAGCGACGGCCGATTGGTGCTCGGGCTCGGCATCGGCTGGGACGCGGCGGTCCTCGGCTGGGGGACGAACGAGTTCGAGCGGATGGGGTTGCCCTACCCCAAGACCCGGCAGCGACAGGAAGCCCTGACCGAGGCGATCACCATCCTTCGCGGCGTCTGGGGGCCGGCGCCATTCACCTTCCAGGGGAGCCACTATGCTGTGACCGACGCCCAGGTGACTCCTCCCCCGAGTCAGGGGGAGCCGCCCATCTTCATCGCCGGCGCGGGCGAGCGGACGCTGCGGCAGGTCGCGGAGTTCGCTGATGCTTGCAACATCGGCCCGGTCGTCACCGGCGGCGTCGATAGCCCCGACGAAGTGCGCCACAAGTTGGCGACCCTGCGCCGTCACTGCGACGACATCGGCCGTCCGTTCGCCGAGATCCTGCGCTCGCACTTCACGATTTGGCTGATGCTGGCCGAGGACGAGGCGGGCGTCCAACGAAAGCTGCGGCACTATTTTTCGGACGGACTGGACGACACCTGGCAACGGGCGGTCGTGGCTGGCACGCCCGCAGAGGTCGTCTCCTATTACCAATCCTACGCGGACGCGGGGATGCAATACTTCATCGCCCAAACCCTCGACGCGGGCGACCATGAGACGATTCGACTCCTCGCTGAGGAGGTCGCGCCACACGTGAGACCGGGCGCGGCGGCGGAGCGGGTGATGCCGCCGGCCCTATCGACCCAAATCGGGGACGGATCGTGAGCGCGCTCAATGAGCACCATCATTCCGGCGGAAGGGCCGGGACAAGCGCCGAGGTCAGAGCAATGCCTGTAGTCGGTTCACTCCCCCTCGGCTGGGAACCAACGGGCCGGAGGAGGCAACCGCTTAGGGGCCAGCATCGCCTCGATGACACACCCGATGGCCGCCTCCGTGTTGAAATAGGCATAGGCGCCGTCGTCGTCGCGCCCGAAGCCGTGTCCGCGCCGCAACACCAGGTAGCCGCGCCCAATCATGTCCGCGATCGCCGCCTCCATGTGGTCGACGAAGTAGCCCACGTGGTGCAGCCCTTCGCCGTGGTGGTCGAGGTGCTCGCGGTAGATGCTTGCGGCCATGCCGGGTCCGATCAATTCGAAGGAGAGGGGGCCGATGTCGCAGAGGGAGAGTTGCACGGCCTCAGTCTGCGCTTGGCCGCGGAAAGTCATCCCCTTGACCATCTGGGGGCCAAAATCGTGGACCTGCCAGGGCGCGATGCCCAAGGCTGCCCAGTTGGCCATGGTCTGGACGATCGCTCGATCCAAGAGTGTAATTTGGCGGATGGTTTGCCCATTTGGCAAGCCCTGCCTAGGCCTGGACCCTCGCTGACGGCTGGCCGATCGGCTGCGAGCAGGCTACATCGGTTTGGGACGGTGTCAAGCGCGAGGCGCCGATGGAGAAAAGAGGTCGAGCGAAGGTGAGGAAGGACAATGGCACCTCCGGACTCGAGCTGATTAGTCGGGACTTGGCGACCTTCGAACTCGCCACGACGGCCCGCATTTTGGACGTCATCCGCGGCGCGGCATCGACCTCGCGTTCCGACATCGCCCGCACTATCGGTCTCAGCCGGTCGGCGGTCGCCCCGCACGTGGAGCGCCTTTTGGAGCACGGTCTCATCCGAGAGGAGGGGGCAGCAGAATCGACCGGTGGTCGCCGTGCCCGCGCCATTGCCTTCAACAAGGACGCCGGGGTGATCGGGAGCGTCGACTTGGGGGCCACGAGTCTCGATGTCGCGCTCACCAACCTCGCTGGCGAGGTGCTAGCCCACGACGGCGCCGAGGTGGACATCGCCGATGGCCCGGAGATGACGCTCAACCACGCGAGGGAGGTCCTTACTGCCCTCCTCCGGCAGATCGACATATCCCCCGACCAGATGCGGGCGATCGGCATCGGCGTGCCCGGCCCCGTCGAGCTGAACTCGGGGCGACCGATCGCGCCGCCGATCATGCCGGGTTGGGACGGCTTCCCGGTGCCCGAGTTCCTCCGGGCGGGCTTCGGCTGTCCGGTCTATGTCGACAACGACGTCAATATGATGGCGCTCGGGGAACAATGGGCGGGGTTGGGGCAAGGCTGCGAGAACTTTCTCTTCGTCAAGGTGGGCACGGGGATCGGCTGCGGCCTTGTCCTCAATGGCCGGCTCTACCGCGGGGCCGATGGCTGCGCCGGGGACATCGGTCATATTGAGGTCGAGGGCGAACCGATCGTCTGCCGCTGCGGCCAAGTCGGCTGCTTTGAGGCGATCGCGGCGGGTCCGGCGTTGGTCCGCATGGCCAAGCAGTCGGCGGCGGAAGGACGCAGCGCCGTGCTCACGGCGCATCTCGCGCACTCCGACCTCACAGCTCGCGATGTGGCGGGCTACGCGGCGCGGGGGGATCGGGCGTGTGTGGAGATCATCGAGCAGAGCGGTCGCCGCGTCGGTCGGTTTTTGGCCCGCGTGGTCAACGTCTTCAACCCGTCGCTGATCATCGTCGGCGGCGGCGTGAGCGGGAGCGGCGACAGTTGGCTGGCCGCGATTCGTCAGGAGATCTACCTCCGGTCACTCCCCCTGGGCACCCGCAACCTCACGATTCAGCGGTCCCAACTGGGTGATCGGGCCGGCATCATCGGGGCCGCGGCGCTCGCCGTGCAGCAAACATTGCTGGATGTCGGGCTCAGCCAAGGTCAAACCAGCGGCAGGATCTAAAGCGTTTGCGGCAAAGCATCGGCAACATCATTGGTGCCGAGTAAGCAATGCCCGGTGAACCGGGCGTTTGGGAGAAAGCGGTGCCGGGAGAGGGATTCGAACCCTCATGGAGTCACCCCCGCCGCATTTTGAGTGCGGTGCGTCTGCCATTCCGCCACCCCGGCCGAAGTGGACCGGAGGAAGTGTACCGTAGCCGCCCGCTCTCGTCCCCCCTCCTAGCGAGACGCGAGAGCGTGTCAGCGACATCGGCAAACTGATTCCCTGCTCAGAATGAGCATCAAGGGGAGCCTCCCAGAATGTCCATCCCAGATCATCGCGGAGACGCCCGCGGCCACCCGATTGCGACGGCTCCCCGTTCATGACCCTTTCCCCCAGGAAGTGACGCTCGCGGAGACGTTTCCTCGCGGGTGCAGCGCGGCGACCACTACCGAGCGTCATGGCGTCAATGGCTGGGCTCCCCGATACTAGCCAGCGGCACGCGTCCCACTGGGCGGCGGGGCGATCAGCAACTGAGGAAGGATGGGCGCATCTTGGGCACGTCGGCGGTCGCATCAGAGATTGACGTTGGTGGCGGGCCAGGGCGGACATTTGCCTCGGTCGAGGAGCTGGAGCAGGGGTTGGCGAGGCAGCAGTACATCGCTGATCGCGGCCTGGCCACGACCCTCTTCTTGACCTTGCGCCTGCAAAAGCCGTTGCTGCTCGAAGGGGAAGCGGGGGTCGGCAAGACCGAGATCGCCAAGACCCTGGCGGCCCTCCTCGATGTCCCGCTCATTCGTCTCCAGTGCTACGAGGGGCTCGACGCGGCCTCCGCCATCTACGAATGGGATTACCCGCGGCAGATGCTCTACTTGCGGACCTTGGAGGCGACCGGCGCCGCCAACTCCGGCCCGCGCGATCAGGAATCGGCCCGACGCGATCTCTTCAGCGAAGAGTTCCTGCTGAAACGCCCGCTGCTGCAGGCGATCGACGCGGCCCATGATCGCCCTCCCGTGCTCCTCATCGACGAAGTCGATCGGGCCGACCAAGAGCTGGAAGCCTTTCTGCTCGAATTGCTCTCCGACTTCCAGGTGACCGTGCCGGAGCTGGGCACCATCCGGGCCGAGCATGTGCCGGTCGTCATCCTGACGTCGAACCGCACCCGCGAAATCCACGACGCCCTGAAGCGCCGCTGCCTCTACCACTGGATCGATTTCCCGACGTTCGACAAAGAGTTCCGCATCTTGTCCACAAAGGTGCCGGAAGCGCCCGCACGGTTGGCCCACCAAATCGTGGCCTTTACCCAGGGGTTGCGCGAAGTCGACCTGTTCAAGCCGCCCGGCATGGCCGAAACGCTCGATTGGGCGCGGGCGCTGCTCGCCCTGGGGACGACGACGCTGTCCGATTCCCTGGTCGACGACTCGCTCGGCGTGATCCTCAAATACCAGGAGGATGTCGAGCAGGTGCGGGGCCAGGTGGCGGCGACACTCGTCGCCCGCGGCACCCAGGTCGCCGATTGAACCACTCGCCGCTCGCCTTCGGTCAGCCACGTCGAACGGCGATGATTGTCACCAGAAAGATGCCCCCGTGAGCGACGCGCCCGATCCCTTGGCCGTGGTGGACGGCAAGCACCGCCCCCAGCCGGAACCCCAAGTACGGCCCGAGCGCCTGACCGCGAATCTGCTTGCCTTCGGTCGCCGCTTGCGCGAAGCGGGTCTGCCGATCGGCACCGGTCAAGCGATGAATCTGCTCGCCGCCGTGGCCGCCATCGACCCCCGGCATCGAGACGACCTCTACCAGGCGGCCCGCGTCACGATGGTGACGCGCCCCGAACAGATTCCGGTTTTTGACGCCGAGTTCGCCCGCTTTTGGCGGCGCCTCCTCGGGGCCGAGCCGCGCGCCTTGGAGTCGTTCGCCGCCTCCGATGCGCCGGAGTTGATGCCGCCGCCACCGGCTTCGCAGCGGCGCAAGGGGCCTCCCACCGCCGCAACGGCGGCTGCCGAAGAAGAACCGCAGTTGCTGGCCCTCAGCGAGGCGGCCGAGGAGACGGTCGACGATGCGGCCGAGCTTGAGGTCCCGGCCGAGGATGTCCTCCTCTTCAGCGCCCGCGAGGTGCTGCGGCGGAAGGACTTCGCCCAGTGCTCACCGGCCGAGATCACCGAGGCCCGACGGATCATCGAGGCGATGGACTGGCGGCTGGGTCGACGGCGGACGCGGCGGCGGGTCAAGGCTAAGCGGGGGGACCGGATCGATCCGCGGGCGACGATGCGGCGGGCTCTCCGTCACGGCGGGGTTCCGCTCGAACTGCGTCGCCAGCGGCGCACCGAGCGGACCCGGCCGCTGGTGCTCATCTGCGACATCTCCGGCTCGATGGACCGTTACGCTCGCTTGTTGCTCCGCTTCGTCCACGCCCTCGGGCAAGGGCTGGAGGCGACGGAGGTGTTCGTCTTCGGCACTCGCCTGACCAGGATCACCCGCGAGCTGCGGCGGCGGGATGTCGACCTAGCGCTGACCGAGGTCGTCGACTCGGTCGAGGACTGGGCGGGGGGCACCCGGATCGGTGAAGCGATCAAGCATTTCAACTTTCTTTGGAGCCGCCGCGTCCTTCGCTCCGGCGCCACCGTCGTCGTCATCTCGGATGGGTGGGATCGGGGCGACCCGGTCTTGCTCGGGCGGGAGATGGCTCGCCTGCAACGCTCCTGCCGTCGTTTGATCTGGCTCAACCCTCTCCTGGGGGCGACCGGCTATCAACCGTTGACGCAGGGGATGCGGGCGGCCTTGCCATACGTCGACGAGTTTCTGCCGGTGCACAACTTGCGAAGCCTGGAGGCGCTGGCCGAACTGCTGGGCCGAGTTGAGGATCGACCACCGCTGCGCCGGACGCCGCCTCCACCAACGGCGACGGCCTCGCGCCCGGCGGCTTGAGCTTTCGACGACTGAGGCCTGATACTTCCCGATGGTAAGTGACTGAGTTTGATGAAACCCGAGACAGTGTCCGAGGAGAAGGTCCAATGCGCGAGGTGCTGAACGAGATTGAAACGTGGCGGGGCGCGGGAAAACGGGTGGCGGTCGCCACCGTCGTCAAGGTAGAAGGATCGGCGCCGCGGCCGGTGGGGGCGG
>Ga0136611_10000892_pt1 | contig 20250 bp, 21 predicted proteins | sample AntDrymUQ2232306_2_FD_106645 | JGI IMG/M metagenome (GOLD analysis project Ga0136611, IMG submission 106645) | Polar desert sand microbial communities from Dry Valleys, Antarctica - metaG UQ223 (23.06) | ecosystem: Environmental > Terrestrial > Soil > Desert | place: Antarctica: Dry Valley...
GGCCTGCTCGGTCCCAACGGCGCCGGTAAGTCCACGCTCCTCAACATTCTCGCTACGCTGCTGGCGCCTTCTGCGGGCCGCGTCGAGTACGGCGATCGCACCAGCGATCAAGGCGGCGCCGCCGTGCGCGCGCAGATCGGCATGCTCGGCCACGATCTGTTTCTCTATCCGGAGTTGACGGCGCACGAGAACCTGACCTTCTTCGCGCATTTGTACGGCCTGGCCAACGTGCCGGTGATCGTTGACTCCGCACTCGAGCGCGCCAATCTGAGCACGCGCGCGAATGATTATGTCGGCGGCTTCTCGCGCGGCATGCGCCAGCGTGTCGCGCTCGAACGGGCGTTGTTGCACGACCCGCGCTTGATCCTGCTCGACGAGCCGTTCACGGGTCTTGACCAGGCATCGACCCGCGCGCTGGTCGCACGGTTGCAGGAGCGGCGGAGCGCAGGACGCATGATCGTCCTTGCCACCCACGACCTGGACGTCGTCGATGGCGTCCTGACGCGCGCGCTGTTTCTGATCAACGGAAAGCAGTCGGTGGACACTTCGGCTGCCGGTTCGCTGCGCGAGCGATACCAGGCCGCAGTGGCGGGCGCATGAGCAGCTTCCTGAGAGTCGCCTGGGTGGTGGTCAAGAAAGATCTCACCGTGGAAGTGCGGAGTCTCGAGATCTTGTCGACGACGATGTTCTTCGCGGTGACGGTGGTGCTGATGTTTTCGTTCGGCCTCGTTGTTGACGGGCGCCCGTTGAATGATGTCGCGGCCGCCATCTTATGGGTGGCGATCGCGTTCTCCGGCACGCTCGCACTCGGGCGGACGTTCGAGCGTGAACGTCAACACGATACGCTTCGCGCGCTGCTCCTGGCTCCGGCCGATCGCCCGGCGCTTTACGTCGGCAAGCTGGTGGGCATCCTGCTGCTGCTGGGGCTGGTCGAGCTCGTGCTCGTGCCGCTGGTGGGGCTGCTGTTCAACGCGCCGGTGATCGCCCAGGCCATTCCCCTCGCCGGGCTGGTGATTCTGGGCACGCTCGGATTCGCGTCGGTGGGGACGCTGTTTGCCGCGATGCTGGTGCGCGCGCGGAGCCGCGATGTACTGCTGCCCATCATGTTGTATCCGATGACCGTTCCGGTCATGATTGCTGGTGTTCGGGGCACCGCCGCGCTGTTCCAGCCCACGCCTGATCCGGCGGTGGCGCAGTTCTGGTTGGCGCTGCTGGCCGCATTCGACGTGGTCTTCGTCACCCTCGCGCTGTGGACGTTCGAGCCGGTGATGACCGAGTAATAGATTTCAGATTTCGGATTTTAGATGTCAGATCTCGGATTGTGGGCCCGATGACGCGTTCGATGTTAGTGATGCTGGCGCTCGCCGCCGGTATGTTCGCCGTGGCGCCCTGGATGATCGACGCCGCGCCCTACGAGGCGACCATGGGCCTCGTCTACAAGATCTATTTCTTTCACATGCCGTCGGCGTGGATGTTTCTCACCGCCGCGATCGTCGCCGGTGTGGCCAGCTTCCGCCTGCTGTTTCTGAAGCGGCCTCGCGCCGACCACTGGGTGACGGCCGCGGCCGAGCTCGCGGTGTTGTTCGGCGCGTTCACGCTGGTGAGCGGCCCGCTGTGGGCGCGCAAGGCGTGGGGCGTGTGGTGGGTCTGGGACGCGCGGCTGACGTCGAGCCTGATGCTGTTCATGATCTTCGTCGCCTACACGCTGCTCAAGAAATATGGCGGGCCCGGATCGGACAAGCTGGGTGCGGGCCTCGCGCTATTCGGGATGGCCAACGTGCCGTTCATTTACGTGTCGGTGAACTACTGGCGCACGTTCCATCCGCCGACCTCGGTCGTGCCGACGCTGCCGGTCGAGATGGGCATTCCGCTGTGGTACTGCGTCACGGCGTTCACGCTGCTGTTTATCATCCTGCTGCGCATGCGCGCCCGCCTCGAATACCAGCGCGAGCGGGTCGAGGCGCTGTATCTTGCCGAGGACGAAGCCTGATGCGTTGCCGCATGCTCCTGTTGATGTCGTTGCTGATCGGCTCGGCCTCCGCCGTTCGCGCGGACCAGCCGCAGCCGCCGGCCGACTTCGTGCCGGTCGAGAACGCGCCACCCGGCGAGCAGATCCCGGCAATGCCGCTGCTCGGCGCCGCCTACGGCTTCATCTGGGTTGGCGTGTTCGGCTACGTGTGGTCGCTGTCCAAGCGCTTGCAGAAGGTCGAAGCCGAGATCGCGGAACTCGAATCCCGGAAACGTTAATGGAGCCTTTGTCCGTGTCTAATCGGTGTGAATCGGTGGCCTAGATGGACATCGGCGTGCCCACCGCGGCGCACTTCATCTTCATCCCCGCGGTGCTGCTGATCGGAGTCGTGATTGGCTGGATCCTCGGCTCGCGCGCCGCGCAGGACGCCTACGCGTCTGAAATGCGGAAGCGTGAGCAGCGTAAGTCGTGACTGCCTGACGACCTGACTGCGTGACGACCTGATTTACCTTCCCAGCGCAAGTCTCTGCGCCAGGACGTCGGGCAGTCCTTCCTGCACGATGCGCGCCTGCGCTTTCGCGATCGGATACTCCACTCGATAGATCGTCACCTCCCGCGCCGTCGTGTCAACGATGCCGAAGCCCGCGCGCGGATCGCCGTCGCGCGGCTGTCCGACCGATCCGGGATTGACCAGGTAGCGGTTCGGCTCCTCGAGCGCAATCGACAGCGGCCGCGTGTCGTCGGCGCTGGCGAGACCGAACTGATCGCGCGACAGGCAGTGGCCGACCTGCACGTGGGTGTGGCCGAACAGGCAGAGCGGGCGCCGCGCCGCATGCATCGCGCGCAACGCGTCGAGATCGTCGAACACGTAGGCGTCCTCGTCGAACGGCGTGCCGTGGCAGATCTCGATCATGTCGTCGACGATCATCGGTCCCTCCGGCAGGGCCGCCAGCCAGTCGCGGTTCTCGCTGCTGAGGTTGTCGTAGGTCCAGCGGATGGCGTTGCGCGCGACGGCGTTGAATCCCTCGGGACTCTCGACACCGGAGCCGACTTTGTCGTGGTTGCCGCGAATCAAGCCGTCGGCCTTGAGGTCGCGCACCCGCTCGCATATCGCGTTGGGATCAGCCCCGTACCCGACCAGGTCGCCGAGCACCAGGACCTTGTCGTATCCGAGGCGCCTGGCCTCGGCGATGACCGTGTCATAGGCCTCGAGATTGGCGTGTATATCGCTAATAACCAGGTAGCGCATCTAACGGTTTGCAACCTCGATGGCCACCGGGTCCGTTGCGTAGGAACAGACCTTGAGCGTTGTTTGAGCCAAGGCGTTGATGCTGGCAGATAAGGTAATTCGCACTATTGACAGGCTTCCAGCCACTCCACGATGTGATCGACGAGCTCTTCCACCGAGCCTCGACCTGCGTCCACCCGGAGGTGCGCCTGGCTGTAGGCCGTGAGCCGCTGATTATAGAGCTGTTCCATTCCCAGCCGATCAGCAGCCAGCGGACGCCGGCCGTCGAGGGGAATGCGCTGCAGCACCGTTTCAAACGGGGCATCCAGCCAGACCACCGCCCCGTCGCGCAGCATCAGCTCGCGATTCGAGGCGTCCTCGAAGGTCCCGCCGCCGGACGCGACCACCGCGCCGCGCTCGGGGAGCAGGGCGAGAAGTGCCTCGCGCTCGCGGGCCCGGAAGTAGGGTTCGCCGCTGGACCGGAAAATCGTCGGGATATCGCGGCGTTCGGTTTTTTCGATCCGCGCGTCGATGTCCTCGACCTTCCAGTCCAGGCGCTTTCCCAACGCCTGCGAGACGGTCGTCTTGCCGGCGCCCATGAACCCGACCAGGTAAATCTTGTCCGTGTTCACGCGCGCGGATCGCCTTCCCGGCGCTGCGCGAGCCGGGCGAGATCCTCGAAGAACGCGGGATAGGACACCGCGACCGCGTCTGCGCCCTCAATGTGGGTGGGTCCGCTCGCGCCGAGCGCGGCGATCGCGAACGCCATCGCGAGCCGGTGATCATGCTTCGCGTGCACGGTGCCGCCCGTGAGCCGGGTGCCGGCCCTCACCTGGAAGCCGTCGGGCCGCTCGTCCGCATCCGCGCCCATCGCGCGCAATCCCGCGACCAGCTCCGCGATCCGATCGCTTTCCTTGACGCGCAGCTCACCGGCGCCAGACACCGTCACGCTGCCGCCGAATGTTCCGAGGGCGGCGAGGACCGGTAATTCGTCGATCACTTCCGGGACTTCGTCCGGTGTGATCACCAGATCGGCCATGCGCCCGTGCCGAATCCGCAGCCGGCCCACGGGCTCGCCATTCCACTCGTCTTCGATCGTCACGTCGATCTCGGCGCCAAATCGCCTCAGCACGTCGAGCAAGGCTGAGCGGCTGGGGTTCAACCCCACATGGCTAATCGATACGTCAGACCCGGGCATTGCGGCCGCCGCCACCGCCATGAACGCGGCGGAGGAGATGTCGCCTGGCACCGTCAGCGCGCAGCTCGTGAGGCGCTGGCCGCCCTGAAGAACAATTCGCCGACCCGCCCTGAGCGACGCCGGAGGGGAGTCAACGGTGACGATGGCGCCGAACGCGGTCAGCGCCCGTTCCGTATGATCTCGAGTAGAGGCCGGTTCGAGGACCGACGTCTCGCCGGTGGCCTGTAATCCCGCGAGCAACACGGCCGACTTGACCTGCGCGCTCGGGGTGTCCGGCGCGAAATGAATGCCGGCCAGATCCGCGCCTTGAATCCCGAGCGGGGGACGGCCGTCCGGAGCCGCCGTGATCACGGCGCCCATCTCGGACAGCGGCCCGATGACTCGGCGCATCGGCCGACGCGACAGTGATGCATCGCCGATCAGGGTCGATAAGAAGGGATGCGCGGCGACGACCCCGGCCAGCATGCGCATGGTGCTGCCGGAATTGCCGCAATCGAGGGCGCCGGACGGCGCGCGGAGCCCGCGCACACCGCGTCCTTCGATAGAGACGAGTGGCGGTTCGTGGTCCCGGCTCGCGGGCGTTCGTGAGACGATAGCGCCGAGGGCGCTGATGCAGTCCAGGGTCGAGGCGCAATCGGCGCCTGGCGCGTAATGGGCGATGGTGGAACGGCCGTCGGCGATGGCCGCCAGCAGCGCGTAACGATGCGAAATGGATTTATCTCCGGGCACACGCAAGCCGCCGGAGACGGTAAGCGCGGGGGAGACGGTAACGCGGTCGGCCACTCGCATAACGTTCAACTATAGCAACGTTCGCTTGACCCGGTTCGAATCGCTATGCTACTTAAAGCTGCACATGCCCCCGCGGTCAGAGTCTCGGTGAGATGATTCCACCGCACACGGTCCGTCTCGAATTCAACAGCGCCTTTGACATGCTCGACTTCGTACAGGTGATCTCCGATCACGTCTGCAAGCAGGCCGGCCTCGACGAAGATCAGCTGCACTGGGTCAGCGTCGCGGTTCGCGAGTCCGTCGTCAACGCCATCAAGCATGGCAACAAGAACGACCCCGACAAGCGCGTGATCATCGAGTTCAGCCCGGTGCCCGCCACCGCCGGCGACGAGCTGGTGATTCGCATCGAAGACCAAGGCGAGGGCTTCGTGCCGGAAGAGGTCGCCGATCCCCTGTCGCCCGAAAACATCCTCAAGTCCAGCGGCCGCGGGATTTTCTTGATTCGCAACTTCATGGACGAAACGGTACTGAAGAAGGTGCCCGGCGGCATGGAGATTCGCATGGTCAAGAAGCTCCAAAAAGCGGGCGCGTGACCCACCTTCGCCAAGGCTCCGGTGGGTAAAGCGCCCGCTCCTGATCCGCAATTCCTCGCCACCGCGATCGAAGCGGTGGTGCGCGCCGGCGACATTCAGCTCGCCCGGTTCGGCAAGAACGTTCACGTCCGTAAAAAAAGCGCGATTGACCTGGTTACCGACGTCGACCTTGAAGTCGAGCGGATGTTCCGGGCGCTGATCGCGGAGCGGTTTCCCGATCATGACGTGCTCGCCGAGGAGATCGACGTCGCGTCGCGGGGGGCGCGTCATCAATGGGTGTTCGATCCGCTCGACGGCACCACCAATTTCGCGCACGGCGTGCCAATCTTCTGCGCCTCGCTCGCGCTCGAGGTCGACGGCAAGGCGCAGGTCGCGGCGGTCTACGATCCCAACCGCGAGGAGCTGTTCACCGCCGAAGCGGGCATCGGCTCGTGGCTGAATGGCGAGCGGCTGCGGGTATCGACGAGTGCGACGATGCTCGAGTCGATGCTGGTGACGGGCTTCCCCTACAACGTGCATGAGAAGGCCGAAGAGTTCGTTAAGGTGTTCGCGCAGGTCCTCAAGACCGCGCGCGCAATTCGCCGCCTCGGCTCAGCGGCGATCGACATCTGCTGGGTGGCCGCTGGGCGGATGGACGGATTCTGGGAAGCCAGCTTGAAGCCATGGGATACGCGGGCCGCTGCGCTGATTCTCGAGGAAGCCGGCGGGAAAGTGACCGGCATGGACGGCGGCGCCTGGGACGCTTACGCCGGGGACATCGTCGCGACTAACGGTCTGATCCACGACGAAGTCCTGCGGGTCATAGGGGTCTGACCTCTCGCCGCGGCGCGGTTATTTCGGCGAGGGGTCTGATCCCGTCTGCACGGCGGAGCCTTTGCGGCGATACAGCGCGACATTGCCACCCGAGCAGACGCGATCGTACGCCCCCAGGTACCCCTGCCGCGCCTGTTGCTGCCGGAATAACATGTCGCCGCCCTCCGCGGCCTCTTCCACCATCACCCAACCTGCAAACGGCGTCGGGTCGTAGTAATACGCCTGCTGCCAGATTGGGCCGCTGCCTTCGTGCAGGAAATCCGCGAGATCGAATCCCACGTTCGACAGCTCCTGCATGTAATGCGCGAGCGAGCCCATGCTCGCCATGATCGTGGTGTCGTCGTACGAATCTTTCAGGCACTCGGTGACGGTGAGCCGGCCGGCGCTGTTGACGCGATCGAGCTGCGCTTCGATCAGCATCGGCGAGAGCTCGCTCATGAATGGCGTCTGCAGCTGAATCATGATCACCAGCGGCACGGCGACCAGCGGTGCCAGCCAGCGCAGCAACGACACGGCGGTGCCGATCGCCGCGGCGCCGCCGAGGATCAGCGGCACCTCGTAGCGAATGCGGAACGGGTGGCCCGACATGAACGCATAGAGCGGCAGCGCGACCGCCGCGAGCAGCGCCAGCGGCACGAGCATCGCGCTCCATTTCCTGCGCAGCGCCGCCGCCAGCGCGATCACGCCGAGCGCGATCGACAGCGCGCTCACGAAGCGCTCGCCCGCGAGGCCGACCAAACCTTTGCGGATTTCTTCCCACACCACCGGCAGATGGCCCTGCAGCTTCGGATCCGGCACGTAGAAGCCGCCGGTCACGAACCATTGGCCGGTCGATGCGAAGCTCAGGCCGAGGAAGAAGATCACGGTCAGCGCCGGGTAGATCGCCAGCCAGCCGATCTCGCGGACCACGTCCGCGATGGCGCCGCCGCGCCGCCATTTCGCCAGCGTGGCGATCGCCATGGCCGCGCCGATGATCGGCCACGCCTCGTAGCGCGTCAGGCAGGCAGCGACGATCGTCACGCCGGCCGCCGGGCGGATGCGCATCGCGGCGCTCATCACCCATTGCGCCAGGTGCAGCACCACCAGCGCGCTCAGCGCGAACAGCAGCGGCTCGGTCATCGGCGTGCTCTGGAGATAGAGCACATTCGGATTGAGGGCGAACAGCGCCGCCGCGAGGAGCGCGCCGGTCCTCGACCCCGTAATGGTCAGCACCAGTTGCGCGACGCTTGCGGTGGTCAACGCAAAGCACCCGATCGAGATCGCGATCGCCGAGGCACCAGTGCGGTACATCCAGTCGATCTGCACCGGCAGCATGTTGAGGACGTGGGGCAGCGGTAGCCAGACGGCGCCGATCTGCTCCCAGCTCGGCGTCAGGCTGTCGAAGATCCGGCGGGCGACCACGAGGTGGGCCTTGGCGTCGTAATGGCTCAGCGAGTGACCTGCACGCCAATACACACTCGCGGCATATGTGCCCAGAACGGCGGCGAGCAGGCCAATCCGACGCGAAAGGGAATCGAAGGCGGGCACGGTCTCGTTCTATAATGCCTTGATTACCCCAATTAATTAATGATCCCTGAGCTCTCGATCGTCATACCCGTTCGCAACGAGTCGCCGAACATCAAGCCGCTGTATGACGAGCTGACCCAGACGCTGGTTCAGTACGGCCGCCCGTACGAGGTGTTGGTGATCGACGACGGCAGCAGCGACGACACCTTCCAGCAGCTGGCCGGCCTGCAGTCGCGCGATCCGCACCTGCGCGTGATCCGCTTCCGGCGCAACTTCGGCCAGACCGCCGCGTTTGCCGCCGGCATCGCGCACGCCCGCGGCAGCCTGATCGTGACGGCCGACGGCGACTTGCAGAACGATCCGCGCGACATTCCCGCAATGGTCGCGCTGATCGAGCAAGGCAACGACATCGTCTGTGGCTGGCGCAAGGATCGCAAGGACACCTTCTTTACACGCCGCCTCCCGAGCGTGATGGCGAACAAGTTGATTTCGTGGGCGACCGGCGTGCCGCTGCACGACTACGGGTGTTCGCTGAAGGTGTTTCGTGCCGAGGTGATCAAGCCCCTGCGGCTCTACGGCGAGATGCATCGCTTCCTGCCGGCGATCGCCAGCCAGCTCGGCGTGACCATCGCCGAGATGATCGTCAACCACCGGCCGCGCCGCGCCGGCGTCACGAAGTATGGACTGTCGCGAACCATCCGCGTGGTCCTCGATCTGGCGACGGTGAAGTTCCTGTTGAACTACTCGACGCGACCGTTACAGATCTTCGGGCTGGTCGGCATTATCGCCGGCGGCCTCGGCTCGCTGATCGTCGGCTACCTGGGCTACATTCGGTTGTTTCAGCACCAGGGCATTGCCGCTCGCCCGCTGCTGCTGTTGGGTGTCATGCTGCTGTTCATCGGCGTCCAGCTCGTGACCTTTGGTCTGCTGGCCGAATTGATGGCGCGCACGTATTACGAATCGCAGGACAAGGCCACCTACGTGATTCGCGAGGTCCGCGAAGCTGCGGATGGAGTAGACGCGGCCGCGGAGCGGCCGCAAGAAACAGGCCGCAGATGAGTGGCAAGGCCGCGCGCGAGCACGATCCGCGCATCACCGTCATCCAGCAGGAACTGTTCAACGAGAAGCGATCGAAGGGCGACAAGTACCGCGAGCTGTTCGTGGGCCAGCCCGGTGTCTGGCCGCTGATCAAGTACGAGCTGGCGATGGTGCTGGCGAGCTGGGTGCCGGGCGCGATTGGCCTGGTCCTGCGCTCGCGGCTGTTCCCGCTGGTGCTCGGCTCGGTGGGGCGCAACGTCGTCTTCGGCGCGAACGTGACGCTTCGTCATCCCCACAAGATTCACATCGGTGACAACGTGGTGATCGACGACCTGTGTTGCCTCGATGCCAAGGGCACCGACAACAACGGCATCAGCATCGGCAACGGCGTGTTCGTCGGCCGCAACACCATCCTCAGCTGCAAGAACGGCGACATCGTGATCGAGGATCGCGCCAACATCGGCTTCAATTGCGAGATCTTCTCGGCGTCGCGCGTCCGCGTCGGCAAGGACATTCTGATCGCGGCCTACACCTACCTGGTCGGCGGCGACCACCTCTACGACCGCACCGACATTCCAGTGCTGCAGCAGGGGCGGACTGCCAAGGGCATCGATGTCGGTGACGGCAGCTGGCTCGGGACTCACGTGGTCGTCACCGATGGATCGATCATCGGCCGTGATGTCATCATAGGAGCAGGCGCGGTGGTCGTCGGCGAGATTCCGGAATTTTCAATTGCCACCGGAATTCCGGCCAAGGTGACGCGCGACCGACGCGAACCCTGATCCCTGATCCCTGATCCCCGATCCCTGATCCCTGATTACTTATGTGCGGCATCGTCGGCATCATTGAGCGTGATCTGGACCGGCCCGTCGTCGCCGAGGATCTCGCGCGCATGGTGGGGATGCTGCACCATCGCGGCCCCGATGAAGAGGGCAGCATCACGCTCCCCGGTGTCGGTCTCGGCATGCGCCGCCTGGCGATTGTCGATCTGGCCGGCGGGCAACAGCCCATCCTGAACGAGACCGGCGACATCAAGATCGTCGCCAACGGGGAAATCTACAATTTCCGTGAGCTGCAACAGGAGCTCGAGGGCCACGACCACACGTTCCACTCGCGCAACTCCGACATCGAGGTGATGGTCCACGCCTACGAGCAGTGGGGCGAGGACTTTCTCATCCGCCTGCGCGGCATGTTCGCGCTGGCCCTCTGGGATGGCCGCACGCGAACCTTGATCGCCGCCCGCGATCGCGCCGGCGAGAAGCCGCTCTACTGGACCCAGACCACGCAGGGGCTGCTGCTCGCCTCGGAAGTCAAGGCGCTGTTGGTGCGTCCCGAGGTTTCGCGCGAGCTCGATCCGATCGCGCTCGATCAATTCCTGACCTACGAATACGTGCTCGCTCCGCGCACGATGCTCAAGGGCGTCCACAAGGTGCCGCCGGCGCATTTCCTGCGCTATCGCGATGGCCAGGCCACGGTGCATCGCTACTGGGACGCGGCGGATGTGCCGTTGAGACAGTGGCGCGATGATGAAGCGGCGGCCGCACTCAAGAGCGCGCTGCAGACTGCCGTCAGGCGGCAGCTGATGGCCGACGTACCGCTCGGCGCGTTCCTGTCGGGCGGCATCGACTCGAGCTCGATCGTGGCGCTGATGAGCGAGGCGTCTTCGCAGCCGGTCAATAGTTTCAGCATCGGTTTCTCGGACGGCACCTACAACGAGCTGCCGTACGCGCGTGAAGTCGCGGGGCTGTTCAAGACGAACCATCGTGAACGCACTGCATCGCCGAATCTCGAGGACATGTTCGAGCGATTGATCGTGCACCTCGACGAGCCATTCGCCGACGTCTCGCTGTTCCCGACGTTCAGCGTGTCGGAGCTTGCGCGCGAGCACGTCAAGGTGGTGTTGTCTGGGGATGGCGGCGACGAGCTGTTCGGCGGCTACGACGCCTACCAGGCGCAGGCGCTCGCTGCAAAGCTGGGATGGATGGGCGATGCGTTGATGCCCGCGCTGGCCGGTGTTGCCTCAGCGCTGCCGCCGACCGGGAAGAAGAAGGGCCTCGTCAACAAGGTCAAGCGCTTCAGCGCCGGGGCGACCACTGCGCCTGCGGACCTTGGCCACTACCGGTGGATGGTGTACCTCAACTCGCGGGACAAGGCAAAGCTGTACAACGCCGGCCTCCGCGATTCACTGCGCGCCGTCGACGTCTACGCGCCGGTGCGCGACGCACTCGGCCGTTTCAGCCAGGACGATCTGCTGAATCGGCAGCTCTATGCCGACTTGAGCCTGTATCTTGCCGACGACATCCTCGTGAAGGTCGATCGGATGAGCATGGCCACGTCGCTCGAGACGCGCGCGCCCTTCCTCGACGGCGACCTCATGGAGCTGGCGTTCTCGATGCCCGGCCATCTCAAGATCCGCAACGGCGAGCGCAAGTGGGTCCTGAAGCAGGCGATAAAGGGTGTGCTGCCGGATTCGATCCTGAACCGGAAGAAAGAGGGGTTCAGCATCCCGATGAAGAACTGGCTACGCCGCGAGCTGCAACCGCTGATGCGCGACCTGCTGTCGCGCGATCGCATCGTCCGCCGCGGGCTGTTTGATCCTGCCGTCATCGAAAAGATGATGGACGATCACGTCGAGGGCCGCCAAAACCACGCGCACACCCTGTTCCCGCTGATGGTGTTCGAGCGCTGGGCGACCGAGCACCTGTCACGTACGTAGGCCACAGAGGCACAGAGGCACAGAGGCATAGAAAATTCTTCCGGTTTCCTTGATCGGCTCTGTCGACCCGAGATCTCACTGAGATTTGTAATTGGCGGGCCAGGAAAGAACCACGCGAAATTTAAAGGACAACAGCTTGACGTCGTACTTCGAATTCGACGACACGTCACTGGGAACACCGTCCAGTCTGTAGTCCGAGATCGTCATTTCTCCGCGGCCGAAAGCCTCAATGCCATCGAGCAGTGCGGAAACGACGCTGGAGTCGGACCGCGCAATTGGCGGGTCGACCATGTCCCAGGTGATCGTGTCGCCAACCTCGGGCGAGAACATGAACCACCTTTCGGTGCTCGGGGCGTTCGCCGCTGGAAGGAAGTACCATCCCATAATCGACCTCGCCCCGGGCCCGCGCCACGGCACGGTCATTTGCGTAAGGTTCGTTTCCCGGCCGCGTCGATAGACGCCCAGCGCCAGTAACCGCCTTTTGCGTTCAGTCGGAACTCGAAATCCGGTCCGAACTGTCGTACGTAGTTTTCACTTCCTGAAACCGTGCCCTCGAAGGAGACCGACGCGCGTGGGATGTCCGCCGCCGCCTGCGACGAGGGTGTACCCTCGGTCGTCAAGACGCCGAACACGATGGCCGTTGCGACCATCGAGGTTCGAACGCTTAGTCCCATCAGCTGCAGTCTATCTCCCCGCGTATAAAAGTAGAGCGCGCGGTTACCCGCGCGCCCACGATCTGTAACAGAGGGGTGTTGCCGTCTATTACGACAGGTGCTTGCTGACCAACTTGGTCATCTCGAACATGTTCACGGTCGGCTTCTTGAAGATCACCTTCAGGTTGTCGTCCGCCTTGATCATGCGCTTGTTGGTCTTGTCCTGCAGGCCGTTCTTCTTGATGTAGGCCCAGAGCTTCTTGGTGACCTCAGTCCGAGGAATCGCCTTGCTGCCGACGATTTCCGAAAGAGCGGCGCTCGGCTGAACGGGCTTCATGAACGCGGCGTTCGCCTTACGCGGCTTGGCGGCGGCTTTCTTCTTCGCAGTCTTGGCCATCTGATCTCCTATTTCGCTCCCGCTAAACGGCAGCGTGCAGAGGGAGATTACTATATTTCTCATTTCTTCCCTATGAAAAGTGAGCATCTCCCCTATGAAAAATGCATTTGCCGGTGGATTTCCCCTCTGAAGGGGGAGCGCCGCGTCCGCGTTCGCGCCGGCGCGCCTCGCCGAGACAGGCTCGCGATTTAGTCGCGTGGGAGACGGTAGAAGGCTTCGACCTCGGCGATCTCGTTGCGCATGCGCCGCTCGTCCCACTCGTGTGTGCGGGCCATGATGGCGCCGGCCCGCTCGACCGCGTCGGATCCAGGGTGGCCCGCCGCGCCGGCTTCGGTGCGGCGGATCAGCGCATCGCCCAGTTTTACGGCCATTTCCATGCGCGCCGCATAAAGGATCTCCGCGCCAATCACGTCGCAATCTCGCCCGATCGGACGGCCCAGCGCCGGCACGTCGCGGGCCATCTGCAGCACCAGGTCGTAGCCGGTGCCGTAGGTCGCAGCGATGCGCTTGAGCGTGGCGGAAGGGATCCCGTCGACGTCGCGCAGCATCACCGCCTTGAGGAAATTGTCCATGTGCATGATGCTGCCGCCTTGGAGGGGCGTCTCGGCCGTCCGGCAGGGGGGTGGCGTCGCATGGCCCATCACCCTGAAAACCGCGTCCACCGCCTGCTCGGCGGTGTGCCGAGCGGTTGTATAGCGCACGCCGAACATCGAGACCAGGCCCGGGAGCCCGTGCTTCGAGTGGTCCACGACCTGGCTCTCCTTCACCAGCCGAACCTGGGTGCCATGACCAGAAATCATCGGCAGCAGGCCGCGATGAATCAGGCGCACGTCACTCGCCACGAGATTGGCCTGGGGGAACGCTTCGCGAGCGTCCTTCAGGAAGGCTTCCAGATCCCATCGCGACACCTTCAGCTGATCGGCAGTGCCTTCGTGGGCATCGTGGCTGGTCCCCAGCATCGAGACGTCGCGCCATGGCACGAGCAGCAGGTAGCGGCCGTTGACCAGTCCGCCGCATGCGTGATCGCTCACGATCTTGCGGGTGACAATGTTCATCGCGCGGGAGAGGCGCGGCGGCGGTGCGCCTTGCGCCGCCGCCGGCAAATCGGCGAGCAGTGACGCGGCCCACGGCCCGGCCGCGTTTACGACCACCGTGCCGCGAATCGCAAAGGCTTCGTTGGTGAGCCGATCCTCGACGCGGACACCGATCACACGCCCGTTCTCCTGCAGCACCCGCTGCGCCTGCACGTAATTGGCAGCCACCGCTCCCGCATCGACCGCCGACAGCAGGAATGACAGCGTCACGCGATCCGTGCTCTGCATCTGGTAGTCGTACCAGACGGCGCCGCCGGTCACGCCCTCGGGAGCGATCACCGGATTGAGCCGCAGGGCTTCTTCGCGGGACACGACCCGGCTGGCGGGCAGGTGCGTGCCCGGGTCGGACAGGCCTTCGTTGCGATCGCTGGCCACGGCGTCGCTCACCGCGAGGGCGAGCCGCATCGCCAGCGCGCTCCTTTTCGGATTGCGCGTCGTCGGCACCACGAACGGTAGCGGGCGCACCAGGTGGGGCAGGATCCGGGCCAGCGCGCGCCGCTCGCGGATGAACAGCCGCATCTGGGTGAAGTTGAGCGTCAGCAGTGACCGCAAGCCGCCATGTAGCGTCTTCAGGTTGTTGAACGAGGTGGCGGCGCCGAAGTCGTCCTTGTCGATGATCGCGACCGAGAGGCCGCGTTGCGCAGCGTCCCAGGCCGTGGTCACGCCGTAGAAGCCGGCGCCCACGACGATCACGTCAAACTTCGTATCCGCCAGGTGGCGGAGATCTCGCTGCATCGGTGCGCGTCATTGTACGATGTAACGGTGTCAGGCACCGGGCGCACAAAGCCCCGCCGGTGCCTGACACCGGACACATATGATCGACGCGATTACCGAGTACTGGAATCACCGCATTCACGATCTCGAAATGACCGACCACCCGGTCGGAACGAAAGCTTTTTTCGATGATCTCGATGACTACCGCTTCGACAAGCTCCATTACCTGCCGCAGCTGGTCGACTTTGCGTCGTTCCGCGGGCAGCAGCTGCTCGAAGTGGGCTGCGGCATCGGCACGGATTTGGTGCGCTTCGCCAAGGGCGGTGCGCGCGTCACCGGCGTCGACCTGGCGCAGACCGCGATCGCCCTGGCACGCAAAAATTTCGAGCTGAACGGCGTGGCCGCCGAAGATTTGCGCGTCGCCAACGGCGAAGCCTTGCCGTACGCCGACGCGGAGTTCGATGCGGTGTATGGCCACGGCGTCATCCAATACACGTCGAATGCGCCGCAGCTGATTCGCGAGATGCACCGCGTGCTCAAGCCGGGTGGCAACGGCATCTTCATGGTTTACAACCGCGTGTCGTGGCTGAACGCGCTGTCGAAAGTGATGAAGGTGGCGCTCGAGCACGAAGACGCGCCGGTGTTAAAAAAGTATTCGATCGCGGAATTCAAGGAGCTGCTGAAGCCGTTTCACGAAACGCGCATCGTCCCCGAGCGATTCCCGGTGAAGTCGCGCCTTCACAAGGGCTGGAAGGGCGTTGCGTTCAACACGATGTTCGTCGGCACGTTCAACGCGCTGCCACGATCGCTGGTCCGCCCGTTAGGGTGGCACCTGATGGCATTTTGCAAGAAATGACGTACGAGCCACGGAATCACGGAAACTTGTATTTCAAAACAGTTCTCTGTGTTTCCGTGCTTCCGTGACCCGTTCGTGATCAGTAACGGACTTCGTATATGGAAATCGTGTCGTTCTTGAAAACGATCGGCATCTGATTCGGGATCGAGTTGAATCGGTCTTCTACCTCGGGATGTGATTCCCGTTCGGGCGGGCCAATCAACACGTAGTTCACGCGCGCTCGGACGGCGCGCTCGTAGGCCGCGAGCGGAGACTCGTCGAACATGTTCCTGATCGCTTCCGAACCCTGCTGATATTTCGCGAGCGGCACCATCGAGATTGGCAGGCCGATCGCCATGCGCCGCTCCGCGAACGCGGGCAGGTATGCCCAGGTCTCCGAGTCGCGCGCCATCGGATCGACCTGGAACAATGCGTCCGGCCGCGTGTTCTTCTCGATCCAGTCGAACGCCTGCAATTCATCCGGCCGCAGCATCAGCGTCCAGCGAAACCCGGGCGCCTGGTTGTGATTGGTGATGTCCTGCGTGTTGTAAATGTCGATGATCGTGGTCGGCAGGCCCGCGAGGAAGGCGACCGAAATCAGCGCCCATTGGACCGGCTGCATCGCCGAAGGGGACGCGGTGATCTTTTCCAGCAGGGCGCCGATCACTACCGCGGCGGCCATGAACAGGAAGTGGCCGACGCGCCAGCCCACATACACATCCTGGTGGTCGCGGACGTTGACGAAGAAATAGAAGAACAGCGACGTGACCGCGAGCGCGCCGAGGACCGACAGGCCGCGGCGCTCCGCTCGCAGCAGCGGGATCGCCATCGCGGCGACGATCAGGATCGGCCCGCAACTAATTAGCGTGACCCAGGCGACGCGATGCACGGCCACGCGGTTGACCGTCAGCTCGACGACCGCGCCGCTGCGATCGACGTAGCCGAGGGCGTAGACCAGCCCGACCGACGCGGCGAGTGGGATTGCCGCGGCAACCGCATGGATCAACCCGCGGCGGATATCGCTCGTGCGGATGACGCCGGCGAGTTCGTACAGCATCGCCGCGACGGTCACCATCAGGCCTGCGAATGAGCTAATCGCGATCGACAGCCCCAGGCATACGCCGCTCGTCGCGAACGCGGCCGCATCGATGGGCCGCGTGCGGATCGCCAGCGCGAGCAGCCCGAGCAGTCCGATCGTATAACCGACGATGTGATGCGGCTGGTAGAAGAGCAGCCGTTGTAGTCCGTCAATCGGGATGCCCTGGAAATACCAGCGGCTGATCGCGTCGATGTTGAGGTTCCTCACCTCGCTGATCGGCACGTCCTTCGACGAGAAATCGAACAGCGCATAGAGCCCTTCGAAACTGGTCGAGAGGATCACGAACGCCACTCCGAGAGCTGCCGCCCATGGCCGGACGCGAAACAGCCGCGCCGTGCCGTACAGGAAGGCGACAAAGAACAGGTCGATCGCAATCGATCGCATCAGCAGCAGCTCATCGAGGGTTGCCCACGCCGCCGCGAATCGGTACTGCACGCCGCTCAGCATGTGCGGCATCCAGTAGTAGTGCAGCGCGTCGCCGGCGAAGTACGGATTGACGGGCATCGGCGCGCCCTTGGCCAGCTCGATCACCACCGCGCGGCGCCACACGTAGTCCGCGGTGAAGTAGGCGCGATAGGCCTGGCCGTCCGGCGTCAGCTCGCCGACATGCGCGAACGGCCAGCCGGTGACGAGCGGCACGATGACGAGCAGCAGCGCGAGCGCGACCGCATCGCCAGGCTCGGTGCTGGGGAATCGCCAACGGCCGCGCAGCTTGCCGGCGAGAACGATCAGCGCCGAGACAATCACCGGCGCGGCAAGCATCAACCACGGCCCGCGCGCACCGGCGACCCACAATCCCGTCAAGACGAGGTAGCCGAGCGCCTGGCCGGCCAGCGGCCCGAACGCAACGGCCGGCAACCAGCCCTCGTCGCGGGAGAGCGCGCGGACGATCAGCACGCCCGGCAGGACGAAGATCGCCTGCGAGAGGAGCCCGAAGGCTAACGGGAGGGGACTAGCGACAGAAACGAAGGCCGCGAGGCAGGCAGCGGCCGAGAGTGCGAATGCGGCCCATGCCACGTGCAGGCTACGCCGGGTGGGCGGCCACCGGCGGGATACTCGCGTTCGAACGCCGCTTTTCCATCGAGGCGCGCACCAGGAACCGCGCGTAAGGCATCACCTGCTTGATCGCCGCGACGTTCATCTGGCACGGGCTGAGGCAGGTCGGGCACTTCTGGTCGCGAATATCGCGTCGATGCGTCTGCGCCGTCTCGCGGAAGTAAACCGCTTCGGCGTCTTCCGTGACGGCGTTGCCGACCACGTCGCTGTTCTCGCAGAAGAACAGGTCGCCGTTCGGATTCAGCATGATGCCCTGCGTCATGAACGGGCAGGGCGCGGTGCGATGATAGCCGTTGGCGATCATGTCCGCGTAGTGCATGTAAATGTAGTTCTGGCCGTCGAGCAGCGGGTCCTGCCGCACGCGATCCATGAAGAACTTGCGCATCTTCTGCTCTTCGAGGCCGATCGGCTTCATGCCCTTCTCGAGCTCGGCATTGCCCAGCATGGCGTCGGTGAAGCGCACCATGTTGAACACGATGTCGAGTTTTTCCTTCTTCGCCCACGCCAGGATATTGTCGGCGTCATCGAGGTTCTTGGAGAAGATGGTCGACGAGATGCCGAAGTTGAACTTGCGGGTCTTCTGCAGCTCCTGCATTGCCGCGATCGTCTTGCCGGCCTTCTCGAAGGCGTTGCGGACGTTGCGGACCGAGCCGTGCATCTCGTTGACGCCGTCGATCGACACGCGCATCGAGAAGATCACGTTGCGCTCGTTGCAGAGCTCGACGATCTTGGTCAGCATCGGGATCGCGCGGTGATGCGTGATCCCGGTGGTGTTAAGCGTAAGCTTGCGCAGCTTGGGGAACTTGTCGACCATCACGCGCGCGATGTCCACCAGGTCGTTGCGGGTGGTCGGCTCACCGCCGGAGATCGACGCGTTCTCGATGTCCTTCCAGAGGTTGGAGCTGAACACGCGTTCAATCTGCTCCAGCGTCATGTCTTCCTTGCGATTGCCGCGCGTCCAGTTGCTGCACATCTCGCAACGGGCGTCGCACACGAACGTGCAATGGAAGATGAAGACCGTCGGATGGAGCGGCGTGTACTTCGCCACGGCCGCCCGGACAAAGTCCCGGGGGGCGCTCATCGCAGCTTTCGCGAGATACTTCGCAGCGTAAGTTTGTGCCATTAATTAACAGGCCCTCCGGCCGTCTCGGCCGTCAGGTGGTCTAACTCGTAGATTTTACAGGATTTTCCGGCGCTGCCGCAACCACAACCAGAGGCCGGGCAGGTTGCCCGCTAAGCCCGTCAGCACGATAAGTGTCGATAGGGCAAATGACTGGGAGTCCGCCACACCCATCGGCCTGAGCAGCCAGACGAATACCCACTGAGGCGCTCCGAAGCCGCTAATTGAGACCGGTAACAACAGCATCAACAGCCCCAGGGGCATGACCAGCAGGAAGTAGGCGTACGGCACCGTCATCCCCAGGCCGAGGCCTAACAGGTAGGCCTGGGTGACCCGCAGGACCTGCACGACAATCGACCACGCCATGACGTGGAGCAGCACCCCGCGATGGCTGCGATACCGTCCAACGGCATCGGCGACCTTGAGCAAGCGCCGCGTGAAGAAGCGGCCGTGGCGATGATCCGGGATGATCCAGCGCAGCAGTTCGTTGGCCCAGAACACCGCGCCGGACGCAATCGTCAGCGCGATGATCGCCCCCCCGATGCGCCACTGGCCTCCTTGAGGCGTCCACGCGATCACGCCGACGATCGCCATCACGACCAGCGACAACACGCCGAGCAGGCGATCGACGGCCACCGACGCCACCGCGTCGCTGCCGGTCGTCGCATCACGCGACAGCCCATAGGCGCGCGCCGCGTCGCCGCCGATGCCGGCCGGCAGAAAGCTGCCGACGAACGAGCTGATCAGGAAGAGTTTGATCGCGTCGACGGTGGTGATCGCAATGCCCCTGGCGCACAGCAACAGGATCCAGCGGAGGATCATCACCGCGCGATCGACGGCCACCAGTGCGAGCACCGCTGCGAGATAGCGCCGGTCGATCTGCGCGATTGCCTTGGCCGACTCGCGCATGTCGATCCCGATCGCGAGGATCGCAAGGATGACCGCGGTGATCGCAAGGCGGAGGAGCATTACCCGACCTCCTGAAGCCTGATTTCGTTCATGAGGTCCCGGCCCGCGGAGCGGGCTAGACAAAGTAGCTTCGCCGGGCGAAGCGTAGCGTCACGATCATCGCGAAGCTTCGACCGGCTTACGTGCGACGAAGGTCAGGGTTTCGAACAGGTTCTTGCGGATCTTGAAAACGAGGTCTTCGGTGCCCGTGTAGCGGGACAACGCGTCCACGCCGGGAATGTTGATGAACACCGCTGCGGCGGCGAGCAGGTCGCGCTTCAAGCCGGTCGCGAGTCCGATCGCGCGCTCGATGTGGAGGATTTCAAAACCGCCGTCGTTGAACAACTGCTTGATGCGGCGCTCGGTGGTCACGAAGTTGTGGGTGTAGTCGACGTCCCAGAAGAACTGGCGCTCCTTCAAGTAGTCGGGCACCACGACGAAGAAGATGCCGCCGGGCTTGAGCGATCGTAACGCTTCCGCCGTGAACTGCCGCGCATCGTCGATGCCGCGCATATGTTCGAGGACTTGATCGGCATAGACGACC
>Ga0136611_10000893_pt1 | contig 20230 bp, 18 predicted proteins | sample AntDrymUQ2232306_2_FD_106645 | JGI IMG/M metagenome (GOLD analysis project Ga0136611, IMG submission 106645) | Polar desert sand microbial communities from Dry Valleys, Antarctica - metaG UQ223 (23.06) | ecosystem: Environmental > Terrestrial > Soil > Desert | place: Antarctica: Dry Valley...
ATGAATACCGTCTACCGTACTTATTTCGATGATCCGCGCCCAACGCGCTCCATAATGGGGATTAAAAGTCTGATCGGCCCTGCACGAATTGAAATCACTGTAACCGCCAGGAAATAATAAAATTGACTGATATATTCAAAATGCTTTCTATTGAAATTAGAAATGATGATGCGCCCCTGTGTTTTCGATCCTTATCAAATCCGGCATACTTACTCTCTTCACTAATTAATAATTGAAATGAAACGCAGAGATCTGATTAAATATTTATCTGTAGCTCCTCTGGCCGGTGGACTCACCCGGGTTCCCACGGCAAACGCCCTTGTGAAAGGCTCTGTGAAACGTGATCTGATCAAGGAATTGGGATTACGGACTTTTATTAACGCCTATGGCGTATACACCACCCATACGGCCTCATTAATGCCCGATGAAGTAATGGCTGCAATCCAGGCTGCATCAAAGAAATATGTGTTGTACAATGATCTGCAGGATAAGGTTGGAGAGAAAATTGCCGCCATCTGCCATGCAGAGGCTGCTATGGTTACTTCAGGCTGTTGGTCGGCACTCGTGCTTGGAACAGCCGGCATTCTCACTGGTATGGATAAAGCGAAGGTTGCCATATTGCCTGATGTTTCCGGTCTGGAAAGAAATGAGGTCATCCTCCAGAAAACACATAGCGGGTCTTATGATCATGCCCTGACTAATACAGGAATAAAACGTGTTTTTGTGGAGACAGCCGACGAGATGAAACGTGCTATAAGTTCAAGAACTGCCATGACCTGGTTTTATAATGAAGCTGCGCCCTGGGGCAAGATTGGTCTTGAAGAGTGGCTCGCGATTTCTAAAAACAACAAAATTCCGGCGATGGTTGACATTGCTGCAGATGTGCCGCCTGTTGAAAATCTTTGGAAGTTCAATGATTTGGGTTTTGATGTAGTTTGTGTTTCGGGCGGGAAGGCCATCCGAGGGCCGCAGAGTGCGGGTATTCTAATGGGAAAGAAAGACATTATCGCTGCGGCACGGTTGAGTGCGCCGCCGGGTGGAGGGAATATCGGGCGGGGTATGAAAGTAAATAAGGAGGAGATTTTCGGGATGTACGCAGCCCTGGATCGTTTTGTTAATTTGGATCATGCAAAAGAATGGAAAATGTGGGAAGACAGAGCCGGTGTAATACTGAATGCTGTGAGCAAAATAAATGGTGTCAAAGCTGAGATCTTTGTTCCACCGATAGCCAATGTAACTCCAACCCTGAAAATTTCATGGGACCAGAGCCTGATCAGATTGTCATGCAAGGATATGAGCCTTAATTTACGGAATGGTCAACCATCAATAGAGGCGCCTAAGAGCATAAATGATGCAATGATCTTGTCGGTGTGGATGATGCAGCCGGGTGATGAGAAAATTGTTGCCAAACGTTTCACAGAGGAACTTTTAAAAGCTCGGGTTTAGCTACCTGAATCCTGCTGGAATTGAAATTAGACACTAGTAATTATTATAGAGAATGCTGAATAAACTATTTCTGTCGCTTTTTTCGCTCTTTTTTATCTTAAGTTCTGTCCATGCCCAGAGGCCATACAGAATACTGATTAAAGGTGGTCATGTAATCGATGCAAAAAACAATATCAATGAAAGAATGGATATTGCCATTCAGGATGGAAAAATTGTTCGGGTAGCAAAGAATATTGATACAACTCTGGCGGTACAGATAGTTCATGCTGACGGGATGTATGTTAGTCCAGGGCTGATCGATCTTCATGCTCATGTTTTTTATGGTTTTGACCCTGACAGTTACCTGAGCGGCGGAACGGTCGCCGTGCTGCCGGATCAGTCCACCTTCCGTGCCGGGGTCACAACAGTTGTTGATGCTGGCGGTGCCGGCTGGAGGTCATTCGCAACTTTTAAGAAGAATATTATTGACGTATCAAAAACCAGGGTTCTCTCTTTACTGAATATAGTTGGGGAGGGGATGAGGGGCATTGAAAAGTATGAACAGAACCTTAGCGATATGGACGCGAAACGGAGCGCTGAAATTGCCCTGGCAAACAAGAGTGATATTGTTGGTTTTAAGGTGGCACACTTTACAGGTTCAGAATGGACTCCTATTAGCAGAGGAGTAGAAGCCGGCAAACTGGCAAATATGCCCGTGATGATTGATCTGAATACCCTTTTTATTTCTATTGAAGAACTATTTACTAAATACCTTCGTCCTGGAGATATTTATACGCATACTTTTATTCAATCGTCCAGGGGGGTAGTTGAACCGATAGTGGATCTCAAAACAAAGAAGTTTAAGCCATTTGTTCTGGAAGCCCAGCGAAGGGGAATTATATTTGATGTCGGTTTCGGTGGAGGCAGTTTTAATTTCAACCAGGCTTTACCAGCTTTAAAAGCCGGATTTTATCCGAACACTATGGGAACCGATTTGCATCAGGGCAGTGTAAATGGCGCGATGAAGGATCAGTTAAATGTGTTGTCCATCTTTATGGCTATGGGAATGAAATTTCCTGATTTGATTGAGGCCAGTACCTGGACACCTGCACAAGTCATTAAGCGCGAAGAACTGGGAAACCTTTCTGAAGGAGCTGTAGCTGATGTGGCCGTATTTAGTATTCGTAATGGAAAATTCGGTTTCAGGGATGTCGCTGGAAACAAGCTTGACGGTCAACAAAAAGTCGAATGCGAGCTGACAATTCGGGACGGTAAGATAGTTTATGATCTAAACGCCATTGCAGGGCTGATCAATCAGTTAAAATAACCCCTGCTGTGCGCTTTTCTTCCTGCGTTTTAGAAAAGTACTCTTTACTTATTGATGTTTCAGCACTTTCGCTTCCATATAAAATATAGTCTCCGCTGCAATGTTTTTGCATCTATCTCCCACACGTTCCAATTTTCTAATAATGGACAGAATATTTAAAGCCTGTTCAATGCAATCCGGATTTTTACGTATAAATTCAGAAATATGTTTATTCGCTTCCCAGTTGATGATATCAATATATTCATCCTTACTGAAAATCGAACGCGCAAGCTGAGCATCTTCATTCTCAAACGCTATTAACACATCGTTCACCATGGAGATGGAAGCTTCGTACATCGCTTTTAATTGTGTCGCCTCAATCAGTGTTTTATTGTAAGGGTCTTTATCCTCCAATATGAATTTACTGATATTTTCAGCTATATCGCCCAAACGTTCAAGGTTGGTATTAATCTTTAAAATCGCAAGTACAAAACGCAAATCAATGGCAACAGGACTGAATAACGCAAATATGTGTTCGCAATCCATGTCGATTTTTAACTCCATAGAGTTTACCCGTTTTTCGTTAGCGGCCACCTCATGAGCATAATGTTTATCAAAAGAGAAAAGTGAGTGCTCGGTTTTTTCCAATTGCTGGATTACCAGTTTCCACATTTCAATAATATCTCTTTTTAAAGCTTTCAGCTCGATTTCTTTATGTGTCATAGTGCTATTTGTTTTTTAATTACCCGAACCTGCCGGTTATATAATTCTGCGTAAGCGGTTTTTCCGGGTTAGTAAAAATCTTCTTGGTTTTACCGTATTCTATCAGTTCACCCAAATAAAAGAACGCTGTTCGATCGCTTACCCTGCCGGCTTGCTGCATATTATGGGTAACAATGATTATGGTGTATTTTTTTTTAAGTTCATAGATCAGGTCTTCAATTTTACCGGATGAAATTGGATCAAGAGCTGATGCGGGTTCATCCATTAATATAATTGTAGGCTCTATTGCTAGTGCTCGGGCAATGCACAGACGCTGCTGCTGCCCGCCAGATAGTGCCAATGCGGACTGATTGAGCTTATCCTTTACCTCATCCCACAAAGCAACATCTTTTAATGACTGTTCTACGATCACATCCAAATCCGCTTTTGAGGTTTTTCCATGAATTCGAAGTCCGTAAACTACATTTTCATATATGGTTTTAGGAAATGGATTAGGTTTTTGAAATACCATACCAACTTTTTTCCTAAGTTCTTCTACACGTACATCCTTATCATAAATATCCCCATCATCTAAAAGTATTTCCCCCGTCATCTTAAAACCATCAATATAATCATTCATCCTGTTTAACAGTCTCAAAAAAGTAGACTTACCACAGCCAGAAGGACCAATGAATGCTGTAACGGTATTGGGATGAACAGAAAGGCTAACATCCTTAATAACATGGTTATTACCATAAAAAACATCAACGTTTTTAGCGACTATTTTTTCCATTTTAAAAAAATTACCATTTTATTTTTTTCTCCCATTTATTCCTGAAATAAATCGCAAGGCCGTTCAGCAGAAATGTTATAGCCAGTAATACAATGATTGCTGCCGTAGCGTTTACAGTAAATTCTTTCTGAGGGCGTGATAGCCAATTGAAAATTTGTATGGGAAGAACTGAAAAATTATCCATTGGGCTTGTTGGTAATGTGGTTATATAAATTAAAGCCCCTAATACAATCAATGGAGCAGCTTCACCTATCGCTCTTGAAATTCCTAATATAACACCTGTGAGTATACCTCCAAATGAAGCAGGAAGTGTTTGGTGCCATATCGTTTGCCATTTGGTAGCGCCGAGCGCATAAGATGCTTCACGGACAGACCCCGGAACTGCTTTTAATGCTTCACGTGATGAAACTATAATAATAGGCAGAATTAGAAGCCCGAGGGTAAGGCTGCCCGACAAAATACTTTTTCCGAAACCAAACATATGGACAAATATTTCCAGGGCCAGCAAGCCATAAATTATAGAAGGCACACCTGCCAAATTGGAAATATTTATTTCGATAAAGGATGCCAAACGGCTCTTATTTTTATATTCTTCCAGATAAATTGCCGACGCAACTCCTAGGGGAACTGCAATTAGTGCGGTGAGTATAACGATGAATATCGACCCCGCCAGTGGGATTAATATTCCGGATCGGGCCGCACTTCTTGAGGGCAGGGAGGTTAAAAATTGCCAGTTTAATCTGGGCAAGCCCACTATTAAAATGTTAGTTATAAAAATCCCCAGCATAAGTACGCCAAATAGCGTACAGGCAATCCCAAAATATTTGAATATTCTATCCTTGATGCGGTTAATACGTACTTTATCCTTCATAATTACTCATAGCGCTCCCTGAATTTTTTCCTCATCCAGTAGCTGATGTTATTTAATATAAAAGTTAATAAAAACAATGTAATGCCTGCTGCATATATTGTCTTATATTCTATAGAACCTTGCACAACATCGCCCAGACTCACTTGTACGATGTAAGTAGTTATGGTTTCAATGGGTACACGCGGATCAAATGTTAACCTGGGCTGTTGACCCGCGGCGATCGCTACGATCATGGTTTCTCCAATAGCCCTGGATATTGCCAGAATAACTGATACGATGATCCCAGATGAAGCGGCAGGAAGTAATACCCGCGAGGATGTTTGCCACCTTGATGCACCCATTCCGTATGAAGCATCACGTAAGGATTTAGGTACTGCATATAATGCATCTTCGCTTAAAGATGAAATCATCGGAATGATCATTATGCCCATTACAATGCCTGGGGAAAGGGCGTTAAATCCGGACAAGCCAGGAATAAAACCCTGCAAAAAAGGAGTGACAACTGTTAAGGCAAAATATCCATAAACTACAGTGGGTACCACAGCCAATACCTCCAACACAGGTTTTAAGGTTTTGCGAAATTTACGCGAAGCATATTCATTAAGATAGATAGCAATAGTCAGTCCTACGGGTAGAGCTAAAGCTATTGCAATAAATGCCGTAAGCAATGTTCCTGTTACTAATGGTAATATTCCATAATGCTTGTCGGCGAAAAGGGGAGTCCATTGAGTATCTGTAAAAAATTCCAGAAGTGATACTTCAGAAAAGAATCCTAAAGCCTCTGATAACAGTACATACAATATCCCAAACGTGGTCAGAATACTGATACCAGCACAGAGCATTAAAAGGCTCTGTATGATCTTTTCTTTAAGTCTCATTTATTTGCTACATGCTTTGACATAAATGCGGTCCATTTTGCTTTTTCAGCAGCTATTTCATCATCTGGGAGTGGAACATATCCAATTTCCTGACTCAAGGCTTCCATATTATCTAAATAAAAAGAAACAAATTCCTGTGCTTCCTTTCTTTTGGCAGCGGCATTTGTAACATATATATATATAGGGCGACCAAGGGGTGAATAGGATTTATCCTTAACAGTTTGAATACTCGGTAATACAGGCCCGCCGCCTTCCTGGTTATCAACTGCAACTAATTTCAGTTTAGCTTTATTCTCATTGAAATATGCTAACCCAAAAAAACCTAATGCGAATTTATCTGATGATACACCCTGAACGAGGACATTATCGTCTTCACTTGCCGTAAAATCACCCCTGCTTGAATGTGCCTTGCCAACAATAACTTCAGTGAAATAATCATAGGTTCCACTCTCAACCCCGGGACCGAATAAGTGTAATTCTTCTTTTGGCCATTCGGGGCGTATTTGATTCCAATACATAATTTTTTCCTGAGCGGCAGGTTCCCATATCTTTTTTAACTCTGCTACGGTTATGTCTTTGCACCAGGTGTTTTCAGGGTTTACTATGATGGCCATACCATCATAAGCTATCTTTAAGCCTACATTATCTATATTTTTAGATTTCGCTTCTTCTATCTCCTCAGGGGAAATTGTTCGTGAAGCATTGTTGATATCAATTTCGCCTCGAATAAATTTTTTGAATCCCCCGCCGGTACCTGATAATCCTACAGTAACATTTACATCAGGATGATCTGCTCTAAATTCTTCCGCTACAGCTTCGGTAATTGGATAAACGGTACTTGATCCATCAATTTTCAGTGTTCCAGCGGAATCTGTTTTTTCGCTGCTACTTGAACAACTATAAAGAGATAGTATAAGGATACCGATCAGTGCTTTAATATTTTTCATCATGCATGGTTTTCAATAGAACTGAATATCTCCCATAAAGTTTTTTCATAACAATTACAATATCCTTGAAGATTGCCTGATACATTAAGTTAATGTTACTATTATGTTAACATTAAGTTAATTTGGAGATTAATAAGCTTTCATTAAGATTTAACCGCATTAACATCATTTCTATTGAGAGGGTAATTTTATTTTAATATTAGAAGGATTATTACCTATTAAATGTGATGCTTCAACAACAGATAATTTTATGCTTAATCAATAAAAAGGATCCAGAATTCAGGGATGTTAAAAGTAAACTCTTCTCGCAGGATGGTCGGGCCGCTTCAAAGATTGCTCTATTACTGTTTAACAGTTGAAGTGAAAAAAAATCTAAAATATTTGAACGAATATCAGTCCTTAACATTCCTCAAAAGACCGTAAAAAGGTCGATACGCCTTCTGATAGATAAAAGGTTAGAACATTTAATGCTATTACCTGTTTGTTAATTATCAATGAAAAGGGCTAATGAATGATCAAATCCTAAAACATCTTATAAAGAGAAGGGTATTATTTCTTCTACTATTCCTCTTATTTAATCCTTTTTCCTCCAGAGCCTATTCTTTACTAACCCATGAAGCAATAATTGATGTTAGCTGGAAAAAATATATAGAGCCCCTACTCCTGGCGAGATATCCCCAATCCACACCCGAACAATTACTTGAAGCTCACTCTTACGCATATGGAGGAGCCATTATGCCTGATATTGGTTACAGCCCCTTTGGGAGCATGATTTATACGGATTTTGTACACAATGTAAGGACCGGAGATTATGTACTGGCCTTATTGGAAGTAGCTGAAAGCCTTAATGAATACGCGTTTGCCCTGGGCTCCCTTGCTCATTATATGGCCGACAATTATGGGCATTTACTGGGAACTAACATAGCGGTGCCCTTGGTATATCCTAAAGTAAAAGCTAAATACGGGAATACGGTGACTTACGCTCAGCATAAAATTTCACACTCGCGTATGGAAATTGGGTTTGATGTTTTACAAACTGCCCGTGGAAATTATGCAACAAAAGCATATCATGATTTCATAGGATTTAATGTGTCAAAACCTGTAATTGAAAAAGCTTTTTACAGAACTTACGGCATTGAGGTTAAGGATGTATTCGGAAATATGGACGTGGCTATAAGTACCTTCAGGTGGACCATTAAATCTGTGTTGCCGATCCTTGTCAGGACGGCTTGGGCAAGAAAAAAATCTGACATAAGAAAATCCAACCCGGGAGCAACTGCAAAGACTTTTTCTTATCGGATGAAGAACCGAACTTATTATCATGACTTTGGAAAGGATCATCAGAAGGCAGGATTTTTTCCAACTATTTTTGCATTAATTCTTCCTATTTTGCCTAAAATAGGTCCGCTGGCAAAGCTAAGGTTTAAAACCCCCACCCCTGAGGCGGAGAAACTATTTATCCAAAGTTTTGACTCCACGTTGGTACATTATCAAAGTGCCATCACGCAAGTCCGGGAAAGAGCCATAAGTTTACCCAACAAGGCACTCGATACCGGACATCCAACCGCATACGGTGAATATCCGATTGCTGATGAAAGTTACGGAGAACTCCTGTTAATTCTAAATAAAAAGAACTTTGAAAATACTAATCCAGCGATCAAACGACATCTGCTGGCATTTTTCAGTTCCGCAAAAGAACCGGCAAATAGAAAAGGCAAAAAGAATTGGAAAGAGGTAAAAATAGCACTAGCCGCCTTGGAAAATTTAAACTAAAAACAGACTCGGTGTAAAAATTTACTAGTCACTATTGTTTGATTAACACTTAAAGACGGAGCGTGTAATCTGATAACCAATTTCCTTCACCCATACCGGATTATAAATGCCTGTATTTTTAATACATTCCCATTCGTTCTGATTTCTTTTTAATGTAAGAAACAAGTGATAAGAAGGCGCAGAAGCTGCAGGTTGATTAGCCGGAAGAAGCTTACTTTGACGTATCGTGTCTACATATTTTTTGCCAGATCCGCTACACTGCCCACCCCGTGAATGTGCATGTAAAAAATTCGGGGCTCCTCGTAGAAAAATGATTATGAATAGCCGATATTTCCAGGCCATTAGCCTGCGCCGCTGATATTAAAGGATTAACCTCTTCCTGTAACAGAACGGTATCGCTCATGACCATGGCTGATTTGCCATTTACGGTTTTTTTAAAGGATACCCAACCCCCAAAGCCAAATGAAATAGGCACAGCCTCTCCTTTAACTGATACCTTAAGATCATTTCTGGGCAGTGGTGTAGTATGGGTTACTTCAGAATCTTTATATGTTCCTTTTTTTCCAATTGCAGTCTCAATCGATGAAATCTCTTCCTTGGTTAAGCCTGGTGTTTTCTTCTGCGCCTCTAAGAAAAGACGCGTCGGCAGACCGGGGGTTTATAACACTTGCTCCAAATATCAGAGAACTTGCTTTAAGCCATGTTCTTCGCGATAATGTTCCAATTGGATTGTTTTTCATGATTTATTGGTTTGAATATAAAGATAGCGTTTAAACAATTAAATATCACCGCGCTGGTCTGCGCCAGATAAATTCCTTCCAGGATTCCGGACAGAGTTCTGGGTTTCACCGGTGATTTAAGAGCTTCGCTGAACTGTTAAACCAATGCTTTTTTGTCTGAATGTATTCCTACGGTATTCGGTGAAGAATGTCAACCGCTTTGATTGTTTCCTTTCGATCTAAAAAGCAATAACCCGACCAGCAATAACCCGAGAGATAATAATCCCCCATACAAGAAATCACGGTCTGGAAACCTTGAGCCTACAAAACCGGCTATTGGATAAGCAATAGCCCACCATAGGTGTGAAAAAGCAAAATGTGAACCATAAACTTTCCCTTGCTCCTCATCCGCAATATTTTCGCCAATCAGAGTCTCAGACGGTATTTCTGCTAAGCTTTGACCAAAGCCGGCGATTATCCATAAAACCAGCATAGCCGAAAACCCAACATAGTTTGCTGTGCTAATTGCCAACCCGATCATGAGTGCCCCGAAGATGAGTGAACGCTGACGGTTTTTCGTTTTATCGAGGCTTCCGGACAAGAAAGCGGCAATACTTGCCCCGATGCCAAAAGCGGCCATTACCCAGCCATAATGTTTATCAGTGAGTTGTAACCCCATTTTTATATGGCCGATCGTATTAACCAGGATCGGAGCTCCGGCAATAGCAGAAATAAACTCAATGGCTAAAGCAAAACGGATTAGTCTGTTTCCAAATAACAATCTTGCGCCCTTTAACACATCCTGCCATGTTGATAGCGATTTTACTCTTATTTCTGCCAGTTTAACCTTTCGAATTAATTCACCAGGAAGGGTTAAGATGAGTATCCCTGCCAGGACAAAAGATACGGCATCAACAAAGAATATTTCCCGTGCTCCTAACCAAACTGCCAGAATTCCGGCAAGGCCAGGGTCTAATACACCCAACAGTTGAAATGTTCCGGTAGAAAGACCAATAGCTTCCCTATAATATCGTTTATCTACTATTTGCGGAATTATGGACTTATAAGTAGGCGTAAAAAATGCGTTAAAAACATTCAACAGGAATACCAGAACATAGATCTGCCATTCGACGGTTATAAACGGCATACAAGCCACAATTCCCATCCGGATGAAATGCGTGACATAAAGGATTTTTTTTTACGATCAATCCGGTCCGCCAAAACACCTGCGAATGGAGAGAATATAATAAATGCAATTACCCGAAGGGTAAGGGCGGAAAGACAGAATTAGAGCAGAGCGTTCATTGCCAAACTGGTAAGACAATAAAGCTAAACCTACCCAGGTGAAGGCATCCCCCAGGAGGCTGACGGTCTGCGCAAAATATAATGTGGCAAACACGCGGTTTTGCAGGGCTTTAAAAGGATCGGTGAACGCTTGAATTACCTTCTTATATGTCATCTATCTAAATGAAATCCTTGCTTTCCTTATAATATAATCGCTTATAGGCTAATCTAGAGCACATATTGCCCTTTTAACCTAAGGGTGACAATCACATCCGTATCCCCGTTATTCCTGAAAAACCATCCGTGTTTACCTTCATACGGTGATAAAAAAGTGCCCACCATATTATTGGAGTAAGCAATTGTATAGCTTTCAAAATAGACGGCCTTAGCCTCTTTCGCCTGTTTTACTTCCCCGTGAAAATCAAAATAGACTGGCCCTTTATTCGTGGTCCATTCATATTTCATTTTTCCGTGCTTCAGCATATTAACTTTATACTCAATTCCTTTTCCTGCCGGAACCGTTACCTGCACGCTGTCTTCCCGGTGTGCAAGTTGTTCTTCAGGAGCAGGGTTATCAGCCTCTGCAGGTCTCTTTACATCGGGGCCTGAACCCGCTTTTTCGAGTTTGATCAGGGGAAATATTTGCTGACTTGCTGTCTCCGCAGTTAAAGTGGCGCCTTCAGCATCATCAGGAACATATAGTCTGCTAAAGCCAAATAACTTACCTGCCCCAACGGGATCTATCCCGTATTCTGCGGGTAGCACAGCGGTAACTAATGCGATAATTCCTATTAACAAAGCAATGAGAACAGATTTAATAATCGTGCCTTTTCCTAGTACGGGATGATTCATTTCTGACATGGTATATTATTTAAGATGTAAAATATCCGGTTAACTGGTAGCCTAATAAAACAAAACCAGCTGCCATCAGCATGGTATTAGTGAGGGTAGAAAACTTAATAAAGCCTGAATACCTCCGCCATAAGCTGATGATGATCAGCACAAAAGCCAATGCGATGAACTGGCCAATTTCAACGCCAATATTGAAGCCTATTAAATTGGTAAACAGGCCCTCTTTGTCAAATTTAAACTCCTGCAATTTACTGGCTAGCCCGAAGCCGTGAAATAAGCCGAAGATTAAGACAGCTGCTTTCGTATTGGGTTGGATGCCAAAAAATCGTTTAAACCCTCCTAAATTATCGAACCCTTTATAGACGATTGAAAGTGCAATGATGGCATCAATAAGGTAAGAATTGATAGAAATATCAGCCATAACGCCCAGCAGTAGCGTCAAGCTGTGGCCAATTGTGAAAAAGCTAACGTAAATCAATACTTCCTTAGGACGGTAGAGGAAAAAAATAACTCCCACCAAAAACAGCAAATGATCATAACCCGTGATCATGTGCTTTGCACCGATATAAAGAAACGGCCCAAAGGCTACACCTTCGTTGCCGGTTAAAAACGTTTGTGTGTCCCCATCTACTCCGTGTGCAAAAACATGGTTGCCTAAGCCGTATAGAAGAAACAGCACGACGAATGATCCTATTTTTTTAAAATTCATATTTCAGATTTTTGCGAATCGCTTCTTCCATCCTGATAATCCGGAAGAGAAAAATCGATTAAATTTATTAATGTGAATGACCATGAGCGGAGTCTGCGCTATCTTTTGCAGCTTTCTCTGCTGCTACATTTGCGCTATCGGCATAAGCCATAGTGCTATCGGTAGACATGTTCATTTGTTCCTGCTCGGTTTCTGAAACCGCTTCGGCATCCTTATCCGTATTATTTGAACAAGCTGTAAACAGACCAAAAGCCAGTGCACTAAGAATGAATAGTTTTTTCATGTTGTTTTGATTTAAATTTTAATTAATGATTGATTATGTGGGTGATAGTTAAAAAGATAATTAATGTTGATGTCCGTATTCAATATCTGCCTGCAACACACCTAACAGTCATTGCACTGAATTTTATTTTTATTCTTCTACATTTTTCATAGCGGACAATAAAGCATATGCTCCTTTTAATACTAATTGCGAGTTATTGTCAAACTCTTCAGGAAGTATCACTTCGGTATAACCGTCTTCTTCTATTCCTCTTTTAATCGGGATCATTTTAAAAGTAAATCCATTGGCATCACTTCTTGTTTGAATGAACAAATAATCGTTACCATCTGCATTTACGATAGCATCGCTCGGCACAGCCGACACTAATTCTTCGGTAACAGAAATAAGAGCCTTAACGTACATACCCGGAATTAGCGAAGCATCGATATTCTCTATATGACAATGAACCGGTACCGTTCCTTCATTACCGGTTGTTTTACCAATTAAGAACACCCTTGCTTTGCGGGTATATTCAGTAGAATTGGCCAATGCGAACCGAATTGATTGCCCTATTTTAATTTTGGATGCATCTTTTTCATAGACATTTAAAGCCAGGTGCAGATCGCTCTTATTCCCCAGCTCAAATAATACGTCGGTAGGCATGACGTATTTGCCTCTGTTGGCGTTGCTGGTGATCACATATCCGCTGATGGGTGAATAAAGGTTGCTGGTTCTTGAAATTCTGCCGGCTTGTAAACTGCTTGTGCTGATCCCAATCAATGATAATTTTTGCTGTAATCCACTCATTCTTGCACGCATTGTGTTAAGTTCTGATCTAACCTGCTGAAAAGTTTTAGCAGAGTTAACATCTTCCTTACGCAATTCCTCCTGCCGTTTATACTCCAACTGAAGGAACTCCATCCTGCTCCTGCTTTCCAGATACTCCTGTTGAATGTCAATAAAATCCGGGTTCTCGATCACAGCCACCACCTGTCCTTTGCGGACTTCCTGACCGGGTAATAATCCTGCACTTCTGACATAACCTCCCAGGGGGGCTGATATGGAGACCATGCTTTCAGGCGGCAGATCCAGTTCTCCGCTTGTTTTTATCACATTGCTCAGGTTACGCATTTCAACCTTACCCAGTTGAATATCGGCTACTTTATACTGGTCTTTTGTAAGGCTAACCTCGTCCGATACTTTTACGGCAACATCCGTCTCTGTTGCACTTTCTTCTTTTGTTTGATTACATGCGGTGACTGTAAAACCGATCATAGCCATGCATATTACTTTATTCAGGTGTTTCATCTTAATTTCTTTTTTAACCGTTTATTTTTTTCCAATAATATTTTCTATATCCAGTACAGATTGGTTGTAGAGATAGAGTTCCTGCATATAATCAGATTTTATTTTTATCGATACTGACATACTCTGCAAATACTGTAAATAAGCAATTTCGCCTCCTTTAAAAGCTTTCTCTGCATTTTGAATGATAAGATCAGCCTGGGCTAAAGCACTTTTTTCATAGTAATCAAGTGAGCTTCTATGTTTATTGTATTCCTGTATTAACTGCTGCAGCTCACCCTGAAAATTGGTTTGCTGGTATTGCAGGTTGGTAGCGGCTATTTGTTCACTAATTTTAGAAGCATTGATTTTCGCTTTTTTCCCCCCTGGCAGGATAGGAATGCCAATTCCAATTTGAAATCCCACAAAACGATCTTTTCCGGTAAAATTCTGAGGAGTGCCGTTTACGTTTTGCAATCCCCGAAAGGACTGGTTGAAATAACCCGCAGTAAAATCAGGCAGGCGTTTAGCTTGCTGCAGACCGGTTTCACTGCGCCGAACGTTGACCTCCTGCTCCGCAAATTGGAGATAAGGATTTTGAGCAATGGCAGAACTATCCTGTGGTATCTCAAGCGGGCGCTTAGTAAGAGGAACATCAACAACTATACTGTCACTTGTATTCAGCAACGTTTGCAGATGGTTCTGAGCGATCAAGATATCGGCCCTGTTTTGAACAATGGCATTCTTAAGTTCCATTAACTGGGTTTCAGAAGTTACCTTTTCTAAACGGTTACTCTCTCCTGTACGATAGCGCAGATCACTAGCTTTAACCAGGTTGCTGTACAAACTATCCTGATAATTGAACAGCTTTTCCTTTCCGCTAAAGTATACCAGTTGATAGTAAACGGATTTAACTTGCCTGATGAGTTCGCTCTCTGTAATAGCCAAAGATCGCTCACTTCTTTTAATTAGTTGATCAGCAAGTTTAGACTGATTGCTGTAAACCGTAGGGAAGTCTGTTTTTTGTGAAATGAGGATATGATTATCCCAATTACTACTGTTAATTTGTCCCTGCTGATAAGTTATATTTGTCCGATCCAGGGTCAGAGATCCTTTTTTCAAGCTCTTTTGCAGATCAATTTCATATGTCCCGGCTTTGATGCTGCTGTTATTCCTTACCGCTTCATTAATTGCTTCTTCTAGGGTGATCTTTCTTCCGTTTATCCTTTGCGCAGAGGAATTTAGCGGAATAAAAATCCCTCCGAACACCAATACTAAAATAATAGATAGGGTAGGTAGCGCTGATCCTGGTTTCATTTCTGTAGGTTTCTTTTTACGTTCAAATAGTATATATAGAACTGGCAGTACTATCAGAGTCAAGATGGTGGCGGTAATCAGGCCGCCAATGACTACAGTAGCTAATGGTCTTTGTACTTCGGCACCTGATGAGTTGGAAAGTGCCATCGGCAAAAATCCTAATGAAGCTACTGCCGCAGTCATTAATACAGGACGCAATCTGGTTTTTGTCCCGGTCAGCACCCGTTCATTCACATCGTTCATCCCTTCTTTCTTCAAGCGGTTAAATTCCGATATTAAAACAATGCCATTTAAAACTGCCACTCCAAAGAGGGCAATAAAGCCAACCCCGGCAGAAATACTGAACGACATACCCCGGATCAGCAAGCCAAACACTCCTCCGATAGCTGACAAAGGGATAGCAGTAAAAATGAGGAGACTTTGCGGAATGGAACGGAATGTAAAATATAACAATATCAGGATTAGGAATAAAGCAACCGGAAGAGCGACCGCAAGCCGCGCATTTGCTGCTTTCAGGTTTTCAAATTGCCCTCCATAAGTGGTGTAATATCCCGGCGGAAGTTTTAATTTACTATCCAGTGTATTTTGGATCTCTTCAACTATGCTCTCCACATCCCGGTTCCGGACATTAAAACCAACGGTTATACGCCTTTTGGTGTCATCCCGCTGGATCTGATTTGGCCCATTGACAAAGTCGACAGCAGCCACCTCTTCCAGAGGTATTTGCTGCCCTGCGGGAGTAGTAACGTATAGTCCCCGGACATCCTGCAAGCTTTGGCGATCTTCGTTATCCAGGCGTACTACCAGGTCAAAACGCTTTTCACCCTCATAAACTACTCCGGCAGCTTCACCGGCGAAGGCAGTTTTAATAGTCCGATTGATCGCGTCGATATTTAAACCATATTGAGCAATTCTGTCGCGATTGAATTTGATCTGGATCTGCGGTAAACCGGTCACCTCTTCTACATATACATCAAAAACACCTTCTACTGGCTTAATCAGCTTTCCGATCTTTGTCGCTTCTTCGGTAAGAATATCCAGGTCTTCACCATAAATTTTAATCACCACATCCTGTTTGGCCCCGGTAATTAATTCGTTAAAACGCATTTGAATGGGCTGTTGAAACCCGAAAGTTACACCGGGTATCACTGATAATGCTTCCCCCATTTTCTCCGCAAGTTCTTCCCTGGAAGATGCGCTGGTCCAATCTTTTTTATCTTTCAGGATAATCATCATATCTCCGGCCTCGATGGGCATTGGATCTGTAGGCACCTCGCCCGATCCAATTTTATTGACGACTTGTTTAACTTCAGGAAACTGAGTCAGAATAATTTTTTGGGCCTTTGTTGAGGCGTCGATGATCTGATCAATGGAACTTCCGGTTAATACCCGTGTTTCAACAGCAAAATCACCCTCATCAAGCTGCGGAATAAACTCACCACCTAAACGGGTAAAAGTAAAGAGGCTGACCACAAACAATACTGCTGCGATAACTACTACACTTAATTTCTTACGGATAGCAAGGGTAATAACTGGGTGATACGCACGCTGGAAGAAGTCCATCATCCGGTCAGAAAAATTTCTCTTGTGGGTTGTATTTTTGCTCAAGCCCAAAGCAGACATCATCGGAACATAAGTAAGCGATAGAATAAATGCTCCCATAATGGCAAACATTACGGTTTCGGCCATCGGACGGAACATTTTGCCTTCAATGCCTATTAAAGCTAAAAGCGGTAAATAAACGATTAAGATGATGATCTGTCCAAAGGCCGCTGAATTCATCATTTTACTGGAACTTTCGTAGACCTGGGTATCCATTTGATTTTGATCCAGTCTTTTCAGGCCCACATGATGGTGCTTACTCATACTAATCCGGTGCAGGACACTTTCTACAATAATTACAGCCCCATCCACGATTAAGCCAAAGTCTATTGCCCCCAAACTCATCAGGTTACCTGATACACCGAAGAGATTCATCATAGAAACGGCAAAAAGCATAGAAAGAGGGATAACTGAAGCGACCACCAAACCGGCCCTAAGGTTTCCAAGAAACAGTATCAGGATGAAGATAACGATCAGGGCACCTTCTATCAGATTGGTAGAGACAGTACTGATAGCATTGTCAACCAGTTTTTTACGGTCCAGGAAAGGTTCAATACCCACACCTTCAGGAAGGGTCTTTTTAATTTGTTCGATCCGGGCTTTAACATTATTGATCACTTCGGATGAGTTACCTCCTTTGAGCATCATCACGATCCCTGTAACAATTTCACCTTCTCCATTCCGGGTTGCCGCACCGTAGCGAACACCGCTGCCAAATTGTACCCTGGCAACATCCCTGATTAAAACCGGTGTCGTATTTTCTGTTTCAATAACGATCTTTTCGATATCCTCAACAGTCTCAACAAGCCCCTCACTTCGAATGAAATAGGCATTTGGAGATTTATTGATATAAGCTCCGCCGGTATTCTGGTTATTGGTCTCCAATGCGTCGAAAATATCAGATATGCTGATATTTAAGCTACGCATCCGATCTGGATTGACTGCTATTTCATATTGTTTGACATATCCTCCAAACCCGCTAACCTCTGCCACTCCGGGTGTGCCCAGGAGCTGACGTTTAACGATCCAGTCCTGAATGGTGCGCAGTTCCATTGGGGTATATTTCTTTTCGTAGCCTTTTTTAGGGTGGATAACATATTGGTAGATCTCTCCCAAACCTGTTGTAACGGGGGCCATTTCCGGCTTGCCCACATCCTCTGGTATTTGTTTGGCAGCATCACCAAGCCGTTCGTTGATCTGCTGGCGTGCCCAATAGATATCAACATCTTCATTAAACACAACGGTTACCAATGATAAACCGAAGCGGGAAAAAGATCTGATCTGCTTAATCCCAGGTATACTTGCCATCGTTTGTTCAACAGGAAAGGTTATTAGTCTTTCGGCTTCCTGTGCTGCTAAAGTTGGCGTAACCGTTATGACCATCACCTGGTTATCAGTGATGTCAGGAACCGCGTCAATGGGGAGTCTTGTTACTGAATAGGTACCCCAGCCGATTAACGCTAAGGTGAATAAACCAATAACGAGTTTATTTTCAATCGAAAAATGAATAATCTTATTTAACATCACTATTAATTAGTTAAATGGAATTTGGAGACATCGCCAGTTTACTAAACAGATCAGTAAATGAGGGTGTCGGATGCGAAAAAGTCGGTTACCTTAAAAGGTAATGTATTAGAAAAATTGACGTCAAAGCATATCAACCCTGAATAAAAGTGGTTAAACGCTTTCGCACTAATACATAAAGGAATTAACAGGAAGGGGGACCCCGGAGACAAGAATATTTTGAATTAAAACTGGATGGAACTGATATATGTTCCCTGAAGCGATGCTTTTTATAATTAGCATACCATGCCCGGCGGTATTCAGCTGCAAAAACAAATGGTATATCGTAAAGAAACTTTTTTTGAAAATTGGTTACATTTTCAGACGAACTCAGGTAGACAAGATTACCGTCAGCCGTCGAATGCTGAAAATGGGTAAATGCATCCTGAAGATCGGTTAGTCCGTCATTAGACGACTGCGATAAAGCACTAAATTCCTCAGGCAAGTAATGGTTATCTTCATGAAAATGAGGGATAGCATCATGACCCATCATGACCATAATTGACACAAAAAATGCTATATACCTGACAAGCTTCAAACTACTTAAATCTAATTCCGGTCAAAATAGGCAATTATTTTTAATAATCCTTTTTAGATAAGCCAATCCCTTTCCCATAACTACACAAACCACTCACCTTTCTGATAAGATAGCGTTCAGCCTTTTTTACGGAGGTATTTTTGGGAAAAGAGAATACAGGATACCCATTTTAATTTTGTTTGGTAACGAAATTCCCGACAACGATAACTACTTAGCCAATTCAGTCAAAAACTTTTCCATTTTCGGTGAATTATAGTTTGCCATCCCTTCATGAGAATAAACTATTTCACCCTTTTTGGAGATAATGATGGTAGTTGGTAAATTTCCCCTGAATAGTTGTGCCGGCATTTGACCGGCAGGAATATACACCGGCAGGGCAAACTTTTTCTTCTTCATAAAAGCAGTGGATGTTTTAAAATCGCTGTCCGCATCTGCCATTACAAATACCACATTGCTGTTGTCTTTAAATTTGTTGTAGAGCGAGTTAACCGATGGCATTTCAGCTATACACGGCGGGCACCAGGTAGTCCAGAAATTCAGGAAAATAACCTTGCCTTTTAAATTGGCCAGGTCTATCGCTACCCCTTCAGAGGAAATAAAATTAGCGGACTCAACCAGTGGTTTTGAATTGGATGTCTCTTCAGGAGAATTGGACTGAAGCTCGCCTACATTTGGCGTAAATAATCCTGTTTTCATCAGTCCGGTAATTAATAATGCCTTAGCATCCGGATTGAAGATAAGTATAGACATTACGACAAGCGTGATAATAAATCCGAGGTTCGATTTGATAGATTTTATAATGTTCATGATAATGATTGATAAACAAATATTCTACATTGATTATGCATAAGGCTTAAAGCATCGCTGCGTAAATAGTAGTAATATTTAAATAAAATTGTTTAATAAATTGATTCCTGCAAGAGGAGAAGAAAAATGGTTCATGCACAATTGTGTGCCGCAATGAAAATCAAATCAGCAATCTGCGATTGAGGATATAGGTAGGGGTTAAAATCTTAGTTAATGCGACTTTTGAGTAATAGGATGGAATGCCTTTACTTAAGTGGCCTTTAACAGTGAAGGCTGGTAAAAGAAGAAAGAATGCCAGGTTTACCGGAACACTTGATAAAGAAGCATGCGGCAACTCTATAACAGCAATTTCACTTATATTTTGATGAGATAGGGAACAAGTTTCGCTACCTTTATTGAAGTAATTTTCATTTGCCGAAACTGACTTCCTTTGTGTCTGGCCAGAGTTTTCTAGACCTGCATATTCAACTAATAAGAAATTGATGCTTTTTTGAACTGGGCAAGCCGATAATAAAAAAAGCCCGAGCAACGCGAAAAGTAAACCCGGTCGGGCCTTTTCGATTCTCGTTGTTTCTTTTTGTATTATCAGTTTTAACAT
>Ga0136611_10000894_pt1 | contig 20221 bp, 24 predicted proteins | sample AntDrymUQ2232306_2_FD_106645 | JGI IMG/M metagenome (GOLD analysis project Ga0136611, IMG submission 106645) | Polar desert sand microbial communities from Dry Valleys, Antarctica - metaG UQ223 (23.06) | ecosystem: Environmental > Terrestrial > Soil > Desert | place: Antarctica: Dry Valley...
GCCCCCCGGGACCTTGGCGCGCTCCCCTACTCCCCCACCCTCCGGTTACTCGCTGTGCGGGGTGTGTCGGGCTGGAGCGCTGGGTGTCGGGGGCGGGCGGCACGCCGCCCGCCCCCGACACCCAGCGCTCCAGCCCGACACACCCCGCACAGCGAGTCACCGGAAGGTGGGTGAGTAGGGGAACGCGTCAAGATCTCGGCGGTCAGGCGGCTTGTTGGAGCAGAGGGCAGGACGGGGTGTTGAGGGCAGCGAGGATGTCGACGGCACCGTCATCGTGTCCGCCGGTGAGCGCCTCTTGCAGCGGGATACCTGCGTGCCAGTAGGCGAGGATCCGGTCATCGGGTAGTCCCCTGGTCGCCCACCTCACGAGCACGGAGTCTCGGTCTTGGAAGCCGTACAGGTCGATGAGTCGTGCATCGTCGTCGTCCTGCTGACCCGTAAATGTGAACAGTCCGGGGCAGCCGCGACCGTCCTCGTCGTCAACCGTTAGCCCGTGCACACGGTTCTGGATTGCTGTGCCGAGCACGCCTGCGATCTCGCTGGGGGCCCAGGCGTGCGCGTGGTGTCCGGTGAACCCGCAGTCGTGCCAGAGCCGGGCTTGCTCGGCCATCCACTCCTCGTCCTCGGCCGTGTCGCAGGTAGGGCCGCTGCCGCCCCACGCCGTCATCCACTCCCAAGCCTGCTCCGCTGTGAACCCGGCCATGGTCCAGATCCGTAGGGCCTCACGTTTGCTGTTCATCGTTTGCTCCGCTGGTCGGTGACCCGTGCGGTGTACGGGCCTGTAACGGACGGTGGCAGGAGGAGAGGACAGGTCGGCGGGTTCCCGTCCGGACGGGCAGGCAGCGGAGGCAGCGGCGGGGAGGGCGGCCTTCCCCACGGCGGTGCGTTGCCAGGCAGTATGACGGCGGGACGGTGCTGGCTCGGCTACCGGTACTGGCGCTTCTGCGCTGTGAGGATCTGGTCTCGCCGATCGGCGGGGAGGTCGACGACGTGCACCTGGATGTCCATTCGCCGCAGCGCCCCGGCGTACCAAGTTCGGGATGTGAAGGTCCGGGCTGCTTGCTCGTCACTGAAGCAAAGGATCTTGCGATGCCCCTTGCCGAGTGACTCTGAGACGTGGAGCAGTTTCAGAGCGTCGGCGAGAACCTTCTTGACCTGCGCTCCGCGTACTTGGCCCTGATGTGCCCAGACCTCAGCGATCACTGAAGGGTCGTCGCTGACACCGTCACACTCGACGTAAGTTCCGTCTGGAAGGTGGATGCGGGCCGGTACGAGCGGGACGCCGATGCTTGCCGAGAGGGCAGCCAGGAGCACCGCCTCCGCGTGGCGCTGGACCTGTGAGTCTCCGGCGGGCACTTCTACGAGCGGCACGACTTCTGGCTCGTCCGTCGCCGTTGTCGCCGTCGCTGTGGACTTGCTGGAAAGGGGTGCGGAACGGCCGGACGGCTGCTTGCGGTCGAGCATTGCTTGGGCTTTGGCGCGGAGGGCCGGGGAGGGCAGGGCGTCGAGGAGGGCCGGGTCGGCGTGTCCTGCGGAGATGAGTGCTCGCCCGACGGCACCGGCGTGGCGGGCGTCGTGTCCTGGGAGGTAGAGCGCGGTCGGTCGGACAACGGAGCCTCCGCATCCACAGAGGCACGCCTGGGTCACCGGCGTACCTGTCGAAGCCGGTAGAGCCCACAATCCACGCGGGTGAGGTCGTCGTGTACGCGAGCGTGATGGTCAGGCGTGTCCGAGCAGATCCGGTTTGTAATGTGCGTGCGCACGCTGGACTCGGCATACCGGCTGCCCTGCGCCCTCAACAACGCTGCAACCACCTGCTCCGGAGTCAACGTGCCGTCCTGATTCGTTAAGGTCGAGATCACCGCGAGGTTGCCGTCCCTGCAGGTTGTCACGGTTGGGGTGGTGACCAGTTAAAGCGTGTCGGCTCCAGCACTCCGGTGTCCGGGTCCCACGGGTGGATCTCTAGGTGTCCGGACGTGTCGTCGAGGGTGCCGTCGGCGTTGAAGCGGATGCCGGACAGGATGCCGAGGACGCATTCGCTGGGGTTCTTGCGGGCGAAGTTGACCTCGCCCTTGCTGACGATTACGGACTTGCCGTCGGTCTCCGTGCCTTTGGCTTCGAGGTAACGGACCTGCTTGCCCTTCGTGGCTTTCGCATCGAACGAGTTGCCGTAGCGGACGTCCTCCACCTTCCAGCGCTTGTCTCGGTAGTGCTGTTCGAGTAGCCGCTGCGCATAGTCCTCCACGGCCTTCCGTCGCACCGGGTCGTTCTGCCAAGCCTGTCCGCCCTTGCCCTTGCGACCCCCGGTCGAGGTGGCCCCAGCGCCCGCCTTGGCAGGTCCGGCCCCCGTGTGTTGTGCCCAGAGCCGCTCTAGTGCGGCGTCGCCCGGTGGCAGGAGGATGACGCCGCTTCCCTGGATTCCTGCGCCCCACGGCAGTCCGCGTACCTGCGCTTCGACGTCGGCAATCGGCAGGAGGTCGTCGTCCGGCAGGAGGCTCTCCCAGCGGATGTCGGCGTAGTTCGCGAGATCACCGGGCCGGTTCGGGTCCCAATGCTGGGCCTTGTAGGCGGCGCGGGTGAATGTTCCTGACCCGATGATGCCGCGTGGCTCCGGTCCTTGGCGGAGGAGGAACGCGCGATCCTGATTGGGCGTGATCCCGCCGGTTCGAGACCCGATGGACCAGCGACCTTGCACGACCTGGCCGCTCGCTGTGCGCTGTTCCCACTGCTTCCGGCGTCGTCCCCAGTTCCAGCGGGTCGGGTTGTACGTCACGATGAATACGGCCATCCGTGAACGTTACCGACACACTCCGCTTCACGATGGATATTCAGATCTATCGGTGAAGCCAGTCGCCTGACGGGATGCGAGCGCGTCTGTCGAGGACGGCCGCGAAGCGGCGGGCGGGGGCGACGTACGTCCACGCTGTGACAGCGGCGGCGTCTCACATCGCTTCGACGGTGACCCGGTCGTACAGGCCGCCTCCGGGCCGTACGCCTTCGAGGACGTCGAGCCGTGCGAGGACCTCGTCGTACAGGTCGGTGCGGATGGTGATGAGGGTGCCGTCACCCGGTCCGCGGGGTCGCCCGTGGTGAGCGTGTACGGGAAGCCGGGGCCGTCCAGCAGGATCATCCCCGCGACCGTCGCAGACACTTCCGCAGTGGTGCAGCCGCGCAGGACTTATCCGTAGTTGCCCTGGCCGGGCCGCAAGGTGCCGTAGACGAAGACTGGCAGCCGGTTGCTCACGGATGGTGTCGCGAGAGCGGGCATCGTGGGCGTAGGGCAGCGAGGCAGTTGAGGCGGGCGTCGGATTCTTGCGTGAGCGGTAGGGCGGCTGCCTCGGCCAAGGAGACGCCCGCGTGCCAGCAGCGGAGGATGCGCTCGTCGGAGAGTCCGCTGGCGGCCCAGGCGAGGACCGGGTAGTCCGGGTCTGGGTTCCACTGCGCCCGGTAGCATGCACTCAGGCCGGAGCAGTTGTCGGGCGTGTCGTCGTCAGGTCCGTGACCGTGGACGCGGGTGATGATTGCCCACGTCACGTTCAGGTCGAGGCTGTCGGTCCACTGGCCCGCTTCGGTGGCGCTAAAGCCGGATGCGCGCCAGAGGGACGCCTGGTCGGCCATCCAGAACTCGTCGTCGGCGGTGTCTCCAGCCGGTCCCCACACGTCAAGCCAGAGGCGGGCGTCGTCGAGGTCCCATCCTGCCGTCTCCCACTCGGCGAGCCGCGATTCTGCCTCGTCCACTGCTGCCGACGGCGGGCCGGGGTTAGCCGTCTCGCTACGGGTGCGGGTCATCGGATTGCACCGGCGGCTTCTAGAGCGGTGAGAACGCGGTCGCGGATGGTGTCGACGTCCCAGTGATCCATGAGCGCGAGGTCTCCGGCGTACGTCCAGATGTGGCCGGGCGCGAGGCGTTCCAGCCGCAGCCACAGGCTGGCCCGGCTTTCCGGTGCCCACGCCTGACCGTGCCGGGCTTCGACTGCGAGGAGCCATTCGGCGGCCACAGTCAGCAGTGGCAGGGGTGACGGCTTGCCGGGCTTCGACAGGGCGCTGACGAGTGTGGCCGCACCCGTCAGCGTTGCGGTGCTCGCGCGGTCCTGAAGCACACCCAGCAGGGCTTCGTTCCCGTCCAGCGCTCCCTCTGCCACTGCCTGAACTGCGGTCGGGCGCATCGCTTGCTTGCTCATCGTGTGCTCCGTGTCTGTGAGGTGTCCGTCGTGCTGACGTCAAGGGGATGGATTCCGGCGCGCAGGAGCAGGAGCGCGCGAGGAAGCGGGATTCCGGCGTCGAGGTAGCCGTCGATCAGGTCCAGGTCCAGGTCCAGGTCCTGGTCGAGCCGGGTCGTATCGGCGGTCATCACGCGGACTCGCCTGCGTTCCGAAGCACCGTCAGAGTGGCGAGGACGTCGAAGTCGTACGTGCCGAGGCGCTCCTGCTCCTGGGCTTCGACGATGGAGAGACCAGCAGCGGCGTACATCGCGGTGTGTCCGGGCTCAGCGTCGTGCAGGTGGAGCCACCAGGCGGCCTCGGTCTCGGTAATCGGTTTCCTGAGTCCGAGCGCGAGGGTCATGCGAGGTACGAGCGACACCCTGCTGGCCCCTGTGGCCAGGGCGTCGTGCGTGCCGTGCACCCAGTCGTGAATGCTGAGGTGCGTAAGCCTGGACAGAAGCGGTGCGGCCAGACGGACGTCGGCACACAAGGTGATCCCCGCGATGTGCGAAGGAGCGATCCGGCCAAGTGCACGCTCAGCGACCCGCCGCACGGCCGTCGGTCCGCCAGCGCCGAGGACGGTGGCGATTTCCTCGTGTCGTACGAAACGGCCCACCCGGCTTGAAACGGTGCGCTTTCCGCCGGACCCGCGTGGAGACCAGGTGGTCGTCTGCATCAGGTCGCGACCGTCGCAGTCGGACGCGCGGCGGGTCAGGAGGGGGTCCCCGGCTGGCACGTAGCACCACGTCTCCTGGTCTACCGGTGCGCTGCCCCGGCCAAGCCAGGTGGATGTCTTGCTCACTGTTCTGCTCCGCATCTCCGGTAGGCACCGGATTTCGTCGTTGTGGCGTATCGGCAGTCCGGCTTCGCGCTCCTGTTGAGCGTTGCTGCCGTCCGTTCGCATTTCGAGGATCGCGCGTTACCCCGACAGGTCCTCCCGGACGGCTAACAGCCCGTCCGGGAAAGGGGGACCGGACGGCCGTGGCGTGCTTATGCATGTGCAATGGCGCGATCCGGGCCGGAACACTGCTGCTGCGGGCTTGGTTCACGAGCGTCGGGCCGGAAGGGGTGCGCCATCTGGTTCACCTGTGACAGCCCGCACAGGTCAGACTCCGGAACCGCGAGCGGGGCCTTCTGTTGACGGCGTCCCTGCAAGGGCGTCGGCAGCGCCGACGGCGCGCCAGGTCAGGTCACTCACAGTGGCGTCCCGAATCTGGCGAGGGTCAGCGCCTTGCCGGTGATCGGGACCGTGCTTCGACCGCAGGTCACGCAAGACAAGGCCTCGGACCTGCGACGTGCGCGGTCTAGGCCGGTGAGCAGTACGCGCCAGTCACGCTGCTGCTCAACGCACAGCGGCAAGAGTCTCCAGTGCATCCGCGTCATAGGTGCCCCGCAACTGGTGTCCACGGGCTTCCCAGATGCTTAGCCCGGCACGGATGTACACGTACGCCCGGTCGGTGGGTAAGCGAAGCCATCCGTCGAGGTCGTTGTGGAACCGTACGGGGCTTGGGAGCACTGTCAGTAGCCGCCGCCGTGCCGCGACGAGATCCAGATCTGCACCTGTCGCCTTGGCGCGCCTCGCACCGCGCGTCCACGTCGTGGGTCGGAAGTCGCTGCACCGGAGAGCCAGGTGGAGGAACAGCGGTCTGGGTGCGCACAGGGTGAGGGCAGCCACGTCGTAGCGGTCCAGGGACCTGCGGAGAGCGTCGGCGATGACCGAACGTTCGGTCTCGCGCTGCTCTGGCGCGTAGAGAGCAGCGGCGTACTCCTGATGGTGGACGTAGCGGAGTAGGCGTGCGGATCTGTTACTGCTGCCCGTCGTTGGTGACGCTCCGAGTGATCTTCTTCGTGCTCACGTGCGTGCTCCTGTCTCCCGGTCGGCCGGGGGGTGCCGGTCTCCCTACTCCAACCGATCGGCAGTCGTACTGGGTTGCCGGTCCTGGCAGGGTGGAGCACCGTGAGGACAGGACAGCGCCACGACCGTTTCCGCCCGTTCGGAGCAGTTCGGCTTCGGCTGCGGTTGCTTCGCGGCGTGGCGGGTCTTGCGGAGGTCTGTAGCCCGGCGGGTCCAGGGGCCGTCCTGGTGGCGGAGTGCATCCCTGACCGCCTCCACCACGAGGCTGTTGCTGGACGCGCCGGTCTTCTCGGCCACTGCGTCAAGCGCGGAGGCGAGGTCCTCGGGCAAGCGGAGACGCCGGTCGCGTGTCGGCTCAGCCTGGGGCGCAGTCCGCTTCTCTGACGGAATCCCTGGCTTCCGGTCTCTGCTTGGCGGCATCAGGCACTTCCTACGGCGGATGCAAGATTGAGCGTGGGACGCGGCTGCTGCTCACTCCTGAGGGCACGCAGGTGACGGCGGGCGTCCGCTGGATCCAAGCCCGTTGCCTCCGCTACGGCTGCCCCTGTGATCGACGAGTCCTCAGCGAGCAGCGTGGCGACCTGCGCCCGACGGCTGCCGATTCGCGGAGCCGTCACGGGCTTGGGAGAGGGGCCTGTAGCGGAGCCGGTCCGGCGCGATACCGACGCGGAACGAGGTGCAGGTGCAGTCGCGGTCATCCGGGCTGCAACGACCGGTGGCTGCTTGCGCAGGCGAGGGGCTGGGAGGGTTGCGCGGTGCCGGAGAATGCGGAGGCCCTGCTCTAGCGAAAGCGCGAGGCAGACAGGCGCGACGACCGCGACGGTGCGCCCGACTGTGATTGCGGGTGCAGCAGCGACGTTCCCTGCGATGGATGCTGTTGCGCCGAGGAGTACGAGGGTCCACGGGAAGCGGGTGCCGGTGCCGGACAGGGTCCCAGCGAGGACGCCTAGGAGACCGGCCATGACCGTCCCGTCGATGATCACAGGCAGTCCCCAGGCGAGACGGGAGTCGATTCCAGCGGCAAGCCCGGTCCGGTGCAAGCCCTCGTAGGAGAGCGCAGCGGCGGTCAGGCCCACGATGACGATGCAGGCGGTTGCGACGCGGCTGATGCGCTGCGCTGCCTCGGGAGTCAGTCCTGTCACCGGGCTGGTGGTGTCCGTGCTCATCCGCTTGCTCCTCGGGCCAAGGGTCATCCACTTGCCGGTCGACACCGGTACCGGTACCATTACATCGGCTGACGGTTGCAATCGTCAACTGAAGCCGCAAGAGGAGGTGGTCCGGATGGCGAGGGTGATCATCCCGGTTCCGCAGTCGGAGCCGGTGGTCGTGGCGGACCTCGTGCGCGGCGACTGGATCTCGGATGGACATCAGGGTCCGTGGCATCACGTGCTGGCGGTTACGGACGCGGTGCTGACGCTGGGCGACAGCGAAGACCAGGCGACCGATGTTCCCGTCGCCCCCGGCGCAATGGCACTCCGCCTGCACCCGAAGGACGCGCCGCGCATTTGGCGCACGGCTCCGGCGGGGGAGTAGTCGTGAACACGGAAGCCCCCGTTGCTGCGATGCGTTCGCACGGCTGGCATCTGCTGGCTGCGCAGACACGGAGCAGGAGGTGGGCGTCGACCAGGTGGTCCGGCTCGCCGAGGCTGCCCTGGCGCTCGACGAATGGCTGGGCCGTGACGGCTCCCTGCCTACTGGGGTGTTGCTGTTTGGACGGTTCGTCTCCTTCTGTGCAACCCGTCGCATGCCGACAAGATCAGTAGCGGGCTGCCTGGGTCGCCGACAGGAGCAAGACGATGACCCGCAAGGTCCGCCGCGACCTGCTCAACAGCGCCGCTCATCTTGTGGTGTGGTCGGGGACGGCGAACGCGCCCATGATCTTCGACCGGCGGCGTCCGTCCGCGCCGTCGGGCGTGCGGGTCGAGCAGCGGGAACCGGCGGGCACCCGGTTTCCGCCTCCGGGCCGGGCAGGGACGCGTGTCCCAGCCGGCCCGCCGAGGTTGTCAGACCCCAGCCGCAGAATGATCACAGAGAGGCACACACGATGAGCGACCACGACATCCCGCACGGCGGGTTCTTGGTGCCCACCAAGGTGGATCTCGATGCCTCGATTCTGATCCTCTGCTACATCGACAGTGAGGTTGGGACGCGCGCAGACGGCTGGTCTCTCTACTGCCCGGCGTGCCGGACCGCCGTGACACCGGTGCTCGCAGGCACCGAAGGCGTGCAGGATCTCGACGGGCTCCCGGACCATCTCGCGGACGCGTTCTTCCGGGCCGAACTCCGGCTCTCCAGCGAGCACGCAGCCGCGCAGTCATTGCAGCCACAAACCGTTTCGCTAGACGGCGTGCGCCGGTAGACAGTCGCGGTGGACATCACCATCCGTCGCGGGGGACAGCCGGACCTGGCAGCAGCGCGGTCGCTGGGCCTTCTCCTGCTTAGCGCGCGCGAGTTCCCCTCCAAAGGTCCGTGGCGTGAGGATGTCGAAACCGCCGTGGCTGGCCCGACGAAGTTCCAGGGCCAGGACGGTGACCTGCTCGGTGGTATGCGCGTTGAGGAACTCCACGATCGTGCGCAGGTCCTCGTTGATGCTCTCCACGGCTAGCACCAGCCGGAAGAAGCCTTGCTCCAACGTCGTCGTGAGATCGGCGACGGCCTGCTCGTCGAGCGAGGCCAGGACACCGACGCCGCCGGAACAGGCGCGCCACCGTGCCTCGAAGTCGGCGATGGGCATCCGCCACAGGCGTGCCACGTAATCCAGCACCTGCCCGACGATCTTGCGTCGCACCTCGACGTTCGACGCCAGTTTGCACTCGACGACCGTCACGCTGCCGTCGACGTCGACGACCACCACTTCTGATGGACCGACGCCGGATTGGAACTCCTGGGCGGCTGCAGCCTGTGCGCTGACGCCTGGGACGAGGGACGGCTGGTCAGCCAGCATCCGCTGCATTTCCGCTTCACCGAGGTAGCCCACTTGTTGCGGCGCTTGCCTGGACTCACCGACGCTTCGCACCAGCATCACTTGATCGTCGTTCGACGCCGTCATTGCTCGACCGTAGAGGTGCCTCGCCCACGCAGATGGTGGTGGCCCCGGAGAAGGATTCCTCGCCGCGCCCGTGGGTCGGGTAAGCGCTGAGGGGGATGCTGCCACGCCGTCACCAGCGACAGGCAAGGATGGGCACAGGACGCGGAACAAGACCACCGGGAGCAACTTGACCACCGCCGCATCAGCCTCAGCCCCCTCCGGGCGGCTGGAACTGACTTGGACGAACAAGCACCAGCGTCTGCTCGCCCACGAGGACGGCTCTTACGAGTGGACGGCGGCCAGCGACTACCGGGTGGCCGAGGTCCGGTTACTGCACAACGTGACCACCGTGGGCGAGGTGGCCACAGACCGTGAACGCGCCCGCGACAACCTGCTCATCCTTGGAGACGCGCTGCACGCGCTGACGTCGTTGTCGTCCATCCCCGAGTTCCGGGATGAGTACCTGGGCAAAGTCAAATTGGCCTACATCGACCCGCCGTTCAATACGGGTCAGGCGTTCGAGCAGTACGACGATGCCTTAGAGCACTCCGTCTGGCTGACGATGATGCGAGACCGGCTGGTGCAGATCAGGGATCTGCTTCGTCAGGACGGCTCTGTGTGGGTGCACCTCGACGACACCGAGATGCATTACTGCAGAGTGGTAATGGATGAAGTCTTCGGGCGCGACAACTTCATCGGCACCGTGGTCTGGGAAAAGACGACCACGCCTCGCAACGACGCGAAGTTCTTCTCCACGGACCAGGACTACATCCTGGTCTTCGCCCGCGACAAGTCGTCATTCAAGTTAAACGGCTTACCGAGGACCGCATCCTCAGATGCGGCATACAAGAACCCGGACGATGACCTACGCGGCCCCTGGCGAGAAGACAACTACAAGAGCAACAAGAGCGCCGACGAACGCCCCAACGGCTACTACCCGATCACGCACCCGGTGACTGGCGCAGAGGTGTGGCCGCCCCGCGACGCGGTGTGGCGCTATATCAAGAGCGAGCACGAGCGCCATGTCGCGGAGGGCCGGTTGTGGTGGGGAAAGACCGGCAACTACAGGCTACCCAAGGTCAAACGGTTCCGGTCTTCGGTTGGTGACACGAGCGTTCCGAGAACGCTCTGGCTGACCTCGGAGGTTGACCAAACACGCCGAGCGAAGCAGGACATCAAAACGCTGCTGCCAGATGTGCAGCCGTTCGCTACTCCAAAGCCGGAGCGCCTCCTTCATCGGATTATCTCCTTGGCCAGCAATCCCGAGGATGTAGTCCTCGATTGTTTCCTTGGCTCGGGCACCACTGCATCTGTCGCCACAAAGATGGGACGACGCTGGCTGGGGTGCGAGGCATCAGCGAGCACCATCTCCACCTACACGGTTCCGAGGCTCCATCTGGTTGCGGAGGGTCTTGACCCGACTGGCATGACAGAGGAGTTGGCTTGGGCAGGTGGGGGCGGCTTCCGCGTGCTGGATGTGGCCCCGTCCATGTTCGAGGCAGTGGAGGGCCGCGTCGTGCTGGCCGACTGGGCGACTGGCGGTGCCCTCGCTGAGGCGGTCGCCGCACAGGCGTCGTTCGCCTTCGAGGACGACGCCCCCTTCTCGGGGCGTAAGGGCCGTCAGCGCTTGGCAGTCGTCGACGGCCTCGTGAACGAGGACGTGCTTCGGCTCATCCTTCCGTGGTTGGCCGAGGGCGAGTTGCTGACCGTTTACGGGACCGCTGTCGATCCGGCGTGCAAGGCGGTCTTGTCGGAGTTGCGGCGCGGCTCGTCGGTCAAGCGCATCCCGCAGTCGGTGCTGGATGACTACCGGCGTGGGGGTCCGCGCTCCGATGGGCTGGACTGGCCCTCGGTCATCGTACGAACCGACAGTGGGACTCCTGATGCCCCCGTCGAAGTCGGTGCGAGCCTGTGAGCACCCTCGATGTGGACCTGGACGTGCTTGAGGCGGTGGCGGGCACCCTGAACCTGCGCGAGCCAAACAAGGAGGCTGTGCAGAGCATCGCCTTCGAGATCGCCCAGCACTACGACGTGGACAACAAGCCTCGGCCCTTCGAGGGCGTCGTGGACAGCGCGACCGGAGTGGGCAAGACGTACGTGTTCGCCGGAGCGGTGGAGTATCTGGCTCAGGCGCAGGGGGTTCGCAACTTCGTGTTGATCGCGCCGTCGAGGGTGATCCTGAACAAGACCATCGAGCAGTTCACCGCTGGGCATCGCAAGTCGCTGCTGGCGGACATGAACGCGCCGGTGACCCTGGTGACGGTGGACAACTTCGACAGCCCCGCCATGGCTGCGATCATGGACGACGACAGCAGGGTGAAGGTTTACGTCTTTACGGTGCAAGCGCTTCTCAAGCCTAAGAAGAAGTCCGACCGGCGCACCCACACCTTCCAGGAGGGCCTTGGGGCCGGACTGTACGACCGTCTCAAGAAGTGCGACGACCTCACGGTGTTCGCGGATGAGCACCACGCCTACTACGGGCCAGAGTTCTCCACCGCCATCCGGGACCTGCACCCGTGGGCGCTGATCGGGCTGACGGCCACCCCGCACAGGCGGACGCCGGAGGACTCGATCATCTTCCGCTATCCGCTGGCGGCTGCCATCGCGGACCAGTACGTCAAGACGCCCGTCATCGTCGGGCGTAAGGACGATAAGCACGACCCGACGACCAAGTTGCTGGACGGCGTGACCCTGCTTGAGCACAAGCGGCAGATCGCTGAGCGGCACGCCAGCGTTCACAACCTGCCGCGCATCAACCCGGTGATGCTCGTCGTCGCCAGGGACATCACCGAGGCCGAGCAGTGGGCCGACGTGCTGCGGGACGACGCCTTCCAGGGCGGCTCCTACCGCGATGCGGTGCTGGTCGTGCACTCCCGCACGGTCAAGGAGGACCACGAGGAGGCCGAACTGCGCCGCCTGACCGACATCGAGGACCCCGCCAGCCCGATCCGGGTCGTCATCAGCGTGGCGATGCTCAAGGAGGGCTGGGACGTGAAGAACGTGTACGTCCTGCTGTCCACCCAGCCCAGCCTGTCCGACATCCTCACCGAGCAGGTGCTGGGGCGCGGGCTGCGGCTCCCGTGGGGCAAGTACACGGGAGTCGAGATGCTCGACACCCTCGAAGTGCTCGCCCACGACCGCTTCGAGGACCTGCTGCGCCGACGCCAGGTGCTCAACGAGTCCTTCATCGACCACCGCACCCGCGCCGTTCTGCGACTCAACGCCCTTGGCGAGCAGGTCGTCGTCCGGCAGACCGAGCAGGTCAGCAACCCGGTCATCGCGCTACCGCAAGCGACGGAGCCGCCCGCCGGAGGTTCAGCGGTAGAAGTGGGACCCGGACCCGCCCCGGTGCATGTGGCGGGTCAGCCCGGACTGGCCGACGCCGCCAGCCGGGAGCAGGTCGGAGCCACCGAAGTGGCCCGGATGGCGCAGGACCTCGCTCCGAGGCAGCCGATCCGGGTCCCACTGGTCAAGCAGATGCCGATCATCAGCCACTTCTCACTCACCGACATCACCGACTTCGAGCAGTTCCGTGCGCTGGGGCGTCGGCTGCGAGTTGATCCCGACGAGACACTGCGGCGCAGACTGGTCGGAGCCAAGGTCATCACCGATGCCAGCGGCGTACGCCGGACGGAACTGGTCATCAGCACCGCCGCCGACACCGTGAAGGCCACCGGACTGCTCATGTCCGCCGAGGACCTGCGGGCGCTGCTCACCGAAGCGGTGCTGCACTCCTCTGTGGTATCGGCCCGGCCCGACCGAGATGGACGTGAGCGGCGGGCGATCACGCCGATCCTGGACGCCTTCTTCGACGGCCTCAACGGCGGCGCGGACGAACTGCTGTCCGCCTACCTGGACCGGGCCACCGCGCAACTACTCGCCATGGTCAACGCCGAGGCCCGCCGCTTTACCGCCAAGCCGCGTCACGACGAGGCCGTGAAGCAGATGACCTTCGAGAAGATCAGGGTCAACACCCGCCCGGTCAGCGGCAACAGGCACGGGGCCTTCGACCGACGTAGCGCGTATGACGGGTGGTCCAGCCGGGCCCTGTACGCGGTCGAGTGGTTCGACTCGACGCCCGAGCGGGACCTGGCCAACATCCTCGATGAGGACACCAGCGTCGAAGCCTGGCTGCGGCTCCACACCGGCGACCTGCCCATCGTCTGGGCGGCGGACGGCAGGCAGTACAACCCCGACTTCATCGCCCTCGACACGAACGGCGGCGGGTACCTGATCGAGGTCAAGGCTGACAAGGACCTCAACACCAGCGACGTGCAGGGCAAGCGTGACGCCGCCAAGCGCTGGGCCAACATGGTGAACGTCACCGAGGGGGTCGAACGCAGATGGACCTACCTGCTGCTCAGCGAAACCGACATCAAGAGCGTTAAGGGTTCCTGGCCGTCACTGACCAAGGTGGGTCGCTGAAATGGACTCCGACGTCGCCACGCCGCGCCCTGCCGTCATCCGGCTGTTCTTGGCCGAGGGCAAGGCTGACGGCTTCCGCATGGTTGAGCGGTCCAACTGGACTGGGCTGGGGCTGGTCTGCTCCCGCGCCGACTACCTGAACGCCCGACGCCGGGAGGAGTGGTCACGCCCAGGCGTCTACTTCCTGTCCGCGCCTGGCAGCCATGAGGAGCGGGCCCGGCTCTACGTGGGCGAAGCCGACGACGTGCGCGACCGCGTGGACAACCACGTCAGGAACAAGGACTTCTGGACCTACGTCGTCGCCTTCACCAGCAAGGACGGGAACCTCAACAAGGCGCACGTCCGCTACCTCGAAGCCCGGCTCCTCAGCCTCGCGGGGCGGGCGGACCGGGTCACCTTGCTGAACGGCACCGCACCGCCACTTCCGCGTCTGTCGGAGGCCGACATCGCGGAGGTCGAGGGTTACCTCAGCGAGATGCTGGTGATCCTGCCGCTCCTCGGCGTCGTGGCGTTCGAGGCGCTCGAACGCCAGGCCCCCGCTGGTCAGCGACTGGTCCTGGCGGGCAAGGGGGCGCAGGGAGCCGGGGACGATACCTCCGAGGGCTTCGTCGTTTTCGAGGGGTCGCTGGCTCGCGCTGATGAGGTGCCGTCCATCGGTGCTGGCACCACTCGGCTGCGCGCTCGCCTACTTGCGGAAGGTGTCCTAGTGCCCGACGCGGACCACCTGCGCTTCACCAAGCCGTACCTGTTCGACTCGCCCTCCACTGCTGCCGCTGTTCTCCTCGGACGCACGGCCAACGGACGAATCGAATGGAAGGACAACCAGGGCCGAACCCTCAAGCAGGTCCAGGATGACGCAGTGACCGGGAGCGGCGCCACTCCAGCCGGGCTTGTCTTGCCCTAGCGGCGTCAAGCCGGGTTGGACGGAACGCTCTGAATCGTGCCGTGGCGGACTGATTGGTCGTCGCTGGGCGTGCGGTGGTCCGGTGGGAAGAACATCCGGTTCTGTCGGTAGCGCGCGATATCTCTTAACTCTCACGCGTGAAAAGCAAGATCAAATCGGGGGTTGAGGATGCTTGTAGAGACAGCCGCGTTGGCACCGGCGTCAGACGCAGGAACCGTGCCAGACGCTGTTGTCAGTGACGGCGGACTGCTGCTTGCTGGTGATGCTGAGCGCGTCGGACGCTACGTGGAGGCGTCGACGGCCGCTGCCACACGCCGTGCGTACGAAGCGGACTGGCGCGCCTGGACTGCATGGTGCAGCGGACGGGGCGAGCAGCCGCTTCCTGCCGACCCGGCGGTGCTGGCCGCGTACCTGACCTCCCTCGCGGACGAGGGACTGTCCGTCAGCACGGTTACTCGGCGGCTGTCTGGGATCGCACGGGGGCACCGGGACGCCGGGCTGCCCTCACCCTCGGAACACGAGGGAGTTCGGCGGGTGCTGCGCGGGATCCGACGCACTGCCGCCGCAGACGGGATCCGGCCTGCCAAGGCGCGCGCCGTGGACACTGCGACGGTTCGCGCGCTCGTCGAGGAACTGGACGCGGCGACGCTTGCCGGGCTCCGTGACCGTGCGCTCATCCTCGTTGGTTTCGCCTTGGGCTTGAGGGCTTCCGACCTGGTGTGGCTGGACGCTGCCGACCTGACTGCTGCTGCGACCGGCGGCGGTCTCGACATGCGGATCCGGCACAGCAAGACCGATCAGGAGGGCGCGGGGGAGACCCTCGCGCTCGCTCTGGGTGTCCGGGAGGCGACCTGTCCCGTCCGGGCGGCGGACGCGTGGGTGGCGGCTGCTGGCCTGACCGGCGGTCCCCTGCTTCGGGCAGTCAGCAAGGGCACGCAGCCGACGGTCGGCGCCGGACGGATGGCTACCTCCTCTGTCGCCCGGATCCTGACCCGCGCGGCCGTGCGAGCCGGTGTCCCGACGACCGCGCTGAGTAGCCACAGCCTGCGCAGGGGCTACGCCACGTCGGCTTACGCGGCCGGGGTGAGCGAGCGCGAGATCGCCCGCACCGGCCGGTGGCGCAGCGTCACCGTGATGCGTGGATATGACTCGTCCAGCCGGTGGGCGGATCCGGCGTCCGGTCGTCTCGGACTCTGACCCGCTCGGTCACTGTCGGACTGCCCGACCTGGCCGGACGGGTCGCGCTAATAAGCCGGATGACCGCAGGTGTCCCACTCGGTGACGACGGGGACTTGACGGTCATCGCCCAGGCGACCGACGGACTGTCTGCGGCAGACCTCAGCGGGCTGGTGCAGCAGGCAGCGATGCGCCCTAAGGACCGCGTCGGAGGACGCGGACCCCGGTAGTGGACGCCGCCGCGTTCGCTGCTGCCCTACCCGCTGCGCAGCACAGCGAGGAGCCACAGCCGGTCGGCGACCCGGATGACGTCGAGGCGTGGCTGGCGTCGTTGGACGACGACCCGGCGACCGTCTGACACGGCGCGGGCCGGGCTGCTGGAGCAGGCGCTCCGGTGGCCTGAACTGTTCCGTCCGGAGCATCCGAATCTGCCAGCCAGCCAGCGGGACTGCCGATCCTATAGAGAAGCAACAGGGCGAGGGAGAGACCAACGACCTAGACGAAAGTGAGACCCGATATGAGCAGCACAGGCACAGCGACACCCGCACAGATTGTCGCTCGGCGCGCCCGCGCAGACCGCGAGCACGCAGCCCGTGACCAGTCCGTGGCCGCCGCAGCAGGGTCGAGGTCCGCCGGGAAGAAGGCAGGTCTCGCGGCTGTCGTCGCGCTGCACGAGGTCCTCTCCAGCCTGCGGGCGGAGGTCGCCGGAGACCCGGTAGCCGCCGCAGTGGCCACCACCTACCTCCTGCACGCGCTCGTCGGCGAAGGACCGCGCAGCGAAGGCGATTCCCTCGCGGCCGCCGGGAACGGTGACCGGTCAGAATCCGTCCGCGCAATGCTCACGACGCTCGACCGCAAAGCCGTCGGGGAGATCCTCGGAGTCAGCGAGAGCCGCGTCGGGGAGATTGCAGGCGCGTCCCACCGCCGACCATCTGCTGCGTAGGCACCGCCCGACCGCCCAGTGCTGCTGTTCCACCTGACGGAGGCGGTCGCGGGGCAGGCCGTCGGTGAGGTAGTCGCCGAGGGAGTGGACTCCGCAGCGGGTGCAGTGGATGCGGGCGGCGCGGGCGGGTGCCTCGGTCGTCATGGTGCGCCTGGGGCACCGATGCCCACCGCCGTCGTGGGGGACCGTCCAGCCGCGCGCGTCATCGAGCCGGTGCCCGCAGACCCCGCACGTCAGTTGAACCGGATGACCCAACAGCGGCTCTCCGTCCGGGCCGAGCCGATACTCCACGCTGCTCGGTGGCGCGACCATCCGGCACTCCGGGCAGCGCACGTACCAGCCGGACGGGTCGGCCTGCCGCATCGGATGCGCTGTCAGCACCGGCGGTTCGTGGCCGCGCAGGTCGGTCGCGAGAACGTCCGTTTCGAGCAGGTGCTCGACCAAGCCGTCGCCAGGGACGTCGGCCGCACCGAGCCACCCGAGGGTGCCCTCCACCGGCGCCCCGTCCGGATGTAGGCGGCAGGCGACCCAGCCGAGGCGGTGCAGAGCACCCGTGTCGCGGCTCCGGTACACGACCCACACGCCGTCGTGCGCGTCGACGAGGACCTGCGCGTGCGCCGGGATGCCGTCGTCGTCATGGACTGCTGCGACGAGGACCCCACGCAACATCGCGGCCTCGACTACGTCGTCGACCGGGGACCAGACCGGGCCGAGGCTGTGATCGACGGTCACCGGGCGGTCCGGCGAGCCAGCCGCACCGCGACCGCGTCCGACAGGATCCCGGTCACCTGCGCCGTCGCTCGCAGCCGTACCTGGGCGGGTGTGTCGTCCGGGTGTCCGCGACGCTGCTGCTCCTCGGCTCCGGCGAGCAGGCAGGCAAGGGCCGCGTCGTACTCCGCGCTCGTGTGCGGGCCAGCGGCGGTCACGGCTGCGTCGGCGAGCAGCCTGCACAACCCCTCGTCGGGGAGCGCAGCAACGTCCGCCCGGATCGCGTCCCACGCCGCTTGGTCGGGGGACGCTGGCAGAGCCACCGGACGGGAAGCGTGTGGAGTGCTCATCGGGCTGCTGACGGCGGGCGAGCACGCCGGTAAGCACCACGCCTCGTCGGAAATGGCGTCGGGAACGGCTGCCGGACGTGTGCTCATAGGCCAATGGTGGCAGCCGGGTCCGACACTTCTCTACGCATTCACGGTGTCAAGGAAACGCTTGACAGGAAAGTTCTTCGACGTGCGTAAATAAAATGCGTAAAGGGTCGGTGCGGGGTGCCGAGACTAATAGTACGCATTCACGCTAATCACGCTAATCACCTCGGAGGACCGAATGACCATCACCACGACCCGCCGCCCCGGCAGGCCACGCCTGTCAGCCGACACCCGCCGTGCCCGGCTCCTCGGCACCCGCGTCACCGACGCCGAAGCCGACCGGATCGACGCCTACGCAGCCTCACGCGGCCTGACCACCAGCGACCTGCTCCGCCTCCTCGCAGTCACAGCCGTCCAGCCCGACCGTGACGCACTTGCCCACGAAGGCGCGCTGACTGCCGCCTAGAACGCAGGCGGCCCGGCGCACCACACGCCGGGCCAGCCCCACACAACCCCATCCGACCCTGCACCGAATCGAGACGCACCATGAGTATCGGCATCAACACCGGCCCGCCGGAGATCACCATCCAGTACGGCGACATCCACCTCGACTGCACCATCGCGGAGGCACACGAACTCATCGCCGACATCACCACAGGCGAGACCGGGACCCGCCTGTGGTGTGGAAACCGCATCATCACCCGGCTCACCCTCGACCGCTGCGACGATCGTTTCATGGTCCAGTGGGAGCAGACCGGCTTGTACACCAGCCGGTCGTCGACGCTGCTACTCAGCGACGCGAGCCGCAGGGAGATGGCGACGTACCTCGCCGGAGCCGTTGACCAAGCGGTCCGCGCCTACGCGGACGCTGGCGGTGAGTTGTGACCGCCTACCCGACCACCGACAAGGTCGCGATGCGCGACCACTGCTGGACCGCCAGCAAGGCACGCGGCACCACCCGACTCGTCGAACTCTGTCTGGTCGAGCACTACAACCTTGAGCGCGGCTACGCCTGGCCATCCCAGTCCCGGATCGCCAAGCAGTGCGGACTCAACATCGAAACCGTGAGGGACTCCCTCAAGCGGCTCGTTGACGTCGGACAGTGGACCTCGGTGACCGTGCCGACTCGCATGGGCGAGGAGACCAGGTACGCCCCGACGGGGCAAATGGCGAGCGCCCCATTTCCGGCCAGTCAACGGGGCCGCGCGGCGACTGCTCGTGACCGAGGCAGGTTTACCAAACCGACGCCCCCGGTACCGACCGACGAGCAAGGCTCACCGGAACTTCCGGCAAGCCCCCCTCTACCGAAACTTCCGGCAACCCCCTACCGGAACATCCGGCAACCCCCTACCCGAACTTCCGGCAACCCCCTACCGGAACATCCGGCACTAACAGGAAGGGAACAGGAAAAGGAACAGGAAACCGGTACCGGTCCGCGCGCGCGTTCGCGACGTGCGGACCGCGCGACGGCCGGTGACGGTCGGTCCTCCCACCTATCCGGCACCTCGACAACAGCCACCCCGGCCGAGCCGGATGTAGTCCGTAACGGCGCGACAAGCCAAGGCAGCAACGACAGCGACGTCGATGACCGCGCCACTGCCGTCCTAGCCACTGTGCAAGCAGAACTCGCTGTGCTCCTCCGACAGCGCCCCGTCCGAAGTAGCCTGACCAACCGGCGTGGACACGCCAAGTTCGTCGAGTGGTCGCGCAAGACCATCGCCGCCGCCTTCACCGCCGGACTGGCTGACGACGACACGGTCGCAGCCGTCCTCGCAGGTGCTCGCAGCGTCATGGACGAGGCCGAGGTCGGCTGGGGATGCCTGCTGCAACGCAGCACCCCTCACATCGCAGCCGCCGCCGAAAAGTCCCTTGCTCACCGCAGGTCCCGCGACCGCGCCGCTCGCCCGTCGAAGCGTGTAGGTCGACGCGGCCCGCACGGCACCGCCCTGCCCGCCGCTTCCTGACAACCCCGACTACGAAGGATCATCCGATGACCAGTCTGAACACCAAAATGGCCGACCCGGCGAGCATCCGGTCGCTGGCCACCGACCTCACGGCCGTTGACCGGCCGCACCTGGCTCCGGCAGCAGCCGCCCGGTTGTCGCCTGCACTCGACATCGGCGACGACCTGGACGCTCTAGCGCCTTGCGCTTGCGGCACCTGCGCGAGCACCGGCGGGTGCAGCCTCCCCACGACGGTCACGGTCCGCGCCGCCAAGCAGGGAAGCGTCGTGGCCTTGCTGCTCCGCTGCCCAACTTGCATCGCGGAAGGTCACGTCCTGGACGGTGCTGCCCGAGCCGCCCGACCAGCACAGACCGTCACGCGCACGCTCGGCCCTGCTGCACGCTCACAAGCGGAGAGGGAATGGGATCTCGCGGCAGCCGAGGAGACGCGGCAGATGCAGAACGACGCCGCCATCGAGGCGTGGAACACCGGCGGTTGTCCGCCCGAGTACCTGCTCGCTCACATCGAACTGCTCGATGCTGCCCGGCGCGGTTTCGCCGCCGACCTACTTGCGTATCCGTCGCTTCCTCTCAACGTGTGGATCCACTCCGCAGACAAGGGCACGGGCAAGACCGACCTGGCCGCCGCGCTCGGCCGAGCGC
>Ga0136611_10000895_pt1 | contig 20208 bp, 25 predicted proteins | sample AntDrymUQ2232306_2_FD_106645 | JGI IMG/M metagenome (GOLD analysis project Ga0136611, IMG submission 106645) | Polar desert sand microbial communities from Dry Valleys, Antarctica - metaG UQ223 (23.06) | ecosystem: Environmental > Terrestrial > Soil > Desert | place: Antarctica: Dry Valley...
CGACGCGGCCGCGTCGAGTGAGCGGAGACCGGCGAGCGGCGGTGCCCTTTATCCTGGCTGCGCCATGACCACACGAAGCGCTCAGCGGGCACAGCGGATCGTCCGGCTCGACCTGAACGACCAGGTCTACGACGCGATCAAGGCTCGTCTGCTCACCCGCGAGTTCGGGGGCGGCGCGAAGATCAGCCTGCAGACGCTGGCCGACGAGCTCGGCGTCTCCCGGAGCCCCGTCCACCATGCGCTAACGCGCCTCCGCACCGAGGGCCTCGTCCTCAGCGAGCCGCGGGGCTACGTCGTCCGGCCCCTGACGGCCGAGTTGATGGACGAGCTCCACGAAGCGCGCCTCGCGCTCGAGCTCCATGCCGCCGCCCTGACGATCGGCTCGCTGAAAGCCGCCGAGCTCGAGCGCTTCCACGAGCTGCTCGAGGAGACAATCGCGCCCGTCAGCAACGGCCGGATGACCGACGCCAACCGCTACCTGCAGGCGAACACGGACTTCCACGAGTTCCAGGTCGACCTCGCCGAGAACGCGACCATCTCCGAGATGTACCGCCGCCTCTGCGTATTCCGCCTGCAGCAGCGGGCGCTGATCGTTCTCAGTGAGTCGGCCGCCGGCGACTCCGACGAGGAGCACCGTTCGATTGTCGCCGCCTACGAGCGTGGCGACCTCGAGGGCGCCCGGATCGCGCTGACGGCGAATGTCGAGACCGGGCGCCGGATCGCCCGGGCGGCGATCGAGCGTGCCGGCGGCGTGATCTAGCGGCGGTGCCCGTCCCGATCGAGCGCCGCTTCGTCCAGGTGCCAGACGGCGTCGTCCATTGCGCGATCGCCGGCGAGGGTGAGCCCGTACTGCTGCTCCACCAGACGCCGCGCTCATGGGACGAGTACCGGGACGTGCTGCCGCTGCTCGGCCGGAGCCGCCGCGCGATCGCGATGGACACAGTCGGCTTCGGCGACTCCGACGCCCTGCAGCAGGACGAGGATTCGATCGAGCGCTGGGCGGACGCCGCGGCGGCCCTCCTCGCCGGCCTCGGACTCGAGCGGGCCGCCGTGGTCGGCCATCACACCGGCGCGTACATCGCCGTCGAGCTCGCCGCGTCGCGGCCCGAACTGGTCGAGGGCGTCGTCCTCTCCTCGCTCAACCTCTCGACGCGCGAGGAGCGCCTCGCCCATGCGACGGGGCGCGCGGTCGTGGACGACGTCGACCCCGAGCTCGACGGCAGTCACCTCGTCGAGCTCTGGCAGGGCCGGGCGACGTTTTACCCCCCGTCCACCGGCCTGCTCGAGCGGTATCTCGCGGACTGCCTTCGCGCCGGCCGGCGTGCGGCCGAGGGGCACCGGGTCGTGGCGCGCTACGCCGTCGAGGAGCGGCTGCCGCTCGTCCGCTGCCCCGTGCTGCTCGTAGCGGCGACCGACGATCCTCACGCCTATCCGTGCCTGCCCGCGCTCCGCGCCGCGCTGCCCGACGCAGCGGTCGCCGAGATCGAGGGTGGGACGGTCGCGCTTCCCGACGGGCTGCCCCGCGAGTTCGCGGCCGCCGTCGAGTCGTTCCTGAACGGCCTACCGCGCTAGCCCGAGAGCTTCCCGTGGAAGTTGCGGATCGCGAAGTCGATCCACTCCGGGTTGTCCCAGTCCGTATAGCGCTCGCGCACCTCGGGGCCGAGCTCGGCGGCGACCTGCTCCACGTCCTCGCCTCGGGCCGCCCGCTCGGCGACGGCGTCGCGCACGTCGATCAGATAGTCGCGAAACGCCTTGATCAGCTCGGGTCCGCCGACCTCGCCATGCCCCGGGACGACGATCTCCGCTCCGGTACGGCCGAGCCGCTCGAGCGTCTCGATCCACGCCGGCCCGTCCGCGACGTCGCCGAAGACGATCGGGAAGAACCTGTTCTCGACGAGATCGCCCGCGAACAGCACCTTAGCGTCCTCCACGAGCACGACTTCGTCGCCCGCCGTGTGCGCGCCGCCCTCCTCGCGGAGCGTGACGGTGCGCCCCCCCAGCTCGAGCGCCGTCTCCCCCACGAAGGTCTCGTGCGGCTGCACCAGCTCCACGCCCTCGAGCGCGGCCGCGACCTCGTCCCCGAACGTCTTGAACATCTCGATGAAGTCGGGCCCGCTCTGGGTGAGCTCGGCTGCCTGGCGCTCGTTGTAGACGACCCGGGCCGCGTCGGTGAAGCGCGCGGCGCCGTAACCGTGCTCGGGATGGAAGTGCGTGACCGTGAGCAGGAGTCGCCGCGAGCCGGCGAGCCGCCGGGCGGCCTCGAGCACCGCGTCGCCGTTCGCCGGCCCCATTCCGGTGTCGACGACGAGGGCCGCGTCGTCGCCGAGGACGACCCCGACGTTCGGGACGAGGTTGACCCTACGGTCGGGGAAAACGAAGACGCCTGAGGCGATCTCGGTCTCCGCATCGGTGTGCACCTGGAGCGGTCTGTCGGTCATGGTCGTGCCTCCTCGGGATGGCTTGCGCTCGTGGCCGCGAGCCTGTCGGCGGCGAAGCGCTCGATGGTCTCGCAGAATCGGTCGGGCTCCTCGAACGGGGTGCAGTGGGCGCTCTCGTCGAAGAGCGCGAGGTGGCCGTCGGGAGCATGCTCGGCGATCCATTCCGCGAGCGCGACCGGCCAGTACGGGTCGCGTCGGCTCCACGCGGCGAGCACTGGGACCGGCAGCCGCTCGACGACGTCGCGCTGGTCGAGCAGCGCCTGCGCTCGGACGAGCCGCAACGCGATCTCGAGCGGCGTCTGGCGCGCCACGGAGAGGAGCCAATCCACGTGCTCGGGCTCGGCCGCGAGCAGCGACTCGGCCAGGAAGCCGCGCTGGCGGAGCGGCCAGTGGCGCTCGAGGTCCGAGACGTAGCGCTCCAGCTCCGGCTCGGTCAGCCCATGGGGGAAGTCAGGCGTGCGGATCAGCCGGAGCGGCCCGTTGACGAGCACGAGCCTGCCCACCCTGGGGGCGCCGTCCCCGAGCAGCTGGAGGGAGACGCTGCAGCCCATCGACCACCCGACGAGAGTGACGTCCTCGAGCTCGAGCTCGTCGAGCACGAACCGCAGGTCGCCGGCGAGCTCGTCGAAGGTGTACTCCGAGCCCGGCTTGTCGGACTCCCCCATCCCGCGCAGGTCGAAGGCGATGACGCGGTGACGCCGGACCAGCCTCGCGATCACGGGGTCCCAGAGGCGGTGCGACTGCTGCCAGCCGTGGACGAGCACGAAGGGCCGCGGGCCGGCACCGCGGTCGCAGAGCCGAAGCCGGACGCCGGAGGGCGTCTCTAGGTAGGTCACCGGGCTTCGAGCCGCTCGAGCTCCGCGCGGACGACCTCCAACGCGACCGAGGCGCGCGGGAAGCCTGCGTAGACGGCCAGGAGCGCGAGCAGCGCCTCCAGCTCGTCCCGGGTTGCGCCGTTCTCGAGCGCGAAGCCGACATGGGTGCGCAACCGCGGCTCGACACCCCCCTGCGCCGCCAGGACCGCGATCACGACGAGGCTGCGGTCGCGCCGGCTGAGCGGCGACTCGTCCCAGGTCGTCCCGCCGGCGGACGCGAACGCCTCCTCGGCGAAGCGGCTGCCGTAGGTCTCGACGAACTGCCGCTCAGCCTCCTCGGGCGTGACCCCGAGCTGGGCGGCGTAGACCTCGAGGCCGCGCTCCCGCCTGTTCATCCTCCGCCCCCCGGCGGCGCGCTCGCAGCCGGCTCGTCCGCCGTGCCCGGGCGGCGGGGGAAGCCGGGGAGCCCCTGACGTTGGATCCGGTCGAGCAGGATCGCCGCGAGCAGGATCGCGCCGGTGATGATCTGCTGCCAGAACGAGGCGACGCCTGAGACGGAGAGCCCGTTCTGGAGGGTGGCGAGGAAGAGCACACCGACGATGGTGCCGCCGACCCCGCCGAGCCCTCCGGCAAAGCTCGTTCCTCCGAGCAGCACCGCCGCGGCGGCGTCGAAGAGGACGGATTCTCCGACTTGGGGGCTTGCGGCACCGATCCGAGCAGTCTGGAGGACGCCGCCGAACGCCGCCAGGAGGCCGGAGATCGCGTAGACGGCGATGATCGTCCTTCCGACCCGGACGCCGGAGAGGCGTGCCGCGTCCGCGTTCCCGCCGACGGCGTAGACGTCCCTGCCGAAGTAGGTGGAGCGCTGCACGTACAGGGCGACCAGGAACGTCGCGACCATGATCCAGACCGGGTACGGGATTCCGAGGAAGCTGTCGAAGGCGAGCGAGTCGAGGAGCGGCGAGACGACCTGCTCGGTCTTCGTGTCTGACCATAGGTTCAGGGCCCCACGGAAGAGGATCAGCGTGCCCAGCGTGACCACGAGGAACGAGAGCCCGACCGGGCCAACGAGCACGCCGTTGACCGCTCCGCCGAGCAAGGCGCCGAAGACGAGCGTGAGCAGGATCGCAAGGATCGGCGGGGCACCGAAATGGTTGACGAACTGGCCCAGGGCGATGCTCGAGAGCGCGAGCGTCGAGCCGATCGAGAGGTCGAAGCCGCCAGCGAGCATCACGAACGTCAGGCCGATCGAGACGACCCAGAGGATCGCCGCGCTCGTGAGCAGCGCCTTCACGTTCCCGGACGTGAAGAAGCGCTCCTGGGTCAGGATGAAGCCGACCGTGATCACGACGAGCAGGACCAGGACGGCGAAAAAACGCTGGCCGACCGCGGTGCGGGCGAGGCGGCCGGCGTCGAACCCCTCGCGATTCATCCGCTCACCCCCATCGCTGCGCGGGTGATCACGGCCTCGTCGGCGTCGTCCCGGTCGAAGCGGGCGGTGATCCTGCCGCGGGCCATCACGAGGACACGGTCGCACAGGTGGAGCAACTCGGACGTCTCGGAGGAGCTGACGAGGATCGCCAGGCCGCGCTCCTTCGCCTGCTCGAGCAGGCGGTAGATCTCCGCCTTGGCGCCCACGTCGACACCGCGCGTCGGCTCGTCGAGAAGGAGCACTCGCGGCTCGGTCGCGAACCACTTGGCGAGCACGACCTTCTGCTGATTCCCGCCGCTGAGGCGGGAGACGGGCGCGTCGGTGGCAGCGGCGGAGATCTGGAAGTCGCGCACGGCCTCCTCGACCGCGCGCCGCTCGGCGGCGCGACTCGGACGCGCGAGCCGAGTCCGGCGCGACGCGCGGGCCATCAGCAGGTTCTCGCGCACGCTCATGTCGAGCACGAGCCCTTCCTCCTTGCGGTCCGCGGGGACATAGCCGAAACCGGCCGCCATCGCCTGAGCCGGGCCCCGCGGCGCCACCCGCCGGCCCTCCACCTCGACGGTGCCGGTCGTCTCCTGCTCGAGCCCGAAGAGCGCGCCCAGCAGGCTGCTGCGCCCCGCCCCGACGAGGCCCGCGAGCCCGACGATCTCTCCGGGCCCGATGTCGAACCCGATCCCGTCGAGCCGCCCTGGGACTCTCAGGTTGCGGACGCGCAGGACGGCGTCGTCGAGGTGATCGGGCCGCCGGTCGCCGGCGATCAGCTCGTCCGGCTCGCGGCCGAGCATCAGGGAGACGAGCCTGCGCTCGTCGAAGTCACCTATCGCACCCGTCCCGACGACCTCGCCGTCGCGGAGCACAGTCAGCCGATCGCAGAGGGCGAACACCTCGCGCAGCCGGTGCGACACGAACACAGTCGCGACGCCGCTGCCCTTGAGCGTGCGCACGGCCTCGAAGAGCGACTCGACCTCGTCGTCGGCGAGTGAGCTCGTCGGCTCGTCGAGGATCAGCACCCGCGCGTCCGTCGAGAGGGCCCGCGCGATCTCCACCATCTGCTGCAGGTCGGGCCGGAGCCTGCCGACCGGCGCGTCGAGGTCGATGTCGCAGCCCAGCGAATCGAGCAGCCGCTGCGCCAACCTCCGCGTCTCGCGCCAGTCGACCCCGCGCCACGTCCGCGGCTTGCGGGGGCCGAGGAAGATGTTCTCCGCCACCGAGAGGTCGTCCACGAGGGCACGCTCCTGGGTCACCGTCGCGATCCCCGCCGCGAGTGCGCGGGAGGCGTCGCCGAAGTGGGTCGGCCGGCCGTCGAGCGAGACCCGGCCCTGGTCGGCCGCGACCTGGGCCGAGATGATCTTGAGCAAGGTCGACTTCCCCGAGCCGTTCTCGCCACAGAGGCCGTGCACCTCACCGGGATAGAGCGAGAGGCTAGCGCCCTGCAAGGCCCGCGCCCCGCCGTAGCGCTTGTGCACACCCTCCGCGACGAGCACGGGGGCGACTCTCTGAGAGGGAGCTTCCACGCGTCGGCCAACTCTAGATGGGACCCCCGAGCGGCCGGGACGGCGCCTGAGGACGCCGCCCGACCGCTCCGGAGAGCTATCCGGTCTTGCCGTACTCCGACTGCAGCTTCTCGTCCCAGGTCGGCTCGGAGTCCACGTTGTCGGACGTGACGATCACGGGCGCCTCCGCCTTGACCGTCTTTGGAACCTCCTTGCCCTGGAGCAGGTTGTACAGGCCCCAGGCGGCGAACTTGCCCATGCTCGGCGGATCGAGCTTGGCCGTGTATGTGAGCCGGTCAGCCTTGATCGCCTCGAAGGCGTCGCTGCCGCCGTTCTGGCCGCCGAAGACGAGTCCGCTCTTGCTCTGGGCCCGGGCCGCGGCTGCCGCTCCGATCGCCGACGGGTCGTTGTAGCCGATCACGCCGGCGATGTCCGGGTTGGCGCCGGAAATCTCGGTCATCGCCTTCTCGCCGCCCGCGATGTCGTCGGACGGGTTGGTGCCGTTCCCGACGACGCTCAGGCCGAACTTGTCGGCCCAGAACTTCGCCCGCTCGATCGAGTACACGATCGAAGGCACCTTGACCGCGAAGTCGATCGTGGCGATCGAGGCACCGGACTCCACGCGGGACGCAATCTCCTGTGCGCCGAGAAACGCAGCTTCGTCCCGCCGCTGCCAGATCTGACTGTCGAAGTCGCCGATCTCGGTGGCGCTGTCCAGGGCGAGGTCGATCGTGATCACCGGGATGTTCTTTGCCTTGGCCTGTTTGAGCGCGGGCTGGACGGACCCGGGATCGAGCGCGAAGACGAAGATCCCGTCGACGCCCTGCGCGACCACCTGCTGGAACTGGCTGACCTGGGTGTCGACGTCGCCCTTCGCGTCGAGCTCCACGTAGGTGCCGCCGAGCTTCTCGATCTCGAGCTTCATCGCCTTCCCGAGCGTGCTCAGGAACTCGTTGGCCGCGATCGGGTTGAGGTAGGCGAGCTTGAAGCTGCCCGAGTCGGGCTCGTCGTAGCCGACGGGGACGTCCGACTCGATGCTGCCGGTGAACTCAACGCCTCCGGCGGCCTCCGTGGTCGCTGCGGCCTCCGTGGTCGCTGCGGCCTCCGTCGTCGTCGCATCGCTGGAGCTGTCGCTTCCGCCACAGGCGGAGAGCGTCAGCGTGAGGAAGAGCACCGCGATCGCGAGCGCCCCGGTAAACCGCTTCATCAGCTTCCTTCCGGTCTCGCGCCGTGGCGGCCCTCCAGGCGCGGACATCGGGTGACGTCGGCCGCAACTGGACCATACAACGCAGCGACATGTCACATGCAACGAACGCTCAGCGCTGGGAGACCCCGATGCAGACCTTGCCCCGGTGGGCGCCGGACTCGAGCCGCCTGAACGCCGCCACGCTCCCCTCGAACGGGAAGACGCTGTCGATCACGGGCCGGAGCCGGGCGGCGTCCAGAGCCCGGTACATCCTCTCCCAGCTCTCCCGCGGCGCGCAGGAGAGGGCCTGTAGGCGGGCGTTCCGGACGAGCACTGTGATCACGGACGCCGAGTATGCGAGCGGCGGCGCGTCGGGTGAGCCTAGGTCGAGCTGGCCCAGATAGCCGACGAGGCTGACGAGCCCGCCTACGCGCAGGCAACGGATCGAGCGCTCGAGGTCCCCGGCCGTCTCGACGACATGGTCGACGCCTTCGCCGCCGGTGAGGCGCAAAACCTCCTCCTCCCAATCGGGATCGGCGCGATAGTCGATGCCCGCGACTGCACCGAGCTCGAGCGCGGCAGCGAGCTTCTCGGCCGAGGAGGAGGTGACGATCGGCTGGGCCCCGGCGAGCAGCGCGAACTGGAGTGCGAACGTGGCGACGCCGCCGGTGCCCTGGACGAGCACCGTCTGGCCGGGTCTGATCCGGCCGAGCTCGACGAGCGCGTGCCAGGCGGTCGCGGCGGCGCTCGTCGCGGCTGCCGCTTCGGCGTCGTCCAGGTAGGCGGGGACGGGGACGGCACCCGCCTCCGAAAGAAGGACGTACTCCTGCAGCATCCCGTCCAGGTGGCCGCCGAGCTGCGTCAGCCAGCGCTCCCACGTGCGCTCGCCGGCAAGCCATCCCTGCGCGAAGAGCCCGACCACGCGGTCGCCGACCGCGTGCGCGCGGACACCATCCCCGAGCGCGACAATCTCTCCAACGCCGTCGGAGACCGGGACGAGCGGGAGCCGCTGCTCCGGGTCGTAGCGGTCGTGGATGATCTGGAGATCTCGCGAGTTGAGCGCGACCGCGTGGACGCGGACGAGCACCTGTCCCGGTCCTGGCTCGGGAACCGGCCGGTCGACGAGCCTGAGCTTGTCGAGACCGAAGGACGGAAGCTCCCAGGCGCGCATCAGCGGCGGGAGGGAAGCGGCGGGAGCACGGCGCCAAGCTCCCGTTCGAGCGCAGCGGCAGCCGCGAGAGCAAGGTGGTCGCCGTAGGCGCGCGCCAGGACCTGGACGCCGATGGGCAGACCTCCCTCCGCACCGGCCGGCACGACGGCGCCCGGCACCCCGGCGATCGCATAGGCGAACGCGTAGCCGTAGTCGCCGTAGTCGGTCAGCTCGCCGCCATCGCCGGGCCTGCGGCCGGGGAGCGGGGCCGGGCCTGCCGCGACCGGGCAGAGCACGACGTCGAAGCCCGAGACGAAGCGCCGGAGCCTGCTTCGAAGCTCGCTCCAGCGCCGCATCAGGCCGAAGAACTCCTCCGCGCTCAGCGCGAGCGGGGCCAGGCTCTCCAGCAGCTCCGACACCTGGGGCGCGTGGCGGCCCTCGGCGGCCGCGAGGTCGGCCCGCGCCCGCGCCCCGCCGTCGGCGGCCATCATCCCGAACCCGACCTCGACCGAGTCCGCAATCGACGGCGGCTCGACCTCCTCGACGTGGGCGCCAAGCGCCTCGAGCGCGCGACCCGCCCGGACGACCGCGTCGCGTGTGCCCGGCGTCGAGGGCGCCTCGGCCACCGAGGTGTAGAGCCCGACTCGGAGCTCGCCCGGCTCGATGCGTCGCGGGTCGCCGACCGGGGCGGCGCTGACGAAGGGATCGATGTCGTCCGGGCCGGCCAGCACGCGCAGCAGCAGCTCGACGTCCTCGACCGCCCGGCCCATCGGGCCGACCGTGCTCATGTCGAGCATTCCTGTGTCCCGCGTCGTCGGCCAGACTCCGGTCTCGGGGACGAGGCCGGCCGTCGGGCGCAGCCCCACCGTCCCGCAGAAGTGGCAGGGGACGCGGATCGAGCAGAGGCCGTCGGAGCCGATCCCGAGCGGGGAGGCGCCGACGGCGTGCAGGGCCGCCTCGCCGCCGCTCGAGCCGCCCGACGTCCGCTCGAGGTCGTACGGGTTGCGCGTCCGGCCGTGCAGCGCACTTTCGGTCTCCGTCGACCAGGTGTACTCGGGCAGGGTCGTCTTGCAGAGGATCACGGCTCCTGCGGCGCGCGCTCGCGCGACCACCGTCGCGTCCGCGTCCGCCACCCGATCCACGCGGGCGAGCGAGCCCGAGCGCCAGGGCATGCCGGCGACGCCGAGCGAGTCCTTGATCGAGAGCGGGAGGCCGAGCAGCGCTCCCTCCGCCCCGGCCGCGAGGGCGCGATCGGCGGCCTCCGCGTCCGCGAGCGTCGCAGCGCGGTCGATATGTGCGACGGCGTTGAGGTCCGCCGCTGCCTCGACCCGGTCGAGCCGGTCCTCCGCCAGCTCGCGCGCGCTCAGCTCGCGCCGACGCAACTGCGCGAGCAGCTCCACCGCGGTCGGCTCACCGCGGGACGTGGGCACCGTCGTCCTCCACAGCTTCTCGGTCCCAGGTGGCCGGGCCAGTGCCGCGGGCGCGCAGCTCGACCTTTCGGATCTTGCCGTTCTCCGTCAGCGGCAACTCGTCGAGGACCTCGACGTAGCGGGGAAGCGCGAACCGCGCCAGCAGCGGCTCGCAGAAGCGGATCAGCTCAGCGGGCTCGACCGTGTGACCCTCCCTGGGCACCACGTAGACCAGCACGTCGTCCTCGCCGAGCTCAGACGGGTGCGGCACCGCGGCCGCCGCGGCTACCGCAGGATGACTCTGCAGCACCTGCTCCACCTCCCAGCTGGAGATGTTCTCACCCCGGCGGCGGATCGCGTCCTTCGTCCGGTCGAGGAAGCGGACGAAGCCCTCGTCGTCGCGGACGACGCGGTCGCCGGTGAAGAACCAGCCGTCGCGCCAGGCGGCCGCCGTCGCGTCGGGCAGGCCCCAGTAGCCCAGCGCGAACGCGAGCGGCTCGTCGGCGTGGAGCACGAGCTGCCCCGGGGAACCGTCCGGGACGTCGACGCCGGACTCGTCCACGACACGGACGTCGAAGCCCGGCATCGCCCGGCCCATCCAGCCCGGCCGCTGGGCGCCGTCGCGCGGGCCAATCGTCCCGTTCGTCTCGGTCATTCCGTGCCCATCCACGAGCCGCACGCCGAACCGCTCCTCGAAGCCGGTCGAGGCCGCCGGAGAAGTCGCGGGCGAGAGCGCGACCCGGACCCGATGGCTGCGGTCGAGCAGCCCGGGCTCCCGCGCGAGCAGGATCGAGACCATCGTCCCGAGCAGGTAGGTGACGGTCGCATCGGCCTCGACGATCCGCTCCCAGAACCGGGAGGCCGAGAAGCGGGGGCCGACGACGAACTCCGCCCCGCACGTCAGGGCCTGGACGAACGCGTTCAGCGCATTGGTGTGGTAGAGGGGCAGACAGGTGTAGAGGACGTCGTCGGCACGGAGGTCGAGCCAGCCAACCACGTTCTCGCCCCACCAGGTGAACTGCGCGTTGGGGCAGATCACACCCTTCGAGCGGCCCGTCGTCCCGGAGGTGTAGAGAATCGCGAGCGGGTCGGCAGGGCCAACCGGAGCCGGGTCGAGCCGTGGGCCCGGGCCGGGGAACGGCTCAAGGGGCCCGGCCTGCTCCCCGCCGATCAGCCAGATCCGCTCGGCGCCTGGGAGGCCGTGGACGAAGCCCTCGAGGCCGGTCTCGACGGCGAGCGCCTTCGGGCCGCAGTCGGCGAGGACATGGGCGAGCCCGGGTCCCCGCGACGCGGCGTTGACAGGCACGAGCACCGCCCCGCTCCAGGCGCAGCCGAGCAGGAGCGCCAAGATCTCCCAGCGGTTCTCCGTCATCACGGCGACGCGGTCGCCGGCGCCTATGCCCGCCTCCGCGAGCATCCCGGCCGCGCGCGCCGCGGCGTCCGCCGTCTCGGCATAGGTCAGGGCGCGGCCGTCGACCCGCAGGCACGGATGGTCGCCCCAGTCGTTCGCCCCGCGCTGAAGGAGCGTGGCCACGGTACGGTCCTCGGGGCCGAGCACGGACACTGCATGTCGCATGCAGGAGATGCTACGCCCGCTCGGATCCAGAGGCCGCGGCTACCGACGCGTGCGAGCCTGCCCTCGCCCTACGAGCCGGCGAGGGCGGCTGGGGTCGCGGTCTAGGCGAGCGCGGTCTCGGGCACGTCGACGCCGATCCCCTCGGCGACGCGACGGCCGTAGTCGGCGTCGCACTGGGCGAGCAGGCCGACCATCCGCTGAACCCATCCTATTCGGAGTCGCAGCGCAGCACGGTCGAGCGCTATCTCGCCACGGCGCGGAGCGACGGCAGGACGGTCCCCGCAGGGCGGGGACGCTGGCCGACCTCGAGGCCGGGTACTACGTGCGGCCGACCGTCGTCGCCGACCTCCCGCGCGACAGCGCCGTCATCACCGAGGAGATCGTCGGCCCCGTCGCGGCGCTCCTGCCCGCCGACTCGTTTGAGGAGGCCGTCGCGCTCGCGAACGACACGCCGTTTGGGCTCACGGCAGCGGTTTTCACGCGCGAGCTCCGGCGGGCGCTGACGTTCGCGCGGGAGGCGCGCGCCGACGTCGTGAAGGTCAACCAGGAGTCTGCCGGGCTTGAGTACCACGTCCGTTCGGCGGCATGAAGGACAGCTCGAGCGGTCCGCGCGAGCAGGGCCGCGCGGCCCGCGAGTTCTTCACGCAGTGGAAGACGGTCTACGTCGACCTGTAGCGCGCCGCCGCGTCAGCAGTTCCAGCGACTTCCTGCCATGACTCCTCCTGAGCACGCGCCGATACACGCCGTTTCGGATTACCTCCTGCGTGGAGAGGGGCTCACGTCAGAGGGGCGCCAACCATCGCCAGCGGTGATCGTGTTGGGGAACCCGGGTCCGCCGCCCTCCACAGGTCGGGCTAACGAGCGTCGCTCGCCGTCGGCGAGGCGGGCGTCCCAGCGGCCGAGTTGTCGGCGCGCACGACCTCCGCGACGAGTGCGACCGCGCCGAGCGCGACGAAGCCGAGCAGCGCAACGACCCCGAGCGCGAGACCGAGTCCGCCGTCGAAGACGAGGGTTAGCCCGAGGCCGATTGCGCCCGCTCCAAGCGCGATCGCCCACGTCCGAGAACGCCTGCCCGACCTTCGCGGCGGCTCGCGCATCGGTTCTTCCTCGGCGTCCGTCGTGTCGAAGCGGCCGCGCAGGACGAGCCCGAACAGCAGCGCCAGCGATGGGACGAGCAGCGCGGCGCCGATGGCGACGCCGACGACGGTTGCGATCATGGTCGGGCGCCCGGCTGCCGCCTCGTCGACGGTGAGGTCGGGGAGGAGCTCGGGCCGCTGCGCGAGCGCCCAGCCGACGACGACCGATGCGACCGCGGCCGAGGCGCCGTAGCGGGCGGCCTCGAAGCGCGAGCGGCGTACGAGTTCGAGCGTGAGGAGCCCGGCTAGCGCCGAAGCGGCGACGGCGGCAAGCGCCGGCCACTCGAGGAGACGCTCGCCGACCCGTCCGGCGTCAGCGCGGACGATGAACAAGGCGATGAACGCGACTGCTCCCGTGCCGACCCCGGCGGCGAGCGCGCGGCGACGGAACGCGGCGGCGAGGTCGGCGCGGCCGGCGGGAGCGCCGTCCCCGGCCAGGTAGACGGCGGCGACGTAGGCGCCGGTGGCGACTGCGAGCACGCCGACTGCGAGCGATGTTGGGTTGAGCCAGCTGGTGACGAGGTCGCCGCGGGCGTTGCCGACGGGGACGCGGCCGGAGGCGATCGCGCCGACGGCGGTGCCGAGCGCGAAGGGGGTCAGGATCGAGGAGATCGAGAAGACGCCGTCGATGGCACGCCGTTCGATCTCGCGCGCCGTTCCGGCGTGAACGGCGTAGGCGGTGCCGCGGAGGACGATGCCGAGGGCGGCGACGAAGAGCGGCACCGTCAGCGTCGAGAAGATGGACGCGAACGCTTCGGGATAGGCGGTCCAGCAGATGACGAGGACGAAGACGAGCCAGACGTGGTTGGCCTCCCAGACTGGGCCCATGGCCCGGTAGGCGTGCTCGCGGAGTTGCGCGCCGCGCTCGCCGCGTGCGCCGAGCTGCCAGAAGGCGGCCCCGAAGTCGGCGCCGCCGAGGACGGCGTAGGCGGCGACGCCGACGAGCATGAGGACGAGCGGCGCCTCGGCGAGCGTCACCGCGGCTCCTCGGCGTCACGGCTCGCCGCCCCTGCGGCGATCGGCGCGACGCCACTCGGCCCGCGCTGGATCTCAACAGGAGCGCGAGCGAGGCGGCGGAGGATCCAGACGATCGCCGCGAGCAGGCCGGCGTAGACGAGGACGAGGCTGGCGTAGCCAACGGGGACGCCGCCCGCGCCGGTGACCGCCTCCTCGGTACGCATGCGGTCGTAGACGACCCAGGGTTGGCGCCCGACCTCGGTCGTCACCCAGCCGGCGATCAGGGCGACGACCGACAGCGGACCGGCGGCGACGACGGCGCGGTAGAACCAGGTCGAGCGCGGCAGCCGCTTTCGGCGCAGCCATGTGAAGAGATACACGGCGGAGATGCCGGCGAGGAGGAAGCCGATGCCGACCATCGTCTGGAAGGCGATGCGGACGACATTGACCGGTGGGCGCTCGTCGGCGGGCACTTCCTCGAGCCCCTCGACACGGGCGCTTGGGTCGTGGAAGGAAAGGAGCGACAGGAGGCGGGGCAGCGGTATGCCGTAGCGGACTTCGTCGCCGTCGTACCAGCCGCCGAGGTGGACGGGCGCGCCGGCCTCGGTTTCGTAGAGGCCCTCGAAGGCGGCCAGCTTGGTCGGCTGTTCGCGGGCGACCGAGCGCGCGGCCCAGTCGCCGACGACGATCTGCACCGGCGCGGCGAGCGCCGCGACCGTCAGCGGCACGACCAGGGCGACGCGCTCGTAGCGGCCGCGGCGGCCCTAGCCAAGCGAAGGCGTAGACGGCGGCGGTCAGGAAGCCGGCGACGATGAAGCCGGCGACGTACATGTGGACGAGTTCGTGCCAGAGGTAGTCGTTGCCGAACAGGGCCTCGAGCGGGCGGACGTCGCTGACGCGGCCGCCCTCGAGGGTGAAGCCGCTCGGGTTGTTCATCCAGGCGTTGACGGTGATCACCATCAGCGAGCCCATAAAGCCGGCGATGACGACCGGAATGCCGCTCAGGAAGTGTGCGCGTGGGGAGAGGCGGTCCCAGCCGTAGACGTAGATGGCGATGAAGATGGCCTCGATGAAGAAGGAGAAGGCCTCGAGCGTGAAGCCGAGCCCGAAGACCTCGCCGAAGGTGGCCATGAAGTTCGGCCAGAGGAGGCCAAGCTCGAAGCTCAGGATCGTGCCGGTGACGACGCCGACGGCGAACAGGGCCAGCATCACCTTCGACCAGCGCTTGGCGATCGTCCGGTAGAGGGGATCGCCGGTCCGCAGCCAGAGTCCCTCGAGCAAGAGGACGAAGGCGGGGAAGGCGATGCCGAAGCAGACGATCGGGATGTGGACGGCGAACGAGAGCGCCTGCATCTGCCGCGCCTCGAACAGGTACTCCTGGTCGACCGGAGCGAAGGGGGCGGCGGCGAGTAGGAACGGGAGCGTCATCGCGCCTTCCGCGCGCGAGGCTGCCGCCGTAGCGGCGCGCAGACGAGGTCGCAGAGCTCAACGACGGTTGGGTCGCTGACCCAATAGATCACGCTCGTCCCGTCGCGACGACGGGCGACGATCCCGCCCGAGGCGAGCCGGTTCAAGTGCTGCGACACGCTCGCGAGCGGAACGCCCGAGAGCTCGGCCAGCTGACCGACCGACGCCTCGCCCGCCTGATGAAGCTCGCTCAAGACCTTCAACCGTGTCGCGTCGGCGAGATAACCGAAGCGCCGTGCCACCTCCTCGAGCAGTTCGTCCGGAACCATCATCGATGCGCTACCCTCACTCTCAACTCCTCAATCTATAAGTTTAGAACAACGTGAGCGGGAAAGGTGCTTCCAATGTTCTTCCGTCAGGTCCTCCACGACGATCTTGGCTGCGCGTCCTACATCGTCGCTGACGGCGGCGAGGCGGCGGTCATCGACCCGAAGTGGGAGATCGAGGACTACCTCGCGCTCGCGGACGAGCATGGCTTCCAGATCAAGCACATCCTGGAGACGCACAACCACGCCGACCATCTCTCCGGACGCGGCCGCCTGAAGGCGGCAACCGGGGCAACGATCCACGTCTCGGTCGAGGCCGGCGTCGAGTACGAGCACGAGCCGCTTCGAGACGGCGACGCCGTCGAGGTCGGTAAGGCGCGGATCCGGGCGCTGGCGACGCCGGGGCATCGCCCCGAGCACACGGCCTACGTCGTCGAGGACGCAAGTCGAGGCCAGGAGCCGTGGCTCGTCATGACGGGCGACTCGCTCTTCGTCGGCGATCTCGCCCGGCCGGACCTGGCCGTCGAGCCGGAAGAAGGGGCGCAGGCGCTCTACCAGTCGCTCCAGCGACTACTTGCGTTGCCGGACTTCGTCGAGGTCTGGCCCGGTCATATCGGTGGCTCGCTCTGCGGCGGGGCCGGCATGAGCGAGAAGCCGCTCTCGACGCTCGGCTTCGAGCGCCGCTTCAACCGCTTCCTGAAGATCGACGACGAGCAGGAGTTCGTCCGTGAGTTGACCGGTGACGTGCAGCCGCAGCCGCCGAACTTCGAGCGCATCGTCGAGCTGAACCAGGGCCCGCTGATCGAGGTCGCGCACCCAGTCGAGCCGCTGGCGCCGGCGCGCGTGCAGGAGCTCATGGGAGCCGGCGTGACGCTGCTCGACGGACGCAGCCCGCGCGAGTTCGACAGCGCCCACATCGCGGGCGCGATCAGCGTCTCGATGGTCAAAGCAGCGGTCGGCACGCGCGCCGCCTGGGTCGCCGATCCCGACGGCGCCGTCCTTGTCGCCGCGGCCTCCGACGCCGACGCGGGCCGGATGGTCCACATGCTCGAGGCGGTCGGCTTCCGCAACGTGCGCGGCTTCCTCGCCGGCGGCATCGCCGCCTGGCAAGACGCCGGTCTTGCGATCGAGTCGACGCCCGCGATCGACCTGCCAACGCTGGCCGAGCGGATCAAGTCGAACGAGGTCGTCCTGCTTGACGTCCGCGAGGACGAGGAGTGGCAGGCCGGCCGTGTCGCCGGCTCGCTGCACGTCCCTTACCACGAGCTCAAGGACGGCGTGCCGGACGAGGTGCGAAGCGTCGCCGACGGGAAGCCGCTCGCCGTCGCCTGCTCAGCCGGAAATCGCAGCTCGATCGCAGCGTCCCTGCTCAAGCGCCACGGCGTTCGCGACCTCGAGCACGTCGTCGAGGGCGGAGTCCAAGACCTGAAGGAACACGGGATCGAACTCGAGGGAGGAACGAAATGAACGAAGCAGGAGGGATCGCCGCGTCGGGGTTCGGACAGTTCATGGCGAGCGCGGCAGGACGGATCACGCGCGTGGTCGCCGGTATCGCCTTGATCGTCATCGGCGTCTTCGTGATCGGTGACACGGCTGGGTGGATCGTGGCCGCCGTCGGTTTGCTTCCACTTGCCGCCGGCGCATTCGATTTCTGCACGATCACGGGCCTCGTCGGCGGCCGTTGGTCGGGCGAGAGCGTCCGCGCCTACGCACGCAATCGTGGGGCGGTCAGGGCGTAGTGGACGAGGTCGACGTCAAGGAAGCGGCGGCGCGTGTCGAGCGCGGCGAAGCCGTGCTGCTCGACGTGCGCGAGCGCAACGAGTGGGAGGCGGGCCACGCGCCGCAGGCGACGCACATCCCGATGAGCGAGCTCGGCGAGCGCTTGCCCGAGCTGCCGCAGGATCGGCCGTTACTGGCGCTGTGTCGCAGCGGCAACCGCTCCGGCCAGGTCGCCGCGGCACTCGAGCAGAGGGGATACAGCGTCGCGAACGTCGGTGGCGGCATGAAGCGTTGGGTCAAGGCCGGACTGCCGCTCGAGCCACCTGCGGGAAAGATCGCCTAGTGGTGGACGAGGCGCTCCTGGCCGTGCCGATCGGGCTTGCGATTGGACTCTTGCTCGGGCTCGTGGGAGGCGGCGGCTCGATCCTTGCCGTGCCGGCGCTCGTCTACGGGCTCGGCCAGGACGTGAAGACGGCGACGACGACCTCGCTGCTCGTCGTCGGCGCCACCGCGCTCGCCGGCAGCCTCGCGCACGCCCGCGGCGGACATGTCGGCTGGCGCTGCGCGCTCGTGTTCAGCGCGATCGGCGGCCTCGGCTCGTTCGCCGGTACGGCGCTGAACCGCTCGCTCGACGGACAGGTGATTCTGATCCTGTTCGCGCTCGTCCTGCTCGCCGCAGCGGCGGCGATGCTCCACTATCGCCCCCCGAACGAGTCGCGGCCCCGAGCCAGCTGGCTCAAGGTCGTGCCGGTCGCACTCGGCGTCGGCGCGCTCACAGGTTTCTTCGGTGTCGGCGGCGGCTTTCTGATCGTGCCCGCGCTGGTCGTGCTGATCGGCATGCCGATGGAACTCGCCGTCGGCACCTCGCTGCTCGTGATCGCCCTCACCTGCGCCGTCGCCCTATCAGCACATCTCGCAAGCGGCGACGTCGAGTGGCCGGTCGCCGCCACGATGACCGCAAGCGCCGTCGGCGGCGCAGTCGCCGGCTCGCGGCTGGGCGGCCAGGTGCCGCAAGAGCGGCTCCGCCAGGGCTTCGCCGGCCTCGTCGTTGGCATCGCGCTGTTCCTGTTGGTAAAGAACGGCGACGCGGTCGTCTGATGGCGCGGTCGTTGTCGCCGGCCGATGCGTGGCAGCTCGTCGAGCGCGGCGAAGCGCGGATTCTCGACCTCCGCACCGCGGCCGAGCGCCGCCGCTTCGGCGCGCCGCCGGGCGCCGAGGCAGTCTCGCTCGCCAAGCACGCGCTGCGACCCGACGGGCTCGGGGCGATCTACCTCTGCCAACACGCCGTCCGCTCGAAGCTGACGCTGCATCGCGGCGCGGCCGAGGTCGCAGGCGGCTTCAAGGCCTGGAGCGAGGCCGGCTTACCGGTCGCCCCAGTTGGGAAGAAATCATGAGAGGCAGGGGTCACGCCGACTCGCAACCACACCGCGTCTGGACACGCGGCATTCACGAACGGCAACCGAAAGGAGACGACATGGCGACTGAAGCTGTACGAGCACGGCCGCAGCGAACGCCGTCGATGACCGTTCCGGGCATCCTGCTCGGCCTCGGGCTCGGCGGCTTCGTCGACGGCATCGTCCTGCACCAGATCCTGCAGTGGCACCACATGCTGACCAGCGAGGGCAGCTACCCGAAGACGACGATCGCCGGCCTCGAGGCCAACACCCTCGCGGACGGCCTCTTCCACGCCTCGACCTGGATCCTGGCCGTGGTCGGCGTCTGGCTGCTCTGGCGGGCGGCGCGCACGCACGGCGGGGTCGGGCCCGGCCGCGTGCTCGCCGGTTGGATGCTGTTCGGCTGGGGCCTGTTCAATCTTGTCGAAGGCGTCGTCGACCACCACCTTCTCGGCATCCACCACGTCCGCGAGGGCGCCAACCAGACCGCCTGGGATCTGGCTTTCCTCGCGCTCGGCGCGGCGCTCCTGATCGGCGGCTGGCTGCTGACGCGCAACCGCGAAGGCCACGTCGCCCGCGACCGCGTCGCCGGCGACGGCTACGTCCGCGAAGACGCAGACGCGCCGATGTCATCCGACGACGCAGGCGAGGCACGCCGCGGCCAGGTGACGACCGAGCGGACGAACCCCTGATGGAACTCATCTCGTCCGACACCGACCGTGTCCGCGCGCACACCAGCGACGAGGTGCTGCGTGCGATCGACGCCGAAACGAAAAAGCATGTTGAAGCATGCGCGAAGGCGCCGGAACAGATCGACCGGCGCCTTCGCGAGCTCGAACGAGAGTGGGACGTCGAACGCTGGCTCGAGGCCAACGCCTCCACGCAAGCCCCGATCCGACTGCCGCGGGAGCCTACTTCAGCGACAACGGCATGATAGGTGGCATTTCGACGAGGCGTCCCTTGCGAGGACGCGGAGAAGACGGTGAGGTGATCAAGCACCGTCCCCGTTGTATGTTTTGAGAACAGACAACACAGCGCGGGTACGAGACGGGTACATCACCCTGAGCACGCGCGGTCACGCGCGGGCATCACTGACACCGGCGGAAGAACAGATTTGCAGGAAAAACGTGGCCACGAATGCCCGGCCGTGGACGCCAGTACCGCCCGGATAACCTCCTGCGTGGAGAGGTCGCTCCGTGGGCGGTGCCGCCTACGGCACTACGCATATTGATGCTAAGATGCGCTGATGCCGAGGGTGCGCACGACACTGACGATCGACGAGCAGGTACTGCGAGCTGTGAAGGTGCGGGCCGCGCGCACCGGGAAGGGCGATAGCGAGGTTATTGAGGAGGCTCTGCGTCGTGAACTCGGCTTTGACTTGCTCGAGCGCCTCTGGCAGCGCGATGACATCGGTGAGGAAGATGCACTCGAACTCGCGGTTGAGGCGGAGCACGCAACGCGGCCTAGCTGAGTGCGCGCGGTTCTCGACCCGAACATCCTGATCTCGGCACTGCTGTCGAAGAGCGGAAATCCGGCACTCATCCTGAGCCGCTGGCTGGCTGGCGAGTTCGAGTTGATCGTCTCGGAAGCGCTATTGAACGAGCTTCGGCGGGCGCTCGCGTACCCGAAGCTGCAAACGAGGATCACGGCAGACGAGTCGGACGAGTTCCTGAACCTTCTCCGAGACACTGCAGTCCTGATTGAGGATCCCACCGCTCGAAGACACCGCTCACCTGACCCCGGTGACGACTATCTGCTCGCGCTCGCCAA
>Ga0136611_10000896_pt1 | contig 20199 bp, 21 predicted proteins | sample AntDrymUQ2232306_2_FD_106645 | JGI IMG/M metagenome (GOLD analysis project Ga0136611, IMG submission 106645) | Polar desert sand microbial communities from Dry Valleys, Antarctica - metaG UQ223 (23.06) | ecosystem: Environmental > Terrestrial > Soil > Desert | place: Antarctica: Dry Valley...
GCCGAAGCCACGGAATATCTGGCCGGCCTTGGAGTCGCGAGCAGTGGCGTCGGCTCACTGATCCGCGCGGTGTATCACTTGCTCGGATTGCGAACCTATCTCACCACGGGAGAACAGGAAACGCGTGCGTGGACGATTCGCGCCGGTGATAAAGCACCCGCCGCTGCCGGCGTGATTCACAGCGACTTCGAGCGCGGATTCATCGCCGCGGAGACGGTGCATTTCGATGAACTCACGCGGCTCGGCTCCTTCGCAAAAGCGCGGGAAGTTGGAAAGCTGCGGATCGAAGGGAAAGAATACGTCGTGAAGGATGGCGACGTGATCGAGTTCCGCTTCAACGTCTGACGCGCGGGTAGAGCGACGCAATTCAGGAAGCGACGGAAGCCGGTCAGCGCAGATTTTTTCGTGCTCAACGCGGATTCCCGAATGCACCGTTTTTCCGTGCGCCGCTACGCAAAAATCTACTGGTTGATGATTCGCAATTCGCTCATCCGCGAGATGAGCTTCAAGGCGAACTTCATCCTCTGGATGGTCGTCGAGCTCCTCTGGTTTATCGGACAAATGCTCTTCCTCGAGGTGCTCTTCAGTCATGTGGATCGCCTCGGCGATTGGTCGAAGTGGGAATGTGTGCTGCTCGTCGGGACGCACCAGATTATCGCGCAGATCTTCCAGGCATTCTTTTACGTGAACCTTGCAGAGCTGCCGGAACTCGTCCGAACGGGCCGGCTCGATTTGCTTCTGCTGCTCCCCATTGATTCGCAATTCGCGGTCTCCACGCGGCGATTCGGGATGGATAATGTCGTCAACGCGCTCGTCGGCGTCGCGATCGTCGTTTTCAGCCTCTGGAAGCTGCAGATCGCCCCGGAGGCGCATCAGGTCGGTCTCTTCATCGGCGCACTCGGACTCGGGATTGGCGTCCACTACGCAATCCTCTTCACTCTCGCGACGTTGAGCTTCTGGATCGTCCGCGCCCAGGGGCTGATCTACGGCTACTTCAACGTCTTCAACATTGGGCGGTATCCGGACGTCGTTTTCCGCGGAGCGTTCAAGTTCATCTTTAGCTGGCTGATCCCGGTGATCATCGTGGCAAATGTCCCGGCGCGGCTGCTTGCGCGCGGCTTCGATTCACCGTGGCCCGGTTTCTTCCAATTACTTGTCGCGACCGCCCTGGTCGTCGCTGGAAGTCGCGCGTTTTGGTTCTTCGCTATCAAGCGCTACTCGAGCGCCAGTTCCTAGAGCTGCGAGCGGAAGGGAATCATCACCCATTCGCTGGTGCGCTCCCACAGCGAGCGCTGCTGAAATTCCTCAAGCGTATAGGGCGCGGCGTTTGAGAGATCGGTATCAAAAACGCGCTCCATCTCTGCGCCGAACGACGGATCATAGATCGTGATATCGAGCTCCTCGTTGATCGCCGAAGATCGCGCGTCAAGATTCGACGAGCCGAACATCGAGAACAGTCCATCGACCACGAGCGTCTTGCTGTGGATCATCCCCGGCTGGTATTCGAAAATCTTCACTCCGCCCGCGAGCAGCTTTCCGTAGGCACCCCGCCCGGCCGCTTTCGTCCAAGGCTGATCGTTGTGTTTGCCGGGCAACAACAGGCGCACCTCCACCCCGCGCTTCACCGCCGCAAGCAGGAGCGCGACCTGATCTTCGCTCGGCGTGCAGTAAGGATTCGTAATCGAAATGCGCTTCTCCGCGGCCGCGATGGCGACGGCTTGCGCCACTTGCAGCCCCGCAAGGGAGAAGGAGTGAGAAGCGATCATCTGACCCTGCAGCGGTCCAGCCGCGGGCAACTCGGGGAACTCGTCGGGACCACCGATGATTTCACCGAAGGAGCGCGCCCAGTGTTGTTGAAAGGCTCCCTGCATCTTCGCGACCAGCGGGCCTTCAATCCGCGCATGCACGTCGCGCCAGCTTTTCGGGCCGTCGCCTTTGCCCTGCCAGAGATCTGCAAACCCGACGCCGCCGGTGAAACCAACTTTCCCGTCGACGACGAGAATGCGCCGGTGAGTGCGACGATTCATGTTATCGATGCGCCAGGACCGCGTCGGATGATAGTAAGCGAAGTGGCAGCCAGCTCTCTCGAGCGCTTTGACGTCGTCGTTGTCGAGCTTCGATCCCGAGCCCACGCCATCGAGCAAGACGCGGACGCGCACTCCGGCTCGCGCGCGCTCGTTCAGCGCATCGCGGAACTGGCTTGCGACGGTTCCCGACTCGAAGAGGAACGCTTCGAAGTTCACGCTCCGTTTCGCGCCGGCAATCGCCTCAAGGAGCGCGGGGAAGATCTCGTCACCATTGTGCAGCAGCGTGATCTTGTTCCCGCCGATGGGCACTGGATCACCGAGCGCATGCACGGAGCCGAAGAATGCGGGATCGCCGACGGAGAAGCTGTGCTCGGGCCGGAAATCGAGCACGTCCCTTCGAACAAAGAAGATGCTGTAGATCGCGACACCGCCGAGCGCGAGGACCACGAACATCAGCCAGACACCAATCGGCAGGCGCGCTTTCTTCTTGTTCAGCCAGGAGGACGAGCGGGCGATCACGACAGGGAACAATCGCGCGGAGAGCAGCCGGCGAGTGCAACGCTCGCTGCGGGCGTGAACCGCGCGCGGCGATGCCTGTCCCGCGGCAAGGGAACGCAGGAAGAAACGGGGAATTGCCCCTTGCGCGGCGGTTTGGCGGCGAGTAACTAACGCGCCTCATTTTCCCGCCCGGCGGGGCTTCTGTTCTCCCTGCAACTCCTTTATGCCGAATTCCAAACCCGCGAAAGCAACTCCTGCGAAGCCGAAAGCCGAAACGGCCTCCGCGGCTCCCGCAAAGGCGAAGGCGGATCCGCGCGCCACGGAAAAGGCAGGCGCCAGCGCGAAGGGCACGCCGGTGAAGAGAAGTAAGTTGGTCGCCAAGCCCAAGCCCGTGGCGCCGGTTAAGAAGGCCCCTGGGGTGGTCAGAACGGCGACACCTCCCCGCGCGCCAAGTCATTTGAATGGGACTCCTCCGGGACTCTCGCCGTTTCTTCTCAAGCAGCACGAAAAGTTGCTGCAACTGCGGGACAGTTTGCTCGACTCGATGTCCGGCGTCGCGAAGGACACGCTCCGTTCGCGCGCGGAAGGGAGCGAGGCGAGTGCCTTCGGAATGCACCAGGCCGATGCCGGCAGCGATGCTTACGATCGCGATTTTGCGCTGAGCCTGCTCTCTCAGGAGCAGGATGCACTTTACGAGATCGAGGAAGCCCTGAAGCGGATCGAACTCGGCACTTACGGTGTCTGCGAGATGAGCAACAAGCCAATTGCGCACGCACGGCTCGAAGCGCTCCCGTTCGCCCGTTGCACCGTTGAGTGCCAGGCGCAGCTCGAGAAGCATAAGCGCGTCAATCGATCCCGCACGCCGGTAACTTCACTCTTCGGTCTAACCGACGACGAAGGCGGCGAGGCAGAGGAAGAAGAAACCACGCCCGAACCGAAGGAAGACAAGGAATAGTATATGGCCCGCGATTTCATCATCATCGAATGCACCGAAGCCCGAGCCGAGGGTAAGCCTGTCTCGCGCTATATCTCGACGCGCAACAAGAAGAGCCTCAATACTCCGGGGCGACTCGAGAAAAAGAAATACAACCCGAACCTGCGGCGCCGCACGCTCCACCGGGAAATCAAGTAAACGCACTTCGCCACGTCCATGCAGCCCAAAACTCCGCAACGCCGCACCAATTTCCGCCGCCACAATCGCATCATGCCACGGCGGCGAATCGACACGCCGATTGAGGCGATCGATTTCAAGAATCCGGACATTCTCAAAAAGTTCGTCACCGAAAGCGGCAAGATTTTGCCGCGGCGCATGACCGGCATGCCGGCGCATTTTCACCGCAAGATCAACCGAGAGATCAAGCGGGCGCGTCAGGCGCTCCTGATGCGTTAGATTCGGTTCCTCATCGCGAATGCAGCGAGGCCGCACGAGCAGTGCGGCTTTTCGCGTTTCAGGACCCTTCCTTCGGCAGCGCTTCGGCCCGGAACGACGCAATCACAAAGAGGATGACCGCAAGGAAGATGCAACTGTCAGCCACATTAAACGCTGGCCACGGATGCGCGAAGCGCACGTGGAAGTCGAACAGCAGGAAATCGACGACATGGCCGTGCACCATCCGGTCAGTGACATTCCCCAAAATGCCGGAGAGCAGAAACGCCGCGCCCCAGCGGGAAGGCGCATCATTGAAAGCACCGCGGCGATAGAAGGTCACCAGCCCGACGGCGACGAGCAGCGAGAGTCCCAGGAAGAACCGGTTATTCGCCGTCGGCGATGAGAAGAATCCCAGGCTGAAAGCTGCTTCCGTATTCATCCAGTAGCACAGGTCGAAAAAGTCGTGAATGACCGTGCGGCGCTCGTAAGGAAAGAACTCACGAACGATCCACCACTTGCTCGCTTGATCGAGCGCGTAGAGCGGAAGGACGATCCCGAAGAGCGGCAGGACTGAAGGTCGGACAAGTGCGCTCATGCGGAACATACCTCTGCGCACCGTGCGCAGAGCTCGGGCTGTGTTGCGTTCAGGCCCACACTTGCGCGGTGGCGCCAGCAGCGCGGGCATTTCGCATGTGGGGTTCGCGCCAGTTGCGCGCCGGCTTCCCGGCCTTCTGTCAGCGTCAAGTCACTCAGGATGAAGAACTCCTCGAGTTCATCCTTCTGCGCTTCCAACTCGCGCGCGTGCGCCGCGGGCACCGCCAGCGTAACGCTTGCCTCGAGGGCATTGCCGATCAGCTTCTGCTGCCGCGCCGGCTCGACCGCCTGCTGGTAGACGAGGGCTCGCATTCTGAGCCACTCGACGACCTCTCCTTCGACCTTTAGATCACGCCGGCTTTCGTCAGGTTGCGGAAACGTCTCGATGTGGATGCTCGCTATCCGGCCGGAGAACTCCCAAGCTTCGTCGCTCGTAAACGCAAGAATCGGGGCGAGCAGCCTGGTGATCGCTTCGAAGCACGCGTGCATCACCGTTTGCGTCGCTCGACGGCGCGGGCTGTCAGCACGGTCGCAATACATCCGGTCTTTCGTGATATCGACGTAGAGCGCACTGAGCTCGACGGTGCAGAACTGATTCAGCGTCTCGAACACTTTCCGAAAATCAAACGTCTCATAGCCCGCGCGGCACTCGGCGACGACGGACTGAAGCCGGGAAAGAATCCAGCGATCGACGGTTGTGGCACCCTCGAGTGACGCGTCTGCGACCGAATAGTCGTGGAGGTTCGCGAGGAGGATGCGGAGCACGTTGCGAAAGCTTCGATACGCCTCGCTGATGCGCGTGAAGGTCTCCTCGCTGAAGGGCACGTCGTCCGTGAACTGGACGCTCGCGGCCCACAGCCGCACGACATCGGCGCCATATTTGCCGACGAAAAACTCGGCTTCCATGGGCTTCTGATACGAGCCCTGCGCGCTCTTTGAGATCTTCTTCCTGGTATCCTTATCGACCACGAATCCGTGCGTGATCACCGTCTTGTAAGGCGCGCGCCCGTTCAGCGCGACGCTGGTCAGGAGTGAACTCTGAAACCAACCGCGATGCTGATCGGTCGCCTCGAGATACACATCCGCAACTCCACCCGTCGCGGCGAGCTCAGGACGTTTGGCAGTCACCGCCTGGTGTGAAACGCCGGAATCGATCCAGACATCGAGCGTGTCAGTGTGCCGCTTCGTTTCCGGTGGGACTCCGACCGCGGCTGCCCACCACGCATCATCGCGCTCGAACCATGAGTTCGTCCCTTCAGTTTGAAAAATATCGGCGACCTTCCGGATGAGCCCCGGATCGAGCATCGGCACGCCTTGATCGTCGTAGAACGCTGGCAAGGGGACGCCCCACGCGCGCTGCCGGGATATACACCAGTCGGGCCGCGCTTCGACCGTCCCCCGAATGCGCGCACGCCCCCAATGCGGGAGCCATTCGACCGCGTCGATCGCCTTCAGCGCGTCGCCTCGCACAGCGTCAATGCGAATGAAGAACTGCTCCACCGCGCGAAAAACAATCGGCGTTTTCGAACGCCAGCAGTGCGGGTAGCTGTGCGTATACGCATGCTCGGCCAGGAGCGCCCCGCGTTCGCGCAAGAGCGCAACAATGTCGACGTTGGCATCGAAAACATACTTCCCCGTAAGCGCAGGCAACCCCGCTTCTTCCGTGAGGCAGCCATGATCATCGACCGGTGAAAGGATGGGCAACTGGTGCTCTTTGCCCGCGAGATAATCGTCGGCGCCATGGCCAGGCGCGATGTGGACCTGGCCGGTCCCTGTTTCCATCGTGACGAAATCCGCGGCGATCACCTCCGCCTGGCGATCGAGAAACGGGTGCTGGGTTGCCGTGCGGACCAATTCCGCTCCGGTCAGCACCGCAATCTCCCGCGAGAGCGCGAGCCCGGTGTCGTCCTGGAACTTGCGCAAGAGCGCACGCGCTACAACGAACCCCGACGTGCCGAACTCCCCCGCAACGTATTCCGCTTTCGGGTCCACAGCGATGGCGGCATTCGCGGGAAGGGTCCAAGGCGTCGTCGTCCAGACGACCATGCTTGCTTTCCCCCCGAGCGGCCCGCCGACGATCCTGAAAGCGACGTAAACAGCGGGGTCAGTGCGCTCCGCATATTCCACTTCCGCTTCAGCGAGCGCCGTTTGCGCGCCGGTGCTCCAATAGACGGGTTTCTTTGCCTGATAGACGAGGCCTTTTTCGACCATCCCGGCGAACGCGCGAATGACCTCCGCTTCGTATGCGGGATCAAGCGTGAGATATGGGCGATCCCAATCGCCCAGCACGCCCAAGCGGCGGAACTGCCGCCGCTGAATGTCGATGTATCTGCGCGCGTATTCCTCCGAACGCCGCCGGACCTCAGCCGGCGCGAGCCCGCGTGATTCCTTCACGACTTTGAACTCAATCGGCAAGCCGTGGCAGTCCCAGCCCGGGATGTAGGGTGCCCGGAAACCAAGCATCGCGCGCGACTTCACGATGAAGTCTTTCAGCACCTTGTTCAGGGCGGTTCCCATATGCACGTCGCCATTGGCGAACGGCGGCCCGTCGTGGAGCACGAAGAGGGGCGCCCCGGAGCGCGCTTCCTGGATCTTCTCGTAGAGACGGATTGCTTCCCATTGTGCGATCCGTGCGGGCTCTCGCTGCACCAGATCCGCTTTCATCGGAAACGCCGTTTTCGGCAGAAGCAGCGTCTCTTTGTAGTTCTGGCTCATGCAGGGCCGCGACGCTATCGGCCACCCCGCAAGCGGTCAATGAGCCCAGCCACCGAGTGGCATCCTCATTTAACTTCCGACGTTACAACCTTTGCGTCGGGCTCCCTCGACGCCGCACTGCAGCCTGACCGCTACGGGCACTCGCAAACGATGCGAAATCCAACGTCGTTGCTGGAATAATCAGGCGCATTGAATGCGCGCGCCGCGGCGCGCAGGCTGGTTGCGCGGCTCTTCCAACTTCCCCCGCGATAGATCCGCCGCGCGCCGTTCCTGGGCCCGCGTGGATTCGTGACCTCTTTCCCTTTGTAGGCGTCGAACCCATCCGCGCACCATTCGCAGACATTCCCGGCAAGGTCTTCGATCCCGAATGGGCTCGCACCTCGGGGGAAGCTGCCCACGGGCGCGGTTCCGGCGAAACCGTCGTTGATCGTCGCCTCGCGCCAGGCAAACGTCGTCGAGGCGTCGGCAAAGTTCGCGTAATGACCGGCGTTCAGCTCCCCTCCCCAGGGAAACGCGCGACCGTCGAGACCACGCGCGGCATACTCCCACTCAGCCTCGAACGGCAGACGGTAGCGGCGCCCATCAATGCGGCTGAGCCATTCACAAAATCGTTCGGCATCCCGAGCACTGACGTAAACGACAGGGTGGCTGCCGTCTGCCCATGTTGCGCGCTTCGCGAGGTGGTCGGGGTCGAAGTGTTCGTATTCGGCGTTCGTGATCGGAAACCTCCCGATGTAAAAACGGGAAAGCGTGACGGGCGTAATGGGACTCTCGTGCGGTTGCGCATTGCCACCGGCGGCCCCCATGCGGAACGCGCCTGAAGTAACGAGATACATCTCACTACCGACGCCGGAGCGGAAATTGGGAAACAATTCCTTCTCCTGAGCGCGAGCGGCGGGTGACGTGAGAATTGCGGGCGCACGAGCGGCAGATTCGCCCGGCGCAGGTGCTGGCCGCGGGGAGGGAGCCGGAGTGGCGCGCGCGGGAACGGCCGGCGCTCTCGCGACCGTTGTTGCTGAAGCGGAGTGCGCCGGCGCTCTCGTCATGGTGGCCGCCGCAGGCCGCATCGGCTGATTCGCGGCCTCCTCAAGATATTCGTCGATCACATCCTCCGCCTCGCCGCCGGTCAGCCCGAGGCTTTCGCCCATATTGCACAGAGCATCACGTTGATCGTCGGTCATGTCGTCACCGTCGAGGCAGAGCTTCGAAAGGCGGAGCATCCGACGGAATTCCGAGAACGGATCGCCTGGACCAGCGGTGACCTGCGCAGGAGTTTCCCGAACCGCAGGTGGCGGAGGCGGCGAGGCCCGCACCCCGCCGAGCTGAATCAGGTGCGTGTCAATCGCGCCCTGCGCTTCGGCTGGGCTCAAACCGGAAGCGATCCCCGCTTCGAGGAGGCGCGCCTCCGCCGTCGGCGTCAGTTGTTTATCGACGAGCGAAAAGACGATCAGCTTGTGGAACTCGCCCACTGCATCTTTGACAACCTGCTGGCGGAGTTCGCTATCCAGCTTTGCGCGCGCGGCAGGATCGAGGAGCGTGGTGCGAGCTTCGGCCAGAAAAACCGGCGCCTCATCCAGACCTGCCCGGAGCATCTGCGCGAGCGGATTGCTCGGTTGGTTTTTGAGCGGAAGTTTCTTCTGCCACCACACGAGGAGTTGGCGGCAGTGGTCCTCAATCTGATCGTTGCTCGCGTTCGAATCGAGTGAAAGCCCGAGGCGCTCGTAGATGTTCGGCGAGTTGTAGAGCTTCCACCCGTCCCAGCGCAGTGGGTTGTCAGGAAGAGGGTTCGGCAGCGACACGGGCGAGGAACTTCAAACCGAAAGAATCAGTCTGCTTACAGAACGTTGATCTGGAGAAGATCCGCGGTCGCGGCTTCGATTTCGTTTTCAGAAAGGCCCGTGTTGCGGGCGATCTGCACACGATTTTGCCGGCCGTAGGCTTCGACGACCACCTCGAGAACCTGATTCTCATTGTAGGCGTAAGTCAGCTCAACAGGCGAACCTTTCGGCAGAAACGGCGGGAGCTCGACATCGCACAAGCCCAGCGGCGTGCATTCGGTTGGGACGGTGCTTTCCCCTTCCACGATACGGACGACGGCATTCTTCATGTTCGCCTTTGCTGTGCCGAACGAGTTCTTCACCTCGGCCGGCACCGGGGTCATTTTGCCGATCATCGGGAAGACGTATTCTTCAACCCGGGAGTCGTCCCACAAGACGACGCCCAGTGTGTGCGTCGTGATGTTGGTGACCCTGATGAGCTGCCCGTCTGAATTCGAGAACTGCTCCCGCACTTCCACCGGGAGCGACCGCTCGCCAAGTCGATCTTCCTCATGCAAGAGCGAAAGCACGCCCTGGATGGCTGCCCCGAGAGCGACCGCTTCATCCGGGCTGACATCCTCCGCAATGGGCCGGTCCGAGATGCCGCGAATCATATCGCGAACACTTGGCATCCGGGTCATGCCACCTGTTAGGAGCACGCGATCGATTTGCGACCAGGACATTTTCGCTTCTTCCATCACGATCTCGCAGATCGCTTTCGATTTTTCGAGCAGGTGCCGGCAGCGCCGCTCGAAGTCTTCGCGCGTCAGTTCGAGCTTCACGCTCTTGCCATTATAACTGTGGACGATGGTTGTGCGTGTCCGGCTCGATAGCTGGATTTTGGCGGTGAGCGCGCGGTTGTAGAGATCCTGATAGCTCTGCAGATCGAGCAACGGGTTGTCCCCGTGCTGCGTGTCGAACTCGGTCGCGACCCAATTCACAATGACGTCGTCCCAATCCTTCCCGCCAAGACGATGGTCACCGTTGCTCGCCAGCATCCGGATATGATTGCTCTCGATCCGCATGATCGTGACGTCGAACGTGCCGCCACCAAGGTCGAAGACGAACACCGTTTGATCGCTCTCGAGCTTATCCAGGCCGTAAGCGAGCGCGGCCGCAGTCGGCTCGTTGATGATCTGCAAAACGCGCAGCCCTGCGAGTTGTCCCGCGTGCAGCGTCGCGGTGCGCTCCGCGTCGTTGAAATACGCGGGAACCGTGATCACCGCGTCGGTGACCTCCTCGCCGAGATACTTTTCCGCATCGTTCTTGAGCTTCTTGATGACGAGCGCGGAAAGCTCCTCGGCAGAATAAACCTTCCCATTGAACTCGCGGTGGAACTGCCCCTTGCTCTTGCCGATCTCGCGCTTCACGAAGTCGACGATTTTGTCAGGTTCGGCGACGGAGTTCTGTTTCGCGAGCGTGCCTACGATCGCACTCTGGCCGTCAAAGAGGAGAACCGATGGCGTGATGCGTTCGCTCTCCGCGTTCGGAATGAGCTGCGGCTTTCCGTAAGCGTCGATATGCGCGATGGCGCTGAAAGTGGTGCCGAGGTCGATCCCCACCGCTTTACGTGCGGTTTTCGGCAGGGTCGGTTCGTCGAGGATGGTGCTGGAATCTGTGATCACGTGTTGGCGCTACTTAAGGGCAGATGGTTGCAGGGCGGCGAGAAAGCCTTCTTTCCATTTGCGAATGACGACCTCTTCAGGGCGAAAAATGCGTGAACGCCAGAGAAAACCACGTCTCACGATGCGCACTACGTCACCGTCCTGGTCGGGGTCTTCAGCAATCTCCATCGAAACGACGCGTTGAGTCTTCTTGTCCAGCTTGCCCGTATGCGGCTCGATCAATGTGACCTCCAGCCGCGCGAGGACCTCGACGAGGAAGCCGAGATTATGGTCGATATTCATCTCCATCGTGTGGAGTTGTTCGCCCGCCCCTGCCGCGTTCAACTCAGACCCGGCAATGTTGGTTGCCTGGCGAAAAATCTCAGCGGTGTCGTCGTAGAGTGAAACGAGGTCCCGAATGATGGGGCGGTGAATCGCTTCGAGCAGAAATCCATCTTTGTAACCTTTCAGCTCCTCGTGCAGCGCCGCGAACATGCTCTGATTGACGCCGTTTTTCAGCTCGAGCATGCCGCGCAACTCCGCGGCGATCTGCGGCAGCTCCTTGTCGAGCCCGTTCTGCGAGGCGGCGGCGGACTCGATCTTTTCGAGAGTGGTCGTGTTTTCGCTGGTCAAACGGACGATAGCTTCCAATCCCTGCACCAAAGGACGCAAAGCCTGCAGTAGCGATGGCCCTGCAGCGGGCGCAACCGGCCGGGCTGGAGCAATCTCGGTCGCCGTGGAGTTCTGAGCCACAGTGTCGCTGCTGACGTCCGCTACGGCCCGGTGCTCCAATGCGCGTTCGGCCTGTTGGAACAGGCCACGAAGCTGTGCGTCGAAATCGGGTTCCAGGGTTTCTTTGGGCGGCGGCATGGCGATCAGTTACGAGATAGCCAATTTCCTGCCAACCGCGGGAAAACTTCGCCGCGAAATCCGAGGACTCCAAATCCGGCGGCACGCACCGCTACGAGCACCAACGTGGCGCTCCGCAGGGCACCGAATTCGACCCCTCTAAACCTCAGCAGCCTCGACCGCTACGGGTGCTGCAACGGGATCAACATTGACCCGCCGACTGTTACGATCGAATCGCACAGAACCGTCTACCAAGGCGAAAATCGTGTAATCGCGTCCGAGTCCAACGTTCTTCCCGGGCAGAAATTTCCTCCCGCGCTGCCGAATAATGATGTTCCCGGCAACGACCCGTTCGCTGCCGAATTTCTTTACCCCGAGCCGCTTGCTCTGACTGTCGCGGCCGTTCTTGACCGATCCCTGCCCCTTTTTATGAGCCATATAGAGTTCTTAAGAAATTTGCCGTGTGGACTAGAGATTGATGGCCGTGATCTTCAGTCGCGTCAGCCGGCGCCGATGCCCGACCGTGCGATGGTAGCCCTTCCGGCGCTTATACCGATACGCGAGGACCTTTTCGCCCTTAAATTGCTCCACCACTTCCGCGACGATCGTCGCGCCTCCAAGGTCTGCGGCGCCCTTCACCCCCGCACCTTCGCCTGCGAGCAGCAGATTCGAGAAGGTGATTTCCGCTCCAGCGTCGCCCTCCAATTTTTCGACTTCGATAATGTCATCCTGTGCTACGCGGTATTGTTTTCCGCCGGTTGAAAAGACTGCGTAGGGCATATTGTCGTTTGAAAAGGGGCGCGGAAGCTGGCACGCGCCTCCGTGAGTGACAAGCGATTTTCTCCGCCCGTTCCGGCTAAGATCAGCCGCCCAGATAAGCCGCGCGCACCTGTGGATTTGCGCGCAACGCCGCTGAGGTGTCCGTCAGGAGGATCCGGCCTGTCTCCAGGACGTAGCCGGTTTGCGCCACCTCGAGCGCGAGGTTCGCATTTTGCTCCACCAGCAGGATCGTCAACCCGAGTTCCCGATTAATCTCCACGATCTTCTCGAAGATCGTCCGGACCAAAATGGGCGCTATTCCGAGTGAGGGCTCATCGAGCATCAAGCACTTTGGCTTGCTCATCAGCGCCCGCGCGATCGCGAGCATCTGCTGCTCGCCTCCGCTCAAGGTGCCGGCGGTCTGTCTTTCGCGCTCTTTGAGCCTTGGGAAAATCGCGAACACATAGTCCAGGTCCTTTGGAAAATTCGCGCGGTCTTTCCGCAGGTAAGCGCCCATGCGCAGGTTCTCCATGACCGTGAGATTCGCGAACACCATCCGCCCCTCCGGGGCTTGCGCGAGTCCCCGCGCGACGATGCGGTGCGCGGGGAGCGCGGTGATTTCTTCCCCATTGAAACGGATCGTTCCCGACTGCGCCCGCACCAGCCCGGAAATGGCGCGCAGCAGAGTCGTCTTCCCTGCGCCGTTCGCGCCCACCAGCGTGGCGATGCTCCCCTGCTCCACCCGGAGGGAAATGCCGTGCAACGCGGCGATCGCGCCGTAGTTCACGACGAGGTCTTTGATCTCAAGCATCCGCCGCCTCCTTCCCCAGATATGCGGCGATCACTTCCGGGTTTGCCTGAATCTCCGTGGGCGTTCCTTCGGCAATTTTTTTGCCGTAATCGAGCACGCAGATCCGCTCGCAGATCCCCATCACGACTTTCATGTCATGCTCCACGAGCAGCACCGCGAGACGAAATTTCTCCTGCGTGAAACGAATCAGTTTCATCAACTCCACCTTCTCCGTTGGGTTCATGCCAGCCGCGGGTTCATCGAGCAGCAAAAGTCGCGGTCTCGTCGCGAGTGCGCGCACGATTTCAAGCCGCCGCTGATCGCCATAGGGGAGACTCCTGCAGGGAAGGTCGCGCTGCTTCGCGAGACTGAAGATCTCCAGCAAATCGATCACCGCAGCCTCGATCTCGCGCTCTTCATTCGCGAAACTCCGGCCCCGCAGCAGCGCATGCGAGATTCCATGCCGCAGGTGCATGTTGCACGCGGTGCGGACGTTGTCGAAGACGGTGAGCGATGGAAACAGGCGGATATTCTGGAAGGTGCGCGCGATGCCGCGACCGGTGATCGCGTATGGCCGGTGCCCCACCACGGAGCTGCCGGAGAAGTGAATGCGGCCCGCGGTCGGCTGATAGACGCCCGTGATGAGGTTGAAGACGGTCGTCTTTCCCGCACCGTTCGGCCCGATCAGGCCGACGAGTTCTGCGTCACGAATCGTCAGCGATAGCTCGCTCACGGCTTTCAAGCCGCCGAACTGCACGGTCGTGTTCTCGAGTTCGAGAAGCGGCGCGCTCATGCCTTCCTGGTCACCGCAGCGCGCGCGCCGAAGAGTCCTTGTGGCCGCGTGAGCATCAGCACAATCAGCAGCAGCGAGTAAAGGATCATGCGATTTTCCGCCACCCGCTGAAGCCAATCGGGCAGAGCCTCGATGCGCGCGACGAAGCGGAGCAGTTCCGGGAGAATCGTCAGCAAGGCCGCCGCGATGCAGACGCCTACAGTGCTCCCCATCCCGCCGAGAATGACCATCACGACGATGTCAAACGAACGCATGAAGTTGAACCCCTCCGGGTGGATGAACTGCTTGAAGTGGGCGTAGAGTCCGCCCGCAACGCCGGCAAAGAATGCGCCCAGCACGAACGCGATCACCTTGTATTTGGTGGTGTTGATCCCCATCGCCTCCGCGGCGATTTCGTCGTCCCGCACCGCGAGGAAGCCACGCCCGTAGGTGGAGTTCACCAGATTCACGACCACGTAAATGGTCAACGCTGCGCAGGCAAAGGTCCAAAAGAAGGTGGTGTGCTGGACCATCCCGCCAAGGCCGCGCTGCGCCCCAAGCGGCTCGGCGTTTTGGATGACACCTTTGATGATCTCATTAAAGCCGAGGGTCACGATTGCCAGGTAGTCTCCCCGCAGACGTAACGATGGCACGCCCACGGCAAATCCCGCGAGCGCCGCACCGATGCCACCGCCCAGCAACGCGAGGACGAACGTGGTGGTGGTCGAAAGCGCGCCCGCACCCAGTGCGTAACCGTAGGAGAGCGTGAGCCACGCTGACGTGTATGCGCCGACCGCCATGAAACCGGCGTGCCCCAGGGAAAACTGGCCGGTGTAGCCGTTCACCAGATTTAGACTCACTGCCAGGATGACGTTGATCCCGAGCCCGATGAGAACGTCGAAGTAATAGGAGTTGAGCGGCGGGATGACCGGCGCGGCGCCCCCTGAGAAGGCAGACGAAAGGAGCACGCTGCTCAGACACGCGAGCACGAGATAAAGCTTCGAGTGCTCGCGCATCATACTTTCTCCCGCTCGCTTGCGCCGAGCAGTCCCGTAGGTTTGAAGATGAGGATCAGGATCAGGACGGCGAAGACGATCGCGTCCCGATATGTCGGGCTCACATAACCGACCACGAGCGCCTCGATCACCCCAATGAGCACCCCGCCTAGGGCCGCTCCGGGAAGATTGCCAATCCCTCCGAGCACGGCGGCAACAAATGCTTTCAAGCCGGCGTTCACTCCCATCAACGGATCGATGCTGGGCTGCTGGATCGACGTCAGAATCCCGGCGGCACCGGCAAGTGCAGACCCGAGCCCGAAGGTGAAGGCGATCACCACGTTGATGTTGATCCCCATGAGCTGCGCCGCGACCGGATTGAAGGAGAGCGCGCGCATTGCCATTCCCATTTTGGTGCGCAACACGATGTGACTCAGGACGAGCAGTAGCGTCAGCGTCACGCCCACGACGAGCAGCTGGGAGATGGTAATCGTCAGGCCGGAAATGCTCCCCCAAGCCTCGGGAATCTCGATCGCACGATCTGCGATGATTTCGGGGAACGACTTCGGATCGGCCCCGAACACAAACTGCCCGCCGTTCTCTAGAAAGAGAGACACGCCGATTGCCGTGATCAGCACGGTGAGTCTCGGCCGGTCGCGCAAAGGGCGGTAGCAGAACCACTCAATGAGGATCCCGATCGCCGCACAGAGAAGCATCGCCACGAGAAGCACGACCAGCGCGCCGGCATACGACGGGCCTTCTCCAAAAAGACGCAACAGCTTCGGTCCGAGATAAAACCCCGCGAACGCGCCCAGCATATATACGTCGCCGTGGGCGAAATTGATAAAGCGCAAGACGCCAAAGACCATCGTGTAGCCCAGCGCGATGAGCGCATAGATCGAGCCCTGCCCAAGCCCGTTGATGAGCTGCTGGAGGAATTCGATCACGCCACGGAGGGCGATTTTCCGCGCCCGTTTTCCACGTCTATTTCAGGGGAATCGCCGGGAGTCGCTTAAAAGTCTTGTTCGCTGGGTCGACGAGAATGCCGACGGACTCCAGGGCCGTAATCCCGAGCAATGGCTCGCATCCGTCGGGCCCAAAGATCACCCGCCCCGCCGTGATCTCACCCATGAACTCGATCCTCGCCAAACCGAAGCTGTAGTCCTGTAGCTGCCCGTTGGCGAGCTCGTAAGCCGTGCGACCGACCGGTGCCACGCCAATGCGCCGAAGCTCAGCGCCGGGCACCATCGAGTCGGTGGCGCCTGTATCGACGAGAAACTGCGCCTCATACTCTGCACCAGAAGCACTCACCGGCGTAAGCTTCGTCGTAACGTAGGTGAGGCCCATGAGAGATCCCGGCCGCTATGGCGCGACCGTTTGGGTGAATTGGAAACCGCCCTTGGCCACCGTCAAAATGACCGCCGCTTTCGAGGCATTACGCTTTTCGTCGAGCGTGATGTTCCCGGTGATCCCCTTGTGATCCTTCGTCGCGGCGATCGCATCGCGCAGCTTCTCGCCTTCGGTGCTGCCCGCGCGCTTGATCGCCTCGATCAAAATGATCGCGCTGTCGTAGCCGAGCGCCGCCATGTCGTCGGGCGTCTCGCCTTTGTATTTCGCTTTATACTTCCCGACGAAGCCCTGCACCGCGTCGCTCTTGTCGTCCGCGCTGAAGTGGCACGAGAAGAACGAGCCGTCCAGCGTGTTGCCTGCCACTTTCAGCAGCGAGTCGCCCACCCATCCGTCGCCGCCGAGCAGCGGGACCTTGATGCCGAGAAGCCGCGCCTGCTTCGCGATCAACGCCACCTCGGCGTAATAACCCGGCACAAAGATCGCCTCCGGCTTTGCAGCCTTGAGCGAGGTGAGCTGCGGCTTGAAGTCTTTGTCGCCGCTCGAATACTTCTGCTCCTTCACGATCTCGCCGCCGTTCTCTTTGAAGTGCTTGGTGAAAAACTCCGCCAGACCAACCGAGTAGTCCTGCTTCACATCCGTCAGCACCGCGACCTTCTTCCAACCCTTGCTGAGCGCGAACTTCGACATCACCGTGCCCTGGAAGGGGTCGATAAAGCAGACGCGAAAAATGTAGTCACCCACTTCCGTCACCTTCGGATTCGTCGACGCTGGCGAGATCATCGGCACTTTGCTTTGCTGGCAAATCGGCGCGGCCTCGAGCGACTTCGACGATGCCACTTCGCCGAGCACGGCGACGACCTTGTCCTGGGAGATAAGCTTCCTCACGATCGTGGCGGGCTGGCCAGCGAGCGTTTGGTCATCCTCGGTGATTAGCTTCAGCTTTTTTCCGAGCACTCCGCCCGCCGCGTTCACCTCATCGATCGCGAGAGCAGTGCCCTTGTGCGCCGACTGCCCGAAGCTCGCACTCCCGCCCGTCAGAGACGCAAACTCGCCGATCGCAATCTCGTCCTGCGCGAGAGCGGCGTGGCTGATGAAAAGCAGGACGGCGAGCGGGCGAAACAACGTGGAGCTAAGCATCCCGGACCAGTAAACAAATCCTCGCCCGCTGGGAAGCGGTCGTTTGCGCAAGCGACGCGCTTACTCCTTCGGCAGCTCCTTCACCGTGATGTTCCGGAAGGACACGACGCCGTGATCACCCTGGAGGAAAAACGAGCCGGGTTCCCCAACTTTGTTGTCCAGCTCGCTCCCGGTTGCGCGCTCCACCTTCACGTTATCGTGAATCTTCACGCCGTTCATCGTCACGGTCACCTTGTCGCCAATCATCGTTGCCTCGACGGTCTGCCACTGATCCGGCGCCTTGCTCACGAACTGTGACGGGGCGGTGTGCTGATAAATGGCACCGTTTCCGCCTTTCGCTGGTTTCCCGCTTTTGTGATCGCCGAGGATCTGGATTTCATGCCGGCCCCGCAGATAGAAACCGGAGTTGGAACCCTCCGGCACCTGATACTCGTAACGAACGGTGAAGTTCCAAAACTTCGCATCGGTCACGAGATCGCCCCCGTGCTCGCCCGCTTTCAGGTCGTTCTTCAGCACGCCCTCGATCACCTTCCACGTGTTGGTCGCCTTTTCGTTCCGCGGGTGCCAGCCAGTCAGGTCTTTCCCATTGAAGAGCGGCTTGAAGTCTTTGTCGTCGTCCGCGGCGAAGGCCACTGTGGTGAGCGCGAGCGTGGTAATTAGGAGTAGGTTTTTCATGGGTGAATAATAGTTGTGAATGGTGAATTTGTGGGAACCGCGAAGCACGTTACTTCAATTCCGGATTCGGCTCCGCGCTGCCTTCCGCGAGGCCGAGCATCCACTTAATCCCACCGAGCAAATGCGCGTGATACTGCTTGCTCGTCTCCACCGGATTTATGCGGTCCTTCAAAGTCGGATCATCGCTCCAGAGATCCTCGCGATGCCCGAGGCCGGTATAAAAGACGCGCCCCTGCCCCGCCTTCCGACACCACGATACCGGGAAGAACCCCTTCTCCCCCACCTTGTTCGGGTGATGATTCAGATACCAGAGCGCCCGCACCTTCGCGCGATCCTGGTTCTTGAAGAGATACATCTCCTCCTGTTTCAGGTCCCACTTCTCACCGATCCCCGCATTCGCGGGGTGCGCCTTGTCCGCCGCGATCAGATCCGCCGGCACCTGCAAGCCGTGGGTCTCGAATTCCCCCTGCAGCATGTCGTTGTAACCCTTGAACCCGTGAAACGTATCGCTCGCCGAATGCACTGCCATGAAGCCGTGCCCCTCCTCCACCCACTTGATGAACCCCTCCCGGTCCGGCAGCGGCAAGTCCCCCGTCGTGTTCGCGAAGATCACCCCGTCGATCTTCTGCGCCCGCAAATTCTCCGGCGACATCTTCGTCATCCGCAACTTCATGTCCGCGTTCCAGGCCGTCTCCGTCTCGAACTGTTTCTTGTCGCCATCCTCCGCGTTCCACTTCGCGATCGCCGCCTCGAATTTCGCCTGCTCCTCCGCGAACTTCTTCGTGTCCGCTTCGTGCCTGGCTTTGCCCTTCTCGTCCGCGTCCGGCTTGAGATCGTCCGGCTTCTTCGGGGCGCTCGGCTTCCGCATCCGCGGCAGGGTGGACTGATTCACCAACTCCACCACCGTGAACGCCTTCGATTCCTCGCCGATTTTCTGCAGCGTCTTCTCCGCGTAAGGGATCGAGTCATGCCTGTAGCCGTAGGTGACGGTGCAGACGAGCACCTTTTTCGGCTCCGCCGCATCGGCGAGAGCAGCGAGGGAAAGCAGCGCGAGGAGAGTTGGGATGGTTTTCATGCGGGATGTGGAGCGGCGGGTTTAGTGAAGATCGTCTCGGCGCGCAACGCCTTAGCATCGAAAGGCACCTCCGAATCACGCCCGCGAAGATAACGAACAGTTGATGCGCGAGACTTGATAGGTGACAGACGCCTCCAACCGGGCTCACGCGCGCATCTCTGCACAGGACGAGGCCCTCTCACCTTCACTACCGATCTCTCTGCACAGCGCTACTTCCATTACCATTTCTGCGCCCCGTGAGCGCATCTTCGAGGTCGTCCGCGAGCTTGCCCGCTGGCCGGAGCGGCTTCCGCATTACCGCTTCGTTCGGGTGCAGGAAAAAGATGCGCGCGGCTCCCAGATCCTGCAGATGAGTGCGTGGCGTGGACCCTTCCCGATCACGTGGGTGAGCGCGTATCGCGACGATCCCACGACATTAGAGCTGCACTTCGAGCATCTCCATGCGTGGACCAAAGGAATGCGCGTCGTGTGGACATTGACGCCAACACGCGATGGCACCCGCGTCGAAATCGTGCACGACCAGAAGTTCCGCATCCCGGCGCTCGCCTGGCTCTTCGAGCCCGTGATCAACGCGCTCTTCATTGAGCCCATCGCCGCGAAGACGCTCGCGACCTTCAAGGGACTGCTGGAAGCGGAGAATCGTGAATAGTGCCTCTCGGATGCGCGCCGACCATTCACCGATCACTCATCACCATTCACCCAGCCGCAGGCGCGTGGTCATCACCGGGCTCGGCCCGATCACCGCGTGCGGCATCGGCAAGGACGCGTTTTGGTCGTCGATCAAAGCCGGCCGGAGCGGCATCGGCCGCGTCACGCTCTTCGACGCGAGTCCATTCCACGCGCGAAATGCCGGCGAAGTGAGCAACTGGGATCCCGCGACGTTTTTCCCGCCGCACCGCCTGAAGCGCCTCGACCGATACGCTCAATTCTCCGTCGCGAGCGCGCTGCTAGCCTTGGACGACGCCGGGTTTACGTGGAGCAAAGAGCAGCCGCAAGCTCGCGTCGGCGTCAGCTTTGGCACCGCGCTTGGCGGGATCTCCGGCGCGGAACACGAGCACTCGCTCTTTTTGAAAAAAGGAAACCGCGGCGTGAATCAGACCCTTGCCCTTCAAGTCTTCGGCGGCAGCGCCCACTCGAACATCGCCATCGAGTGCGGCTTCCGCGGCGTCGGCA
>Ga0136611_10000897_pt1 | contig 20188 bp, 20 predicted proteins | sample AntDrymUQ2232306_2_FD_106645 | JGI IMG/M metagenome (GOLD analysis project Ga0136611, IMG submission 106645) | Polar desert sand microbial communities from Dry Valleys, Antarctica - metaG UQ223 (23.06) | ecosystem: Environmental > Terrestrial > Soil > Desert | place: Antarctica: Dry Valley...
CACAGGTCATCCGACGCTTCCCAGATCGTCGGCAATGGTGGTCGAATCTTCTTCGGTCGTCCCATGTCGGCCTCCTCTCAGTCAGGAGGTCGCACGTCTCGTGCCGTTGTGAGATAGATTCTAAGTTTGTATTTGACGAGCACGTTCCGTACCTGCTTGACTTGATACGCCTTGGCCAATCCTCCATCACGTGGCTGAAGATTGAGAATCTCGTTGACACCAGTTTGTGTGAAGATGTGATGGCTACTGCGGATGCGCTCGTCGAACCCAGGTCTCGCAACATTCCTCGTAACTCATCGAAACGAATATGCTGATCTGCCGCGCCGCTCAGTACGCGAGTGATCAGCCGTTCCTTGCGCGTCATCGTTGTCGCTCCGCCAACTCGCGATCGAATTCCTCAATAGTCATCGGCTTGATATCTTGAGCGCGTAGTTGGTCGCGCAATGTGCGCAGGTCATCGGCTAGCGTCATTGACGGTGGCCGATTGTGACGGACGCCCGAGTGGTTGGAGGCTGCTGCTCGATCCTGCGCCGTAGCTCGACCGCGACGACATTTCCCTACGCATCAAGGTCGAGAACAATGCCAAGACGAACCTCTTCAGATTCGGTGACGGGCTCATCCGCAATTTGCAGGTAGATTGCGTCGGTCGCTTTGTCATAGTGCAATTGCACGGCCTCATCCTTTCGCAGCGGCCTGCAGGCGCGAGATGCATGAGTATATCGAGAGATCTGTCTTTACACGTGCCTGGCTCGGGTATTATCCGCCAGTCATCGCCTGGCGCTGCCTCGCAGCCTGAGCCTGGACGTGACACGCCGTCGTTTTACCTGGCTGATGGCTGATGGCTGAGGAGCTACGTATGACCGTTTCACTCTGGCAGGATACGGCCTCGTGGCTGGGGGAAGTCGAGCACGGGCGGATTGTCGCCGATATCGCGATCGTCGGTGGTGGAATCGTCGGCGCGACGTTGGCGACCTTTCTGGCAGGGGCGGGGCGCGATGTGGTTGTCCTTGAGGCAGGGATCGTCGCGGGTGGCGCGAGTGGCCGCAACGCCGGTCACTGTATCGCCGGGCTGCGCAACTCCTACCACCACGCAGTCGAGCGGCTTGGGCGTGATAGCGCTCGCAACCTGCGATCGTTGATGCTGGAAAACCGTGAGATGGTGGCTGGCTTCTGCGATCGGCTGAACGTGCCGTACGAGCGCAATGGCTCGCAGTACCTCGGGATCGACGCCGCCGAGGGGGCGGAGCTACACGCCTGTGCTGAGGCGTTCCTGGCCGATGGCTTCGAGGTCGAGTTTTCCGAGACGGACCCGTGGGGCCGGGAGTTCTTTGGTCATCTCTACCAGCCGGGCGATCTGGCGCTTCAGCCGTACCTGCTCGTGTCGCGACTGATGGCGTCCTCCGGTGCGCGGGTGCTGGAGAACTGCGAGGTCCGCGCGATCGAACAGACCGGCGACACTGTCACGATCCGTGGCCGACGGGCGACTGTCGAGTGCCGTCACGCAATCCTGGCGACGAACGCCTACTCGCGCAACCTGCACGAGTACTTCCGCGACAAAGTCTTCCCGACCCGCGCCCAGATGTACGCGACCGAGTCGAGTGCTGCCCCACGCCTGATCACAATGCCGACAGGCTGTGATGACGGCAACGCCTACTTCCGCCAGCTCCCCGATGGCCGCTTCCTGATCGGCGGCCACCGCGACCGCTTTGTCGATGCCGAGGTCGGCTACGGCGACGAGACGACGCCCCAACTCCAGGCCAGCATGCAGACCTGGGTCGCGCAGCGCTTCCCGGAAATCGCGAAACTCAAGGTCACGCATCGCTGGGCCGGCATCATGGGCTTCACCGCCGACTCCATGCCGCTCATTGGCCGTCTGCCGGACATGCTGAACGTCTACTTCGCCGTCGGCTTCACTGGCTCTGGCATGAGCTACGGCCCCCTCGCCGCCCGCCTGACCGCCGAGTACGTGCTCGACGGCGCCCATCCCGGCCTGTTCCACGCGGATCGGCTGGGATAGTGAGGTGCGATGAGTTGTCAGGTTGTCGTACATTACAATTCGGACAACGGAAGCGAGGGAAATGTGGCAAGCATTCCGAAGTCTAGTATCAGCGATGTCGGGCCGTCTGACGATCTCCTTCCCCCCTATCACGAGGTAACGCTGGAGGAAGGTTGGGATATCCTGGAGCGGCGTGCGCGCGAAACACTCGGAATGGGTGCGGAAGAGTTCATCGAAAAATGGGAAGCTGGCGAGATCGAAGATCCCCATCGTAGCGAGATCCTGAGCGTCGCGTTTCTCATTCCGTACGTGAAGTAGGATAACAAGAACGAGTGTCAAGTCGAAACGCTCGTGGTGCCATGGCTTCCTATCGCGAGCGCTTACAGCTTGTCGTATCGTGCGTCACGAATTCGGTGGTACACGGGAAGAGTGTCTCGCGTAGCGGACGCGATGATGAAACTCGTGCCTTCGCCCTCAACAATGGTGTACCTGTTCCCATCGCAGGGACGACACCATTGCTGCTACGAGTTCAGCAGCATTGCATACTGACTCAAGACATCGAAGTCCCGTCCAGGCAGTGGTCCATCTCTCTCGTTGGCTATATGTATACGCTTCAACTCCGTGATCTCACCGAGGTCGTTGCATACCAATGGCACCCTCAACGCACGATCGATCTACCATATCCTCACATTCATTTTGGGCCGGCGTCAGCACGCCCTGACTCGGCAGTCCGCCCTGGTGAGTTGCACAAGGTGCACTTCCCAACCAGTATCGTGTCGATCGAAGATGTCATTCATCTTGTGATCACCGAATTTCAAGTGGAGCCGCGCCGACCGGATTGGGAAGCGATCCTTGGAACGCGAGCTTAAATCAGCGGCCCCGTTCCGATCCGGAACGGGGCCGCTGATTTATCAGACTTGGCAGTTATGCGCCGTTGAGCGCAGCCCAGACCTTGCCGGGAGTGAGCGGCATGTCCAGATGGGTGATGCCGTGTGGGGCGAGGGCGTCGAGGACGGCGTTGACCACCGCCGGGGTTGAGCCGATCGTCGCGGCTTCGCCGATGCCTTTGGCGCCCATTGGGTTGAGCGGCGTTGTCGTGACCGTCCGGTGCAGCTCGAACATCGGGAAGTGCTCGGCGTGCGGCAGCGCGTAGTCCATCAGCGTCGCTGACGTGAGTTGGCCGTCGGTGTCGTAGACAGCCTCCTCGTAGAGCGCCTGGCCGATGCCCTGCGCCAGGCCGCCGTGGACCTGGCCATCGACGAGGATCGGGCTGATGACGGTGCCGCAGTCATCGATCGACCAGAACTTCGTCACCTTCGCCTGGCCGGTGTCGGGGTCGACCTCGACCATCGCGATGTGGGTGCCGAACGGATAGGTTTCGCCGGTCGTCTTGAAGAAGTCGGTCGTCGAGAGACCAGCCTCGATGTCATCCGGCAGGCCACCGCTGTAGGCCGCCGCTGCGATCTCCTTGAGTGACAACGACTGGTCGGGTGAACCCTTGACGCGGTAACCGCCGGACTCGCGGTCATACTCGATGTCGCCGGGCGCGACTTCGAGCTTGTGACCGGCGATCGCCATCGCCTTCTCGCGGATCTTGACCGACGAAGCCATGATCGCGGCGCCACCGACGGCCATCCCGCGCGAACCCATCGTGCCGTTGCCCTGCGGGTTGCTGGCGGTGTCGCCGTGGTGGACGACGATCTCGTCGAAGTCCGCGCCAAGCTCGTCGGCGATCATCTGGGCGAAGCTCGTCTCCTGGCCCTGGCCGTGTGGCGAGATGCCGGTGAAGACGCTGACAGCGCCGGATGGCTCAACGCGGATCGTGCTCGATTCCCACGGGCCAAAGCCGCAGATCTCGACGTACGAGGCCATCCCGATCCCGACCAGCTTGCCCTTGGCGCGCGCCTGCTCCTGCTGTGTCCGCAGGTCGCGGTAGCCACAGACTTCCAGCGCCTTATCGAGCGCTTTCTCGTATTCGCCGGTGTCGTAGGTGAAGCCCGCCGCCGACTCATATGGAAATGCGTTGGGCTGGATGAAGTTCTTGCGGCGCAGTTCGGCGGGGTCCGTCCCGATCTTCCGGGCCAGGATATCCATCGCACGCTCGACATAATAGGCGGCTTCTGGACGACCGGCCCCGCGATAGGCGCCGATCGCGTTCGTGTTGGTGTAGACGGCGCTGGCGGACAGATCGACATTCGGGATCGCGTAGCAGCCGGTCGACATCATGGTTGTAATCGGCGGCATGTCGAGGCCCATCGGGTAGGCGCCGGCGTCGCCGATGACGTTCAGGCGCAGGCCGGTGACGGTGCCGTCCGCATTCGCCGCCAGTTCGATCTCGGCCAGTTGGCAGCGACCGTGGTTGGTGGCGACGAAGTTCTCGGAGCGTGATTCGACCCAGCGCACCGGCCGCTTGATCTTCTTCGCGATCGTGGCAGCCAGCAGGTCCTCGCGATAGACGCCGATTTTCGCGCCGAAGCCGCCGCCGACCTCCGGGGCAATGACGCGGATCTGTGATTCGCTCATGCCGAGCTGGGCGGCCAGGTCACGCCGCGTCCAGTGTGGCGCCTGGGTGGAGGTCCAGACGGTCAGCCCGCCCGTCATCGGGTCCGGCTGGGCGAGGACGGCGCGGCCCTCAAGCGGCAGCGGGACGACGCGCTGTGAGCGGATGCGCTGCTTGATCGTGTGGGCTGCCTCGCTGAACGCCTTGTCTGCGTCGCCACGTTTGCGCGAGTAGGTGACACCGACGTTGTTCGGGACACCGTCCCAGATCCGCGGCGCGCCCGGCTGACTACCGGCCTCGACATCGGTGACCGCCTCGAGTTCCTCGAAGTCGATCTCGACCAGTTCGGCGGCGTCGCGGCCCTGCGCTTCGGACTCAGCGATAACCGCGACGACCGGCTCGCCGACCCAGCGCACCTTGCCAACCGCCAGCGGCCACTGTGTTGGGGTTGGCGGCGGACCGGCCGGCTCGGCCGCCTCGACCGTCCCGGCTGTCTCACCGGAGACGCCTTCATCGCGCGGCGATTCGACGCTTTCTTCTTCCATTGGAGCGCCTTCGCCACCACCACCGCCTGGCAGCGGCGAACCGAAGGCTGCGTAGTCCTGCTGGGTGTAGACAGCGATCACACCCGGTGCGGCTTTGGCAGCCGAGGTGTCGATGCTCCCGATCCGCGCGTGCGCGTACGGCGAGCGCAGCAGGATGAGATGTGTCATCCCGGTCAGTTGCAGGTCGCCGGTATAGACCGACGATCCGGTAATCAGCCGCGGGTCTTCCTTGCGGCGGACTCGTGCCCCAATCATCGCGCTGCGAACCATGTTCTGGTCCCTCCTTCTCCCTGTTCCTGCCGAGCCTGTCGTGTCGTTGTACGAGTGTCAGGGTTGGCCGGGCGTCCCGCCCGGTAGTGTGCAGAGTACCAGCAGTTGACGGATTGTGGGAAGACAGTTGTTCCCATCATTCCGCCTCGCGCCGCCCCGCCGACGCCGCTGGACTGGTCACCTCGGTCGCGGCGCCACAGGGAACAGTTGCCTACGACTATGACGCGACCGGCCAGCGGACGAGCATGACCCTGCCACGCAGCCGGACCATCGACTACGCCTACGACGCAGCCGGACCATCGACTACGCCTACGACGCAGCCGGACCATCGACTACGCCTACGACGCAGCCGGCCAACTCAGCAGCCTGACCGACTGGCAGAACCGGACCGGAATCACCCGGCCGAGTGGCGTCAGCTTTGCGCTGCGCTGGTCCGCGTTCGGTCACGCCCCAGAGCGGTTCGGTCTGCTTGATGGCAAGGACAAAGGGTTGCTTTCGCTCCTCCAGCCACAACCGTCGTCGCCGATCCCCACCATAGACCTCGTCAGCGGTCACCCCGCTCGTCGGCAGGCCCGTATCAAGCGCCCGTGCGAGCATCGTGGTGGCGAGTTGCGGCCTGGTCTGGAAGACGACCTCCTCCGGAACGCCCGCGTCCGCGGCGCTCGGCATCCTCGGCCCACTACTGGGGCAGGTACAGTTCCCGGTCGAGGAACGTCCGTCCCTGGCGACTGGCATAGGCCAGCAGGACGCCGATCTGGCAGTTTTCGATGCGGCCAGCCGTCCCGAATACTGGCGCTTGACGCCCACCGACTTCGTGCCCTTCTTGAGAAAGCCGGTTTCATCGACGATGAGGACGGCCGCGGGATCAGCGAGGTGCTCAACGACATAGGCACGCAGGTCATCGCGCACGGCATCAGCATCCCACTGCGCGCCTGAGAGCACGCGCTGCATGCCGGTCGGTGTTGGCTCACCAGCCGGTTCGGCCAGTTGCCAGCCGTTCTTGCGCTCAAGAGGATGCCCGCCAATCATCGCCTCTGCAACTGTCGTACCAGTACCGTGTGCTCAGGTAGAATGTGGATCAGAATTCACGTCAGGAGTATCTCCCTCACCTGATTGACTTGCTCGATCGTGACGCCACACGCTTCGAGGAAGGCGGTGGACGAGCCATAGGTGGCGTCGATCATTGCCAGGGTTCGCGCCATGGTCTGTGGCTCAGCGCGCAGCAAGTGTGCCGAGATCGAGCTGTACCGATCAGTCTCCCCGACAGCACCGGCGGTCTGGATGGCCGCACGCCGCCGCTCCATGGCCAGTTCGGTCAGGGCGTAGTCCTGGATGATGGTCTCATCCGGAACACCGAGGACGCTCAAGACCAGTCCGGCGGTAATGCCGGTGCGATCCTTGCCCGCTGCGCAGTGGAAGACCACTGGGTAGGTCTCCTCCTGAGAGAGTGCGCCGAAAATCGCCGCGATCGCCGGGCGGGTGTTGTCGATGATCTCCTGGTAGAGCACGACCATGTCCGAGGGGTAGGATGACGGGTCACGCGGCTCGACACGCTCGATGAACGGGTGATGGCGGTGAACCACGCGCCCGGTATCGAACAGGGCTCCGAGGCCGTCACGCTCGATCTCGTTCGAAGAGCGCAGGTCGATGACGACCGCCAGACCCAGCTCGTGAAGATGCTCGACATCTCCGGCAGTCAGCGCGTGCAGGCCATCGCTCCGAAACAGCCGGCGCCAGCGGACCTGGCGGCCACCGGCAGCGACGTACCCGCCGAGGTCGCGGAAGTTGTAGCACCCGCCGAGTTCAATCCAGCGGCGTTGCTCCTGCTCGATCGCCATCTGTGACACCCCTTTCGTCGTATTTAATGAGCCGCGCGTCGTCAATCGTGTCGTGCCGATCGGGGCACGATCGTCATTTCGTTCCTGAAACACGTCGCCAGGAGTCGCTCCACCGCCGCAATACTCGGTATCCTTCCACGCGAACCGAGGCTAAGGGTGGAAAGCGCGGCCGCAGCGTTGCCAAATCGGGCGGCGTCCGGGAGCGCCATCCCGCGCAGGATGGAGAAGATAAACGCTCCGGCAAAGCAGTCGCCTGCTCCAGTCGTGTCTACTGCATCAACCCTGAATCCTCGGACGATCTCGGAGCGACCAGCGACGTGTATCGTGCAGCCCGCATCGCCGCGTGTCTCGACAATCGTTGTCGTGGCGGCGCTTGCCAACTCAGGCAGGCTGCTGCAACCGAGGCGGCCAGGCAGCGACTGAAGGTTCTCGTCGTTGCCGAAGGCGATCGTGGCGCGTCGCAGGATCGCCATGATCTCTGGAGCGGACATAGCATCGAGATGGCCGGTCTCGATGTCGATGAAGAGTGGAAGACCGGGCGGGAGTTGCGCCGTAAGGACCGGGGCGAATGCGCCGGGACAATAGAAGCCATCGAGCGGTGGACGGAACAGCTCCTGCGGCAGCGGATGTTCGCGCAGGAAGTCGAGGAAGGTTGCCTTCCAGCCCGATCCTGGAGGGGTGTGCGTGGTTTGCAGCTCCCGGCTCGTCGAGCGTGGCGGGGCGGCAGCCTGAAATGGCAGCCCGAGGATCGCCCGCTCCCCACATTCTCCGACGAGGATGAAGCCGCGCTGGTGGCCGTTGGCTGGGTGGCTGCTCGCGAACCCGATGTCGATACCCTCGGCGTCCATGTCATAGCGCAGCGCAGCGCCATCCTCGTCATCAGTGAAGGAGCCAGCGAAGCGGGCCTGGCCACCCAGCCGGGCGAACGTCGTCGCCACGTTCCCGCCCATGCCGCCGGGGGCCAGGATGGCCTCCTGAGCGGCCAGGCGATCGTTCGACCGAGGCAGGCGCGGGAGTCGCACCAGCAGGTCGTAGTGGTTCCCGCCGGTAACAGCCAGCACGGGCGCACGGGATATTGCCGGTTCGAGGGGCGTCACGGTACGTGCCAATCAGCGATGGCTGCGTAGCGACCTCCACGCAGTTCCAGATAGGAAATCGTGTCGATTTCCCAGGGCGCGTCGATGACGAGGTCCTTGGCCGCTGCCCGGAGTAGATCGATATCGCTTCGACCGCGTGAGACGCGCACACAGGTGACGTGCCAGGTCCAATCCGGGCGGATCGACAGCTCCAGGAAGGCACCGTCATGCAGGCGGGAGCGGACGGCATCAAGCGCCTCAGTTTCCAGCACATCGACGAAGAACGTGCCGTCCGCGTTGCCGAAGTCGCGCACCTGTCCGAGGCGGGCGCAGACTGGCCGGTCGAACGCATGCCGCACCTGGCGCTCCAGGATGGCAGGCTCGACGACCGGCGCCCAGTAGCAGAGGGTGGCATGCGGAGGAATGCGCCGGGCCTGCTCAGGATCGTGTTGCTCGCGCCAGGCCTGGATGCGCTCGCCGGATTCCCCGGTTACCCGCGCCACGAGGACACGTCGCCCCTGTGGCGAACCGGCTATCGCGCTCACGAACGAACCCTTTCCATGTCGCCAAACTCGCCAACGACCATCGAGACCAGTACGCCTCGATGGTCGCTTGGGAAGATGCCGGCGTCATCCGGGCAATTCAGAACGACGCGCGCGCCACGGAACTGCGGGTGCGCTTCTCCGTCGGGCGCGACCGAGAGGATGAAGTCTATGCAGGCTCCAATGTCAGGCGCGGCGTCGGCGGGGAAGGTCGCGCGTGGTTTTGGTCCACCAGCGACAGCGGAGGCGTCGCGCCAGGTCCACTGCTGTGTTCCGCCGAAGAGCTCCGGCAGGCGATTAAGCGGGGTGTTGAGATCGCCGCCGATCAACTGGACATGATGCAGTTCGCGGAACCAGGCGTGCGCCAGCAACGCCTCAAACTGTGCCCGTCGCAGATCATCTCTGCCGCGCAGGTGGCTGAGATGGACGTTCGCGATCAGGCAGGATGCCCCGTCCATCTGAAGTATCGCGAGCAGCGCGATCCGCTCGCCATCGGCAGGATCGCAGGGCAGCGCGATCGTCGTTGTCTCACGCAATTGATGGCGGCTGAGGACGGCGAGCCCTGACTCAGAGCACACGCTGACGCCTTCAACCTCGCGCATCTTACGACGAGCCGATGCGTAAACGACGTGCATGGCCAACCGGTCGGCGAGGGTGTTGGCCGTGTGAGCATCGATCTCCTGCGCGACGAGTGACTCCTGAAGCAGCACGACCTCAGGAGCCAGCGCAGCTAGCCCCTCGGCCAGGAGTTCGATGCGTCGTGCGTATGGGCCGTCCCCCTTGCCGGTATTGATCGTGACGATCGTCGTCGGTGATGTCACACGTTGGGTCCGTAGGTGCGCAGGAACAGGTCGAGGTCATTGAGGTCCGCAAAGCGCTCCTCAAGTACCTCGCGCGGCCAGTCCCACCAGGCGATCTCCTGGAGCTGGCGCGCCACGTCGCGTGAGAACCGCTCGCGGATCGGGTGCGCCGGAACCCCGCCAACGATCGTGTACGGCTCGACGTTCTTCGTGACGACCGCGCCGGCCCCGACGACGGCGCCGATGCCGACCGAGACGCCAGGCATGATGATCGCCCCATGCCCGATCCAGACATCGTGACCGATCGTTACCTTATGCGAGCGCCGCCAGTCGAAGAACTCCTCGTCGTCAGTCTCACCAAAGCCGTAGGACGCGCGCCGGTAGGTCATGTGGTGCTGGGTGACGCGCTGCATCGGGTGGTTGCCAGGGTTGATGCGCACGTGCGAGGCGATCGAGCAGAACTTGCCGACCTCGGCGTAGATGATCGAGACATCTCCGGCCGTGTAGCTGTAGTCACCGAAGGTCGACTCGCTGATCGTGCAGTTCGGCCCGATGGCGGTCCACGAACCGATCGTGCTCTCGTGGATGCGCGAGGTTTCGTGGATGCGCGGATCCTCCCCAAGCATCGCCTTCGGGCGGCGCTGGCTAGTCACCGTCATAGCTCACTCCAATTCCGACTGTCGCATTTATGCCCATGTTGGCGGGAGTCGTCAACGCGCCACGGCCATACGAGTACGACTGCTGACCGCGCGAGAAGACCGCCTCAACGACGGGGAAGCCGTATTCGTCGAGGCGCATCAGGGTGATGTCGGCCCGCAACCCTGGCTGGATCGCGCCTCGGTCGGCCAGGCCGACCGCCTGGGCCGCATTGAGCGTGATCATTCGCACGGCTGACGGGAGATCGAGCATCCCGGCGCGCACGATCTTCATCACAGCTGCCAGCAGCGAAGGGGCGTGATAGTCAGCGCAGATAATGTCGGCCAGGCCCTCCTGAATCAGTTCGTGGGCGGCCAGGTTGCCGCTCTGGGATCCGCCGCGCACGACGTTCGGCGCGCCGACGACAATCGCCATGCCCCGGTCACGCGCGCGGCGGGCGGTTTCGACGGTGATCGGGAACTCGGCGATCGTCGCCCCGATCTCGCACTGGGCGTCAACTTTCTCAGGAGTGTGGTCATCATGGGTGGCGATGTAGGCTTGAGCATGCTGGGCGTATGCGCGCACTCGTTCGTAGATGTACGGAACGGTCTCAGCGTCGGCGGCTGCCGTCTCCATGCGTTGGCGTAGCTCGGCCTCGTCGCTGGAGCCATAACTCGGGCCGCGCGCCGCCTGGTTCTCTTTCATGCGTTCCGCGAGCATTGTCACGTCGCGATACTGCCCTTGACCCGGCGTATGGTCGTTGAGTGAGGCGAAGCGCACGTTGAGCGCGTCGAGCGAGGACAAGACAACCTCGAGTGCCGCCCGATCGCGGACGTTGATGCGGTGCTGGACGTGGTGCTCGATGGCACGTGGAGAGCCGCTGGTCTCCAATGCGGCGATGAACGCCGATCGCTCGCGTGCGTTGCTGACCGAACGGGCAGCTCCGGGCCGCTCGATGAACGAGATCGCGTGGAACTCGGTTGTGATTCCGGAGGCCAGCAGGCGGAACTCCAGGCAGTTGAGGGCGAACGGAATCGGGAGATCGACCCGTGGCCGGGGATTGATCTCGAACTCGAGCGCGTCGTTGTGCAAGTCGATCAGTCCCGGCAGCAGGTATGCCCCGCGCGCATCAAGCACGTCGACGCCGTCCGCTGTGTACAGGCTGGTTGAGGACTGAACCTCCACAATCAGCCCGTCCCGGATCAGCACGGACCCACCTTCGACGATGGCGTCTGCAAGCACGATCGTCGCATTCGTGATGACGAAATCCGCCATGGTTGTACGTTTCCCCTTTCCGCAGCGCGGCTTCGTCGGGATTCAGGAGACGACCAGCGTGTCACTCCGGGTTGCCATTTCCGCGCGGATACGCAGGCGCAATCCCGGCTCGGCCAACTCCACCGGTCCCTTGAAGACTGCTTCGGCCCCCGCCCGGAACTGCGCACGCTCGAAGCTCGGCCAGAAGTGCGTCAGGACGAGGCCGGCAACGCCAGCCGCCCGGGCCAGCTCGCCAGCCTGCCCGCTGGTGAGGTGGTTGTCACTTGGCAGGTCGAAAGCGGCGGACGGATAGGTCGCTTCGCAGAGCAGCAGGCCTGCGCCCCGGGCGAACGCCTCCAGCTCGGGGCAGTTACGGGTGTCGGAGGTGTAGACGAAGCGGCCCGCGTCGCCGGCTGCGCTGTCGATCGCAACCGCCCAGGCTGGCTCGTCGTGGGTCGTGCGCTGGAAGCGCAAGGTCAGATCGTCGATCACGAGCGAGTGGTCCGGGTCGTACTCCGTAACCTCGAAGCTGGCGCTGAAGAACGATGGGGAGTTGCGCAGTCCGGAGCCAATCCGTTCCAGGACGGCTGCTCCACCGGGCGGAACGAACAGCCGGGGACGCATCTGGTCGCCAGTGCCGTAGCGCAACCCATAGCGCATCGGCACGAGGTCGATGTAGTGGTCCGGGTGGAAGTGGGTGATGACGATCGCCGACAGCCGCGACAGCTCGGTCTCGGCCAACAGGTTGCTGAGCACGCCGCTGCCGCAGTCGAGCAGGATCTCTGTCGCGCCGTGACGGATCAGGTAACCGGAGCAGGCGTCGCCCGCCGCCGGGAACGATGCGCTCGACCCGAGCACGATCAACTCCATCGTGTGCTGCGTGTCCCGCATCTATGCCCTACCTCCGGCTGTGACGAGGTGTTGCGCTGGCTCACTGGCGAGACCGGCGGAGCGGTCGACCACCCTGCCAGCTTCCATCAGCAGCACCTCGTCAGACAGCTCGCGCAGCAACTCGATGTCGTGCATCACGCCGACCATCGTCGTGCCGCGCTCGCGCGCCTCGGCCAGCAGGAGGACGACCTCGCGCTGCAGCGAGCTGTCGAGGGCTGAGGTTGGTTCATCGAGCAGGAGCAGGCGCGGCTGGGAGGCGAGCGCACGAGCCAGGTTCACGCGCTGTTGCTCGCCGCCGCTGAAGAGGATCGGGTAGCCGTCCCAGAGGTCATGCGGCAGGCCCAGGCGGGTGAAGTATTCCGCCACACGTCGGTGGGCCTCCGTGCGCGGCACGCCGCGACGGAGCAGTGGCCGTGCGGCCAGGTCGAGCGCCGTCACCCGTGGCGTCGGTCGCAGGAACTGCGAGACGTAGCCGATCTCGTCGACGCGTAGGTCGAGAACAGCATCGTCCTCCGCGTCGACCAGATCGATGGTCGTATCATCGGAGCGGGTATATTCGATTGTCCCACCGTCAACCAGATAGGTGCGATAGAGGCATTTCAACAACGAAGATTTGCCGCTCCCGCTGCGGCCAGCGATGCCGACGAAGGCGCGCTGTGGGACATCGAACGAGATGTCCTCGAAGGCGAGTACCTGCTTGCCATTGAGGATGTGTAGATTGAACTGCTTGCGGAGGTTCCGAACCTGGACGTGCATCGGTGTCATGCGTGCTCTCGTTCCCATTGCTTCCCGGCTGGTCGTCATCAACTGTTCACCGAGCTCACCAGGAGCTGGGTGTACGGGTGGTGCGGGTCTTCCAGGATCTGGTCAGTAACTCCTGCCTCGACAACGCGCCCGCTCTTCATTACAATCGTCCGCTCGCAGAGCAGGCGGATCACACCCAGGTCGTGCGAGACGACGAGCATGGCGATGCCCTCCTCGCGCTGGATCTCAAGGATCAGGTCAAGGACGCCCGCCTGGACCGAGACGTCCAGCCCGGAGGTCATCTCATCCAGCAACACGACGACCGGGCCATTAGCCAGCGCCTTGGCGACCTGGACGCGTTGCTGCATGCCGCCGCTGAAGTAGGCAGGGATCTGGTCCATCCGGTCGAGCGGAATCTCCATCCGTCCGAGCAGGCCAGCGGCGCGCTCGCGGATGGCGTCAACGCGGCGCCACTCGGCCGCCAGCAGCCGTTCGGCGACGTTGCCGCCGGAACTGATCATCAGGTTCAGGCCCTGACGCGGGTTCTGGTAGACCATGCCGAGATGGAAGTTACGAATCCTGCGCCGCTCCTGCGGGTCGGCCTTGAAGATGCTGCGCTGACCTCCAGCGTAAGCGTTCAGGTACGCATCCCCCGACGTTGGCGGCATATCACCATACAGGCAACGCAGGACGGTCGTCTTGCCGCTGCCACTCTCGCCGACAATGCCGAGCGTCCGGCCTGGACGCAATTCGAAGGAGACATCGGCGCAGGCAACGATCGAGCCGCAGCGCGGACAACTGTTGGTCTCGGTTTCCGGCCCAGTCAGGCGCAGGCAATCGGGGCAGCCGTCGCCGTAGAGCTTCGTTAGCCCCTCTACACTCAGGACGTGGCCGGTGGCGTCGGGCGCTGTCGCGCCGTTGCTGCGGATCGTCGTTCGTTCGGATACGGTCACTCGGCTGCTCCCTGTCCCTCTTGCAGTGTCTGTTGTGCGTCGACGCGGGCGGCGCACCAGTCCTCGTCGGAGCAGACGTAGTGCGATTCCCCGCGCTCGTCCGGAATCGCGACGAGGTAGCTGCCGTCGCTCCCACAACGCCGACAGTGCAGGCCGTTGAACGATTCGACGGTAAACGGCTGATCCTCAAACGCCAGCGGGATGACGCTGGTGAGCGGTGGCACCGCGTAGACACGCTTCTCACGACCGGCGCCGAAGAGCGAGAGGTTGCGCGCCATGTCCAGCCGTGGCAGATCCCAGCGCGGGATCGGACTCGGTGACATGATGTGGCGCTCATTGACCATCACCGGATAGCCCGCGCCGCGTGTGATCCGCCCGTTCTGGACGATGTCCTCGTAGAGCGCAACCCACATGCGGCTGTAATCGCCCTCGCCGTGCATCCGGCGTGTTTCGGACTCCTTGCGCTCGACCGGGCGGAGCGGTTCCGGCAGCGGGACCTGGTAGACAATGATCTGATCTTCGCGCAATGGCTGCTCCGGAGTGCGGTGGCGCGTCTGGATGATCGACGCCAGTCCGGTTTCGGTCGTCGTCGAGACATCCGGCGCGGTGCGCTCGACGAGACGGCGGATGTTGACAGCGTTGACGCTGTCGTCCGCCCCCTGGTCGATCACCTTGACGACATCGCCAGCGCCGACGAGTGAGAGCGTGATCTGCAGGCCGCCGGTTCCCCAGCCACGGGCGATCGGCAACTCGCGCGAGCCGAACGGCACCTGGTAGCCGGGGATCGCGACCGCCTTGAGGATCGCGCGGCGGATCGCTTTCTTACTCAACTCGTCGAGGAAGGCGTAGTTGTAGCCCGGCAACGTTTCGCGCCTCGGGCCAACGTCGAAGGCGGTGTTGTGTTCGATTGCCGTGCTTGCGTTCGCTATGGTCGTTGTCACGCCGTGGCCGTCCCATCTTGCGCTACCGGCTCGTTCATCGCCGCCGCGCTCGCGCTCGTCGCCTGCTCTATCATCAGTTGGAGGCCGCTGCCGAAGGTCACGAAGTGCGGCAGCTTGAGGTGCTCGACGAAGCCGAAGCTCTCGATGCCATCGAGGTGGTAGAGCACCATCTCCTGGTCGTTGGCCGGAGCGGCCTGCCCCTCGATCGGTGCCTGCTCCATCAGCGTGCTGTCAAGCAACGCCATCGCGATCGCTTTGCGCTCATGCTGGCCGAAGACGAGCCCGTAGCTCAGCCCGTAGCGGTCAAGCTTGGCCTCGGAGCTGCGGCGGCGGTGCTCACGACCGGTCATCTCGACCTCGGTCGCGCGGTAGTGTCCGATCGTGACTGGCTGGCCGGTCAGCGGGTGGGTAACCGTCAGTGGCAGATCGCCGACGCGCAGTTCAGCGATCGTGCCGTGGTCGCCCTTGCCGCCGTAGCCGCGCATGCTGCTGTAGGCGAGGCAGACGAGCGCGCCGCTCTCGCCGCGTGCCAATGCCTGGAGCCAGGCGGTGCGACTGACGGGGAAACGCATCGACTCGCGAGTGATGTCATCCGGCTCGGTCACAGGAATCTCGCCTGCGTGGCCGTTGTCGCTTGGACGGGATGCCATGATGCCCATCGCGCGCATCACGTCGGCGACCTTCGGGAAGTGTGTTGGTAGTCCCGGCGCCGCGCCGTTTCCAGCGTTGGCGTCGTGGCTGCCGTTCGGGAGTTGCTCGCGTGCGGCGCCGTTGGCCGTCCCGTTACCGTTCAGAGCGCCGACTGCACTGTTCTCGAACGCGCCGAACTCGCCGACGTTCAGCAGCCGCTGGGTATAGTCACGGGTGCGACCGAGGAGCTGGCCTCCAGGGATGTCGCGGAATGATGACGAGATGCGGCGTACGACGCGCATCTCGTCGCCGCGCGTAGGAAGTGAATACCCGAAGCGCGGCAGCGTGCTGCGGTAGGCACGCAGCATGAAGGCCGCCTCGAAGAGATCTCCTTCGACTTGCCGGATCGCCATCGCGGCCAGTCCTGGGGCGTAGAGGCCGCCTTCGCTCATGACCTTGTCGACGGCGGCCGGCATCTGGTGCGCGATTTGCTCCAGTGCGATCTCGGCCTCGCCCGGTGCGATCTGGGGTTGTTGGATCAGCTTCTCGGCGGCAACGATCGCGTCGGAGCCGCCCTTAACTGCGGTATAGGCCATCTAGACTCCCTTTCCCTCGTCCGTCATGACGGTGACACTCGTGCTGCGCGGCAGGGCGATCAGGCGACCATCGCCATCGACGAAGAGGATGTCGATCCCCGACGGATAAGCGCCCACCGCCTCAGCGCGCGCGTCGAAGAATCCCGCTGGCATGCGTGGCACGCGCGTCTCCAGCCTCTCGGGTACGCCTGGTCCAGCGAGCCGCAGCCGCTGCGATAGTCCACAATCGATCGATGCAGCCGTCCAGATGACGATCGTCGCACCGTCGTCCGGGTACTCCAGTGATCCACGGCGGGTCTGGAGCGGGAGCTCTGGATCGAGCGCTGACACCTCGGCCAGCACGAAGGCCGCATCGGCGGGCGTTGCGCCGAGGACGCTCGTGCGCTGGCGGACGAATGTCTCGATCGCCTCGCTCTCGACGCCTGGCATGACCGCCAGCGTCGTCTCGTGGTCGACGAGGGTGATCAGCAGCGCGGCTACCCAGGGATTGCCGGGGGCGTCGCGAGCCGAGACCGGAATCTGGCGGACTGATCCAGGCCAGGACATGGCATCCAGCGTTGTGCGGAAGATCGCCTGGGTATCGTGGATCGGGTCGATCGCGAGGTGCAAGGATGCACCCATTGTGAGCGATGTCGCGAAGCGGGATCCGCCCGCGTCGGGTCTGCTGACATTGGTGCTCATTGGTCGGAACTCTCCTGACATCTAGAAGTTGTCAAAGCTCACGCGCGTCGACGCGATCGTCGCCAACTCAGCCTCCTGGGCGGCCTGGGTGGCGGCGGCGATGCCAAGTAACTCGCGCTCGATCGTGGGCCGGTCCGCGTGCCCGGCTTCAAGCGCGGCATCGACGATTGCGACAGCCAGCGCGTGATCGAGACTGCTGCCCATGATCATCCCCCAGCCTTCGTGTCCGGCAATGCTGACGCGCGCCTCGGTCACCAGTACCTCGCCGAGATTGAAGACCTCGTTCTTCGCGCCGTCCTGGGCGCGGGCCATGATCATCCCGACCGTCGGCGGCGTGATGACCTGGATGTCGCCGAGCGAGCCATCAGTGAGCGCCTCCGCCATCGCGAAGACGCGCTCGCGTGGTGCAAGTGTCAGAATCTCGAAACGTTGCGTGCGGTCCATGTCAATCCTTCCTCTGTAGGCTCATCCGATCGGCGTCATGCCCATCAGCGCCCCAGCTATCCACGTGCTAAACCAGAACACCAGCAGTCATCGCCTGAAGCAACCGATCGCGGCTGCTACTGACCGCCGCCTCATAGTTGGAGAGATCAACCTTCAACTCGAGCAGCAGCAGCCCATCAAAGCCGATCTCGATGAGTTTGCCGATCGCGGCATCGAAATCGATGATGCCGTCGCCGACAGGGTGGTGATCGTCAATGTCCGACTGCCGCACATCGTGTGCGTGGACATGCACGATGCGCTCGCCGAGCCGCTCAATCAAGCTCAACAGGCGAGCGTTGTACTCATCAACAGCCGTCTTGCCGGCCAGACTGCTGATCCCGTCACGCTTGTACCAGTACGCGATGTGACCGAGATCGACCGTTGCGCCAACCGCGGGGTGATCGACCACTGCGAGTAACGCATCGTGTTCGTCAGGGTCCGCCGGGTAACGCCAGTTCTCGACACCAATCGTTGTTCCATGTTCAGCGGCCGCATCGCCCAATCTGCGCAGTACGGTAACGAGACGGCGCATGAACTCGTCCTCGGGGATGCTATCGTGGCGGAGTCCGGCATGGACGGTGACGGCCTCGAGCCGTAGAGCGCCGGCAGCGTGCACCGCACTGAGCACTTGCCGCAGCGACTCACGCTCGATGTACGGGTTGACCGACACGAGCGGAACGTCAACGAACGGTGCGTGAATCACGGCGCGGTCGAACTCCTCCCGCGTCGCCAACATTGTGGCCCGCCCCTCCTCATCCAGATCGTCCCAGGAAAAGCTGAGTGAGGACGTGTCGGACCTGGGAGTCCCTCCAAATGTGATGGCGCTGAAGCCAATCGCCTGAGCTCGCAAGACAGCATCGTTCAGTGAGTTGTCGGACAGCTTCGAAACCGATACGGCAATGTTGCTCGCGTCCATATGTGTTCCCCTCCCGTCTGGTGTGGTGGTACTCACTCACGAAGAAGTGACCGCCAATTACCGGATACTCTCTATTCTGTTCATCGTCGTGTCAGGCTCCATTCGTGTGGCCGATCATGTCCTGAATCCAGGCCGAGGTCAGCCGGGCCGAGAGTACGATCAGGAAGATCGCGCCGCCGGGGAAGAGGAAGAGCCACCAGCCCCCGGTGTAGACGTACTGCTGACCCTCGGCGATCATCCGCCCCCATGATGTATCGGGCGGCTGGACGCCGAGGCCGAGGTAGCTCAGACCAGCCTCGGCGAGCATGATCCCGGAGAAGTCGAAGACGGCGATCACCGCCAGCACCGGCACCATGTGCGGGAGGATATGCCGCAACAGGATGCGCCCGTTGGAACAGCCAATTGCCCGCGCGCTCTCGACAAAAACCTGGTTGCGGATCGAGAGCGTTTGCGCGCGGGTGATGCGCGTGAACCCGATCCAGCCGAGAACGGTGAGTAACAGGATAAGGTTCACGATCGTCGCCCCGAGCAGGTAGAGCAGGAACATCGCGAACAGCAGCGACGGAAAGGCCATCTGGAGATCGACCAGCCGCATGATCAGGTGGTCGACCGGCCCGCCCCGGTAGCCGGCCAGCAGCCCCAGCAAGGAACCGATTGTTCCGGCGATCAACACGGTGACGAGTGATATCCCGAGTGTCACGCGCGCTCCGGCGATGAGCCGCGCCAGGACATCGCGCCCAAGCTGATCGGTGCCAGCGATATGCAGCGTTCCATCGGTCCCGCGCGACATCGGCGGTTGGAGACGGCTGATCAGATCCTGTTGCTGCGCATCAGGCAGCGGCAGCAGCGGGCCGGCCAAAGCCAGCGCGACCATGAACACCAGAATCAACGCCGAGGCGGCATGCACCGGGTGCGAGCGAATCTGGCTGCGGACGACGCTCCACCTGAAGCGCGTCTGGCGCTCGCGATACGAGTCGGCCAAGGGGATACTTGCCGCGCCAGCAAGCGAGACGTCGGTCGTCGTGCCAGGCGTGAACTGCTGACGGATGCGTGCAGCGGTGAACCGGCGCTGCTCCTGCCGTGCGTTCATCGGACCCGCACCCGCGGGTCGAGGTAGCCATAGGCGATATCGATCAGGAGGTTGACCACAGTCACGACCACTCCTATGTAGAAGACGGTTACCATCAGGACGGGGAGATCACGCTGCTGGACGGCTTGCAGACCAACCTGGCCAAGTCCAGGCCAGGCGAAGATCGACTCGATCAGGACCGTCCCGTTGAGCAAACCGGCCAGCAGCGAGCCGAGCAGGGTGATCGTTACGATCGCCGTGTTGCGCAGCACATGCCGCAGCATCACGGCCCGGTCGCGCAGTCCTTTGGAGCGAGCCGTGATGACGTATGGCTGGCGGTATTCGTTCAGCAGGCTGGCATGGATCACCTGGGTGATCTGCCCGGCCGACGGCAGCGCGAGCGCCAGTGTTGGCAGGATCAGGTGTGTCGGCGAACCGTATCCCGAGGTTGGCAGCACTGACCCTTTCACCGCCAGCACGAAGATCAACCCCAACGCCAGCCAGAAGGAGGCCACCGACGCCAGCGCTGTTGAGACGGTCGTAATCGCGATCTCTGGCCAGCGCCCGGTGTAGTGCACGGCGACGAGTGACGCCGGGATTGCAATCAAGAACGTCGTCAGTAGCGCCGAGCCGGTGAGGAGCAACGTTCCTTCAATGCGCTCAAAAGCCACCTCAGTCGCCGGGCGGTTCTGCAGGATCGACTCACCGAGGTCGCCCCGCAGGGCGTCGGAGAAGAAATCGACGAACTGCTCGTGGAATGGTCGGTTGAAGCCATTCGCCTCGATGATCCGGTCGCGGTCCTCGACCGTGCTGGTCTCGCGGTCAAC
>Ga0136611_10000898_pt1 | contig 20187 bp, 19 predicted proteins | sample AntDrymUQ2232306_2_FD_106645 | JGI IMG/M metagenome (GOLD analysis project Ga0136611, IMG submission 106645) | Polar desert sand microbial communities from Dry Valleys, Antarctica - metaG UQ223 (23.06) | ecosystem: Environmental > Terrestrial > Soil > Desert | place: Antarctica: Dry Valley...
GCCAGCCGCGGCTGGCGATCTGATGGACGACACGCCGCTCGTCGGTCCAGTCAGGCTCGGCGGCATTGACGAGGACGACCGCGAGATTGAGCGCACCGGATGCCCCGACCGCGCCACTTGCCAGGTCGAACACGGGGATGCCGTGGCCCGGCCGTCCTTCGGCGTCCGCTCCGAAGAGCGCCCGCACGAGCGTGCGCCGGCCGCTGCCCTGGCGGCCGAATACGGCGATGCCGATCGGCAACTCGAGGTCGGCCCGAACCTGGGCCGGGTTAACGTCGCGCAGGGCGTCCCAGAACCACCGGGCCAGTCCGAAGTAGCGAGCACCGCGACCGAACATGCACCGAGTGTAGCATTCCCGGCGCGGCATTCGCGGCAGATCCCTGGCAAGGGGTCCGTACAATGCAACCAGACCTGACACACGCGGACGAGCAACGTCCGTGCGCGATAGCCCGGCACTCGATTCCAACAGATTGGCGTGTGACGTCCGAGAGGGGGCCACGAAGATGGACCATCGTCGACCCGGATCGTCCGACGACGATCTGAACGTGGGACAGCGAGTCGGCGGGCTGCACGGCACGCCGCCCGACTCGTTCGGCGGCGCCGCCCCGTTCGGCTCCGCCACCCCGTTCGACGACACGCGCCCGTTCATGCCGGAGATCGACCCGTCGCCCGCCGACGCACCCGCCGACCGCGCGCGCCTGCGCGTTGAGTATGGCTCGGTCGATCGCGCGGACATTCTCCTGAGCCGCCAAACGCTCGTCCTCGGGCGCCGGCTTACCAACGACATCGTGATCCACGACACGAACGTGTCGCGTCAGCACGCCCGGCTCGTCCTCGGCCCGAATGGCTACAGCGTCGAAGACACCCAGAGCTCGAATGGAACGTTCGTCAACGACGAGCGCATCACTCGTCCTCGGGCGTTGCAGACCGGGGACGCGATTCGCATCGGCGACGCCGCGTTCACGTACGAAGCGATCGAACCAGCTGCCGACGTAGACGAGGCCATAGAGCCACCGGTGTATCAATTTGCGCCGGCCGAGTTCGTGCCGGCCGATGCGGATGAGCACGTCGCGGATGTCGGTAGGACCGACGGCAACATTCCCGATGGCAACAGGGTCATCGAGTTTCCGGACGGGGGTAGGTTCGCTGAGCACGACGCCGACGACCGACCATCAGACGACGACCGCCTATCATCAGACGAAGCCAACGTGCCGCGACGTGACGCCCTGGATGACGACGACCGAGGTCGCCGCCCGGCCGAGGAGGTGCTGGGCGAGGTGCAGCGCGACCTGAACACCCTCGCGGACACCGCGGCCCGCCTCGCGGACCGCGTGAGCGGCCTGGCGGGTACGCTGGGTGAGCATCCGTCTCCTGCGTACCGCGTGGAGGCCGATCCATCGAACGAAGGCGCGGTCGCCCTCGTCGAGCTGCGGCGACTGTTGCAAGAACTGCACGCCGAGGGCGACGCGGATGCCGCCATCGCGACCGCCAACCTACTCGAGCAGGTCAGCGAGAGCCCGCGCGACGTCGAGCTGCTCCTGAGCGTCGCCCGACAGGCGCCGCTGCTCGCTGCCATCGCGCGGCACCATGCGCTGCTCGTGCGCCTGGCCCCCTTGCTAGACGACGTGCTCGGCGATCGGATCGACTGAATGTCCCCCTCGAGCGGCGCCGTGCGGACGCGGCCACGGCCGCGTCCCGACCTACACCTCGCCGGCGCGGAGCCCGCTCACCTTATAGGTCGATACCGGTGCCAGGCGCCCCTTGACGTAGATCGTGCCGAGCGGCTCGGCCTCGATTGTTGCCGCCACCTGACGATGCGTGTCCGCGCCGATCAAGATCTCGCCCGGACGTGCCTCGCTTTGCAGCCGGGCCGCCACGTTCACCACGTCGCCGATCGCCGTATAGCTCATCAGGCGCGGTGCGCCGATCGTCCCGACGATGCCCTCGCCCGTGTTGATCCCGATGCCGAACGAGGCGCGGCTGCTGTCGTTGGCGGGCAGCCGCGCGAACGCCTCTTGCATGGCGAGCGCCGCGCGGACGGCGAGCAGCGGGTGGCCCGGGATGGGGACCGGCGCCCCGAACAGCGCCATCACAGCGTCACCCATGAACTTGTCGATCGTGCCGTTGTTGCGGAAGATCACGTCGGTCGCCAGCCCGAGGTATCGGTTCAGCAGCTCGACGACTTCCACCGGCGTGAGACGCTCGGCGAGGCCGGTGAACCCGCGAATGTCGGCGAAGAGTACCGTGATCTCGCGCTGCTCACCGACCACGCCGCTCGCGTCGAGCCCCCGCCGCATGATCTCGTCGTAGACGGCCGGCGACACGTAGCGCCCGAAGATCGCCTGCACGCGCTCGCGCTCGACGTGGGCATCGCGCCGATCTTGTTCGAGGCGCACGCGATCCGTTTCGTCGTCCAGTACCAGGATGTACCCATCGACCACGCCGTGCTCGTCGCGCAGCGGCGAGAGCCGATGACGGAAGTAGACGCGCCCGCGCTCGGGCAGCTCGCCGGCCAGATCGGCGCCATGGATCGTGCTCCCGAGCTCGTCTCCGGTAAAGGTGAGGCCCAGGCCGCGCAGCAGATCCGGCGGGACGAGGCTCGCGAGGGGCCGTCCGATGGCCCCGCCTTCGGGGAGCGATAGCATCGCCTGAGCGGCCGGGTTCACGCTGATGACGACGCCGGCTCGATCCAGAGTGACGATGCCGCTGCTCACGCTGTTCAGGATGCGCTGATGGAGTGTCGTGTCCACGCCGGGCGTGCGCGGCGCGGCGGTCACCCGTTCAGATGTGACGCGACGCCCGGGCTCTCGCGCCGGCGGGCGGGCGATTACGTCGTTCGTGCCGCGAGACGAGCGACTGCTTTCGTACGTGGTGCCGGTTGCAAGACCGGCTCGAGACGCGGCCGGGCGGACGTCGCCGCCACCCGCGCGGGTAGTTGGGTCGCTGGTCTGGATCACCGCCACAGCGATGTTGTCGCTGCCGCCGCGCGCGTTGGCGAGCTCGATCAGTGCGCGGGCGATCTGATCTGGGCCTCCGATGCCCGAGGCGCGCGCGATCTCATGATCCGCAACGTGGCGCGTCAGTCCGTCCGAACACAGGATCAGCACGTCGTCGCCGACGAGCCGACGCCGCACGATGTCCGGCACCACATTCGGCTCCTGGCCGAGGCAGCGCGTAATCGCGTTGCGGCGCGGGTGGGACAGTGCCTCTCGCGGCTGCAACGCGCCGGCGGCCACCTGATCGGCGACCCAGGTATGGTCGCGGGTCAGTTGAAGCGCCTGACCGCCGCGCACGAGATACGCCCGGCAGTCGCCCACGTTGGCCAGCACGGCCCGATCGGCTTCGATCGACACGACGAGCAGCGTGGTGACGTGCGCGGTCGGGTGGGACGGCGCAGTCGGCCCTCGGGCCTCCCCCGGACCGCGCGTGCCCACCCGACCCTTCTCGAGCAGCAAATGGTTGACGCGCGCGAATGCTTCGCGGAGCGCCGTCTCGGCCGGGCGCGCATCGTCCGCGACGACCTGCACCGACGTCTCGACCGCGAGACGCGCCGCCTCGCGGCCGGTGCCGAAGCCGCTGACGCCGTCCGCCACCGCCCAGATCGAACGTCTCGCGCCCTCGGGATTGCGCGAGCCCGCCCAGTCCTCGTTGATCGGCCGCTGCCGTCCGAGGTCGGTAAGGACGGCGCCGCGAAGTGTCAGGTCGATCGCCGCCTCCCCCGAGTGGCGCTCGTGTGCGTGGACGCCGATGAAGGCGCGCACTGGTGCGCAGCTAGCCTCGGTTGCTTGGCTCGATGAGGTGCGTCCTGACGTCGGCGGCGAACTTCAACTCCGCGTCGTCCTCCGGAGCGTAGCCAATCACCTTGCGCGCGTTGACCAGGCTCCAGAAGGCGCGGGTGTTGGCGGAGATGCCGTAGAAGATCTGGAATGGTATGCCGTGCTCGTCCTCGATGTTCGGGGTCTCGATCGACTTGACGAACAGCTGGGTGAGGTCGCGCGGGCTGATGTACGCGCCAAGGTCGCGGTGGTACCGCGCCGCGTCGCCCTCGCCGCTCGGCCCGTTCGGGAAAAATGTCGCCGCCGAAATCTCGCGCGGCGCCCCGATCCTGACCTGGACGTTCTGGAGCTTCCGCCCCACGCCGCCACTGGCGAACATGAACCCGAGGGCCTCGTACGCCAACTTCGCCCAGCCGTAGTAGTTGTCGCTCTTGGGCGGGGTCCGCTCGGGATCGACCACGTCCATCTTGCCGGCGTGGATCAGGTGCTCGTACCAGTCGGCGGCGTGGTTCGAGGATGCCACCACCACCCGCCGCACGCTCTCCTCGGACGCAAGCTGGTACACGCGTTGCGCCATGTCCACGTTGATGCGCTCGTCGAGGTAGCCGCGCGTCATCCAGCCGTCGCGATCGCTCAGGTTCGCGTCGGAGGGGCGGCTGTAGCTCAGGTGGACGACCGCGTCGCAGCCGGCGAAGAGCGGGCGGATGGCCTCGGCGTCATCGTGCGCGAGGTCGGCGATCTGGACGCCCGCCACGGTGGCACCGGCGCGGTCGGTCGGGCGCACGTCCACCAGACGGAGGTCGTACCGCTCGCGGAATGTCGGCAGCAGCTGGGAGGCGATGTACCCGGTCGCTCCGGTGAGCAGGACGCGGGGCTTGGTATCGTTCGGCATGGTGTAAGACTCCGAAAGGCCCCGCGAATCTCGGCCGAGGCCGGCCTCCGGCAGGATACCAGACGGCGCGCGAGCGGGCGGGGCGCCGCAGCGGGCACACTGTGGGACGACGCCGGCCTGTCCGGCCAGCACCGGGGCACCCGAGCAGAGAGGCGAGGCCATGCCGCACGACGACGCCACCCACCGCCAGGCCATCGACAGTGGGGACTATGCTGACGAGACCCTGTTCGACGATCCGACGCTCACCGTCGGCCTGATCCACTTCGCCGACGGTAGCCACAGCGTCCGGCTCGACCTGTTCGACCGGGGCATGTCGGTCGTGCTCGATACGCCCGCCTGGCTCGACCTCGACATGGTGCTGAACGAGGTCAGCGCAGACGAGCCGACGCTCGGGAGCGGCTACGTCACGGTCGAGCGCGAGACGACCGACGACGATGTCGCCTACCGCCTGACGATCCAGGGCGGCGACGTCGTTGGCAGGGTCAGCCTCATCCTGCTCGAAGAGGAGGTGTCGCTCCTGCGCGCCGCGCTCTCCAAAGGACGCGAGTCCGTCGAATCGGCCGACACAGTCGATCACGAGGCGCAGATGCCGGGCCTGGGCAACGGCCAAGGTACCCCGAACTAGTGTGCTGCCCGTGCTCCCCCGCTCCGCTACACTCCCACGACCTCGGCAAGCGCGACGTGGAGGCACGATGACGGCGAGCGGCAGCCCTACGGCGAACGAGTACCTGAAGGATGCGCCGCCCCGCCTCTTCGACGTCCATGTCCACTATCCCGGTCGCAACGACGCGGCGCGCGGGCTGCCCGCAAATTTCCAGGCCGAGATGCTCGGGTACACCGCGCGGCGCCTGAACATCCGCAAGATCGCGCTCCTCGGCCGCCCCACCGACGGCGGCTGGGAAGCGACCCTCAAAGCGAAGCGCCTGTTTCCAGATCTGATCGTGCCGATGGCGCAGGTGTTCCTCGACGACCACGACGCCGACGAGATCGAGCGCCTCCGCGAGCGCGGGTTCCATGGCCTGAAGATCACCGGGCCGGCCCGCAACTACGACGACGAGTCCTACTTCCCGCTGTACGAGCGCGCCGAGTCGCTCGGCATGCCGATTCTGTTCCACACCGGGATTCGCGGCGGCCCGATCGACTTCCTGCTGTTCCACCCGCGCGATCACGAGCTCGCCGAGCGCACCGCCACCGACTCCGAGCTCCGGATGCGCGGGACGACGCGCGGCGCGGCGCGGATGCAGCCGGTCTATCTGGACACGATCGGGATGGCCTTCCCGCGCCTGAGGATCATCGGCGCGCACCTGGGCTATGGCCTCTACGACAGCGTCTGCGCCATCGCGCGCTGGCGGCGCAACGTATCCTTCGACATCTCCGGCGGCAAAGTGGTGCGGCGCCACATCCTCGACCGCAACATGATCTACCGCGAGATTTTGCCCGAGAAGCTGCTGTTCGGCTCCGACTGCGACGTCGCCCACATGAGCCGCGAAGTGACGGCCTGGATGGATGCGTTCGATGCGATGGGCATGTCGCCGGAGGACCAGGACCGCATCTTCTACAAGAACGCCGCCGAACTGTTCGGCATCGACCAACGGTGATCCGATGCGCGGGCGACCTGATTGTCCCCAACGGCCTTGGCCGACCTGAGCGCGACTTCCGCATGCGATAGGAGCATCTCGTACCGCGCGTCTCGGCGGCGGCGGCGGTCTCGGCGGCGGCGAAGGCCGCAATGCCGGCGCTGCGCGTCAGGATCGCTTAAGGCGGATCGCCCGCGTGCGGGAGGCCGAATCGCCCGAGCGTGTCGAGGATGCGCTCGCCGTTCGACGGCAGGCTCACTAGGTCCAGCGCTCCGGGGCCATCCGCTCTGCCCAGAGCCGCTGACCGTGCTCCCAGATCGCACGCCGTTGGCGGACGCCCGGAAGCCAGCCGAGGAAGTTGTCGAACAGGCCGTCCGGCACGCGGGAAGCCCACGCCCAGCGGTCGATGACCCGGCCATACTGGAGGCTCAGCTCCCGATCGATCGCCTGGGCCTCGGCCTCAAGATCGGGCGCGGCGCGCGGAGTGCCGCGAGTATCACCTCGCTCGCGGCCGGCTGCTTCGTGACCGTCCTGCTCGTGCCGCCTGTCGTGCTCCTCCGGCGAGCGGTCGCCTTCATCGGGCCTGTGGTCGGGTCGATTCATGCGGTTGCCCGAGCAGCGTCGGTTGTTTGTGCGCGGTGTGCCCCACCGTCCATGACCCGACCGCTCTTCGCGGCACGCATTTCGGCGCCGGCCCGGACGAGTGCCGCCACCACCGAAATCCACCACAGCAGCAGCCAGAGCCGCATCGACAGTACCGGGGTTGGCTGCCATCGAAACAGGAGCACGACCAGGCCGCTCGCGCCGAGCATGCCGAGCGCGAACGCGAGTCGGCACGCGAATTGGTAGCTGGCCGACGCAGAGTCACTGACTGCGTCGGCCAGTAGGCGCGTGACGATGGCGCCGAGGAAAGCGATCGTCTGTGCGACGGCGAGCAGGACGTACGCCGGATTGCCGGTCGGGTCCGACGCGTCCGTGAGCCAGTGGTCGAGCGACGCGAACCGCCAGTCGAAGTGCCCCATGCGGCGACTATACGCGAGCGCGCGCCGTCCGACCAGCGATCGCACCCAAAAGCGCCCGCGCCTGATATACTGCGAAATTAAGTGTGGGCCTGCACCGGCCGCGTGGTTCGGGATCTGACGGTCCTTGGAGTATGTGGACTCGCATGGATGTAGACCAGCGGTTGTCGGATGATCTGCGAACGGCGATGCGCGCAGGCGACACCGAGCGTCGCGAGGCGATCCGCATGCTGCGCGCGGCGCTGAAGAACGAGCAGATCGCGCTCGGGCACCCGCTCGGCGAGCTCGAAACCACCGCCGTCGTGTCGCGCATCGCGAAGCGCCACCGCGAGTCCATCGAGCAGTTCGCGGCCGCGAAGCGCGCGGACCTCGTCGCCCATGAGGAGGCGCAGCTCGCGACCGTCGAGCAGTACCTACCCCAGATGATGTCGGCCGAAGACGTGGAGGCCGAGGTTCGAGCAGCGATGTCCGGCATGGACGTCAGCGGCCCGCGCGCCCAGGGCCAGATCATGGCCGCACTGTCTCCGCGCCTGCGCGGGAAGGCGGACATGAAGCTCGTCAGCACGATCGTTCGCGACATTCTCGGCGCCACCTGAATCGGCGCGGTCCGCCCTTCCGTGACGCGACTCAACTGGAGAGTGCGCCGTGTGCGTGAATCCCGGCGGAGGCTGATGCCATGCCCAAGGTGAGGCGGCTGCGGAATCGGTCCGCGGCCACGCTCTCGCAGCAGATGCTCCGGACAGCTGGCTTCTCAATTGCGCTGGCACTCGCGGTGTGGGCACTGCTCAGCGTGAATGTGCTGCCGCGCTCCTACGAGGCGCGCGAGGGCGACGTTAGCCAGACCAACATCCGTTCGCCGCGCAAGCTGACCTACACGAGCCAGGTGCGCACCAAGGCCGAGCGCGACCGCACGGCCGGTGCCGTCCCCGAAGTCGTCGAGATCGACCCCTCGCTCGTCCAGCGCCAACGGTCCGGGCTCAACTCGCTGCTCCAGGGCATCTCGGCCGCGCGGAACGGCCCGAATTTGAACCCCGATCAGCGACGCGCGCAGGTGATGACCATCGGACAGCCTCCGTTCGAGGATCCGTACGCGACCTGGCTCATCGCCCTGGATGACCCCCGCTGGTATCTGGTGTCCAGTGAGAGCCAGCGGCTGCTGTGGGACGTCATGAAGGACCGCGTCCCCGAGTGGCGCGTCGCCGAGATCGTGCGCGAGCTGCCGCTGCGCGCGAGCGACCAGTTGACCGAATCGGAGCGTCTGCTGGCGATTGAGTTGGCCGGCCGGTTCGTCGCGAGCAACCTCGTGCCGAATCGCGACCAGACGACCCGCCTTCGCCGCGAGGCGTCCGAGGCCGTCGCCCCGGTGCAGATCACGGTCGAGCGGGGCGAGGTGGTCCTGCGCGAGGGCCAGGTGATCGGCCCGGCCGATCTCGAAAAACTCGAGGTGCTCGGGCTACGCGACCCGGCGACCGACTGGCGGCAGATTGGCGCGGCCGGCGGCTTCGCGGTGCTGGCAATCGGCATGCTCGGCGTCTACATCCTCGTCTTCCAGCCCACCCTGCTCGAACGGGACAAGGGGCTCGGCCTGATCGCCTGCCTGGTGATCGTGACCGTCCTAGCCGCCAAGGTCGTCCTGCCCGAGCGACCGCTCTGGGTGTACGTCTTCCCATTGCCTGCCGTCGCCATGGTCGCGACCACGCTGCTCGACGGTCGCCTCGCGATCGTGCTCTCGACCGTCCTGGCCATCCTGGTGGCATTTGTGGCCGGCACGTCGCTCGAGGTCGCCTGCATCGGCATCGTTACCGGCCTGGTCGCGGCGGCGGCCGTCTGGAAGCGCGAGCGCTTCCTGAACTTCTTCATCGCCGGCATCCTCGTCGCCGTCGCCGAGATTGTGGTGGTGCTCGCGTTCCAGCTCGCGCAGCGCGGCGAGGACTGGCAGACACTGCTCATTGTGGCGGCCGAGTGCCTCATCAACGGGCTGCTCTCGGCGACCCTCGCCGTCGGTACGCTGAGCCTGCTCGGCCGCATCTTCGGCATCACCACCACCATGCAGCTCCTGGAGCTCGCCAACCCCACCCAGCCGCTGCTGCGCCGGCTGCTGATGGAGGCGCCGGGTACGTACCACCACAGCATCATGGTCGGGAACCTTGCCGAGCGGGCGGCCGAGGAGGTCGGCGCGGACACGCTGCTGGTGCGCGTCGGCGCGTACTACCACGACATCGGCAAGCTGCGCCGGCCGTACTTCTTCGTCGAGAACCAGGCCGGTGGCGAGAACGTCCACGAGACGCTCGAGCCCGAGGTGAGCGCCGACATCGTGCGCGCCCACGTGAAGGACGGCGTCGAGCTCTGCGAACACTACGGCGTGCCGCAGATCGTCCGGGACATCATCCCGCAGCACCACGGCAGCCGGTTGGTTAGCTTCTTCTACGACCAGGCCGTCGATGCCGCCACCTCGACCGGACAGGAAACGCCGGACCCGCGTCGCTTCCGCTACCCCGGCCCGCGCCCCTACACCAAAGAGGGCGCCATCATCATGCTGGCTGACTCGGTCGAGGCGGCGGCCCGCGCGAGCAAGGACCATTCGGTCGAGGCCATCACCAATCTGGTCGATAAGCTCATCATGCAGCGCGTCAACGAGGGGCAGCTCGACGACTGCGAGCTCACGCTTCGCGACATCCAGCGCATCAAGGACGCCTTCCGCGTGATCCTGGCCGGAATGTACCACCCGCGCATCGAGTACCCCGAGCGGGCGAAGCCGGCGCTAGTAACACCGGCGGCTCGAGAGCTGCCGGCGTCAGTCGCGGACGCCACTCGGTGAGTCGGGCGCTATGAGCAGGGCAGTAAGCGGCAGCGCCCACGCGTCTGACTCGGCGACGAGCGACACGGTAGGCGTGCCTGAATCGGCGCTCGAGCTCCGCGTCCGCGTGCGGCGCGCGACCGGTGCTCGGCCGAATCGGCCCATGTTGCGGCGCGTCTGCGAGCACGTCTTGCGAGGCGAGGGCGCGATCGGTGCCGCGCAGTTGACTCTCGCGATCGTCGATGACGACGAGATCCGCGCCATCAACCGCGAGCATCGCGGCATCGACCGACCGACCGACGTGCTGTCGTTCTCACTGGTGGACCCGACGACCGACCAACGCGGCTTCGTCACGCCGCCCAATTGTCCCACCGAACTGGGCGACATCGTCGTCTCGTATCCGCGCGTGCTGGCGCAGGCCGAGGAATACGGCCACTCGCCCGAGCGGGAGCTTGCGTACCTGGTCGTTCACGGCCTGCTGCACATCCTGGGACACGACCACGAACGGGACGACGAGCGCGCAGTCATGCGCGAACGCGAGGAAACAGCGCTTGCGCAGCTCGGGCTCACGCGCTGACGCGATACATGCGCCCGACATAACGAGGGAGCGGATCGGTCGATGACGGCCGCCCACGAGAATCCCAACGGTGCCGATCGTCCACCTTCCGCGTGCCCCGTGAAGCCAATGCTAGCGGGGTCGCCGCTTCGGCGCATCCTGCGCAGCTTCGGATTCGCCGCGCAGGGCATCGCGCACGTATTCCTGACCCAGCCGAATTTCTGGGTCCACGCGCTGGCGGCGGTCCTCGTGGTCGCGTTTGCAAGCTGGCTCGGCACCACGCCGGCTGAAACCGGCGTCCTGATCCTGGCCATCGGCGTCGTGCTCGCGGCCGAGATGTTCAACACCGCCTGCGAGGCGATGGTCGATCTGATGAGCCCCGAGTACCACGAGCTCGCGCGGGTTGCGAAGGACGCCGCGGCCGGGGCCGTCTTGATCTGCGCGTGCGCCGCCGCCCTGGTTGGGCTCGTCGTGCTCGGGCCTCGCCTGCTCGCGCGCCTGTTCGGCTAGCGGCGGCGCATGGCACCCGACCCTGAGTCGCGGGAACGCACGCCCAGGAAGCCGTTCACCCAGGCGATCACCCCACCCATCGCGACGTTCAGCGCCAAAAGCTGCACGAGCTCCTGGGTCGGGGGCACGATCGCGGGGGTAGCCGTGCTGCGCGTGTAGAACAGGAGCGCGATTCCGGCTAACCCGCCCAGCAGCCCGGCGATGACGCCCGCTTCGGCGGCCGAGCGTACCATGCCGGTGGCCCTGCCGACGCGCAGCCCGACGAACGACAGGATGGCGATGTTCACGAGGAGATCGACGAGTTGCACCGTCTCAGCGATGGAGGCGGCAGCCCCGCTCACGACCATGGTGAGCGTATCGACCGCGACGATGGTCAGCCCGGCGCCCAGGCCCCAGACGAGCGTCGGTGACACGCGCGGCGCACCCCTTGGTAGTTCTGTGCGCACTATAGGTGCCTCCTCAACTCCGGTCAAACCATGACCACTGGTGCGGGGTTGCAGTATGCGTGCCGTATCGCACGATATCATGCGCTCTCGCGACCAACGCGGAGCGACGCGGGGCGAGGAGGCGGGATGGCGTACCGGTTCGAGCAGTTCCTGAGCGCGCGGTCGGCGTATGGCCCAACCGTGGACGCGGATGGCGAACGGCTCTACTTCCTGGCGGACTGGACCGGATCGCCGGCCCTCTGGTCGCGTCCGCTGACCGACCCGCGAGCCTGGCCGGAGCCGCTCGTCGTGGGGCTCGATCGCGTCAGCGCCGCCTACCCGTCGCCACTGGCGGGCCGCCTCGTGCTCGCGGCCGACCAGGGCGGCAACGAGCGCACGCAGCTGTATCTGCTCGATGGGCCGGGTCTCCTGCCTCGGCGCCTGACCGCAAATCACGACGCGATCTATCTCTTCGGCGGCTGGCACCCGGACGGCCGGACCATCGCCTACTCGTCGAACGAGCGAGACTCCCGCTACTTCGATGTCTATTCTCTCGACGTTGAGAGCGGCGAGCCGCGCATGCTCCTCGCTCAGGACGCGACGCTCCACGCCGAAAGCTTCGACCATGCCGGCGACTCGCTGCTGGTCCAGCGGTCGAACTCGCCGTCCGACTTCACGCTCTACCTGCTCGACGTAGCCTCGACACAAGCCCGTCAAATTTCGCCGCCCGACTCGCCGGCAAGGTTCGAGAGCCTAGCGTGGTCGCATGCGCGCCGGCAGATCCTGTGCGTCACCGATCTCGGTCGGGAGCACCTGTTTGGTGCCGCGCTGGATCCGGAGACCGGCGCGCTCACGCCACTGATCGAGGCCGACTGGGACGTCGAGGCGCTCGCGGCGTCCCCGGACGGACGCCGACTGGCGTACACGGCGAACGTCGGCGGCGCGTCAGTCGTGCGCATCCGCGACCTCGCGACCGGCGAAGATGCCGAGGTGCCTCTCCCCACGGGACAGGCCCACGACGGCTACCGCTGGCAACCGACCTTCAGCTGGCTGCCCGACTCCTCGGGCCTCCTCTTCGCGTTCAGCACGCCGGCTGTGCCTGGCGACGTGTTCGTAGCTCGAATGACCGACGCGCCGCCCGAGCGGCTCACCTGGAGCTGGTCGGGCGGGCTGGACACCACCTCGCTAGTGCAGGCCGAGCTGGCGGAGTATCCGACGTTCGACCGGCGCGCGATTCCGGCGTTCGTGTTCGCGCCGCCGGGCGCCGCCCGCGACGGCATGTGCCCAGCCCTTTTCTTCGTCCACGGCGGTCCGGAGTCGCAGACCCGCGCCGCCTTCAATCCCATCATCCAATACTTCGTGCATCGGGGCTTCACGGTGATCGCACCGAACGTGCGCGGCAGCTCGGGGTACGGCAAGGCGTACCTCCACCTCGACGACGTCGAGCTGCGGATGGACTCCGTGCGCGACCTCGCGGCCGGCGCCGAGTGGGCGGCCCGCTCCGGCCTGGCCGACCCGCGCCGCATCGCGGTGATGGGCGGCAGCTACGGCGGCTTCATGGTCCTGGCGGCGCTGACGAGCTTTCCGGACCTCTGGGCCGCCGGGGTCGATATCGTCGGGATCGCCAACTTCGTCACGTTCCTGGAGCAGACCGGCCCCTGGCGGCGCCACCTCCGAGAGGGGGAATACGGCTCGCTGGAGCGCGACCGCGCGTTTTTGGAGTCGATCTCGCCCCTGCACAAGGCGGACAGGATCATAGCGCCTCTCTTCGTGGTCCACGGGGCCAACGACCCGCGCGTCCCGATCGGCGAGGCCGAGCAAATCGTGGCGACGCTCCGCGACCGAGGCCGCCCGGTCGAGTACATGCGCTTCGAGGACGAGGGGCACGGGCTGGCGAAGCTGCACAACCGCGTGGCGGCCTACCCTCGCATCGCCGACTTCCTCGAGGAGCACCTGGGCCGCGCATAGGCGACGCGCCGTCGGTGGCGCGGATCGCGGCGCTCAAGAAGGGTGAATCTTGCTACGTCCGTCCACCGATTCATCGTATCTGGACTACCAGTACGGCACGTCCGAGAAGCTCCAGATCCGCATCGAGACTCACGGGCGGTACACCGAAGCCGGCGAGGACTTCACGGCGACTGAACCGGGGCACATCGACGCGCAACCGGGACTGTGCATCCTCGACGTCGAGTGCGGGCCGGGCCGACTTGTGGGCGCCTTGCGCGACAGTGGGCTCGAGTACATCGGGCTGGACCGATCGGGCTCGTGCGGGAGGCGCTCCCTCTCTTGCCGCTGACTTGGTGTGCTGCGTCGGGCGGCACTGCGCCTCGGCCTGTACAGTCGGACCTCGCGTCGCTCCTGCGGTCGGCACATGTGACGGGTAGCGGCGGCCCTGCTAGACTCTCCCCGCCATGCAGATGCCAACCGAGACGAGCGCCCGCGACGAGGCGCTGTGCTTTCTGTCCGCAACCGACGCCGCTGCGCGGATTCGCTCGAAGGATCTGTCCCCCGTCGAGCTCATGGACGCCGTCCTCCGCCGCATCGAGGCGCTCAACCCGCGCCTGAACGCCTTCACCCTGGTCCATGCGGACGAGGCTCGCGAACAGGCGCGCGCCGCCGAGGCCGCCGTCACGCGCGCAGGGTCTTCGAGCGCGGAGCCGCCGCTCGGACCACTCCACGGCGTGCCGGTCTCCGTCAAGGACAGCGTGCCGTTCCAGGGCAAGCCGTCCACGAACGGGTCGCGACTGCTGCGCGACAACATCGCCCAGGAGGACGGTCCGATCGCGACGCGCATCGCGGCGGCCGGCGCCATCGTCGTCGGGCGGACCAACCTGCCCGAGTTTGCCTGGCGGGGCTCGACGGACAACCGACTGTTCGGGGAGACGAAGAACCCTTGGAACCTCGGGCGGACGTCCGGCGGGTCGAGCGGCGGTGCCGGCGCAGCGGTCGCGGCCGGCCTCGCGCCGCTGGCAATCGGCACCGACGGGGCCGGGTCGATCCGCATCCCGGCCAGCTTCTGCGGCATAGTCGGTCACAAGCCGTCGTTCGGCCGGGTGCCGTTCTTCCCGTCGCCCGGCCCGAACGAGCTCGCCGCGCACGCCGGCCCGATGACGCGGACCGTCCGCGACGCGGCGCTGTTCCTCGACGTGCTGGCCGGCCCCGACGAGCGGGACCGCTTCTCACTGCCCGCGACGGACGAGAACTATCTGGCCACGTGTGAGGAAGGGGTGCGCGGCTGGCGCGTCGCCTGGAGCCCGGATCTCGGCCACATTCCGGTCGATCCGGAGGTGCGCGGCATCGTGGAAGAGGCGGCGCGCGCGTTCACCGAGGTCGGATGCGAGGTCGTTGAGCCGGATCTCGGCCTGCCAGATCCCGAGCCGATCCTGGCCGTGCTCTACCCGTCGGTGCAGGCCGCCGGTCACCACTGGCGTTCCCCCGAGCAGCACGCCGAGATGGATCCCGGCCTCGTCGCCATCGCTGCGCGCGGCGCGGAGTTCTCGGCGGTCGACGTCGGGCGGGCGATGGCGGCGCGCTCGGCGTATTGGGATCGGATGTGCCGGGCGTTCGAGACGTTCGACGTGCTGGTGACCCCGACCATCTCAGTGCCGGCCTTCGAGACTGGCATCGTCGGGCCGACCGAGGTCGATGGCACGCCGATCGTCCACCTGGCGTGGACGCTCGCCTATCCGTTCAACCTGACCGGCCAGCCGGCCATCACGGTCCCGTGCGGATTCACTAGCGACGGGCTGCCGGTGGGGCTCCAGATCGTCGGCCGGCGGCACGCGGACGCGGCGGTGCTGCGCGCGGCGGCGGCGTTCGAGGCGGCGCGCCCTTGGGCGGACCGCCGCCCGCCGCTGTGAGCGACGGTGAGCGCGTGGGCGCGGGTGGCTCGGTGCATGGCAGCGCGGGACGGGCGGAGAACGAGGCCGCACATCGAGCGATAGTCAACGGGCGTGGTGAGATCGGGCGGCCGCGGCCGGGCATCGGCCAGCGCCGATTCGTCGAGGGGCTCGGTCGCTACGTGGACGACCTGCCTGACCGCGACTGCCTGCACGTCGCGTTCGTCCGCTCGCCCTACGCCCACGCCCGCATCCGCTCGGTCGATGTCACCAAGGCTAGGGAGGCGCCCGGCGTACACTCCGTGGTGGTCGGCGACGAGTTGGGACAGCAGGCGTCGATCCCGGTAGTGCGGTTCACACCCGACCTGAACGTGCCTGACTACCACGCGCTGAGCGGGTCGGTCGTGCGCTTCGTCGGCGAGCCGGTCGCGGCAGTGGTGGCCGAGTCTCGGGCGCTGGCCGACGACGCGGTGGCCCTGGTCGAGGTCGAGTACGCGCCGTTGTCCGCCGTCACGGCCGCGTCCGCTGCGCTCGCCCCCGACGCGCCGGTGCTCCACCCCGAGTTCGGAGACAATCTCTGCTACCGCCTGGTCGCGAAGGGCGGCGACGTGGACGGAGACTTCGCGGCGGCCGAGCGGGTCGTCCGCGTGCGGGTGGTCCACCACCGCATCAGCGCCACGCCCATCGAGCCGCGCGGACTGCTGGCGCGCTGGGACGCCGGACTCGGCGAGCTGACCGTCTGGGGATCGAGTCAGACGCCGCACCAGCTCCGCGACGACCTGGCCGTGGCGCTCGGACTGGCCCAGCATCGAGTACGGGTGGTGGTGCCCGACATCGGCGGCGGCTTCGGCGCGAAGGGCTCCACCTATCGCGAGGACGTGGCGGTCGCCGCGCTGGCGCGCATGCTAGGACGGCCGGTCAAGTGGATCTCGACGCGGCAGGAGGATTTCCAGACCACCCAGCATGCCCGCGACCAGATCGACGAGGCGGAGGCCGCCGTCGATGCCGAGGGGCACATCCTCGGCATCCGCACCAACACCCTCACCAACCTCGGCGCCTACCTGCTCGGTCGGAGCAGCCGCCAGGCGCTGCGGGTGACCACATTCGCCACCGGCGCGTATCGGATTCCGGCCCACGCGGCGACGGCGACCACGGTCTTCACCAACACGACCCCGACCGGCGCGTATCGCGGCGCCGGCCGCCCGGAGGCCGCCTACGTCATCGAGCGGCTGATTGACGCGGTCGCCCGTGAGCTGGCGATCGACCCGGTCGAGATCCGCCGCCGCAACTACCTCGCCCCGACCGACTTCCCGTACCGCACGCCGAACGGCGCGGCCTACGACAGCGGCGACTATCCGCGCCTGCTCCAGAAGCTCGTGGACCTCTGCGACTACGACGCCCTCCGCGCCGAGCAGGCCGCGCGGCGCGCGAACGGCGAGCTGGTCGGCATCGGGCTGGCGACGTTCATCGAGAACACGTCGGCCGGCTGGGAAAGCGGGGCGGTCCGCGTCGAGACGGACGGTAGCATCACGGTTGTCAGCGGCGCGATCCCGATGGGGCAGGGTGTCGAGACGGTGCTGGCGCAGATCGTGGCCGACCAGCTCGGCGTCCGCGTCGAGCGCCTGAGCTTCCGCTTCGGCGACACCGCCCTGACCCAGACGGGGATGGGCTCGTTTGGGAGCCGCAGCACGGCGATTGGCGGCAGCGCCGTCCGCGAGGCCGCGCTGCGCGTCCGCGCACGGGCCGCGGTGCTCGCCGCGCGGCTCCTCGAAGCCGATCCGGCCGACGTCGAGTTTGCCGACGACGCCCTGTTCGTGCGCGGCGCGCCGGATCGCCGCGTCGGCTGGCCCGACGTCGCGCGCGCCGCGCACCCGCCGCTCGGGCGGCCGGTCGTCGAGGAGCCGGGCCTGGAGGCGCACGCCTTCTTCGGCACCGAGGGCGAGGCGATCTCGGCGGGGGCGTACCTGGCGCTGGTGTCCATCTCGAGGGATACCGGCGCGATCGCGCTCGAACGGCTGGTTGGCGTCGATGACTCCGGGACCATCATCAACCCGCTCCTCGCCGAGGGGCAGATCCACGGGGCGATGGCCCAGGGGATCGGCGAGGCGCTCCAAGAGCGGGTCGTGTACGACGCGGACGGCCAGCTCCTGAGCGCGTCGCTCCAAGACTACGCGCTGCCCACTGCCCATCAGGTGGCACACCTCACGACGGACCACGTCGTGACGCCCAGCCCGCTCAATCCGCTGGGAGCCAAGGGCGTCGGCGAGGCCGGCATCATCGGCACGCCGCCCGCCATCGTCAACGCGGCCATCGATGCGCTCGCGCCGCTCGGCGTGCGCCACCTGGACCCGCCGCTCCACGCCGAGAAGATCTGGCGCGCGATTCGCGCAGCCCGGATGCCCTCACCCCCAACCCCTCTCCCTGACGCGGGAGAGGGGAACTCAGCGAACAGCCAAGCAGGACACGACACTCTGCCCCACGGAGGAAATACATGAGTCACGAGCACGAGAACAACCCGGTTGGGTCGAAGGTCCTCTTCGAGGATGAGACGGTCCGCGTCTGGGACGCCACGGTTCAGCCCGGCGAGACGCTTCCGATCCACGACCACGAGCTGGACTACGTCACCGTGGCGCTGACCGAGGGCGACGTCGAAGTTGTCGAGTCGGACGGTACCGTGCGACGCGGCCACCGGGTGCCGGGCGACGTCCAGGTGACGCGAGTCGGGAGTGGCCAGCGCCACGTACTCAAGAACGTCGGCACCGCCGCCTACCAGAACCGGATCATCGAACTGAAGACCTACCCCGGCTCGGGCGGGAAGTACGAGAACATCAGCCTGCCGGTCATCAAAGGCTGAGCCGGCTGCCCACTCCTTCGCTCCACAATGACCGCTAACGAAGGAATCGCGGCGCTCATCGCGGCCCGTTGCCCCGGTTGGGTGGTCGAGTCGATCGTGCCGCTCGGCGCCGGCGACTCCTGCGACGCATATCTGGTGAACGGCGAGTGGGTCGTCCGCGTCGCCAAGCACGCGGAGGCCGCCGCCGGTCTCCGGCGCGAGGCGTGCCTGCTGCCGCGCATCGAGACGCGGTTCGACCTCCGCATCCCCATACCGCGACTCATCGGCGACGACGAGTCGCCGACCCTCGTCGCCCACCCATTACTGCCCGGCCCGGCGCTGACCACCGGCCGGTATGCTCGCCTTCCGCGCCCCGCGCGCGACCGCTGCGCTCAGCAAGTCGCCGATTTCTTGCGGCAGATGCACGCCACCGATCTGACGCTCGTTCGGCAATGCGGCGTTCCGGACACTGACCATCGCGCGCGGTTCGGCGGGTTACTCACCAGGGCGCGCCAGCAACCCACAGGGGTGCTGGCTGCGCCGCTGCGCGCGTTCGCGGAGAGCGCCATCACTCGCTACTTGAACTCGGCAGCGTCGGCCGACTATGCGCCGGTCGCGCTCCACGGCGACCTCAGCAATGACCACATCCTGTACGACGAGAGCACCGGCCGGGTGACGGGCATCATCGACTTTGGCGACCTGGCGGTGGGCGATCCTGCCTGGGATTTCGTCTACCTGTTCGAAGAGCACGGCGTGGATTTCGTGAATCGGTGCGTGCGCGCGTATGTGACATCCGGACGGCCCGCGCTGCTCGAGCGGATGTATCGCCTCTTCGTGCTCGACACGATCGAATGGGCGCTGGAGTGCGCCGAGGAGCAGTCCGACGAATTCGACGATGCACTCGCGCGGTTGCGGCAGCGACAGCTAGCAGGTGACCGGCCGCTCCATGAGTTGGTTGCGCTGTGCGACGTTGTCGAACGCTAGAACGCGCATCCAAGATGGCTAGCATCGGCCAGGCGTAGAGCCGGTCGCCGTATCGGGCGCACGTTCGGCTCTCATGCGTTAATGAGTACGTGACGGTCGCCTAGCCTCGCCATGAAGCGGCCTACATCTTGCATCATGCCGTCCAACTGCCGTGGTGCCCTTGGGCGAATCCGCGGCCGTCACCCCCGAGTTTCGAGGGTGTCAAGGTACGGAGCAACTTGGCCGCCCTGGTACCGCACCGTCGGAACGAGCAGGAGGCATCACCAGGAACGGACCCTCGCGTAGCAACGGCGGCGAAGAGTGCTAGGCCAGGCTCCTCCGCGCCGCGCCACGACCGCCGGAGGAGTCGGACATGATTGCAAGTGCGGAGCGTGAGGACATTGGTCGAAAGCTCGAAGTGGCTGGTGAGGGCCTGATCCGGTACGGATTGGTCGTCATCCTACTGTGGGTGGGGCTGCTGAAGTTCACCGCCTACGAGGCCGAGGCGATTCAGCCACTGGTCGAAAGCAGTCCGCTCCTGTCGTGGGGCTATCAGGTGGCGAGCGTTCGAGGCTTCGCGGTGGTCATCGGTACTGTCGAGATCGTCCTCGGCCTTCTGATCGCAGCGCGTCGTTTCTCGCCCAAACTCTCGGTCATCGGGAGCATGGGCGCGATCGTCATGTTCCTCACGACGCTCAGCTTGACCCTCACGACTCCGGGCGTATGGCAGCCGGGCTACGGTTTCCCCTTCCCCTCGCCAATGCCGGGGCAGTTCCTGGCAAAGGATCTCGCACTGCTCGCCGCGGCGGTCTGGACGGCGGGCGAGGCGTGGCGTGCTGCCCAGCACGTTGAACCGAATGTGCAGGCATCGGCAGTGCGCTAAACCAAAGCCAAGGTGAAACCCGCAGGGTGAACGCGGTAGGCTTGACGGAATCTGAGCGTGCCGCGAGGCCCTGCGATGGACGACTGGCTCAAGACCTGGGAGTTGGATGAACGCCAA
>Ga0136611_10000899_pt1 | contig 20184 bp, 16 predicted proteins | sample AntDrymUQ2232306_2_FD_106645 | JGI IMG/M metagenome (GOLD analysis project Ga0136611, IMG submission 106645) | Polar desert sand microbial communities from Dry Valleys, Antarctica - metaG UQ223 (23.06) | ecosystem: Environmental > Terrestrial > Soil > Desert | place: Antarctica: Dry Valley...
ACTTGGAACATCATCGGCAGCAATCAAACAAGGATAACAATCCGTTCATCCTTGAAGATGATTAGGTTTGGACTTTCAGTCCATTTTCAAACCTCTGCACTTCCAGTGCAGAGTCGTTTAGTTGCCATATTTTCCTCCTATTTGGACAATTATGATTTTTATTCCTCTAGGAATTTGTTGAATGATTCGGGTGACAAAATCGAAAAGACGAAGTGCGCGTGGTGAACAGCTTAGGAACGCCGGAGTTTATCCGACTCCGCGAGGCGCGACATGGTTTTTTAGACCGTTGGTGATGTAGACTTTTTTAGCATTCGCCCGAAATTTGAATTGAAAGCAGCGACAAAATTTCGCGGAAACAATCGCGTTGAGCTAAACTGATTGCTCTACATTTTGCCGAAGCAAAACGGTTGGATTTGAACCAACCTCCGCGTCATTTGTAATGATGTAGCTTCATCAACATTCGCCGCAATCTGAGGTATGAAAGTTTTTGAAAAGAGAAATTTTCTTCAGAAATGTCGAAAGCCTTTCGGTTCTAAAATTTCGATTTTGTTTCCGAGATTGAGTTCAATTATTTCTACGGTTGCCGTCACTTTTCCGATGAGCGAAAACTCGCTCTTTGCTAACTCTTTTTCAACCCGATTTTTTTTTCCCGGACTGACGGTAAAAAGCAACTCGTAATCTTCGCCGCCGTTGAGAACAAAATTTTTAATTTCTGACGAATCGAAGACAGAGGAAAATTTTTCCGAATCGAATAGATCGGGAATTTTATCGGCGAAAATTTCCGCCCCGACTTGGCTTTCTCGACAAACGTGATTCAAATCGCTCGTCAATCCGTCGCTCACATCTATCATTGCGGTCGCTAAGTTTTTCGAGCCTAAAATTTTTCCGATTTCCGTTTGCGGATCGGGTTTTAACTGGCGCAAAAGCAAGTTTTTATGTATCGATTGGTCGAATCTTCCGCCCGTTTCCAAAAGTTGCAGACCCGCCGCCGCGCCGCCGAGCGCGCCAGTGACGAAAATCAAATCGCCGATCCGCGCGTTCGAACGCAAAATCGCTTTTCCCTTTTTAACTTCGCCCGCCGCAATCGAATCAACAACTATTTTGTCGGGCGTTTTTGAAACGTCGCCGCCGACCAATTCGACATCAAATTTTTTCGCCAACGCGAACCATCCATCGTAAAATTTTTCGACGAAATCAGTTTTCCAAATGTTTTCGGGGATGCCGATTGAGAGCATCGCCCAAACCGGTTTCGCACCCATCGCCGCGACATCCGAAAGCGAAACAGCCAACGCTTTGTGTCCGAGAAATTCGGGTGTCGTCCAATCAAGGCGAAAGTCTATATCTTCGACGAGCAAATCTGTCGTAATGACTAAATCCGTTTTAGAATCTTTTGGCAGAACGGCGCAATCGTCGCCTATTTTAGATAGGGAATAGCGGCGGCGAACGGCTTCGATAAACTCGAATTCGGATTTTACAGAAAATTTCATTGACACAAATTTATTAAATCCTTACAATAACGGCAGAACAATTTATAAAAAACATTAACATAAAAAGAGGTATAAATGGGTCTTTCTGAACGGGCGATTCCTGAAAAGATATTCTTTAAAATCGGCGAAGTATGCGATCTCGTCGGCGTGCAGGCGCACGTTCTGCGTTATTGGGAAACCGAGTTTTCGATGCTTTCACCGCAGAAAAACCGCTCGGGTCAGCGCAGCTATCGGCGGCGCGACGTGGAAATCGCGCTGCGTATTAAAGAGCTTCTTTACGACGACCTCTACACCATCGCGGGCGCGAAAAAGAAACTGCAAGTTGAGCTGCGCGAATCAAGCCGATTAAAAATCGTCCACTCCGAACCGGCGCGGAAGGAAAGTTTTATCAAGGAAGTTAAATCGCCCGAACCGACGCGCGAGGAATTCGTCAAAGAGAATTACGAAGTAGAAGAGATTGAAGAAATCGGAGATTTTCAGGAAGCCGCGCCGGTGGAAATTTTAGACGACGAACGCCGCGAGGCTTTGACTTCGCTTGCCGCGCAACTGCTCGAACTGCGCGAAATGTTGAAATCAAACAGAACGGAAACAGCGAACTCACAGCAAAGAAAATACTGAGTTTGACAATTAGCCGAATCGTTTTTAATCTGAGTTAAGTCGTTTGACGGGACGTAGCGCAGCCTGGTAGCGCGCTTCCTTGGGGTGGAAGAGGTCGCAAGTTCAAATCCTGTCGTCCCGAAATTGAAAAAGAAAAAAGGCTCTGAGGTTTGCAAACCTCAGAGCCTTTTTTCTTTTTGCTTGCGAGTATTAAACGCTTTTTTCGTCTGTCAGACTTTCTTCCGGCAAAGATTCGACCGGCTGCAGCGGCGGATAGGTTTTATCGTACAGACGTTTGACGAGATACTGATCGAAGAAAACGATAATTGCCGCCAGAACGATTAGAATCACACCGAAAAACGCGCCGAATGAAATTACTTCCGACGTAAAGTTATTCTGTCGTTGAAATTGAAAAAACAATCCATCAAGCCAAAAAGTATGTGCAACGATAAAAACCGCGAAATACAAAAGCGTCGCCCACATTGCCCACGACCGGCGCGTTTTCCAAAGCACGACGTTTCCGACTATCAGCAAGATTAAAGATGAAATCAGCAGAAATATCCAACTGATATTTGAGTAGAAATCGTATTGAACTACAACATCTTTGGGGGCGGTCACACTTTGCAGCCAGCTATACGGAAAATAAAGCAAAATGCTCATTGCCAGGATTGCCGCCGCTAAAACTGCCGAATAAATTTTGTTCCACATAGACGCATTATTACCACAATTATGAACCTAAAGTCTAAAGCTAAATGCCTTTGTTCGAAAAATTCGTCTCAATCGCTCGAATACTATAACCAGAAATCAGCCGATTTATTCTACAACAACCGAAACAAAACGATTGCGGATAGCCGATGTCCGATGCTTGAATCTCGCTGTTTGATACGCAGAGCGGCGAAACGAGTAGCGTTGACGAATGAAAAATGAATATAGATGAATGGACGGCGGTTGTTTACGCAGTCCATTTGCTTGTATTATCTACAAACGGAAATTCAAATCCCGACCTTCAGGAGATAGAGATGAAACGTTTAATTGTTCTATTATTAGTAACAATTTGTTTGATCGTTTCGATTGCGGCGCAAAGCAACAATCAAACTAAAATCAGCGGATCGGTTAAAGATCCGGCGGATGCAGCAGTTGCCGGTGCGAAAGTCTTTTTGCTGAACGCAAAGACGCGGATGGAAAAGACGACCATTAGCCTCGCGGACGGCTCTTTCGCTTTTGAATCGGTCGTTCCCGGCGATTATGAGATAAGAGTTACAGCCGAAGGCTTTGCCGTGCAAAATCGAGCCGTACGGGTTACGTCTGCCGGAATAAACGATCTGGAAATTGCTTTAAGAATCGGTGAAAACCGCGTAACCGTCACGGCGGAAGTCGGACAAGCCGAGCAAACCGAAAATGTTCCGCAAGCCGTCAGCATAATCAATACGAACGAAATTTTGCAGCGCACGACATCGGTCATCGCGCAAATCGGCGAGGAAGAAGTCGGCTTAAACGTCCAGCGCACCAGCCCGACCATCGGCGCGGTTGTCGTGCGCGGTTTGACCGGCAAAAATGTCGTTAATTACGTTGACGGTGTGCGCTATACGAACGGAGCGCAGCGCGGCGGCATCAATACTTTTTTGAATCTCAACGACCAGAGTAATTTTCAAACCGTCGAAGTCCTGCGCGGTCCGAACGGCGCGCAATACGGTTCCGATTCGCTTGGCGGAACGGTTAATTTATTGACAAAATCGCCGGTTTTCGGAGATACGCCAAAATTCGGCGGCGAAATTATTCCGAGTTTCAACACCGCCGACCGAAGTTTCGGCAGTTCCGTTCTTTTAAGTTACGGAACGAGCAAATTCGGCGGCTACGTCAATATTTTCGGACGACGAATCAACACTCTGCGAACGGCTGACGGAATTGATTCGCATTCGGCGATTACACGTTTTCTTGGGCTGCCGTCCGACATACTTTACGACCGCAGCCCGAATACGGAATTTACGCAATACGGCGGCTCGCTGCGTCTGAACTACGCGCCGACGAACGACCAGCAAATTGTATTCTTTTATCAGCGCGGACAGCAGGACGAAGGCAAACGCTTTGACCAACTGCTCGGCGGCGACGGCAATCGGCTCGCCGATCTGAGAAATTTAATGCTCGACTTCGGATATGTTCGATACGTCAAACAAAATTTCGGATTTTTCGATTCGGCTTCTTTTACCGTTTCATACAATAGCCAGCGCGAAGAGCGCGTCAACCAGGGCGGACAGGGAAATCCGTTCGGCGACATCACCAATCAATACGAGCGCACGACATCAAACGGTTTTTCTTTCTTTTTTGACAAACAACTTCCGTTCGGGAATACATTTTTATTCGGCGGCGATTTTTATCATGAGAAAGTTAATTCTCCGGCGTTTACGATTAATCCGGTGACTCGAATAGTCGCGCTTTCGCGCCCGCGCATCCCGGACGAGGCTCGTTTCGATTCGGGCGGTTTATATATTCAAGACGCTTGGCAGGCGATTCCCGACCGATTACGCATCACGGGCGCGTTGCGTTACAGCGCGGCTTTTTATAAAGTTCGCGGTTCGGATAGTCCAATCGTCGGCGGTCGGCGGCTTTTCGATGACGACAGTTTGCGGACAGATGATTTTTCCGGGCGCATCGGCGCGGTCGCGCGCGTCGCGAGCGGCTTGCGCGTCGCGGTAAATTACAGCCGCGGTTTTCGCTATCCGAGCATCACCGATTTGGGAACGCTCGGTTTGACCGGCGACGGTTTTGAGGTTGATTATCTGGCGGCGAACAGCTTGGGCGGCACAATCGGCACGACTGCCGGCGCGAATGCCGTTTCAACCGACTTGCCAATCGCCATACAGCGTTCGGAATTCAGTAATAATTACGACGCGAGTCTGCGCTGGACGCACAAACGATTCGATACGGAACTGACGGTTTTCCGGCTCGATTTGGAAGACACGATTACGAAACAGGCGTTAATTTTGCCGCCGGGCGCGGTCGGACAATTTCTCGGCGACCAGCCGATAACCAACCAACTGCCGAACGGTGTCGTTTTCGTGCCGCTTTCGACCGCGCCGGTTTTGGTGCGTTCCAATTTCACATCGGCGAAACTTTTCGGTGTCGAATACGAACTTGAAACGCGCGTCACGCGTGATCTTGAATTTCGCGGAAATTTCACATACATTCGCGCCGAAGATAAAGACACGGGTTTGCCGCCGAACATCGAAGGCGGAACGCCGCCGCCGACCGGATTTTTGAGTTTGAAATACGCGCCCGTCGGCAGAAAATTTTGGGTCGAAGGCTACACGACAATCGCCGACCGGCAATCGCGTCTGTCATCGCTCGATTTAAGCGACCGTCGCACGGGCGCGCCGCGTTCGCGCAACCAAATTCAAAACTTCTTCCGGCGCGGCGCGTGCGTTAATGGCTTGACCACGCCCGGCACTACCGGCTGCGGTTCGTCAGGCGGCATTTTGATTGCGACCGGCGAAACGCTCGCGCAGGCGCAAGATCGTTTGCTGCCCATCGGCGCGACAATCAATGGCGTGTTTATTGCCAATAACGATACCGCCGTTCCGCTTTTCACGTCTCTGCCGTCGTATGCGATTTTCAATTTGCGCGGCGGATTTAACTTCAGCGAAAAATCGCAGATGTTCGTAGCGTTCGAGAATATCTTCGACAATTTTTATCGCAATCCGAGCTGGGGAATTGACGGCGCGGGCAGAAGTTTAACGGTTCGGTATCGTTACAAGTTCTAAAAAATATTTATCGGTAACAATTTAAAAGCGCGAGTAAAATTGCTCGCGCTTTTTCTATTTTCGACTCTTCGCAACGAATCGGCGTTTTCGCGGCATAAATATCTGTAAGCTGTTGCCTTAAGCTCTGAAACTTTTCCAATCGCCCCAGATTGCCAGCGTCACGCCTGCCGCCTGCACGTTGACGAAAAGCGTTTTGCCGTCTTTGCTGAAAACGGCTCCGGCAAATTCGCTGCGTTCTTTGCCGGGCGTGATGTTTTTGGCGAAGTCGGCGATTTTTCCGTTCGGAGTCAGAATGCGGACGAAGTTTTCCGCCGCCGCGTCGTTCGATAAGTGATCGCTGTCCTCGCACAAAAAGATTAAATCGCTTTTCGGATGCGGGCAGATATTATCCGGCATATCGAGAACGCGGCGGTCGGGCGATTCGTAAACGAGCGTTAAATTTCCCGCGTCGCGCGTCCTCGCTTGATAAAGCCAGATTTGTCCGCCGCGCGCGTCGCCGCCGCTCGTTGAAGCGAAGTAAACGCGCCCGTCCGTTGCCGGAAAACAGCCTTCGAGCCGGGCGAAGATCGTTGCGCCGGTTTTCGCTCCCTGTTTGAACACGGCTGACGAATCGGTGTCGGCTTCAATCGGGTCGGGATTGTCAATCGTCAGCCAATTCGTTTCAAAAACCGCGCCGGCAATTTGCTTGCTGCGAGTGTCGAAATTCGGTTTGTCTTTGACAGCTAAGACTTGCAGCGTTCCGCCTTCCGCCAGTCGTTTGTGACGTTTCGGGATGAAGCGATAAAAACCAGCCGGATTGTTGTCTTCAGTCTGATAGACGATACCGGTTTTGCGACAGACGGCGACGGCTTCGTGAACGAAGCGTCCCATTGCTACCAGCGGCACAGGCGGCAGATTGTTGTTCGCCGAAGCAGCAATTTCAAAACAATAACCGTGCGGTTTAGCGTAGCCGCCGATTTCCTTCCCGCTTCTTGTTTTAATTTTCGTTTGTCCGAGCGTTGTTTCCTCACACGATAGCCACGTCCCCCAAGTCGTCTCGCCGCCCGCGCAATTGTTTAAAGTTCCGCTCAAGCTGACGAAATCACGAACGATTTCGCGCGATTTCCGGTTGACGACGAGCGTCGTCGCGCCGCCGCCCGCCGCTTCATCGTAGTGGTGGTTTGTGCCGATTGCCGCGCCGCTTTTGGGAATCTGGTCGTTGATTTCGTGGTTTCTGACGATGCGCCAATCACCGCCCATTTGAAAAATTCCCATCGCGTCGTGCGCCCGCGGCGTGATTTGTCCGTCTGCCATCACGCTGCCGACTTTTCCGATAACTTTATACTCGAAGCCTTTCGGCAGCGCGAGATAAGTTTCGCCGGTGTTCTGCGTCACAGCCGGCAGCAACTCGCCAAATCCGGCGGCGCGAAACGACGCTAAGTTTCTGGCTTCAATGATGGCTTCGGCGCGGCGCGTAAATCCGCCGAAAGTTAAAATCGCCCCGCCGCTCGCCAGCGCGGCATTGTATAAAAAATTACGACGATTCATAAATTCTCCCGTAAACTGATGTTTATATTGAAAACACAGTTTAATTCAACGCTCATTAAATGTCTGTTACGCGTCGAATTTTTTTCGGCGCAATTCGTTACAGAAAGTTTATTGCTCGCGCTGGCTGTTCGGCTGCCACGTAAATTTAACCGCCGCGACTGAAGAAGGCGTTTGTCGAAACGTCAGCCCGGTCAAAATCGTGCGGCTTGACGCGAATTACTATCCGCGCGAGGTCAAAATTAAATCGGAACCGCGCACGGTTAAAGCGGGCGAGATTGTAAAATTCACGGCGACGTTGTAATTGTCGGGCAGGGATTACAATTCAAATGAGCCGGCTCCGCGTTAGAGCCTTGCTGACCATCCAAATAAAATCTACAACTTTTTTTGCCTAATTTAGCGTCTATAAAACGACAATTAAGAGAGTCGTGTCGAAAAGCTGATTGATTCGTTTGCGCGAATAAAGGTTTTCAGATTAATTTGAGTTTGATTTGGGGGAGAAATTGAAATGAAAGTTTGTTCTGTTTGCCATCGTTATTATGAAGATTCTATCGAATTTTGTGCGGAAAATCACGGTTCTTTAACTGCGGAGCGGTCGGATTTTAGTGAGATGATCGGAAACTATCGTTTAGGCGTTTTGCTCGAACGCGATGCGGCGGGCGAAACTTATCAAGCGACGCATATGGCTTCCGACCAGTCTTTTACCGTTAAAATAATCGCTTCAAACGCGGCGGGCGCGACGGAAGATCAACGCGAAAAAATTCAAACCGAAACGCGAGCCGCCGTTGACATCATTCACCCGAATGTCGCCCGCGTTTATGAAACAGGCTCGCTGGCGAACGGTGATTTTTATGTTGCGGCGGAATCGCCTCGCGGACAGACTTTACGCGAGCATCTGAGAAATGTCGGCTCGCTTTCCGAAACCGAAGCCGTCACCGTCGCGCGCCAAGCGGCGGAAGCTCTGGCGATGGCGCACGCCGTCGGAGTCGTTCATCGCGCGGTCAGTCCGTCGAATATAATTCTCGACACCGATCAAGAAGGTCGTTTGTCAGCTAAATTACGGAATTTCGATTTCGGCGCGGTTAATGAGCAAACCGCCGTCGCCGAAATTTCCGCCCCTCATCCGCCGCTTGACGCGCTCCGGTATTTATCGCCGGAACAATGCGCCCGCCAGGCAGTTGACGCGCGGACCGACGTCTTCAGTCTCGGCGTGACGCTTTATGAAATGCTCTGCGGACGCTCGCCTTTTGACGCGCCGACCTTGATGGCAATCGTTGAAAAACAAATTAACGAGCAGCCACTCGCCCAATTGCGTTACGACGTTCGGGCAATGCTGACATATCTATTGAAACAAGTTCTGCAAACGAGCGCGTCGGCGCGATTGTCGTCAGCCACTAATTTCGCGCGTCAATTACGCCATATCGAGCTGCTCGTCGCGCCGCCGGTGAAAATGCCCAGAGCGATGCCGCAAAGCGCCGAAACGAAAAAAAATGTTTCCGACGCGGCAGCATTTTCCGATAACGCGCCTCGCCGGCAAACGAATGAACTGCCGGTTGAAAATCTTCAGCCGCGAGAGATTACCGAGCAAGAGAACGCGGACGTAAAAACACCGATGCCGGTAAATCCGTTCGCCGCCCAATCGTTAGTCGGGGAAATTGAAGACAATACGATTGATGAAAATAATTTCTCGTCCGAGTCGCAGCCGATTCTCGTTGAAAAAAGAGAAGTCGGCAACGAACCATTCGCAGCGGAACCGATTTTTGTCGAAAGAAAACAACCGGCACACGTCGAGAGCGAAGATGTGAGCGTCGCCTTATCCGAATCAGAGCCGATTCGCGTCGCGGAAGAACCGCTCGAAACATTTCCGCGCGAATCCGAATCGTTTTTCGTTAAAAAAGAAAACGCGGCTGAAGCGGTTCGCGCGCCCGTCACCGATATTAGAATGCGTCAGGCGCGACGACATCCCGCTCCGAAAACTGCTGCTTTATACGTGCCGAGTCACGCGTCACGGTTATTTTCGCCAAGACGACTTCCGCTGCTCGTCGGCGCGTCTTTGTTCACCTTAATGGCTTTCGCCGGACTGGTTATGTTCTTTTACAGCCAGCAAGAAGAATCTCTTGACCTCGAGCGGAGAGCCGCTGAAAAAACTCCGGTTTCTTCCGTATCAGATTCGCCGACACCGATGTCTGATGTCAGCAGTAGCGCTGCCGTGACGACAGAATCCGATGCGGCGGAAACGGAAGAACTCGCCCCAATCGCCATTGAAGAATCGCCTTCAACAGCGTCTCCTGGCGAGACCCAAAACCCGCCGCGCCGGGAGACGCTCGAAGCGGGCGGCGAAGCGACGCAGCCGAATGAAGCGGTTAAACCCCAACCGGCGCGTGAAGAACCCACAGCAGAGTTTGAACGTGCTGATAATGAGTTTGTCGAAACACCGACAGCGGGCATTGAACAGACGAAATTAAACTCCTCGCTCGATGAATGGGTTACCGCGACGAACGCCCGCGATGTGGAGCAGCAAATGAATTATTACGCGCCTAAAGTCAACACCTATTACCGGGCGCGAAACGCTTCGCCTGATTTAGTGCGGGCTGAAAAAAAACGCCTATTTGAACGCGCCAATGTCGTTGACATTCAAACGGGCAAGCCGGAAATTACTCTTAGCCGCGACGGTCGAAGCGCGAATATGCGGTTTCGGAAAAGGTATGCCATTAAGGAAGGACAAAAAAGTCGCAGCGGTGAAGTGATTCAGGAATTGCGATGGGTCAAATCAGGCGACGATTGGAAAATAGTCAGCGAGCGCGATGTCAAAGTCATTAATCGTTGAACGAAAACGAACGGCACTCGAGATTATTTATACGACATAAAACGCGGTTGTGATAACGATTTAACAAATCTGTGTCGCAGTCGCGTTTTTTCGAAGCGAGGACGATTCTCCGCAATGGAGGCGCTTCGCGTTAAAAAGCGTTTCAAACGAATTAAACTTTGAATTAATCGAAACTTTGTTTTCGCGCTCCGAATAAAAAGCGTCCCGTTCGACTGAAAATCACTATAATTGTTAAGCTAACAATCAAGCCGTAATTTTTACCGCGTTGGATTTTGTATGAATATTTTGCCGCGACAAATGCTTCGCCGGATTTTAGCTAAAAACGGCAAAGAGATTTGCAGTAATGCCCGGCGTTGCGAAAATTTGCTGAAAGATTTGTGCGGCTCTTACCGCCGCGAGATAAATGTTTTGGTAAATGCGATTGAAGAGCGCGTGCCGCTCGATTTGCTGGCGGCAAACCGCTCTACGCCGACCGAACTGCTTTTGACGCGGCTTGAAAAACGGCTCGAAGAGCAGACGGCTTTAACCGCCGAAGCCGCTCGCTGGGCGGTCGAGTCGTGGGCATTGGCGTTAAAAGTCGTGACGGATGCGGAGATTGAAGCAAGAGAAAATCGAGCAAAACCTTCGCCGTCGTTTCCAAACGCAGCAACGATTCAGTCAAGGGATTCAGCCGATGACAATATTTCAAACGTCAATCGCGACAATACCTTTCAACCGTCGCCCAAATCACAAAAGACTGCTCCGCAACCACAAGTTATTCAGCCCCCGATAATCCGGCAGCCAACCAAAATACCGTCGCCGTTGCCGCCGGTATTTTCTCCAAAGAATAACAATCCGCCCGCCGCTTCGCCGCCGACTCAGAATCTGCCGACCAATTCGCCGGTGATTGCCAGAAAAGGTTTCGGATTGTTTCGCAGCTGTCTTCTCGTGATATTTTTGCTAGTCGTCTCGTCAATCGTGCTATTCCTCGGTGTTCCTTATGCAATCGAAGTAATGCGCGAAACGCAGCGCGAAAGGAACGACGAACCACCGCGTTTTCCGGTGCGCTGATGTTTTGCATTGATTTCTGATTAGTGCGGCGCATAAAATTCATACACAATTCGAATTGAGTTTAAATACAATAAAGCACAAATTGATGTGAATTCTTGGTTATAAGTCCACACAGAAACAAGGACGCGTAATGAATTTCGCTTTTGCTTCATGCGGGCTTCTAGATTAGCTATACGAGTCTTTTGTGGCAAAGCGATTGCAACACAACAAAAAATTGGTTTACTTTAAAATTCAAAAAAGCAGAAAAGGAGAAACTTTTTATGATTAAACGACCGGGCGGCGAACTTGCTTCGAGACCGCTGCATTTTATATGGATTGCCGACAGTTCCGGCTCAATGGAGCAGGACGGGAAAATACAATCGCTCAACACGGCGATTCGAGAAGCCGTGCCGCATATGAAAAAAGTGGCGGAAGATAATCCGAACGCCCAAGTTCTTGTGCGCGCCGTGAAATTTTCCAACGGCGCGCAGTGGCATATTTCACAGCCGACACCGGTTGCCGATTTCGGCTGGACGGATTTGGTAGCCGAGGGCGAAACCGATATGGGCAAGGCTCTCGAACTCGTCGCCGAGCAGTTGAAAATGCCGCCGATGAGCGACCGCGCCTTGCCGCCGGTGCTTGTTTTAGTTTCCGACGGACAGCCGACCGACGATTTCGATGCCGGTTTGAAAGCTCTGATGGAACAACCATGGGGCAAAAAAGCCGTTCGCATCGCCATCTCTATCGGAAAGGACGTTGACGATGAAGTTTTGCAGAGATTTATCGGTAACTCCGAACTCAAACCGCTCGCCGCCAACAGTCCCGAAGCGTTGGTCAGACATATTAAATGGGCTTCGACCGCCGTTTTGAAATCTGCCTCTTCACCTGCTGCCGGAGCGGAAGTTCCTGCCGGAACGGATACCGCAAACGTGCCGATTCCGACCGCCGCGCCTGCCGCAACCGGAGCGGCGGCGACAACCGGAACACAAAATGCCGGAACGCTAAACGCACCCGCGCCGACTGGAACGCCCGCCGGTTCAGCAGGCGACCCGAACGACCAGAACACGGTTGACGACGTTTGGTAAGGAGCGCGAATGGCAGACGAAAAAACTCCGATTGAATGGCGCGTCATCAGCGAAACCGTTCCCGGCGCGTCGCATCTTCGCGTCGGAACTCCGAATCAAGATTCGATTTTGTTCGTGCGCGAATCGAGTCGCGGCTTGCCGATTGTTGTGTCCGCCGCTGACGGTCACGGCAGCGCGAAATGTTTTCGCAGCGATTTCGGGTCGCAGTTCGCAGTTAAAAAAGCGGCGCAAATTGTTGGCGAATTTCTCGACGAACGGCGCGGAAAATTCGATACGGCTGAAATCGAAAGCAAAGGCAAGGATTACCTACCGAAAGAATTCGTCAAAAAATGGCGGAAAACGGTTGAATATCATTTGAAAAATAATCCGTTCACTGAAGACGAATTTGTAAAATTCGAAGAAAAATCCGGCGCGGGCGCGAGAAAATTAGTCGAAGAAAATCCGCTGCTCGCCTATGGCACGACTTCTCTAATTGTTGCGATGGAAGAAGATTTTATTCTTTATATGCAGCTCGGCGACGGCGATATTTTAAATGTTTCCGGCGCGGGCGAAGTGACGAAACCTTTGCCGGAAGACGGGCGGCTGCTCGCTAACGAAACGACTTCGATGTGTTTGCCGAAAGCGGAAAACGATTTTCGTTTTTTCGTTCAAAAAATTTCTAACGAGCAAAGCCCTGCAATGATTTTGCTTTCGACCGACGGTTATCTCAATTCCTTTTCCGATGAAGCCGGATTTTTTCAAGCCGCGACGGATATTTTAGAAATGCTCCGCGCCGAAAACGGATTTAATGATGTCAACGACAACTTAAAAGCGTGGCTCGAAGAAGCGACTCAAATGGGCAGCGGCGACGATTGCGCCGTCGCCATTATTTACCGTCCTGACGCGGTGAAAAAATTTGAAAAAATCGAGCAGTCCGAAGAACTCGAAACAACAACCACCGAAACGCCGCCTTCAAAAGAAACTTCGCAGGTAATTGCCGCGCTGACTGATTCCGAAACGGTTGCTCCCGAAGATTTGGAAGACGTGACGGTGACGATAACGATTAAAAAAGATAAAAATAAAATTTCTAAATCGTCGTTCGTCGCGCTCGCCGAAACGGATTCCGCACCGCCGAAGTTAAACGATTCTTCTGATTAATTTATGAACGACGCGCCGCGTCAAAAACTCCGCGAAATTATCCGGCAGCACGGACGAGTAGTTATCGAAAATCCGCGCCGCCTGGAGAATTTGCTGCGGGATTACTGCGGCGAATTTCGGCGCGAAATTTCCGTTTTGATGATGGCACTCGAAGAACACGCGGTTGCCGATATGCTCTCAGCCACGTCAGTTCTGCCACACAAAGTTACGCTGGCGCGGCTGGCACAAAGATTGTGCGACAATCTTGCTTTGTCGGAAGCGGCGGCGCGTTGGTCAATCGAATCTTGGGCGTGGGCTTTAGGATTAATTACAGACGCAGAACTCAAAGCGAACGAAACCGAAATTGAATCGGCGAAAAATGCGTCGTCCCCGCAAATCGCGGCGGGAACGACGCAAGCAAAACAAAATTCGTCATCGCATCAAACGGTGCAGACAAGACAAACTACTTCGACGCAAACTGCAAAAGTCACGGCTTTGAATTCGGTTTTTGTGGTTGCCACCAACGGCGGAAATTTTACGAGCATCGACGAAGCCTTGCGAAGCGTCCCCGCGAATTCGCGTCTTTTAATTCGTGAAGGTTTATACCACGAATCAATCGTGCTAGATAAAAACGTCGAAATCGTCGGCGACGGCGCGGTTGAAAATATCATTATCAGAAGCCCGAATCAAAGCTGCGTTTCGATGCAAACCGAACGGGCGGCGGTGCGCGGTTTGACTTTGCAAGGACGCGGCAAATCTTCCGGCAAATCGTTTTTCGCCGTTGACGTTCCGCACGGTGAATTGACTTTGGAAAGCTGCCGTATCAGTTCCGATTCACTTTCGTGTGTGGCGATTCACGGCGCGAATGCGAATCCTTCGATAAAAAAATGCTGGATACACGACGGTGCGGATTCGGGCATTTACATTTTTGATAACGCCCGCGCCCGAATTGAAAATTGCAACATTTATCAGAATCAAAACGTCAATTTAGCGATTACGCAGGGCGCGACTCCGTCAATCAAAAACTGCCGGATTTACGCAGGCGAAAACGGCGGCGTTGTCGTTTGGGAAAACGGCGCGGCGGGTGTGATCGAAGGCTGTGAAATTACAAATCATCGTCTGGCTAACGTCAGTATCAGCCAATCCGCCAATCCGATTTTTCGCCGCTGCACGATCACCGGCGGGCGCGATTCCGGCGTGTTCGTCCAGCAAAAAGGTTACGGCGTGTTTGAAGAATGCGACGTTTACGGCAACCGAAAAGCCGAAGTCGCCGTGACGGATGGCAGCAACACGACTTTACGCCGCTGCACGGTTCACAATGGACGCGAGTCAGGAGTTTACGTTGGAAACCTGGCGCGTGCGCTCGTCGAAAGCTGCAATATTTACGACAATGCTGACGCGGGCGTTTACGTTCACGGCGAAAGCGTCGTTTCCGTTCGCCGCAGCAACATTCACCGCAACGGAAAAGTCGCTGTTCGTGTAAAAGAACGCAGTCGCGCGAGCGTCGAAGATTGCGATTTGCGCGGAAACAGAATCGCTACCTGGGAAACCGAACACGGCGTGATTGTTGAACGGAAAAACAATCGGGAATAGGTCAAGCGAAGTAAAAATTGGAGTTAATTTTTTGAATTAAAAGTTTGATGTTAGCTCTAAAAATCAATCTTGTTTCTGATTTGCTTTCCCGCTAAACTGGCTTTTGTGGACTTTGAATGGGACGAGAGCAAAAACAAAACGAACATTGGCGAGCGCGATTTAGATTTTGCCGACGCGTGGCAAATCTTTGACGCGCCGATGCTCGTTAGAAATGATAACCGAAAAGATTACGGCGAAGAACGATTTGTCGGCATAGGCTTCTTGAAAAATCTCGTAGTGGTCATCGTTTTCACCGAACCGGACGAGCAGAACATTTGCGTCGTTTCGTTACGCAAAGCATTAAATTATGAGCGAGAACAATTTGAAAAATACATCACAAACGAACTGGGCAAAACTTGAGGCGATGACGGACGAAGAAATAGACACTTCCGATTCTCCGCCATTAGACAAAAGTTTTTTCAACGAAGCCCGCTTGCGAATACCGAAAGGCAAAGTGGCGGTGATAGTCAACGTGGACGAAGAAATAGATGCCTGGTTTCAAGCGCAAGGCGGAAAATATCGAAGTTTGATGAACGCCGCATTGCGGATTTATGCCGAAGCGCATAAAGAAATACGCCGCTAGAAATTTAGGCAGCAACCAAATCAAACATTGGACGCGCTACGAAAACAGCGATTTGTTTATGCATCGCTTATTGAAATTTAGTTTGGCTGTATTTTGTTTTCTCCACTTTAACTCTGCGCTTACGCTCATAAATATGGATACGCCTGAAAGTATGAAAGCCGAATTAGCGGCTTGGAACAATGGTCAAGGAATTGATTTAGAATCGTGGATTGGTTGCATAGGCAATTTTAGTCTTGCCGTCGGTTATCTCTCTATCTTCTGTCCTGAGTTCACAGAATATGAAGGTTATATTTTAAGAGGCGAATTTTCCGAAGATTCTTTACGAGGTTTTGAAGAAAGTTGTGCCGGAAATAGAAAAGCTGTTGAAGTTGTTATGAATCATCTTCACATTGAAGACATTCAACATTATGGCTGTGAAGACTTTTCAAAAGACAAAGCGATATTATTGGGTAATAAGTTGAAGGAAATTTACGAGGCTAAACTTCAGTGGCAGTTTCCTGACAAACCGTGTGTAGTTTCGTTCTACGAGCCGGACGACGATGACGACTTAATAGAATATCAAATTACCTTTTGGCAAAAGGCGCACGAAAAAGAAAGCACATCATAATTACGCAAAGCGCAAAAATCAACATACAGCCGAAATGGAGAACCATTAAATGAATGACATTCTAAAGCCCGGACAAGTAATCCAATGCGAGCCTTCGGGAATGCCCTGCACCATCGAAGTTCTGCTCGGCGCGGGCGGACAGGGCGAAGTTTACAAAGCCGAACTCGCCGGCGAAGCGGTCGCCGTTAAATGGTTTTTTCCGCACATGGCAACCACCGAGCAACGCGCTTCGATGGAACTGCTGATTAGAAAAGGCGCGCCGAGCGAGCATTTTCTTTATCCGATGGAGATTGCGACGGCGGCGGGCGTTCCGGGTTTCGGTTATATTATGCCGCTGCGTCCGAAGCGTTTTAAAAACATCGTTGATTTGATGACGCGCCGCATCGAGCCGACTTTTCGCGCGCTGGCGACCGCCGGGCTGAATCTCGCGCACAATTATCTGCTGCTGCATTCGCAGGGGCTTTGTTACCGCGATATTTCCTTCGGCAACGCGTTTTTCGATCCCGATAACGGCGACATTCTTATCGCCGACAACGACAATGTTTCGGTGGACGGCGCGGGCGTTCTCGGCGTGTTGGGAACGCCGCGCTTTATGGCTCCCGAAGTCGTGCTCGGCGACGCTTTGCCCAGCACGCAAACCGATTTGTTTTCGTTGTCGGTTCTGATTTTTTATATGCTGATGGTCGCGCATCCGCTCGAAGGCGAAAAAGAAGCCCAGATAAAAGCTCTCGATTTACCGGCGATGAGGAAAATCTATGGGAAAGAACCGATTTTCATCTTCGACCCGAACGACGATTCAAATCGTCCGGTTCCCGGCATCCACGACAACGCGCTCGCCTTCTGGCGCATTTACCCGCAATTTCTGCGCGATATTTTTATCCGTGCTTTCACAATCGGTATCAGCGACCCAAAAAACGGGCGCGTCCGCGAAAGCGAATGGCGCGGCGAGATGGTCAAACTTCGAGACGCGATTTTTTACTGCCCGCATTGCTCGCTCGAAAATTTTTATGATTCGATTGCAGTTAAAGCGAGCGGCGGAAACGCCGGACTGTGTTGGGCGTGCGCCGCGCAACTGCAATTGCCACCGCGCATCCGCATCGGCAAATCCGTTGTGATGCTCAATCACAACACGCAGCTTTTCTCGCATCACATTGATGACGGGCGGTTATATGATTTTTCCGCGCCAGTCGCTGCCGTCGCTGCGCATCCAACCAATCCTAATATCTGGGGATTGAAAAATCTTTCACCTAATAAATGGTTTATCACTGCCGCCGACGGCAGCGTCAAAGAGGTTGAACCGCAGCGCAGCGTCACTTTAGCCGTCGGCACGAAAATTCAATTCGGCAAAGCGGAAGGCGAAATCAGATTGTGAAATGTTAAAGAAAATCTTAATGATTAGCGTGGAAAAGAAGAAAGGCTTTTTGGAGATAAACCGAAAAGCCTTTCTTCTTTTTATTAAATGGTCGGGGCGAGATGATTTGAACATCCGACCTCACGGTCCCGAACCATAAACCTGGCAAATTTGTAAGTGTTTGCCCTTAAACTGGGTTGCAGCCATCAGGAAAATCAAGACATTTCGCATCTGTTAACATTTGTTTTCAAATTTTACTTGCTTCTCCTATTAATTCTGTCCCAAAACAGCCAAATTTCACGACTTCCCATGTTTTCAAAAACCATATAAAATTTAAAGGGTATTAATTTATGGTTTTGTGTATATTAAACATGATTATAACTTTTTGCAGTTTGAATGCGTTAAAGTGTTAATTTGGTCGCAATCAGAAACGGCAAATGTAAATTTATACTGACACTTCGTACTCTTCTTCAAAAATGCCTGAAAAATATGGCTCTCCATAAGGGATCCTTAAAGGGGTTTTTGACACTCCCGAATATGTGATTTTACGAATTTAATAAACCAGTAGCAGAAATCAATATCTTGGAAATAATCAAGACAGTCATAGCTGGAATCGAACAAGCTTGACCAACCGTGCGGCATTTAATGAACAACCGTTTTTTTAGCTCTACAGCTCGAAAATTGTTTTTAACAGCCGACGAAGCGGAAGCAAACACCATATTTATCTAATAAACTCACACGACTTGAGAAAGAAGTAACAATCGCGCTCAGGGAAATATATTCGCCGTGTCCTTATAATTTTATTTTTTAACTTGTCAATCACTTGCCTCCAAGTTAAATTTGAGTGCATTCCATCTGCAAAATTTGATTTCTCTTTGGCTCGTTAAAATTTGTGACCAGTTTTTCTAGTAAATTATTACTGTGTTTTTGCCTTAGCTTATGGCTGACGGCGGCAACACAGGCGCAGTATCGGATTGACCAATGGACAGCGGACGCTTCTTTATCACCTCTTTGTATTAAAGTGGTAAATTTTTGAAACATTGGTGATTTGCACCCCCGTGTCATATAAACAAATTTGAATTTTAGATCTATCTATAACATCCTCAGATTTAGTTAGACGGACTTCGTATACGGCTTTACGAGTGAGTAACTAGCTTCGGTTTTCCGCATCCAAATCTTTGATTGCCAGACCTTGGTCAGCACAATTAACAGCCTCTCGTAAAACGAGAGGGAGTTTTTCAACACTTTCTTTTGAGTTTCCGTAAGATGTAGATAGTCTAGAAATTTCAACAATTTGAGCATCCTTTTCCTAAGGCGGACTCACTCTTAGTGCCGCAATTGAGGCGGCAAATCGAGGAAGCCGAAAACGGGCAGGAGAAACCTCAGGCGGTGACAGGTTAAACGATTACAAAAGGTAAAAATGTTTCATAGCATATTTGATAACATATTGATTTTTATATAATTTAGTGCGTTTTTAGTTCCTGAAAATAGAGGCTGAAAACTTGGGTAAAAACGGGAATAAAAAATCACAATAGATCCAATAAACACTGATAGTTGCTAAAAATCTTATGAAACATTTTTACCTTTTGTAACCATTTAACCAATTTCGGAATGGAAAGATGAAACATCAAAAGCCTAATTTGATAAACGCATCTCAAAATGCGCTGAATAGATTTAATCGGGCGGTTACGGAAAAGCGCCAATTTTTTCATTCAAACCGAGCAATTATTTTAGACGTTTTTCTAAAATATAAACTTCAAGCCGATTTGAAATTGGCGACTGTCCTGCGCGATTGAATTATTAGGTCTCTTAAAATCAGGCAATCCGCCGATTAGTTCGCCGGTTGTTTGATTCGTCGTAACGGATACGTCGCTGAATGCGACGATGCTGTTGACATTGAAGAGATTTTGGAATTCGCCGAAGACTTCCAATTTGTAACGCTCGGTGAAATTGAAAAAACGCGAGCAGCGCAAATCAATGTTGTATTGCGGGGGAGTTTTTCCCGAATTGCGCTTGATGCCGACGGGTCTGTCCGAAGTGAAAACGCCGTCGCCGTTGAGGTCTAAATTGGATATGATGTTGAATCTTTCGCCGCTGTTGGCGGCGGCGATGATGCCGGCTTGGTTGTGATTGAAAAGAAGGCGCAGAGCTTTATTTGCAAAATTAAACTTTGGATTGGCAACCAGAGTCATCACAAAAGTATGGCGCTGGTCGGCGAACGAATTGCCTTTGTCTAGAGCGCGGTTCGTCGGGTCTGACAAAACTAAGCCCTGAAGATTGCTGCCGGTCGTTAAATTTTGTTCGGGCGCGTCGTCCGTCGCTTTTGAAAGCGTATAGTTCGCGCTGAATTGCAGCCCGCTCGAAAACCGTTTGGTTAATTGCAAGGTCAGAGCGTCGTAGCGCGAAACGCCAACGGATTCGACCCTTTGAATCAAGTTAAAACGCGGGTCAAGACGCGTTATCGGTGGACCGAAAACAGGTCTGCCGTCGGCTAAAACGCCGGTCGGGTTTATCGGGTTGATGTTGCGATAGACTGGAATATGTCGTCCGCCCGAATGGATATAACCGACGGCGAGCGAAAGATTTTC
>Ga0136611_10000900_pt1 | contig 20177 bp, 16 predicted proteins | sample AntDrymUQ2232306_2_FD_106645 | JGI IMG/M metagenome (GOLD analysis project Ga0136611, IMG submission 106645) | Polar desert sand microbial communities from Dry Valleys, Antarctica - metaG UQ223 (23.06) | ecosystem: Environmental > Terrestrial > Soil > Desert | place: Antarctica: Dry Valley...
CGCGATCACCAGCACCAGCGCAACCAGGGTCGAGAGCACGGCAAGGATCGGCGCCAGCACGGTGGCGGCGCCAAACGGCGCCTCCCACGTCTGCACGATGCGCAGACGACGGCCATCGTTAGAATCCTTGTACTCCTGCGCGAACTGCGCCATGATCGACGCGGCTTCGGATTGCGCCTGCGCCTGCGACACACCGGGCTTGAGCCGCACGATCGACTGGAACCAGCCGTTGCCGCGCTGATTCATGCGATCGCCGCCCATCATTTCCTTCTGCATCGCCATCGGCACCCACGCCGCGGACGAGACGCCGAGGAACGATCCGATGAATCCTTCCGGCGCGACCCCGATGATCGTGATCGGCGCGTTGTTGATCGTCACTTGCTTGCCGACCACGCCAGCGTCCCCGGAGAAGCGGCGCTGCCAGTACGAGTAACTGATCACGGCCACCGGATGACCTCCGGGCGTGACGTCGTCCTGCGCGGTAAACAGGCGGCCCGCGGCCGCTCGCACGCCCATCACCTCGAAGTAGTTGCCGCTGACCAGTGCGCCCCACGCGCCCTCCGCCGTCCGATCGACGGCAATGCTATAGGTCTGGTCGTCCTGCGCAACGACATCCATCGTCGTCACGCGGTCGCGGAAGTCCGTGAAGTTGGGATACGACCACGAGCGACTCTGGCCCTCGCGGTTCTCCATCGCAGCGATGCGCAGCGAACCAGGGTCGGCCGCGACCGGGATCGGCCGGAACAACACGGCCTGGACCCACGTGAAAATGGTGGTGTTGGCCCCGATACCGAGACCAAGCGACAGCACTGCGGCCAGGGTCAGCCCGGGATTCTTGAGCAACGACCGGACGGAATAGCGAATATCGGCAATCAGGGTGGACACGTGGCAGCCTTTCGGACCTTCTGCGCCTTCTGCGCCTTGTGTGGCCCTGACTGCCGTTAGACGGCGCCCTTAGCTCGAGAGTTCATCGACAAATTCCCCGGCCCTGCCAATAAATGAGGGATCCCAGACGTGACCGGCCTCGAAAACATGTTCGACGACGGCCGTCGATGGTTTCAGAATCGTCAGATCCGCCGCTGCTTTCGCGGCGTCGTACCACTTATCTTCGGTGCCGCGCCCGAGCAGCACTTTCGGCAGGGATGCCGCCAGCGGCGCTACATCAGGCGGCACGTCACCCGCCAGGGCGATGATGCCGTCGCACGGCCGCTGTACGAGCGCGGCGGCGCGATACGCCATCGCCACACCCTGGGAAAAACCGACATAGATCAACGGACGGGTGATCCCGAATTCGTCGGCCACGGCCGAGAGTACGTTCGCCACGTAGGCGATGTTGTCAACGATCGCAAGCTCTCGATCCTCCTTCGTCATCCACCCGGCCACGACGTCGTTGGCACGCGTGTAGAAGCGATGCAGGCCCTGGACGCTGACCAGGCCGACCTCCCGGCCGTTGGCGATCTTGCGCAGCGCCTCGAGGAGGATGCCGGCATTCTCCTGGTAGCCGTGGAAACCGACCAGCGTCGCACGGCTGTGCTTAGGGATGTCCACGAGATAGCGTCCGTGCGTGTGGGTGGCAACAGTCCTGGTTTCCAAGCTCGTCCTTTCGAGAATGCTATAAAGATCTATTGTGCCCGTTGCCTTCCAACTGCCCGGTGACCCCGACACAACCGTAGCCGCCGCCCTATACCCGGCGGAAGGCGATCGGCTGCTGGATGCGCTGTTCGTCTTCGCGCATGGCGCCGGTGCGGGTCATTTTCATCCGTTCATCGTCAGTTACGCGAACGCCTTGGCGGAGCGCGGCATCACGGTGGTGACGTTCAACTTTCCGTACATGGAAAAGCGACGTAAGACGCCCGATCGCGCACCGGTGCTCGAAGACGCGTTTCGCCGCGCCATTGCCGGCGCGATCGCGCATCGCCACGTCAAGGCGTCGAAGCTGTTTATCGGCGGAAAGTCGATGGGTGGGCGCATTGCCACCCACCTCGCTTCAGGAATCGCGGGGGACGGGGCGCACGATAACGCCGTCCAATGGCCGGATGCGCCCAAGCCGTCCGGCGTGATTGCCTTCGGCTACCCGCTGGCGCCGCCGCGCAGCAAGCGCACCGGCGATCGCGTGACCCACCTCAAGATGTTGACGGTGCCGACGTTGATCGTGCAAGGCACGCGCGACCCCTTCGGGGGACCGGATGAGATCACGGAAGCAATTGCCGATGCCGTTCCCCCGCCGCCGATAGAGATCATGACCGTCGAGGGTGGCGACCACTCCTTCGCGGTGCTCAAGTCCAGCGGGCGCGACCCGAACCAGGTGCACGCCGAGATCCAGGATGCTGTCGCGAACTGGATACAGAGGTCTTAAGGCCTCACGCCCTCAAGCCTGTGTTTCGTCCTTGACCGGGTGATAGCCGCCGTGGAGCTTGACGGCTTTCCCCTTCTTCTTCGCCGAGCGCAGGTTGATCACCTCGATAAAGATCGAGAAGCCCATCGCGAAGTAAATGTAGCCCTTGGGAATGTGCACGCCGAAGCCGTCGGCGATCAACGAGCAGCCGATCAACAGCAGGAAGCTGAGCGCGAGGACCTTAACCGTCGGGTGCTCTTCGACGAAGCGCGCCACCGAGCCTGACGACACGAACATGATGGCAACCGCGATCACCACGGCGGCAATCATGATCGAAAGGTCGTCGGCCATGCCGACGGCGGTGATCACCGAATCCAGTGAAAAGACAATGTCGAGCAGCATGATCTGCCCGATCACTGCCGACAGCGACGGCGCGACGCGCGCCGACATGTGACCGTCCTCGCCCTCGAGGCGCTCGTGAATCTCACGCGTCGCCTTGAAGATCAGGAACAGCCCGCCGCCGGCGAGGATCAAGTCGCGGCCCGAGAACGGGTGCTCGAACACGGTGAAGAGCGGCGCGGTGAGGCGAATGATCCACGCAATCGACATCAGCAGGGCGATGCGCATCAGCATCGCGCCCATCAGGCCGATCTTGCGCGCCTTCTCCTGGTCCTTGGCCGGCAGCTTGCCGGCGAGGATCGAGATGAAGATGACGTTGTCGATGCCGAGCACGACCTCGAGCAGCGTCAGGGTGACGAGGGCAATCAATCCGTCTGCGGTCAGGAATGCATCAAACATTATTCAGGCATCAGCAATCGCTCGACGGGGCGCCCGCCGATGATGTGCTGCTCCACGATCTCGGTCACGTCCGCTTCGGTGACACGGCCGTACCAGATCGCCTCGGGGTAAACCACGACCGACGGGCCCTTCTCGCATTGATCGAGGCAGCCGGACTTGTTGGCGCGGACGCGCGTGATGCCGCGCTCGGCAATTGCCTTCTTGAACGCTTTCTGCAGGGCTTCCGATCCGGTCGGATCGCAGCTGCCGCGCGAATGCCCGGGCTCGCGGCGATTGCAGCAGATGAAGATGTGCTTATCGAATGGGGCCACGACGCTAGTCGAGATTGAGTTCCGGCCGTCCCTTAAGCCCGCCCCACGTTTCGGGGTCCTGCCAGAGCAGGGCCCAGAAGTAGCGCGCGACGTCGGCCTTCGGGTATTTCGCGGACATCTCCGTCACCGCCTTGTCGAGCGTTGCGGCGTCCGGCGCCTTCGGCTCCTCGTCCTTGATCAAGCCGTCGTCGTGCGCGATGCCGAGCAGATCCAGAAACGCGCCCATCATCGGCCGCTGATGCTCGAGGTGGTAGGCAATCAGCAGGCGCGCCGCCAACAGATCGGAGACCTGGGTGATGCCGGACAGGTGCTTTGCCTTCTTGTCGTTCGGGAGCGTGATCACGCTCTTTGGACGGAACTTGATCTGCCGCGAAATCAATGCGACCGCTTCGGCCTGCTCGAGCGCGGCCTGTTCATCCGCCCAGAATGCCTGTGCAGCCGAGGTGCGAAGGTCGGAGGGCATCTGGCGCCACACGCGCGCCGGGCGAACTTCTTCTGACGTCGTCATACGGGTTCCAGTGTACCGCAAACGGTGTCAGACACCCTTCGGCAGTGCGCCAAACGGTGTCTGACACCGTACAATCCGCTCATGAGCGGACCGGCGAACTTCTTCGATCAAGTTACCCAGTACTTCAACGAAGCGGCGAAGTTCACCGAATACCCGGGTGGATTGCTCGAACAGATCCGCGTCTGCAACAGCGTTTACCGCTTCGACTTCCCGCTGCGCAGGGCCGGCGGCGAGATCGAGGTGATTCACGCATGGCGTGTCGAGCACAGCCATCACAAGCTGCCTGTCAAGGGCGGCATCCGTTACAGCCCCGACGTGTATGAAGAAGAGGTGATGGCGCTCGCGGCGCTGATGACCTACAAGTGCGCGATTGTCGACGTGCCGTTCGGCGGCGCGAAGGGCGGCATCCGCATCGAGCCGAAGAATTATCCGCTCGACGAGCTCGAACGCATCACCCGCCGCTATGCGCATGAGCTGACCAAGAAGAATTTCCTCGGCCCCGGCATCGACGTGCCGGCACCCGACTACGGCACCGGCGAGCGCGAGATGGCGTGGATGGCCGACACCTATGCGGCGCTCAATCCCGGGTCCCTCGATGCGCTCGGTTGCGTGACCGGCAAGCCCGTGACGCAAGGCGGCGTGCGCGGACGCAAGGAGGCCACCGGCCGCGGCCTCTACTTCGCGCTGCGTGAAGCGTGCAACGAGCCCGACGAAATGAAGCGGCTTGGACTGGGCACTGGCCTCGACGGCAAACGCGTGATCGTCCAGGGTCTCGGCAACGTCGACTATCACGCCGCGAAGTTCTGCCGCGAAGGCGGCGCCATCATCACCGTGATCGCCGAACGCGAAGGCGCAGTCATGAATCCGAAGGGCCTCAACGAAGAAGCGGTGTTCCAGCATCGCAAGGCGACCGGCTCGCTACTCAACTTCCCCGGCGCGACGAATATCGAGAACAGCGCCGCCGCCCTCGAGCTCGACTGCGACGTGTTGCTGCCGGCCGCGCTCGAAAGCGTGTTTACCGCCGAGAACGCGCCGCGCATCAAGGCGAAGATCATCCTCGAAGGCGCGAACGGCCCAACGACGCCCGAAGCCGATCCGATTTTTCGCGCGAAAGGGATCCTCGTGATCCCCGATATCTACTGCAACGCCGGCGGCGTCACGGTGTCCTACTTCGAATGGCTGAAGAACCTGTCGCACGTCCGGTTCGGGCGCATGCAGAAACGCCACGAACAGGCCAACGAATTGACGATGCTGAAAGCGATCGAGGCGGCGACGGGACGCAAGTTCAGCGACTTCGAACGCAACCGCATCGCCCAGGGCGCGGAGGAGGTCGATCTTGTGAACTCCGGGCTCGAGGAAACGATGATCCAGGCGTTTCACGATCTGCTGAAGACCCAGCGGCAGACCACGGGGATTCCGGATTTGCGGATCGCCGCATTCGTCTCGGCGATCCACAAGGTGGCGCGCAGCTACATGGAGATGGGCATCTTCCCGTGACATTCGGCCCGCTGCTCGTCGCCGCCGCGTTGACGGCCGCGGCCTCGCAGCGCGGGGCCGATGGGGTGACGTTCGAGAAGGACGTCGCGCCAATTATCGAATCACGCTGCCTGGCCTGCCACCGGCCAGGTGGTGATGCACCATTCAGCCTCGCGACCCTGGACGATGTGCGGCGCCGCGCTTCGACGATCGCAGCGGTGACAAAGAGCCGCTACATGCCGCCGTGGAAGCCGGCGCCTGGCTCCGGCGAGTTTCGCGGTTCGCGCCGGATGACCTCCCAGGAGATCGCCACTATCGACAGATGGGTGGCCGGTGGCATGCAGGCGGCCACCAGCGCTGACGCGCAGCTGCCGGTCAACGTCGGTAGCGGCTGGGAACTGGGGCCGCCCGACCTGGTGCTGCGACTTCCCTCCTATACGGTGCCGGCCGGCGGCCAGGATGTCTTCCGCAACTTCGTCGTCGCCCTGCCGGCCGGAGCGAGACGATTCGTGCGCGGCATGCACTTCAAGCCGGGCAATCGCGCCGTCCATCATGCGAATATTCGAGTCGATGCAACCGCAGCGTCGCGACAACTCGATGAGTCCGATCCGCAGCCCGGATACGAAGGCATCATCGCGCGCAGCGCAGATTTTCCAGACGGTCAGTTTCTCGGCTGGACCCCGGGCCAACGTGCTCCGGTATTGACCGACGACACCGCGTGGGAGTTGCGCGGCGGTTCGGACCTGGTTGTGCAGCTGCACCTGCGTCCGACCGGCAAGCCGGAAGACATCGCTCCGATGATTGGGTTGTATCTGGGCGATCGCGCGCCGGCCTCGACGCCAACCATGCTGCGACTGGGACGGCAGGATCTGGACGTGCCCGCAGGAGCCGCGGCGCATCGCATCACCGACTCATTCGTGCTGACGGTGCCCGTCGCCGTGCATGCGATCCAGCCGCATTCGCATTACCGCGCACGGTCGATGGAGGCGTTCGCCACGCTGCCCGATGGCTCGCGTCGCTCGCTGCTGCGCATCGACGACTGGGACATCAACTGGCAGGATCGCTACGTCTACGCGTCGCCGGTGGCTCTCCCCGCCGGAACGCGTCTGTCGATGACCTACCTGTTCGACAATTCCATCGGCAACCCTCGCAATCCCGATCGGCCGCCAACCCGGGCGCGCTGGGGCTGGCGCTCCGCCGACGAAATGGCCGATGTCTGGATCCAGGTGATCACCGCGACAGATCAGGATCGCCTCACGCTGGCGCGTGACATTTCCATCAAGATGCTCGCCGAGGACACCGTCGGCAGCGAAGTCCTCCTCGAACGCGAGCCCGATCACGTCCACCTCCGAAACGACGCCGCGCGGCTCTACCTCGCGCTGGGCCAGCCGGCCCGCGCGCTGGTGCATTTCGAGCGCGTCAGCGCTCTTCAACCGGGCAACGCCGTGGCCGCTTTCAACGTGGGCACCGCGCTCGAGGCGCTTCGACGCGCCAACGATGCCGAAGCGCGTTATCGGGACGCCGTGCGCCTCGACGCGAATTACTCGCCGGCTCACAACAATCTCGGAGCGTTGTTGCTGCGAAGCGGCCGGGTCGTCGAGGCTCGGCCGGCGTTCGAGCGCGCGGTAGCGACTGATCCGGGCAATGCCGACGCGCGCGCGAACCTCGGCCTGATGCTGCTCGCCGCAGCGCAGCCGGATGCAGGGTTGTCACAGATCCGGCAGGCGATGACGCTCAAGCCGGAGCTCTTGCCGGGGCTGCTGCCACACGCCTGGTTACTCGCGGCCCATTTTGAACCGCGAGGCCGGCGGTCGGCGGATGCGCTGGCGCTGGCGTCACAACTCAGCGCCGCCGCCCCGGGTTCCGTCGATGCGCTGGATCTGCTCGCCGCGAGTCATGCCGCCGCAGGCGAATTCGACACCGCCGTACAGGTTGCGGGCGCGGCCCTTGCGGCCGCGCCCGCCACGCGTCCCGAACTACGCAGCGCGATCCTGGAGCGGATCGCGCTGTATCGCCGCGGCCGTCCTTACGTCCTGCCGCGCTGAACGCACAATTGGTGCCTGGCACCAACGGCTACTCCGACGCCGGCTCAAAAGGTCAGTTGCATCCCGAACTTCGCGTAGCGCGCCTGCAGCACGTTCAACGGCCGCAGCCACGCCGAGCCAAAGGTCGTGATCAACGACGCTGGAGGCTCGCCGGCATTCGACGTCGCACCGACCGACGCATTCGAGTTGGTCAGGTTGAACACGTCGGCCATCACCTGGATCTTCTTGGCACCGAAGCGGAACGATTTCGAGACGCGCACATCGATCTGCGTGCGGCGCGGCGTGAACATCGTGCCCGGCTTAATCAGCGGCACGACGCGCGAGGTGTTGGCGCCGCCGGAGAGCGGCCGGTCAAGATTACCGGCCGCCGCTTCGGCCTGCGTGATGTTCCACTGCGCGAGGATCTGCTGGCCGGGCAGGTTCTGCAGCACGCCGGCAATTTGAATCTGCTGCCACGGCAGGGTGTAGGAGCCATTCAGCTTGGCCTGCGTCAGGAGTCCGGATGTGAAATCGCAGAACGAGTAGGTCGCCCCCGACAGGCCGTAGACCTCGGCAGGATTGTCCACAAATGCGCCGCACTGGTTGAACCGTGTCCGCCCCGTGGCGACACCGCCGTTCAGGAACACACCCCGGCCCATGCGCGCGGCGAAGGCGACGTCCACCCCGTCGAACACTTCCTCCTGTTCGACGCCGAGTTTCTCATTACGGGTGACGACGTTATTGGTCGCGATGCCGAACTTGGCGGGCACGATGTCGAAGAGGCCGCAGATCTGCTGGCCGCCGCCGTCCGGCAATCGCGGATCGCGCGGCGCCGTGACGCAGTACGGGTTGAAATCGGCCGGGGCGACATCGAGGTTATCGGTGGTCGTAAAGTTGCCCTGGGCCCGCCGGTAATAGGTCGCGTCGACGGAGAGCCGGGACATCAACTCATGCGTGACACCCGCTGAGACCTCCCAGTTGTTGCGGCGCTTGCCGAATCCTTCGATCGAGTCCGGATCGAAGCGCGTGGCGACGTTCAGCTGTCCGAACGCGTTGTTCGACAGCGCGCCGAGCTCGCTGACCTGCGGGATGCCGTCGTTATTCGCGTCGGTCCACGGCCGGGTGGCGGTGTTCACCGAGGTATTGAATGGATTCAACTGTCGCGCGACCCCGACCGTGCTTGGCAGGATGTAGCGGCTGAGCGTCGCCTTCAATGCGGTTTTGCCGGTGCCGAACAGGTCGTAGGCGACGCCGAGCCGCGGCCCCAAGTCCTTGAAATTCGGCACATTCTTCAAGGCGGGGAAACTGCGCGGCCCAATCCACGTGCCCCCGACAGCGCTCTGCTCTTCGACCTTGTTGTTCAAGTAATCGAAGCGCAGCCCCAGGTTGGCGGTCAGCCGGTTGATGGTCCAGGTGTCCTGCAGGTAAATGCCCAGGTCGGCGACCAGGCGCTCACGAGCGGTATACGGCGTCGTCCGCACGGTGACCTGGAATGGCACGCCGTTGCGCACCGTCAGCGACGTGTCGTGGTTGGTATAGACGTCGGTGATCGCCGGACCTTCCTGCAGGTTGAACCCGAGCTTGAAGGCGTGCGAGCCGGTGACGTACGACAACGCGGATCGATACGACCGCAGCGACGTGTAATTACGCGAGAACGTGAATGCATAGGCGCGGAAGTTGATGCCGGTGGTCTGCTCGGTCACCGGATAGCCCCTGGACGTGGTCGAGTCCTCGACCGGCTCGCGCGTCCAGATCTCCGTCATGTTGCCGGCCGCGGCCTCGAACAGCATGCGCGAGGTCAGCGTCGACCGGAACGTCAGCGTTTCGAAATGGTTGACCGGGAGATTTTGCAGGTTCGAGGCGTCGGGCTGGATGGTGCTGACGAGCGTCCAATGCTCGGTGCGGCGCGGCGCATAGTTGTAATAGCCGGAGATCTTGTTCTTCGGGCTGATCTGCCACGTCAGCCGCAAATCGAGGCTGCCGTTCTTCTGCGTTTCGGTCCCTGGCCGGCTGCGATCGGGATCGAACACGAAATCGTTCGGATTGCCTTCGTAAAACGTGTTGGTGCGAATCTGCTCGTAGCCCCAGAAGCGGTGCGCCGTCCAGAACCACAGTTTGTCCTTGCTGAGCGGCCCGCCGAACGCGAAGCTGGTGTCGTAGATCTTTTCGATACTGTCCGCGGTGGTCACACCCTGCGCACGCAGCGCATCGTCGACGTTGTTGGTCTGGAACCCGGAATTGGCGAAGTTGGCGAACGCCAGTCCGCTGAACAGATTGCCGCCTTCGCGCGGGATGATGTTGACGCGGACACCACCGCCGCCGGTTTCGGCGGAGATTGCGCCGAACTCGTAGCTGAGTTCCTGGGTCGACGCATCGTTGGTCGAGAGGCCGGTGCAGGCGTAGTTGCAGGCCATGTTGGCGATCATCAGGCCGTCGAGCTGCACGATGCGGTCGTTGAACGAGCCGCCGTGGGCCTTGAGCTGGTTCTGGTGCTCGCCCGCCGAGCCGCCGACATCGTTCTGGTTGCTGAATATACCGACCGTCAGGACGCCCAGCGTCGACCAGTTCTTCGACGTCGGCATCGACTCGATGACGTCGGCAGACACGATCTGCCGCTTGATCACGTTCGAGGTATCGACCAGAGGGCTTTCACCGGAGACCGTGATGGTCTCTTCAAGCGAGCCAACCTTGAGATCGGCGTTGACCGTGGCAGTGAATGCCGTCGCCAACTGGATCTGCTCGCGCCTGATGGTGGAGAAACCCGTCAGGGTGAAGGTGACCGTGTACACGCCGGTTCGCAGATCGACGATGTTGTAGCGGCCTTGCGAATCGGTCACGGCGCTCCGGCTCTTCTCGATCAAGGCCGGGCTGGTCGCCTCGACGGTCACACCCGGCAGCACACCGCCGCTCGAGTCACGTACGATGCCGGATATACCGCTGGATTGTGCAAGTGCGATCGCGGGCGTCAACAAAAGCGCGCCGGCGGCAAGACAGCAGACAAGTCTTCGCATGGGGCCTCCTGAAACGGTCATCGTTGCGAGCGGACGGATAAATCCCAACGCCGATATGAACCGAGAAGTTGCGCAAAGAAAAAACCCCGCGCGATCGACGTATTGATACGCCGACTGCGCGGGGTTGTCAACGGTGCCTGCAGACTATTCTGTCGATCGGCGAGGCCGCAGGTTGGGGTTGAGCACCCGCTTGCGGAGGCGGATGTTCTTCGGCGTCACTTCCACCAGTTCGTCGTCATTGATGAACTCGATCGCCTGTTCGAGGCCCATGATGTGAGGCGGCACCAGGCGAATCGCCTCATCTGCGGAGGAGGCGCGCATGTTGGTCTGCTTCTTTTCCTTGCAGACGTTGACGTCGAGGTCGTTGTCGCGCGAGTTCTCGCCAATCAGCATCCCTTCGTAGACCGGAGTGCCCGGCTCGATGTGGATACCGCCGCGCTCCTGGATGTTGGCCAGCGCATACGCAGTGGTCACACCCGTGCGGTCGGACACCAACGCCCCGGTTTCGCGCGACGGAATCGGTCCGTGCCACGGCTCCCACCCGGCGAACAGGTGGTTCATGATGCCGGTGCCCTTGGTCTCGGTCAGGAACTGCGATCGGAAGCCGATCAGGCCGCGCGCCGGGATGCGGAACTCCATGCGCACGCGGCCGCTGCCGTGATTCACGAGGTTGGTCATGACGCCGCGGCGTTGGCCACAGCCGGAGATCACGACGCCCTGGAAATCTTCGGCGACGTCGATCACCAGATCCTCAACCGGCTCACTGCGCACGCCCTTGATGTCCTTGACGACGATCTCGGGGCGCGAGACCTGCAACTCGAACCCTTCGCGGCGCATCATCTCGATCAGAATCGCCAGCTGCAGTTCGCCCCGTCCGAGGACCTTGAACTGTTCGGGCGTATCGGTCGGCTCGACGCGCAACGACACGTTACCGAGCAGCTCCTTCTCGAGACGCTCCTTGAGATGGCGTGACGTGACGTACTGGCCGTCCTTGCCGGCCAGTGGCGAGGTGTTGATGCCGAAGATCATCGACACCGTCGGCTCGTCAACGTCGGTGTAGGGAATCGCCATCCGGTGTTCCGGATCGGCGACGGTCTCACCAATCGTGATGTCTTCGATGCCCGCCAGGCAGATGATGTCGCCGGCGAACGCTTCCTCGACTTCGATGCGCTTCAGCCCGTCAAACGTAAACAGCTTGGTGACGCGGGTTTCCTTGGCCTGACCATCCAGCTTGCAGACCACGACCTGGTCGTTAATATGCACCTTGCCATTGAAGATGCGGCCGATCGCAATGCGGCCCAGGTAGTCGCTGGCGTCGAGGTTCGACACCAGCATCTGGAGCGGCGCGTCTCGGTCGCCCTTGGGCGGCGGCACGTTCTTGATGATCGCGTCGAACAGCGGGCGCAGATCCTCGCCCGGAACCTCGAGCGACGTGCTGGCGGTGCCGGCGCGGCCGCTGGTGTAGAGCACCGGGAATTCGATCTGCTCCTCGGTGGCATCGAGATCGATGAACAGGTCATAGACCTCGTTCAGCACTTCTTTCGAACGCGCGTCCGAGCGATCGATCTTGTTGATGACGACGATCGGCGGCAGGCCGCGCTCGAACGCCTTGCGCAGCACGAAGCGGGTCTGCGGCAGCGGCCCCTCCGCGGCGTCGACCAGCAGCACGACGCCGTCGGCCATCGACAGCACGCGCTCCACTTCGCCGCCGAAGTCGGCGTGGCCCGGCGTGTCCATGATGTTGATCAGGGTCTCGCCGTAATGGACCGCCGTGTTCTTGGCCAGAATGGTGATGCCGCGCTCGCGTTCGAGCTCGTTACTGTCCATGGCGCGATCGGCGACGCGCTCGTTGGCGCGAAACACCCCGCCCTGGCGGAACATCGCGTCCACAAGGGTCGTCTTGCCGTGGTCGACGTGGGCAATGATGGCAACGTTGCGGCGTAAAGGGTTGGCTACTAGAGCGGACTTTCCCGGTAAAGACATCTCACCAGTATAACAGTCGTTCTCAGGGGGGTTCGGCGGGGGGTCTACAGGGGTATCATTGGCGGCATGCCCCTTTACGAATATCAATGCGGCGCGTGCGACCATCAATTCGAGTTGTTGGTCAGAGAATCCACGAAACTCGCGTGTCCGAAATGCGCCGCCACCGAGCTCAGCAAGCAATTGTCGGTGTTCGCGGTCAGCGCGCCGACGGCCGGGCCCTCGCGCATGGCCGGCCCGCCCGCCTGTGGTTCGTGCGGCGATCCGCGCGGCGCCGGCAGCTGCTCGAACTGAGAATGCCGTCCCTCAGCTGCGCTTGGAGAGCGATGGCTTTAGCCGTCGTTGTTGTCGCTGCGGTTATAGCGACGGCTGAAGCCGTCGCTCTGCAAACGACGTTCGCGATCGTGCCGCAGCCGATCGCGACGCCCGCGGCGCCGAATTCGGCGCAGCCGCAGCTGTCCGTCTCGAAACGCGGCGTGCTGGCCAGTTGGGTTGAGCGCGCCGGCGATCTCGCGACGTTGAAATTTGCAGAGCGCACCGCTACCGGTTGGACCGCCGCGCAAACCATCGCCTCGGGCCGCGACTGGTTCGTCAATTGGGCCGATGTCCCCTCCGTGCTTCGCCTGCCGTCGGGCGCGATCGTCGCGCACTGGCTGCAGAAGAGCGCGGCTTCCACGTACGCGTACGACGTGCGCCTCTCGTATTCAACCGATGATGGCAAGACGTGGTCGCCGTCGTTCACGCCACATCACGACGCCACGCCGACCGAGCATGGCTTCGCCTCGTTATTTCCAATGGGCGATGGCTTCGGGCTGGTGTGGCTCGATGGCCGGGCCATGTTTACCGCGCCGAAGCCTGGCGAAGGCGGGAAGCGGGGCGAGACCGGTCACGATGGCCATGCCGCCGGCGCGATGAGCGTGCGCTTCGCGCGCTACGACCTTTCGACTCGGCCTGACAACCGATCGGCCTCGCTCAGCGCAGGCAAGCATTTCAGACAGGTGGAAGAATCCGTCGTCGATGCGAAGGTCTGCGAATGCTGCCCGACGACGGCGGCGGTCACGTCGGAAGGCGTGATCACCGCGTTTCGCAATCGCAGCGACGAGGAGATTCGGGACAACTACGTCGCGCGACTGGTCAATGGCAAGTGGTCCACGCCGGCGCCGGTATTCAACGACAACTGGAAAATCGCCGCGTGCCCTGTCAACGGCCCCTCACTCAGCGCGAACGGCAACGCCGTGGCGATGACCTGGTTCACCGTCAAGAACGAACAGGGTCAGGCATATGCGGCGTTTTCGCAGGATTCCGGCAAGACCTTCGCCGCGCCGATTCGCGTTGACGATGGTGGATCGCTCGGTCGCGTCGATATCGAGATGCTGCCGGACGGATCGGCGCTCGCCACCTGGATCGAGTTCGCCGATCAAAGCGCACAGTTCCGCGCCCGCCGCATCGAACGCAGCGGAACACGCTCCGCACCGATTACGATCGCCGGCATCGCCGGCTCTCGCTCCAGCGGCTACCCGCGCGCTGCGGTCGCGAACGGCGAGGTGGTATTCGCCTGGACCGAAGCTGCCGACGGCGGCGGTCTCCGCGTCCGAACGGCGGCGTCGAAAATTCCAAAATGAAGTCGTTGCTCCGCAGGGCCGCATTCTTCGCGTTCCTGCCGCTGGCCGGACTGGCGGTCTTGATGCTGTTGCTCCAGGGACGCGGCGTCAGCGCGCGGCCGGAGCCGTCGGCGATCGAAACCCGCGGCGCGTTGTTCATGCGCAGCTGGATGACCCCATCTACCTTCAAGGGATTGAAGAATCCGGTCTCGGCGAGCGACGAGAATTTCGTCGCGGCACGCGAGCACTACGCCGACCATTGCGCCAGCTGCCATGCCAACGACGGCAGCGGCAACACCGAGATGGGCCGCAATTTCTATCCGAAAGTGCCCGATATGCGGCTGCCTCGCACGCAGCAACTGAGTGACGGGGAGATCTTCTATTTCATCGAGAACGGCGTGCGCCTCACCGGCATGCCGGGCTGGAGTACCGGAACACCTGACGGTGAAAAATCCAGCTGGCAATTGGTGCATCTCATCCGGCGCCTGTCGACGCTGACCCCGGACGATTTTGCGGTGATGGAACGATTCAATCCGACCTCGCGCGCGCAGATCGAAGAAGAGCGCAAGGTCGAAGAGTTCCTGAACGGCGGCGCGCCTCCACCGCCAGCCGCTCCGAACCCCCACGCAGGCCACAAGCAGTAAGAACTGTTCCAGGGCACGCAGCAGGTGAAAGGGTTCCCGAGCTGCGGTGGTCGCCGCGTAGCAATCAGGCGAGATTGAACGCCAGCTCGCCGAGTTTCTCCACGCTGCACGCCACGCGATCGCCCGGCTTGAGCCACACCTGTTCGCCCTTCGGCTTGCCAAAGATGACGCCGTGCGGCGTGCCGGTGAAGAGGATGTCGCCCGGCTTGATGGTCATCATCCGCGACGCAAAGCTGATCAACTGCCGGCAGTTGAAGATCATGTCGTTGGTGTTCCAGTCCTGCCGCTGCTCGCCGTTGACCCGGCATTCGAGCCGCAGGTTATTGGGATCGCCGACCAGGTCACTGGTGACCAGGTGCGGACCGAGCGGCGCGAACCCGTCGAAGGTCTTGCCGATCATGAACTGCGACGTCAGGTACTGCAGGTCCCGTGCTGAGAAGTCGTTGCCAGTGCAGTACCCGGCCACGTAGCCGAGCGCGTCGGCCTCGGACACGTTACGGCACTCGCGTCCGAAGACGATGACCAGCTCGATCTCGTGGTCGAACTGTTTGGCCGCCGCGGTTGGCAGCACGATCGTGCCGCCGTGGTGATTGAGCGTGTTATTGAACTTGTTGAAGAGGGTTGGATTGGCAGGGATGGGCGTAGCGGTTTCCGCGGCATGCCGGCGGTAGTTGAACCCCATCATGATGATCTTTTCGGGACGCGTCACGAGCGGCGCATGCTGCACGGCACTCTCCTGCAGATAGAGATCGGCCGGACCGTCGGCGACCGCCGCAATCAGTGCCGCCAGCATGGCGCCCTTGCCGTTCTGCAACAGGTCGTCGGTATCAATCGGCGCCGGCAGCTTGTACCTCGCGGCGGCCGCTGCCACATCGAGGACGCCCTTCGGACGTTTGACGCCGAGCCGCGGCCCGCCGGCGGTGCGCATGTTCAGCAGCGTCATGTTGTGCGGCATCTCGAATGCGCCGACTCGCGCCCCTGCGGGCTGCGCGTCGATGGGCGGCGTCGACGCCAGCGTGGCGGCAGTCGCGGAGACAACCCCGGCGGCGGTGGACTTCAGGAACGTGCGGCGATTTGAGTGCATATGGACAACCGTGATCTTACCGCCACACACAGAACGCGTCATGTTGCTCGCGTGAAAGAAAAGGCCGGCTGCATCGCCACCGGTCGATCGCAATCGGCCTTTCGGCTCGTCACCTATGTCAACGCCTTCCAGCAGTCGACCCGTGTCTTCAATGGCTTCCTGATTCACAGCCGCGGCGCGAACGCCGCCGGACTGCGCGCCGAGCAGCTCAATCGCGATCCCGATCCGATCGTGGCGGGAGCGCACCTGCGCGATGACAACGGCGGGCCAGTCCTCGATCTGCAGGCCGAAGGTGACATGGTGACGCTGCGCTCGCACACCACGCGTCAGCCCGACAACCCGCGCTATCGACGATGGGAAATCGCCGGCGCCGCGCACGCTGAATCGCCGCAATGGGTTCCGGGCATCACCCCCGTCCCCGACATGGCGCCGGGCCTGAAGTGCGCGTCGCCGATCCACAGCGCGCCGCACCATGCCGTCGTCAAAGCCGCGCTCCACGCGCTGTCTCGATGGGTGCGGGACGGCGTCGCCCCGCGATCGTCCGCGCCGATCGAGCTCGGTGACCCGGCAGCGCCCGATCCGATCATCCGTGACGGCTTCGGCATTGCGAAGGGCGGTATCCGTTTGCCACAAGTCGAGGCGCCAACGGCCCGCATCGACGGCCTTCGCAATGATGTGTCGCCTGGCGCACCCGGAGGGCAGAACTTCTGCTTCCTGTTCGGCCGCACCGAACCATTCGACACTGCCACCTTGGCAAAGGCGTATCCCACTCACAAGTCGTTTGTCCGCAAGTTCACCGCGGCAGTCGATGAGATCGTTCGTCTTGGTTACTGGCTCGAGCCGGAGGCCCAGCTCGCACGGGCTGCGGCCGCGGCCGCGCCAGTGGGCAAATGACCGGCACGCCGATCAACGGACAGCAATCAGGGCGGAAGGAGGCGAGAAGGTTCGAATCCCACCCTCTCCGCCACAACCAATTGAAATTAAGCCACTTGTATCGTAGGTCTCAATTTATTGTCCACCCTCTCCTCTTAGCTCATTCTTAATAAGAACGCGGCCTTCGCAACCACGTCTTCCAGTTTTATTCCAGTAACGCGCGCGATGTCAGAACTCGTTCCGATCTGGTCGTGCGAACTTTCACCTCCACGCATTTCTACTCAGGTACACCTGCCGCCTTTCCTGAGAGTTTTCTACGGTCTGTCCGTCTATCAAGTTGAGCTCAACTCGGTCACCCCCACACCCGGAGCCTGGAAATGTTGCGACTACTAGCAGCTCTCGTCACGGGTTTGTCGATTCGACTGACACTTTTGTCGTTCGCGACAGCGATCGCGCTGCCGATCCCGCTCTTCGCGCAATCGACGGTCGCCGCCGGCGGCGCTTTCACGCTGGTGGTGAAGAGCGATGGCACGTTGTGGGCATTCGGGCTAAATAACAACGGACAAATTGGGGACAACAGCACGACGACGCGCAAGTCGCCGCAGCAGGTCGCTGGATTGAGCAACATCCAGGCAGTGGCCGCCGGCGGCGTCCATGCGATGGCGCAGACCACCAGCGGCGGCCTCTATGTCTGGGGCGACAATTTGTATAGCCAGGTGGGTGATGGGACAACGACGGATCGCAAGACGGCCGTGCTCCTAAGTCTCTCGAACGTCACCGCCATTGCGGCCGGCGAATTCCATTCCCTAGCGCTGACCTCGAGCGGCGATCTTTACGCGTGGGGCCGGAACAACTTCGGTCAAATCGGCAACGGCACGACGACCAACGTGACGGCGCCGACGGTGGTCCTTACCGGCGTCGTCGCAATCGGGGCTGGCCGGAATCACAGCCTCGCCGTCAAGAGTGACGGCACAGCGTGGGCCTGGGGTGTCAACGGCTCCGGCCAACTCGGTAACAACACGATCTCCACCGGCGCGACGAGCTCTCCGGTGCAGATGCAGGGTATTACCACCGCGTCGAAAGCGATCGGCGGCGAGGGGCACTCCTTCCTGATTCTGAGCGACGGCACGGTGAAGGGCGCCGGCGAAAACGGCGCCGGCCAGCTTGGTGACACCACGTCGACCGACCGCTGGATCGCAGCGACGGTCGGTTCACTGAGCAACGTGACCCAGATCGCATCGGGATTGGATCATTCCTTTGCGCTGCTCGGTGATGGATCGGTATGGGGTTGGGGCGAAAATACCGGCGGCCAACTGGGTCTCGGGACGTCCACGGACGCCCATGCGCCCGTGGAGGTGACGAGTCTCAGCAGCATTGCGGCCATCGCCGCTGGTTGGAGTCACTCGATCGCGGTGGACCCCACAGGGGTCGTCTCCACCTGGGGTGCGAACTCGAGCAGTCAGCTCGGTGACGGCACGGCGAAGCCTCGCTCAACCCCATTGCCGATCAGCGACAGCGGCTATGCCTGGCGAGTGGCCACACCGGTGTTCAGCGTGGCTGCCGGCACGTATACCGTTGACAAGACGGTGGTGGTGACCATCGACACCGCGGGCGCGACCATCCATTACACACAAAACGGAGACGAACCGACCGAAGCTGATGCGACGGTCGCGTCGGGCGGCAGTGTGATCGTGACCACGTCGCAGACGCTCAAGGCCAAGGCGTGGAAATCAGGCATGCCCGCGAGCGAGACAGCGGTGGCGGCGTACACGCTGAAGGTCGCCACGCCGACGGTTTCGCCCACCGCGACCACCTATACGACGTCGCAGAACGTCACGATGTCGACGACGACGCCGGGCAGCACGCTGCGCTACACCGTCGATGGCACGGACCCGACCGAGTCGTCCACGGCCTACGCGGGCGCCGTCAACACGGCGCACACGACAACCTATGCATCATCGGATTCAAGACCGGCTGGGAACCGTCGACAGTGCGCGTCTCGACTTACACCATGAACTTCGGAACGCTGGCGGCACCGACCGTCGATCCGGCTGCCGGCCCGTACACTGGCATGGTGTCCGTATCGATGTCTTCGCCGCAGAGCGGCGCCGTCATCCGCTACACCACGAACACCACCGCGCCATCGGCATCGTCAGCCGCCTATACCGGCGCGCTGTCACTGAGCACGACGACGACGGTACGCGCGAAGGTCTTTCATCCCGATTACACCGCGAGTGCGGAAACGGCTCGTACATATACCGTCACTGCCCACACCCCGACGCTGGATGCGTCGTCGGGCAGTTACGCGCCGGGCTCGACGGTCACAATCCTTGCCGGACAAGCGAGCGACGTGTTGCGCATGACGATCGATGGTGCCGACCCGACGACGGCGAGTCCGATCCTCGCGTCGGGCACGACGGTGCTGCTCGGGGACTTCACGCTGAAGGTGAAAGCCTGGCGCACCGGGGCGACCGACAGCGCCATCGCCAGTGCGGCCTACACCCTGACCGGACCGCTCGGGCCAGGCTCGGCCGCCGCCGGCGGCACGCATAGCGTCATCGCGACCCCAGATGGCCGCGTGATCGCGTGGGGCGAGAACGGCAACGGTCAGATCGGTAACGAAAGCACAGTCGATCGGACGACGCCGACGACGCTCAACACCATTACCGGCGTCACGCAGGTAGCTGGCGGCCTCGCGCACACGCTGGCCCGGACGTGGGACGGCCGGGTCTTTGCTTGGGGCAGCAACGGATCCGGGCGACTTGGCGACGGCACCCCGACGCAGCGCACCAAGCCGGTACGCATCACCGCGCTGACGGATATCGTGACCGTCGCCGCCGGCGATGCGCACAGTCTGGCGTTGACGAGCGACGGACGCGTGCTGGCGTGGGGCGAGAATGGCAACGGGCAACTAGGTATCGGTTCCACGGTCGATGCTAGTGTGCCGACAGAGATTTTGACACTCACCAACATTGTCGCCATTGCCGTCGGCGATCTGCATTCACTGGCAGTCGACGCAACGGGCCAGATCTTCGCGTGGGGATCCAACGGAAGCTCGCGACTCGGGGACGGCACCACGACGCAGCGCAACAGCCCCGTACCGATCGCACTCGCTAACGTCGTCGCGATTAGCGCTGGCGCCGCACACAGCTTGGCCCTGACATCGAGTGGCGCGGTGTATTCGTGGGGTCTGGGCACCAACGGTCAGCTCGGTCGCGGCAATACCAGCAGCGTCACAACGCCAACACTGATCCCGTCCCTGCACGCCAGCGCGATCGTTGCCGGCGACAGCTTCAGCGCTGCCGTCCGCGGTGACGGCGTACTGGTCGCGTGGGGATTAAACACCTCCGGCCAGATCGGAGATACGACCACCACCCAGTGCACCTCACCGACCGTCGTTGTCGGGCCCGGGATCCGTCCCGCTTCTTGTGGAAAATTGAAAATGGCGTAACCTCCTGCTGAAGTTTCAAACCAGCAGATCACCGCCAGCAAGCGGTGCGGAGGATTACGCCATGCAGGACAGTAGCACAGC
>Ga0136611_10000901_pt1 | contig 20173 bp, 15 predicted proteins | sample AntDrymUQ2232306_2_FD_106645 | JGI IMG/M metagenome (GOLD analysis project Ga0136611, IMG submission 106645) | Polar desert sand microbial communities from Dry Valleys, Antarctica - metaG UQ223 (23.06) | ecosystem: Environmental > Terrestrial > Soil > Desert | place: Antarctica: Dry Valley...
GGCGTGCTCGTCGTCGATGAATTTCTGCACGACCTTCGGATCGTCGAGTTCCGTCCCCTTCTTGATCTTCTTGCCGAGGCGGTACATCTTGTAGGTCAGCCGCTCGCGCAGTTCGACGGGGTTGCTGAAGAGGATCCACGCCGAGCGCGTGTCCTCCTCGGCGGCGACGAAGGGCTTCTTGACGTGCTCTTCGCGGTCGTGGTTCGCCGGGTGGTAGTCGTCCTCCGGGTGATCCTCCTTGCTCTCCTCGTCGAAGACCTGAACCTTCTTCCCCTGCAGCGGACTGTTCAGTTTCGGCGGGCTGCCGTACTCGGGATCCTTCTTCTGCTTCCGGAGGATGTCCCCCGCCGCGTGCTGGTGGTAGTACAGGTCGGACGTGTAGAGCTTGTGGTCGGCGGCCTTCAGCAGTTCCGTGTGGGCCATCGAGTAGGTCTCGGCGGCGAAGTCGGTGCGGTAGAGGCCGTGCGTGATGGCGTTGCTGCCGGCGATGCTCGCGCCGACGCGATCCGCGTGGTACTCGCCCTCCATCGAGACGAAGTGCCGCTGCGTCGAGAAGACGACGAAGAGCTTCTCGATAGTCCAGCGGAAGGTCGCGATCGGCGCCCAGAGGAGCCAGCCGACGATGGCGAGCGCGTCCTTGCGGTCCTTCAGGTTGCGGATGATGCCGTCGAGCCAGTCCTCCTGCACGATGCTCAAGCAGATGGAGAAGAAGACGTAATAGTACGACGTGACGGTCGTCCCCTGCGCGAAGTGCCCGAATTCGTGGCCGAGCACGGCCTTGAACTCGCTGAGGTTCCAGGCGTTGATGAGCGCGACGCCGAGCAGCAGATCCTGCTTCGGCTTCACCGCGATGCTGGCGAGCGACACGCGGCTGATGACGGCGAAGTCGAGGCCCGGCGCGACGTAGACCGCATTCGGCTCGTCGGTGCCGATCTCCTCGCAGAGTTGCCGGAGGAAGCCGAAGAGCTTCGGGTGATCCTCTTCCGAAATCCGGATGTAGTTGTCCTTCTCGATCTGCTTCGAGTGGAACAGCCCCTTCACGAGGAAGAGGAACATGACGCCGAAGAAGAAGGCCAGCACGAACGCGAAGCAGGAGAGCTTGCCGACGAGGACGAGCGATGCGACCGCGAGCACGGCCGACGACACGACCGCGAAGAGGTAGAAGAAGAGGAAGCAGACCAGCCCGATGGTGAGGTTGCGCTGCTTGGCGCGGTACTCGTCGGAGAAGTCGGTGTAGCCCTCGGGGACGTCCTCCGGGCTGGGCGGGTAGGGGAAATCGACCTTGGCCATGGCTCGCTCGACGGGGCGGGGAGTTCGCGCTCTGCGGCGGTGGTCAGGATAGTCTCAGGGGGCCGTGCGCCGCAAGGGGTTAAGGTGGTTCGTCCGATTCCGTGGAATTGCCGGAACTTGACATGCCCTTTGCACTCGCAGGCCCCGCCCCCGTTTTCGCGCGCCCCCGCAACCGCTATCCTATTCCGAATACGCACCGCACTCCCCGGACGAGACCGACGCATGGCCGCCCCGAACCCGTATGACAACTGCCCCTGCGGCAGCGGCAAGAAATTCAAGTGGTGCTGCGCCCCGTACTGGGACAAGATCGAAACCGGCCTCGAGATGTACCAGCAGGGCCAGCTCGAAAACGCCCTCAAAATGATGGAGATGCTCGTCAGAGAACACGGCGGCGCCCCGCAGCCGTGGGGCTACTACGCCCACATCCTCTTCCGCGAAGGGCAGATGGAGAAGGCCGAGGAAATCCTCCAGAAGGCCTTCGCCATCGATCCGAACTTCGCGATGGGCTGGCTGCTGAAGGGCCTCTTCCGCCAGAGCGAAGGCGAAGTGATCGGCGCCCTGCTCCTCTACCGCAAAGCGGCCGACGCCTATCCGCCCGAAGCTCACGACCAGCTCGCGCAAGTCCACGAGATGATCGCCCGCAATGAACTCATCCTCAATCGCCCGGTGGCCTCCGCCGCGGCGCTGGCGCGGGCGCTGAAGTTCAGCCCCGGCGACGAAGAAGCCGCGGCGCAATTCGAGGGTCTCTTCGGCGCCGGGTCGCGGCTTCCCCTCTGCGCCCGCAGACCGTACGCCCTGCGCGCCACGGTGCAGCCCGTCGAAGTGCCGGAGGGGGGCAAGCTCTCCGATGCGAAGAAGGCTTACGAAGCGCTCGTGACGAAGCTGCCGACCGATCCGGCGGCGCAGTTCAACCTCGGCCTCGTCCGCGCCTGGCTCGGCGATCAGGGGCCGGCGCTCGAAGCGCTTTCCAAGAGCTTGGAACTCGAGTACGACGACGCCAACGCCGAAGAGACGGCCGCGCTCATCGAAGTGCTGAAGTGCGCCCAGGGGATGGAAGCGGAATCGGACTACCGCGAGTTCCGCTACTACCTCCAGATCCGCGATCCGAACGCCGTGCTGCAACTGCTCCAGGCGTGGGACGCCGAAGGCCGCATCATGGGCGCGCAGTCCGACGAGAGCGGCCAGAACTTCGGCTGCATGGTCGTCGAACCGCTGCCGATGCTCCTCGACACCGGCACCACGATGGCCAAGGTGCTCGGCAACCTCACGATCAACGGCGGCCTCGTCCGGCTCTGGTCGGGGAACAAGGACGCGGCGCTGAAACTCGCCACCGAGATGCGCGACCGCCTGAACATGGCCGTGGAAGCGCCCGTGGAAGGGAGCGGCCCGCCGCAGTTCGGCGAGATCGTCCAAGAGGCTTTCGCCTACCCGATCCGCATGACCGAGTTCAGCGAAGCCGAACTGAAGCTGAAGGCCTACGCCGAGAACTACTTCGAAACCGTCTGGGCGCACCGGCCGCTGAAGGTCTTCGGCGGCGCGTCGGCCATCGACGCCGGCGGCAGCAAGCTCCTGCGCAAGCGGCTCCTCGGCGTCATCAAGTTCCTCGAAGACTGCGTCGCCGGCTCCGCGCCGCGCAAGACGCAGGGGGACGATTCGACGCCGATGGAGGTCTACGACTTCAACCGCCTGCGCCACAAGCTCGGGGCCGAGCGCCAGGGGCCGGGCACCGCGCCGCCGGAACTGCTCGCGGCCGCGCCGAAGCCGAAGAAGGACTTCGGGGCCATGAGCGCCGCCGACCTCGCCGGGCTGAAGGCGGGCGAACTTTCGGCGACCGAAATCGAAGAGGCCATCCGCGCGTCGCTGAAGCTCGATGCGCGGGAACTCGCGGTCGCCTTCGCGCAGGCGGGGATCGCCCAGCCCGTCGATGCCGCGAAGCCAGACCGCTACACGCTCTTCGCCTGCCTGATCGCCGCCGCGAACGCCGACGGCGATCCCGCCGCGGCGCTGCGGCACGCGACGGCCGGAGCCGAGTACGACGCGGCGAACAACGGCGGCAAGCGCGCCAACGAGTTCGGCCTGCAGAAGGCGCGGCTGCTCGCGAAGTCGGGTCAGGGGGACGGCGCGGTGAAGGAGTTCATGGAGCTGATCGCCCGCAATCCGGACGAGCCGAAATTCTACATCGGCGCGACCGAGACGATGCTCAGCGCGAAGCGCGGCGCGGACGCACTGCGGTTCGCCGAAGCGGGCTTGGCGAAGGCCCGCAGCCTCGGCAACCGCGACTTGGAAGGGGCCTGCCTCGAACTGAGCGAAGCCGCGAAGAGGATGAAGTAGGGAGTCGAACGGCACGCCGTGCGGTGCCGACCGAACGGCGATACGCCCCCATCCGGAGACCGACCGTGGAACTCATCACCATCGAAGACCTCTGGAAGACCTACCACATCGGGGGCGAAGATGTCCCAGTGCTGAAGGGCGTGTCGATGACGGTGCGGCGCGGGGAACTCGTCGCCCTCACCGGTTCGTCGGGGTGCGGCAAATCGACGCTGATGAACACGCTCGGCTGCCTCGACCGCCCAACGTCCGGAAAATACTGGCTCGACGGCATCGAAATCTCGCAGCTCTCCGCGGAGAAGCGGGCCGTCGTGCGCGGGCGGAAGATCGGCTTCGTCTTCCAGAACTTCAGCCTGCTCGCCCGCACCTCGGCGCTCGACAACGTGATGATGCCGCTGACGTACGCCGTGCCGCGCCCGAGCGCCGCCGAGGGGCGGAAGAAGGCGATCGCGCTGCTGGAAAAGGTCGGCTTGGGCGAGCGCCTCTACCACCACCCGTCGCAATTGTCCGGCGGGCAGCAGCAGCGGGTCGCGATCGCGCGCTCGCTCATCAACGACCCGCCGATGCTCCTCGCCGACGAGCCGACTGGGAATCTCGACTCGAAGACGAGCGTGGAAATTCTGGAGATGTTCAAGGCGCTGCACCGCGACGAGGGGCTGACGATCTTCCTCGTGACGCACGATCCGGCCGTGGCGAAGAGCGCCGACCGGATCGTCTTCAAGCGCGACGGCGTCATCGAATCCGGGGCTTTCGCGCCGGAGCAAGCCGCCGCGGCGTGATCGGATCCGGACGGTGCCGGAACGCTAAGCCATCACCCCTTTTACCACTTGCCCCTTCACGTCCGTGAGGCGGAAATCGCGGCCGGCGTGCTTGTACGTCAGCTTCTCGTGATCCAGCCCCAGCAGCGCGAGTATCGTCGCGTGCAGGTCGTGCATGTGGACTTTGTCCTTCACGGCGTAGTAGCCGAACTCGTCCGTCTCGCCGTAGGCGGTGCCGGGCTTCGTGCCGCCGCCGGCGAACCACATGCTGAAGGCGTGCGGGTTGTGATCGCGGCCGTCGCCCCCCTGCGCCGTCGGCGTGCGGCCGAACTCGCCGCCCCACCAGACGAGCGTGTCCTTCAGCAGGTCGCGCCGCTTCAAATCCTGGAGCAGCCCCGCGATCGGCTTGTCCACTTCGAGGGCGTTCTTCGCGTGGTCCTTGCGGAGTTCGCCGTGCTGATCCCACTTGTAGCTGTGGGCGACCTGCACGAACCGGACGCCCGATTCCGCGAACCGCCGGGCCAGCAGGCACTGCCGGCCGAAGTTGTCGGTCGGCTCCTCGCCGATGCCGTAGAGCTTCAGCGTCTCCTTCGTCTCGCCGGAGATGTCCATGACCTTCGGCCCTTCGGTCTGCATCCGGAAGGCGAGTTCGAAGGAGTTGATCCTCCCCTGCAGCGCGGCGTCGGGGCCGGTCGTCTTCAGGTGCGTTTCGTTGAAGCCCTTCAAGAGGTCGAGCTGCATCCGCTGGAGGTCGGAACTTCCGGAGCCGGTGTCGGCGATCTTGGCGTCCTTGGCCTTCATGCCGCTGTTGCCGATGGGGGTTCCCTGGTAGTCGGCGGGGAGGAAGGCGCTGCTCCAGTTCTGCACGCCGCCGTGGCCGTAGGTCGGGCAGATGGTGACGAAGCCGGGGAGGTTCTGGTTCTCGGAGCCGAGGCCGTAGGTGACCCAACTGCCCATGCTCGGGCGGATGAACGTGTCGGAGCCGGTGTGCAGTTGCAGGAGCGCCCCGCCGTGCGCAGAGTTGTCGGCGTGGACGGAGCGGACGACGCAGAGGTCGTCGGCGCGGTCGCGGACGTGCGGGAAGAGATCGCTGACGGGGGTGCCGCACTTGCCGCCCGGTTTGAAGGCCCACGGCGACTTCAGCAGGTTACCGGTCGAGGAGAACTGCACGCGCGGCTTCGTGCCGGGGAAGGGCTTGCCGTCGTACTTCTCGAGCGCGGGCTTCGGGTCGAAGGTATCGACTTGGCTCGGCCCGCCGTGCATGAAGAGGAAGATGACGCGCTTCGCCTTCGCCGCGAAGTGCGGGAGCTTCGGCGCAAGCGGGCCGATGGGCTTCACTTCCCCTTTGGCCTGGTCGGCGAGCAGTCCGCCGAGGGCGAGCAGGCCGAAGCCATTGGCCGATGCGCGGAGCATGTCGCGCCGCGAGGCGACGGGGGCGAAGCTGTTGCAGAAGGTGCGGGTCATCCTTTGGCTCCGATGCGGCGACGTGTTGCGGTACGCTTCGGAGCGGGATCGTGTTCGCCGGGCGCCGCGACCGGAGGGGGAAACGTGTGTTCCATCACGAGGCCGTCGATCGTCTCTTTCGCACCGACCAGATGCGGCACGGCGTGAATCAGGAACGCGTACACGGCCGAAAGCGAGGGTTGCTTCGCCGGCAGATCGGGTTGGACCATCGCGCTCACGAATGGCATCAGATCGGTCATCCAGTCGGTCATGTGGAACTGGAAATCATAGAGGCGGCGTTCGTACACGTCTCCATCGGTCGGACTGCATGAGGAATAGCGGTCGAAGACCTGCTTCAGAAAATCTCTCAGTTCCGGCTTTTGATCGATCACGCTCATGTCACGCTCCCAGTTCGATCCATCAACCGTCGATGCGAGATTTCCACTCGGCCCGCGTCCGCTTGCCAATTTTACCCAATTCGCGCTCCATGCACCGCAACCATCCGCCGACTTCACCCCGCCAGTGGTTCCAGTCCCGCGCGTTAGGCTGGGTTCGTATTTTTTCCAGATGCAGCTCGACCTGCGGGCTCAACTCGAAGAGCCGATCCAATGCGTCTTTCCGCTTCTGCCCCATCGGACTCACTCCACGAACAGGAACTCGCTGCTCGCGAAGAGCATCTGGGCGAAGGCCGCCCACGCGGTCTCCGTCCGTTTGCCGGGATCCTTGACGGTGACTTCGAGCGCCTTCTCCGCGCGGGCGAGGAAGTCCGTCACGCGGGACACTTCGTCCGACGTCGCATCGCGGCAGAAGGCCCGCCGGTACGCGAACCCGATCCGCTTGGGCGTCTCCGGACTGCTGGCGATGGTGAGGTTCGCGAGCCGGTAGCCCTGCTCCCGCGCGAATTGGCTGTTCATCAGGAAGAGCGCCTGCGGGGCGACGGTCGTGCCGGTGCGCTTGCCCACCGTCACGCCGGGATCGGGGTAATCGAAGGTCTGGAAAAAGTCGAAGAGCTTCGCGCGGATCACCGGCAGGTAGAGGCTGCGGCGGTTCGATTCGTACTTCACCTCGCCGACGTATTCGAGGTTCACCGGCTGGTTGTTCGAGCCGTGGAGCGTGCCGCCGAGGGTGCGGTCGAGTTGGCCCGACACCGCGAGGATCGAATCGCGGATGGCTTCGGCTTCGAGCCGACGGCGCGGGAAGTACGAGAGCAGCTTGTTGTCCGGATCGGCCGTGGCCGCCTTCGCATCCGCCGCACCGCTGCGGCGATAGGCGTCGCTGAGCAGGATGAGCCGGTGCAGGCGCTTCAGGGTGCCGGGCGAACCGGGTGATGCGGTCGGTTCGGTGAACTCGGCGGCGAGCCAATCGAGGAGTTCGGGGTGGGTCGGGCGGTCGCCGAGCTTGCCGAAGTTGTCCGGACTGCGGACGAGGCCTTCGCCGAAGTGGTGCTGCCAGACGCGGTTGACGAACACGCGCGCCGTGAGCGGGTGCTTCGGGTCGGCGAGCCACTCGGCGAATTGGAGCCGGCCGCTGCCGGCGCGGAGGCCGCCGAAGCGCGTGGTGTTCGCGACGGCTTTGGCGTTCGGGTTCGCCGTGGTGCTCACGAATGCCGTCTGCGTTTCTCCGGCGAGGATGCGCGGGAAGATGGCGGGAGCCTCTTCGCCGGGCGTGACGTAGTTGCCGCGCACCTGAACGTGGAGATTGCGCGGTTGCGTGCCGTAGGCTCCCGCCGAGCCTTCCTCGACGGCGAGTACGAGATCGTCCGGCGGGATCAGTGCCGTCAGCCGCTTGATCTCGGCGCGCTGCACCTCGGCCTTGTTGTGGATTTCGGCGCGCTTCTCCTTCTCTTTCTCCGGCGTCTTGCCGAACTCCGCTTCGAGCTTGCCGAGTTCCTTGCGGGCCGCGTCGAGTTTCGCGCGGTCGGCGGTCGCTTCGGCCGGCCCCCCCTTGCCGAGGTTCCGCTCTTGCACCTTCGCCACCGTGTTGAGGTTCTGCATCGTCCGCGTACTCGTGAAGACCGCGAGCAGGCTGTAGTAATCGCGCGTCGGCAGCGGGTCGAACTTGTGATCGTGGCAGCGGGCGCAGCCGAGGGTCAGTCCGAGGACGCTCTTGCCGACGGTGTCGAGCTGCTCGTCGGCGATGTCGATGAGCATTTTTTGTTTGTCCGGTTCCGCGAGCAGTTTCGGGCCGATGGAGAGGTAGCCGAGCGCGGCGAGCCGCTCGCGCTGCATCTTCGGATCGGGCGAAGACGGAAGCAGATCCCCGGCGATCTGCTCCTTCAGGAACTGGGCATAAGGTTTGTCGTCGTTGAAACTGCGGACGACGTAGTCGCGGTACTTCCACGCGTGGCCGAACGCGGTGTTCTCGTCCATGCCGTTGCTGTCGGCGTAGCGGGCGACATCGAGCCAGTGCCGCGCCCAGCGCTCGCCGTAGGCGGGGGACGCGAGCAGCCGATCGACGACTTTCGCGAACGCTTCGGGCGAACCGTCTCCGATGAACGCATCGAGTTCTTCGGGAGTCGGCGGCAGGCCGGTGAGGTCGAAGGTCGCGCGGCGGAGCAGCGTCCGCTTGTCGGCGAGTGGGGCGGGCTTCAACCCGGCCGCGGCGATCTTCGCGTTCAGCAGCGCGTCGATGGCGTTGCCATCCACCTTCGGTCGCACGACGGGCTGGAACGACCAGAACTTCTTCTGCTCCTCCGTGAAGAGCGGCCCGGCCTTCGGCGGATCGGTCACCGACACGGCCGTGTCACCGGGCCACGGGGCGCCGGCTTTCACCCACGCTTCGACGGCGGCGATCTCGTCCGGCTTCAGCTTGCCCTCGGGCGGCATCTTGTAGGCTTCGTTCTGGTAGTGAACCGCCGTGACGAGGAGGCTCTTCGCCGGGTCGCCAGGCACGAGCGCCGGGCCGTTGTCGCCCCCCTTGAGCAGGTCGGCGCGCGACAGCATCTTCAGATTGCCCTTCGCCTTCTTCTTCGCGTCGAGGCCGTGGCACCCCTGGCACTGCCCGACGAGGATCGGCCGGACTTTCTTCTCGAAGTGCTCGAGCGCGGCAGCATCGGGGGTGTTCCCGAGAGTGAGGGAGATCAGCAGCAGGCCGGTCATTGCGGAAGACTCCGGGAGATGTGCGGCGCGGCGGGAGAGTTTATTCTACAGGGAGGGGCCGGGGATTTGGAAGGGGAAGGGCCACGCCCCACATCACCAGCCGAACCATGGCCAGCTTCGGTTCCCAAGCGAACTCGGCCGCGATCCGCGCTCGGCCGTTCGCGCCGAAGCTCGCCCGCCGCCCCCCGTCTCGTCCGCACTCGCTCAGGGCCAGCGCCAGCGCCGCGACATCCCCGCACGGCACGAGCCAGCCGTCCGCGCCCTGCCGCACGAGGTCCGCCGGGCCGCCGGCGCGGTAGGCGATCACCGGCTTCGCGGCGGCCCACGCTTCGAGCAGCACGAGGCCGAAGGAATCGGTGCGCGACGGGAGGGCGAAGGCGTCGATCCCCGCGTAGAAGTCGCGTTTCTGCGAATCGCCGAGCGGCCCGAGACGCGTCACCAAATCCTTCCGGGGGAAGGTCTGCCAGAACCGCTCGAAGTTCGGCATCGCCGGCCCCGCGAGGACGACGCGGAGGTTCTCGCGCGCGACCGCCGTCAGCAGATCGACCGTCCCCTTTTCGATGCTCGCATTCGCCAAGTGCCCGATGGCGACCTCCTCCGGTGCGAATCCCCACGCGGCCCGCGCCTTCTCGCGGTCGCCGCCGGTACACTCGGCCGCATCGACGCCTAATCCCTGCAGGTGGACGCGGTTCTCCGGCAGACCGAGTTTGACGACGGCCCGATGCTCGGAGGGCGTCTGCACGAAGACGCCATCGGCGCGCCGGAGCAGCCAGCGCAAGTGCGGCCGCGTGTACTGCCGGCGCGTGCGGTCGCGCGGGTCGAGCGGATCGCCGAGATGGAGGAACGGAGTCAGGAAGAACGGGACGCCGCGCCGTCGGGCCAAGCGGTACGCACAGACAATAGGGAACGTGTAAGGGAAGGCCATCGCGTGGACGGCGTCGAGCGGTTCGTCGAATGACGCGGCGGCTGTCGCCAGATCCGGGCAGACGGGGCCGCTCGGCTGCGTCGCCGCTTGCCACGGGCGATGGGGAATCAGCGACAGGGATTTGAGAATGTACCGGCGGAGCGGGAATGTCATCGGTCGGAAGCGGCGGATACGCTGCGAACCCGAGTCCTCGTCGGTCGGGATCATCACTTCCGACCGGAACTGGAAGTCGTTCAGTTCGAGGGCGGTCGTCGTGAAGACCGTGACGCGGTCGCCGCATCCGACGAGGTATCCGCACAACCTTTCGCAGTACGCTTCGGCTCCGCCGAGCGCGGGCGGGTAGCGGTGGACGAACTGCGCGACGTGCAGCGGGCGCTCACGGTCCATCGTGATGCATCAGGATTTTTTCGACGTGTCCGCGGATCGAGTGCATGAGGCGCAGCGGTCGCCAGCGCTCGGAATACTCCATGAATCCGTACAGCCCGGCGAGCAGCAGCGCCAGCAGCAGGAGCACGCCCGCAGCGCTGATGGCCCCGTGCGACCGCCAGCGGCGGTCGAGCCAGAAGGCGAGCGCCGCGCCGGCGATGCCGCCGCCGAGGTGAGATTCGATGCTGATGCCGGGGGCGAAGCTGAGCAGCAGGTTGAGGAAGACCGCGAAGGCGAGCTTGCGGCCCCACTCCGCGGCGACGCCGGGGGCGAGGTCTCCGCGGTAGCGGATGAGCCAGACGGCCACCGAAAGCAGCACGCCCCAGAGCGCGCCGGACGCCCCGGCGAGCAGGACGGCCCGGTGGCCATTCGCCGACTCGGCCATGGGGTGCAGCGCCATTGCAGCGCAGCTCCCGGCCAGCCCCGAGACGAGGTAGATGAGGGCGAAGCGCCGCCGGCCCCACAGCCCTTCCGAGACGGGGCCGAGGATGCTGAGCATGAGCATGTTGCCGAGGAGGTGGAGCAGCCCGACGTGGACGAAGCAGCAGGTGAGGAGCCGCCACCACTCGCCCCGCAGGAGCTCCGAACCCGAGATCGCGCCGATCCGCACGAGCATCTGATTCGACGCCGGGTGGCCCTCGCCCTTCAGGAATTCGAGGCCGACACCGGCCTTCCACGCGAGGAACGTGCCGACGCCGAACCAAACGACGTTCGCGAGCAGCAGCGCGGGGGCGATGATCGCGATCCGCATGACCGGAGGCGGACGTTCGGATCTCGGAGCATCGGGATCGGCATTCGGGAGCGTCGCCAGCGAGAGTGGATCGGGATGATCGACGGCGCGTTCGCCGTCGCGCGTCAGTTGGAAGCCCTGCCCAAGCCCGCCGATCCAGTCGGCCACCTGCACGAGTCCGGCTTGCCGGAGGAGCCAGAGCGGTTCGTCGAGGCCGTCGCGCGGCTGCCCGGTCTGCTCGGCGTGGAGCCGGGGGAACCAGATCTGCGGCTTGGCCGCCGCGATGGCGCGCAGCAGATCCTTCGCGGCCGCGCCGCTGGACGGATCGGCCGCCGCAGCGGAAGATGACGGGACTGAACTCGCATCCATGCTGGGCATTATGGAACCTCCCCGCGATCTCGGCGAACTCGTCCGCACTTCCCCCGAAGTCGCGGACGCCCTGCGGACGGGTCGCCCGGTCGTTGCGCTCGAATCGACGCTCATCACGCACGGGTTACCGCGACCGGCGAATTGGGAAACGGCCCAGGCATGCGAAGCCGCCGTCCGCGCGGCCGGAGCGATCCCCGCGACCATCGCGATCTGGCACGGCGTTCCGACCGTGGGACTGAGCGGCGAGGAACTCGAAGCACTCGCCTCATCGACCATCACGCACAAAGTGAGCCGGCGCGATCTCGGGGTCGCCGTTGCGCTGAAGCGGCTCGCGGGGACGACCGTCTCCGCCACGATGGCGCTCGCGCACGCTGTCGGCATCCGCGTCTTCGCCACCGGGGGCCTCGGCGGCGTCCACCGCCCGCCGGCGAATCCGTTCGACATTTCCTCCGACCTCGTCGAACTCGGCCGCACACCGGTACTCGTCGTCTGCGCCGGGGCGAAGAGCATCCTCGATCTGCCGCGTACGCTCGAAATCCTGGAGACCCTCGGCGTGCCCGTCCTCGGCTTCCGCACCGATACCTTCCCGACGTTCTACACGGCCGGCGGCGACCTCCCCGTGAGCGCGCGGGTCGAGAGTGCGGCCGAAGTCGCGGCGGCGTTCCGCGCCCACTGTCAACTCGGTGGCAGCGGTATGCTTCTGGCAAATCCTCTGCCCGCCGAAGATGCGATCCCACTCGCGGACTTCGATGCGGCGCTCCGCATCGCGGAACGCGATGCGGAGTCGGCGAACGTGAGCGGCGCGAAGCTGACGCCGTTCCTGCTGAAGCGCATCGCGGAGGTCATCGGCCCGCCCGCGCTCGACTCCAACCGCAAGCTCCTCGTGAACAACGCCCGCCTCGCGGCCGAGGTCGCCGTGGAACTCAGAAACTCTGTTCGTGAAACGTAGGGGCACCCCTCGTGGGTGCCCCGGCGAAAGGATGCCCAAACTCCCTCCGATGCGGAAGGGGCACTCCGGCATCCGGTTCCTCGGGCACCCACGAGGGGTGCCCCTACGATATTCTCTTCCTCCACGGTAAATGTTCTCGGTGTCCATCATGCCCGACCTCCGCACACTCCCGTTCGCGATTCACACCGGTGCCGGCAACATGGCCTCCGATGAAGCGATGCTGCACTCCGCCGCCGACCGGGGCGTCGCCAGCTTCCGCGTTTACTCGTGGAGCGAGCCGACGCTGTCGCTCGGCTACTTCCAACCGGCCGATGTCCGCCTCGCCGATGAGAAGATCGCGGGGTTGGCCTGGGTGCGCCGCGCGACCGGCGGCGCGACCATCGTCCACGATCCGCCGACGGAACTGACCTACTCGCTCGCGCTTCCCGCCGGGGCCGAGTGGCACCCTAAGGGGGAATCGTGGATCTGCCGGATGCACCGCTATCTGCGCGAGACGCTGAAGAGCGTTTGGGGGATCGAGACGCACCTCGTCGTCTGCGGCGAAGAGCGGAAGCTCGGCCCGGCGCTCTGCTTCCGCCACCAAACCCCCGGCGACCTGCTCCTGAACGGTCAGAAGATCGCCGGCAGCGCCCAGCGCAAACACAAGGGGGCACTCCTCCAGCACGGCAGTATCTTGTTGCGGCAATCGCCCTTCGCCCCTTCCCTCCCCGGCCTCGCCGAACTGGGCGGCATCGCGATCCACTCCGACGAACTGGCCATCGCCCTGACCCGCCGGCTGCACGTCGAAACGGGCTGGACACTCGCCCCCGCCCACTGGACGGACGAGGAGTTGGCCGAGACCGAGCGGATCGCCCGAGAGAAGTACGGGGCCGCGAGCTGGAACGGGAAAAGGTAGACCCCGGCGCGGAAGTCGCTATAGTGAAAGGCTCACCAGAGGCTCCGCCGAGCGGACGCCGATTCTCGAGGAGGCGGTATGGGTTTGCGGATGCGAATGCACGACCGGGAGCCGATCGCGGCGGCCCTGCGCCGGTTCAAGAAGCTGATCGAACGCAGCGGCATGAAGAAGGAGCTGCGCGCCCACGAATACTACGAGAAGCCCTGCGAAATCCGCAGCCGCAAGAAGATGAGCCGCATCCGCGCCATCAAGAAAGCGCTGCTGGGCAAGCCCGAACGGCCGGATAACCGGGTGAACTGAGTCGCGGAGATTGCACATCGCGGGCGCGGTCTGTCCACCCGCTGAGCTTCCGCGCGCGGATCGGAACATTCAACGCTTGCGCCTTCACTTCGACTCGACGCAAGCCCTTCAACTCGGCCGATCTCCCGAAGTGGCCCCGTCCGGACGCATTCGCCAAGCCGCACGAGAATCCCGCGCCGGGGGCAATTTGATTTCCCGTCGCTTGACACGCTGCCCGTCTACCCCGAAGAATGCCGAAGCAGACTCTCGCCGAGGCGCGACCGGGGGCGCGTGCGGTTTTCGACTTGGGCGAGGGCTCGGCGATGTGGACGCGGAAGATCCTGCACGACTTGATCGCGACTAAGCTGGCGGATTACAAATTCATCGTGGTCGCCAACCGCGAGCCGTTCATCCACAAGTACGCCGGCGACCAAGTCGCCGTGATGCGGCCCGCCAGCGGTATGGCGGCGGCGGTCGCCCCCATCGTGGATGCCAGCGGCGGGACGTGGATCGCCCACGGGAGCGGGGACGCGGATCGGGAAACGGTGGACGAGCACGACCGCATCCGCGTGCCTCCGGACGACCCGACCTACACCCTCCGGCGGGTCTGGCTCACCAAGGAGCAGGAAAAGGGCTTCTACTACGGGATGGCCAACGAGGCGCTCTGGCCGCTCTGCCACATCACCTTCACGCCTCCCGTCTTCCGCCCGTCGGACTGGGACACGTACCGCGAAGTGAACCGGATCTTCGCCGACGCGGTGCTCCAGGAGGCGGGTGGCCGACCGGCGTTCGTCTTCGTGCAGGACTACCACTTCTGCCTGCTGCCGCGGATGCTGAAGAATGCTAACGCGAAGCTGATCGTCGCCCAGTTCTGGCACATCCCCTGGCCGAACCGGGAGGTCTTCCGCGTGTTCCCGTGGAAGGAGGAACTGCTCGACGGGCTGCTCGGCAACGACCTGCTCGGCTTCAACATCCGCTACCACTGCCAGAACTTCCTCGACACCGTGGACCGCAACATCGAAGCCCGCGTGGACACCGACCGCTTCCAGATCACCCACGGCGGCCAGACCACTTCGATCCGCGACTTCCCGATCAGCATCGACTACGCCGAGCACACCGCCCTCGCCGGAAGCGCGGAGGTGGATGCGGCCATGATCCGGTGGAAGAAGCGCCTCGGCCGGACGGCCCAACTGCTCGGCGTCGGGATCGAGCGCCTCGACTACACGAAGGGCATCCCGCAGCGGCTGGAGGCGGTCGATTACCTCCTGACCCGACACCCCGACCTGCGGCGGCGATTCGTCTTCCTCCAGATCGCGGCCCCGTCCCGGTCGCATATCCCCGAGTACCAGAAGCTCGAGGACGAAGTCGAAGGCCTCGTCGAGCGGATCAACTACAAGTGGAAGGAGCGCGGCTGGCAACCGATCGTCTTCGTGAAGGAGCACCACGGCCCCGTCGACATGATGGCGATCCACCGGCTGGCGAACTTCTGCGTCGTCAGCTCGCTCCACGACGGCATGAACCTCGTGGCGAAGGAGTTCCTCGCCAGCCGCGCCGACGAGGATGGGGTTCTGCTCCTCAGCCAGTTCACCGGTGCCGCGCGCGAACTGACCGAGGCCCTGCAGGTGAACCCCTTCTCGGTGCACGAACTGGCCGAGGCGATGCACCAGGCGCTGGTGATGCCCCAAGAAGAGCGGACGCGCCGGATGCGGCGGATGCGCGAGCACACCGAGCGGCACAACGTCTACCGCTGGGGCGGAAAGATCCTTTCCGAACTGATGAAGTTCGACTTCCCGGAGAGCGTGTGAGGGGTCGCATGTCTTCTCCCGGCCACCGCCGCGCATAAGTTAACGCCGACCGCTCCCTCCGCGAGGTTCCCGCCGATGATTCCGATCGACTTCTCAGGCAAGGTCGCGCTCGTCACGGGCGTCGGCGACAACGAGAGCTTCGCCTGGCACATCTCCAAGCACCTCGCGGCGGCCGGGGCGCGGATCGTCCTCGCGTGCCACCCGCGCGTCGTCGGCATCGTCGAGAGCTTCCTGAGCCGGGAACAGGACAAAGAATCCCGACAGCTCCCCTACGGACGCGGCGAACTGAAGCCCGAGAAGATCTTCGCCTGCGACGCCAGCTACGACACCATGGACGACGTGCCGCCGGAAGTGAAGAACGACCGCCGCTTCGCCAAGTTCGCCGATTACAGCATTCAGGGGACCATCGACGCCGTCGGCAAAGAGTTCGGCGGCATCGACATCCTCATCCACTCCATCGCCTTCAGCCGCGAGATCACGAAGTCGGCGAAGGACACCTCCCGCAAGGGGTACATGGAAGCCCTCGGCATCTCGGCCTACTCGCTCACGAGCATGCTCCGCGCGGCCGAGCCGTACATGACGGGGCGCGTAGGCGGAGCCAGCGCCGTCGGGCTGACCTACCTCGGCGGCGAGAAGGTGGTGCCCTACTACGGCGGGGGCATGAGTACGGCGAAGGCGGCGCTGCAGATCGACGCGGCCCAGTTGGCGAGCGCGCTCGGGCCGAAGAACATCCGGGTGAACCTGATCTCGGCGGGGCCGTACGCGAGCCGCGCGGCCCGGAGCATCCGCCCCGGCGAGATGGAGAAGAGCATCGAGTACGCCGCGAGCCGGTCGCCGCTGCCGCGGGCCATCGAGCCGGAGGAGGTGGCGAACGCCACGGTGTTCCTCTGCAGCCCGCTGGCGAGCGCGATCACCGCGCAGGTGCTCTACGTGGACTGCGGCTACAACGTGATGGGGGTGTGACGGGTAGCTCGGAATGCGGAGTTCGGAGTGCGGAATAGAAGATAGACCGCACTCCGCCTTCCGAACTACTTGCGAAGCTTGGCGGTGCCGCTGCCTTCGACCTTGCCCACCAGCTTCATTTCGACTTCGTCGTCGCCCATCTTCAGCTTGCCTTCGACCCTGATCGTCCCTTCGATGGTCGCCTTCACTTCGATGCCCGTCTTGAGGTTCCGCCAGCCGGTCGCCTTGACGGTCATCTCCACGTCCGGGGTGCCGCTGTCGTCCTTCATTTTGCCTTTGAAGGTGCCGGAGGTTTCGATCACCGCGCACTCTTCGCCGTCGACCTTTTCGAGCTTGACGAACTTCTGCTTCATCTTGCCGGTCACGTCGGTGAACGACGGGCCCGTCAGGCTCTTCATCTTCGAGGCATCGACCGTCCAAGCGTGGCCGACGGGCACCTTCTCCTCGGGGAAGAGTTCGTCGTCGCTCTCCGGCCCTTCGCGCTTGGCGAGTTCCTTCTTCTGTTCGTCGGTCGGCTTGCCGTCCTCCAGGGTGTTCTTCCATTTGCCGTCCTTCCCCTTCGCGGCGATCACGACTTCGCCTTCGAGGTCGCCGGTCTTGTCCTCCATCATCTCCATGCCGTTGATGTCCGAGACGGTGGCGACGCTGTCCTTCACGATCTTCGTCTTGAGCTTCACGACCTCGCGGCCCTTCACTTCGAGCACTTCGTCTTCGTCTTCGTTGACGATCACGAGGTTCTGCTTCAGGTCGATCTTCATGCCCATGATCGTGACGGTCACGTCGGCGTCTTTGATCTTCAGCGTGGACTTGCGGCCGACCTTCAACCCCTTTTCGGGGGCCGGGCCGCGCAGGTCGTAGGTGTCGGCCGCGGATGCGGGCGGGCCGAACGCGAGCAGGGCGACGAGTGTGAGGCTGCGCATGGAGATCTCCGGGATGGACGCGGTTCGGTTCACTTCTTCAATTCGGCGTACACGACGCGGAAGCCGATGGAGTTGTCGCTCGCGTTCGGAGCGTGGAAATCGCGCGACGCGGAACGGCATCGACTCGCGCCCAGATTCCACGCTCCGCCGCGGATGACGCGCACGCCCGAACTCGCCGACTCGGGGCCGGCCGGATCGGTGCGCTCTCCCCCCGGCAGGGTCTCCGAATAGTAGTCGCCGCACCATTCCCAGAGGTTGCCGTGCATGTCGAAGAGGCCGAAGGCGTTCGGCTGGCGGCGGATGTCCTCGTAGTCCTTGTCCTCGCCCGCTTTCCCCGCGACGGGGTAGGCGTTCTTCGTCTCGCGCGTTCTCCCCTCGGGGTTCGGCTCCCAGTTCGGGTCTTCCTTGAGTTCGAGGAAGATGCCGTGCTTGTACATCTGGATGACTTTGCCGAAGGCGAACGGCGTGGTCGTCCCCGCGCGGGCGCAGTACTCCCACTCCGCTTCGGTCGGCAACCGGTAACCCCAGCCGGGCCGACGGCCGCTCTCCTTGCCCGTGAGCCGGCGGCAGTATTCGAGCGCTTGATCGTAGGTGACGTTGTCCACCGGCATCCGGTTGCTCAGGGACTGGCGGACGCGCTTCACGTTGAGCGACGGCGTCGATCCCACGATTTCCAAGTACTGCCCCTGCGTGACTTCCGTCGTGGACATGTAGAACGGCTGCGTGAGGATCACCTTGCCGGTCGGCCCTTCGTTGTCCTCGCGCCCCTCTTCGGAGTCGGGCGAACCCATCGTGAACTCGCCCGGTTCGATCTTCACCATCGTCATGCCGTAGGCGTTGTCGAACTTCGCTTCGAGCGGCTTCGCGGCGTTCACCTGGCGCGTGCCGAACCAGATGATCATGCTACCGACGCCGATGAGGAGGACGAGGAGCGCGACTCCGCCGAAGATGACGAGCGGGATGTTCGAGCGCTTCTTCGGCTGGCGGACGCGGATGCCGTCCCCCTTCGCCCGCTTCGGTTCTTCGTCGTCGTCGCGGGTACGGCCTTTCTTCTTGGCGCGCGGGCGGTCGTCCTCATCGTCCTCGACGGCATCGCCCATGTCGGTGAAGGGGTTCGCCCCGGCCGGTTGCGGCATGGGAAAAGGAGCCGCGACGGCCGCCGGATACGGGTGGTGCGCCGGCGCGGCGTTGGGCATCGCGGCTTGCTGGGGCACGGCTTGGGGCATCGCCGCGCGCATCGCGGGGGGCTGGCCGGGCACCGTATTCAGCGCCGCCGGCTGCATCGGGAGCACCGCCCGCGCCGGCGGGGGGAACCCGGCGGGGCGCAGCGGATTCGACGCCGGGGCCGCGGGCTGCATCGGAACATTCCCCGATTGCGGCGGGCAGAACGGGAGCAGCGCCATCGCCACCTGCATCGGCGTCTGCGGGCGGTCGTCCGGACGCTTCGCCATGATCCACCCGATGAGCGCATCGAGCTGCGGCGGGGCATCCGGCAGGTACTTCCGCAAACTCGGCGGCGGCTCGGTGACGTGCTTCAGCAACTTCTCGGTCGGGTTCGCCCCTTCGTAGGGCACGCGGGCCGTCACGAGGTAATAGAGCGTCGCGCCGAGGGCGTACACATCCGCGCGGATGTCCACACCCGTCGGGTTCTGCGCCTGCTCCGGGGCGAGGAAGTCGGGCGTCCCGAGGACGAACCCGTCCTGGGTGACCCGGTTCGCCACCTCGCCGCCCGCGTAGCTCGGCTCTTGGAGCAAGGCAAGGCCGAGGTCGAGCACCTTCACCTGGCCGCGCGGGGTCAGCAGGAGGTTGCTCGGCTTCACGTCGCGGTGGACGAGTCCGCGCTCGAAGGCGTGCTGCAGTCCGATGGCCGCCTGGCGGATCGCGTCGCAGGCCATCGGGATCGGCATCGGCCCGTTCGCGCGCACGAGCTTCGTGAGGTCGGTTCCTTCGACGTACTCCATCGACAGGCAAAGCCCGCCCCCCTCGGCCTCCTCGGCGTCGAAGGCCATGACGACGTTCGGGTGCGAGAGCTGCGCTGCGGCGTGGATCTCCTGGCGGAAGCGGCTGACCGCGACGGGGTTCGCGAGCTTCTCCTTGCGGATGACCTTCAGGGCGACATCGCGGCCGAGCCGCATGTGCTTCGCCTTGAAGACGCGGCCCATGCCCCCCTCGCCGAGCAGGTCGGTGAGCTGGTACGAGCCGATGGTCAGCTCCTTCGCGCGGCCCTTGTAGATCTCCTTCACCTGGAAGGGGGTCAGCAGTCCGCGGCGCGTGAGCTCCTTCGCCAGAGTTTGCGGATCGGGCCGGAACTCCTCGACCCACGAGCGCACGTCGGCGAGTTGGGTGCCGTCCAGCAGTTGGGCCTGCCCGAGAGACACGAGGAAGGCTTCGGTCGAGTCGGCACTCATCGGCGAGGATCCGCGGAGGTCGGGAGACGGCGTGGGGACATTATGCCGGGTGAAGGGGCGTTCTGCGAGGGGATCATCGGGGCCGACTGCAACTGCGGATTTACGACAAAATTAGTTTGCGATCCGTCCGAGCATCGCGTACCCTCGCCACCTCACCTCCACTCCTTCGGGGATTTTCGTATGGTTCTCTCCCTTCGCTCATGGCTCCGCAGCACAACCGCCACCGCCCCCCCCGTTCGCGCACGCGGAATAATCCCGGCGCGCGGCTGAACCTGCAGCAGCTCGAAGCCCGCGAAAATCCCTCGGTTCCGTCCGGCCTCACCGACTTCTCTTCGCTCGTGAACGGCATGTACGCGCCGGCCGGGTACACCGAAACGCACAGCATCCTGCGGAGCGAGGCGAACACCGTGACGGTCGATCAAGCCGGGAGCGGGTCGAGCGGCACCTTCACCATCACGGTGGACGCGAGCAACTCGTCGTCCGACACGGCCACTGGCGGCGCGACGGGCGATACCGTCATCATCGCGTCCGGCAGCGGCAGCATCCAGTCCACTTCGCACCAGGTCATCTCGGGCACGTATGCCAAC
>Ga0136611_10000902_pt1 | contig 20170 bp, 17 predicted proteins | sample AntDrymUQ2232306_2_FD_106645 | JGI IMG/M metagenome (GOLD analysis project Ga0136611, IMG submission 106645) | Polar desert sand microbial communities from Dry Valleys, Antarctica - metaG UQ223 (23.06) | ecosystem: Environmental > Terrestrial > Soil > Desert | place: Antarctica: Dry Valley...
CGAAGGCGCGGCAGCGGGCCGAGGAGTTGCTCGGTCGTCTGGGACTGAAGGCGCGAATGCACCATCGGCCTTCGCAAATGTCGGGTGGGGAACAGCAGCGAACGGCGGTCGCGCGGGCGCTCGCCGTGGATCCGGCGGTGCTGCTCGCCGATGAGCCCTCGGGCAACCTGGACCATGCGAACGCGGAGCTGTTGCACGATCTGTTCGCGGAGCTGGCGCGCGATCTGGAGCTGGCGATGGTGGTCGTGACCCACAACCGGTCGCTGGCTGCGCGAGCGGACCGTGTATTGCTGCTTGAGGATGGGCGGCTGGTGGACACCAATGTCCGGGAGGCAGTGCCCTGATGGTTTGCGACGGTTGCAAGGAGCGGGACGCGGTAGTGCATCTCACGCAGATTGTGGAGAGCGCGGTGACGCAGCTCCATCTCTGCGAGAAGTGCGCGGCGGAGCGCGGGGTCGAGACCACGGTCGCGACCCCGAAGCACCCGCTCGGTGACTTCCTGCAGGCCGTGCAGCAGCAGATGACGTCGGTCAAGAGCGACGCCGGTCAGTGCACCTTCTGCTCCTCGACGCTCAAGGACTTTCGTGCCTCGGGGCGTCTGGGTTGCGCGTATTGCTACAAGGCGTTCGAGTCGAGTCTTCGGGAACTACTGCGGCGCGTGCACGGCAGCTCGCGGCACGCTGGCCGCCGGTACGACGCTCCGAAGGCACAGGTGGTGGAAGAGGTGACGATCATTGGTGAGCTGCGCGATCGGCTCCGTCGAGCAGTGGAGAGCGAGCAGTTCGAGCTCGCGGCTGACCTGCGCGATCGCATCAAGGTGCTGGAATGACGCTCGATCTGTCGTTGCTGCCGGATGGCGGCGCGGGGTGGCTCGATGCGTCCGGCGACAACGCCGACATTGTCCTGTCCACGCGCATCAGGCTGGCGAGAAACGTGGAAGGGTTCGCATTTACGACGCGGGCTCGTGATGGCGAGCGGCTTCGCGTCCTGTCGCAGGTCCGGGACGCTGTGCGTGAGGTCCCGGCGCTGGCGTCGAGTGTGATGGTTCGTGTCGACGAGCTCCCGGCGAACGACCGTCAGCTCCTGCACGAGCGGCATCTGGTGAGCAAGGAGCTCGCCGGCCTCGACAGTGCGAATCCGATTCGGAGTGGGGCCGCGGTGTTCCTCGCTGACGGCCTCGGCGTCATGGTGAATGAGGAGGACCATCTACGCCTGCAGGCATTGCGCTCCGGCTTCGAGCTCGATGAGGCCTGGAGCGCCATCTCCCGGCTCGAGAAGGACCTGGGCGACCGGGTTCCGTTCGCGTATCACCACGAGTTTGGTTTTCTCACTGCGTGTCCCAAGAACACGGGAACCGGAATGCGCGCGTCCGTGTTAATTCACTTGCCGGGGCTGGTGCTGACGAAGGAGATCGGGAAAGCGCTCGCCGGATTGCAGGTGGTGGGCGTCACGTACCGGGGCCTGTATGGCGAGGGGAGTGAGGTCGTCGGCAATTTTTTCCAGATCTCCAACCAGACGACCCTTGGCCGGTCCGAAGAGGAACTGCTGGAGCATCTCGCCGGCGTGGTCAAGCGCCTGATACAGAAGGAGCACGAGGCGCGACAGCACTTGCTTCGTACGGCAGGGTATATTATTGAAGACAAGCTCTGGCGCGCTTACGGGACGTTGCGGTACGCTCGAAGCCTCACGTTCGACGAGGCGATGAATTACCTCAGTGGCGTCCGGTTGGCGGTAGGGCTGAAACTGATAGCCGGGCTCAGTGTATATACCCTCAACAAGCTCCTGATTTTTTCCCAGGCGGCCCATCTGTCGTATGCCGACGGACGGACACTGTCGGAGAGCGAGGCGAATCTGGCGCGAGCGCGCTATGTCCGCACCGCGCTGGCCGATGAGCGGGACGCCAGCGCCTAATTCGGGAATTCAGCTGAGGGAATGATGAACGGCTACAACTTCACCGAGCGTGTGCGAAAGGTGCTGGCCATGGCGCGAGAGGAAGCCGCGCGGCTGCACCATGAGTACGTCGGTACGGAGCACATCCTGCTCGGTCTCATCAAGGAGGGTGAGGGCGTTGCGGCCACTGTGCTGCAGAATCTGAGCGTCGACCTCGAGGACATTCAGCAGAAAATCGAGGAGACGGTCAAGAAGGGAAAGGCCGCGCAGACCACCGGCCCCGACCTTCCCTATACCTCGCGCGCCAAGAAGGTCCTGGAGCTCGCCATGAGCGAGGCGCGCGAGTTGAACCACAGCTATGTGGGCACCGAACACCTGTTGCTGGGGCTGCTGCGTGAAGAGAAGGGCATTGCCGCGCAGGTGCTCACGGATTCCAACGTCAATCTCGACGCCGCGCGCACGGAGACGTTGCGCATCCTCGGCACCGAGATGCCGGCAGGTGGCAACGCACCGCAGCCGGGCGCGGGCGCGCCGCAGCAGGCCGCGCCCAAGGGCGAGAAGAAGTCCAAGACGCCAGCGCTCGATCACTTCTGCCGTGATTTGACGCAGCTGGCGGCCGAGGATCAACTTGATCCCACGATTGGGCGGTTCAAGGAAATCGAGCGCGTGATGGAAGTCCTCACGCGGCGGAAGAAAAACAACCCGGTGCTCATCGGGGAGCCGGGTGTGGGCAAGACCGCTATCGTCGAAGGACTCGCGCAGCTCATCGCCAACTCGGAGTGTCCTGATTCGCTGCGCGACAACCGGGTGCTCGCGCTCGACATGGCCGCCGTGATTGCCGGCACGAAGTACCGGGGTCAGTTCGAGGAACGCCTCAAGGCGGTCATGAACGAGATCGCGCAGAACAAGAACGTCATCCTGTTCATCGATGAGCTGCACACGCTGGTGGGTGCCGGCGCGGCTGAGGGTGCGATCGACGCGAGCAACATGCTCAAGCCGGCGCTCGCGCGCGGCGAGCTGCAGTGCGTTGGCGCGTCGACGCTCAACGAGTATCGGAAGTACATCGAGAAGGATGGCGCGCTCGAGCGGCGTTTCCAGACGGTGATTGTCGAACCGCCTTCGATCGAGGAGACGGTTGAGATCCTCAAGGGGTTGCGCAAGAAATACGAGGATCATCACCGCGTCACCATTCCTGACACCACCCTCGTCGCGGCGTCGAAGCTCTCGGAGCGGTACATCACCGACCGCTTCCTGCCCGACAAGGCCATCGACGTGATCGACGAGGCCGGTGCGCGCGCGCGTCTGGCGGCGCAGGTACCGCCCCCCGAAGTGGCCGAGCTCAAGGGCCAGCTCGAGAAGGTCAACACCGATAAGGAAGCGGCGGTACGCGACCAGAACTTCGAGCGCGCGGCGTCGCTGCGCGATCGAGAGCGGGAGCTTCAGGGCGATATTCGCAAGAAGCAGGAAGAATGGGAGAAGAAGCGCCAGAGCCACCGACCCGTGCTGGGCGAGGAGGAAGTCGCGTTCATCGTGAGCCGGTGGACGGGCATCCCTGTGACGCGTCTGCAGGAAGCGGAAACGTCCCGCCTGTTGCGCATGGAAGAGGAAATTCATGGGCAGGTGGTGGCGCAGGACGAAGCCATCAAGGCGCTGTCCCGGTCCATCAGGCGGAGTCGAGCGGGACTCAAGGATCCCAAGCGCCCCATTGGCTCGTTCATTTTCCTGGGACCGACGGGTGTGGGCAAGACGGAGCTGGCGCGCGCGCTGGCGAAGTTCCTCTTCGCCGATTCATCCGCGTTGATTCGCGTCGACATGAGCGAATACATGGAAAAGTTCTCCGTGTCGCGGCTCATCGGCGCGCCTCCGGGCTACGTGGGGTATGAAGATTCCGGCACGCTGACCAAGGCCGTCCGGCGGAAGCCGTACAGCGTCGTGCTGCTCGACGAAATTGAGAAGGCGCACCCGGATGTCTTCAACATCCTGCTGCAGGTGCTCGACGAGGGTCACCTCACTGACAACTACGGCCGCGTCATCGATTTCAAGAACACGGTTGTGATCATGACGTCGAATGTCGGCGCGCGTGATCTCATGAAGGGCAAGGGGCTCGGCTTCATCGCCAGCAGCGAATCAGGAAGCTTCGAGCGCATGGCCGAGAAGGTGAAGGAAGAGTTGAACCGCGTGTTCAACCCCGAGTTCATCAACCGCCTTGATGATGTGATCGTCTTCCACCCGCTGAGCAAGGAGCACATCGCGCAGATCGTCGGCATTGTCCTCAAGGACGTGCAGAAGCGCCTGAGCGAGGAAGAACTGACGCTCAAGCTGACCGATGGCGGCAGTGATTTCCTGGTAAAGCACGGGTACGATGAGAGCTACGGCGCTCGTCCTCTCAAGCGGGCCATTCAGCGCTACATCGAGGATCCGCTGTCGGAGAAAATTCTCCTCGGTGAGTTTTCGAAGGGCGACGAGATCGAAGTGGATGTATCGCCGGAAGGCACGAAGCTCGAATTCCGGGTTCTGAGCACCACGAAGGCGTGATTCCCAGCATGGCGGCCGGCCGGTTCCCTGGTGGGACCGGCCGGCCGTTGTGTGTGTATATTATGCCCATGCAAAGATTACCGACGCTGCTTCTGGCAGCGCTGACCCTCTCGGGCACGGCGGCCGCTCAAGAGGTCGCCGGGCGATGTGCCACTCCGTCCGCTATCGTGGTGCAGGGCAACAGCCGAATGGCCACGGGCGTTATCCGAGCCGAATCCGGACTGATGCCCGGGCAGCTGTTGAATGCCCGCACGATCGCCAAGGCCATCCGGGATCTCTACGAAACCGGCAATTTCGATGATGTCGCCATCCGGTGCGCGCCGGGCGATTCCAGCGCGACGCTGATCATCGATGTGAAGGAGCGCCTCCTCCTGGGTGATATCGACGTGACGGGTGTGAAGCGACTGTCGAACCGCACGGTGAAGGAGCGGGTCGATATGCTCATCGGTCGTCCAATCGACCCGGCACAGGTGGCGCGAACCATCGAGCGCATCGACTCTCTGTACGAGAGTGAAGGCTACTACCTCGCCCGCATTCGGCCGGAAACGAGCGTGGTGAACGGCAAGGTCAAGCTCGTTTTCAGTGTGGATGAAGGACGGCGGCTCGCGATCTCCGGAGTCCGGGTCAACGGCAACTCACACCTCACCGATGGCCAGGTCGTGAAGGCCATGAAGACCCGGCCCGAGGGCTTCTGGTGGTTCCGCAAAGGCGAATTTGATGAAGACAAGTTCGCGGTGGATCTCGCCGAACGCGTGCCCAAGTTGTACGCGCAGCGCGGCTACGTGGATTTCGAGATCACCCGGGATACCCTCATTGTCGATCGCGAGCGCGGCAAGGGCCTTATCGAGCTTTCCGTCGCGGAAGGTCCCCGCTACAAGGTCGGCACGTTTGCCGTTATCGGGAACAAGCGGTTCTCCACGGAGGAGATCCAGCGGTTTTATCCGTTCGTGAAGGAAGATCCCACCGTCACCGACCGGGTGAAAGGGCTGGTTCGTCGCCGTCGTCCCGCATCCGATGTGTTCGACAAAAGCCGGTGGGAGGAGGCGACGCAGCGGGTAAACGTCGCGTACAACAACGAGGGATATATCTACGCCAGCGTCGTGCCTCGCGTGGAGCGGCAGAATACGGCCGACTCGGTGCCGACGGTGAATCTCCGGTGGGAGATCGAGGAGCGGCAGCCGGCAATCGTCAATCGGATCGAGATTCTGGGCAACGACCACACGACGGAAACGTGTATTCGGGATGCGCTCGTGATCCTGCCTGGTGACGTGTTCAATCAGGACCGTCTGCTTCGCAGCTGGCAGAACGTCGGCAATCTCGGATTTTTCGAAGCGCCCGTAACGCCGCCCGACACGCGTCAGGCGAACGATCAGGGTGACGTCGACATCGTTTTTACCGTGAAGGAGAAGCAGACCGGCAACATCAACTTCGGTGCCTCGGTTGGACAGGGAACCGGTATCGGCGGATTCGTCGGTCTCGAACAGCCCAATCTTTTTGGTCAGTGCAAGCGCGGATCGCTGAACTGGCAGTTCGGCGGATACATCAATGACTTCAATCTGAGTTACACCGATCCGTCGATCGAGCAGTCGAGGATCTCCGGTACTGTATCCGCGTATCACAGTCGCGCGCGATTCGCCGTCGCGAATCTGGGACAGTCGATCCGCACGGGCGGCTCGCTGCAGTTCGGGTTTCCGGTGCCACAGTCGCCGTTCTCCAGAATTTTTGTCTCGTACGGCGGCGAGGCCGTGAAGTACGGGACCGGTGGCCTGCTTGGGAGCGTCGCAGGCCGGTGTGAAAACTGTTTCCGCTCGACATTGGGCTTGTCGGGAGTGCACGATACCCGCATCGATCTGCCCTTTGCGACGGGCGGTGGCAAGCAGGAGTTTGTGGCACAATTCAACGGCGGTCCACTCGGGGGAACGGCCAGCTTCCAGCGGTATACCACCGAGTTGCGCTCCTATGCGCTGCTGGGCACCCTGGGCGGAACCAAACCCGGCTCGCAGCCGGTCAAGTTCGCCCTTGGGCTGACGACGAAGGCGGGCATGCTCTTCGGCAATCCGGGTCCGTTCTTCGCGCAGCAGCAGTTTGCGGTCGGCGGGACGCAGTTTGGTGAGGGGCTGCGCGGGTATGACGAATTTTCCGTCACGCCCAGCGGATACGACCCGCAAGCGACAGGAGGCTTCCGCGCGGAAGTGTCATCCTTCGGAAGCGCGTTCTTCACGACGACCGCAGAACTCGGCATTCGCATCAATCAAATGTTCTACCCGAGCATCTTTTTCGATGCCGGCAATGTTTGGCGGCGTCCCCGTGACTTCAACCCGACGCGACTGCTGCGCGGCGCCGGTTTCGGCATTTCAACCATCACGCCGCTCGGACCGCTGGGCCTCGATTACGCGTTCGGTTTCGACCGTACCGATCTCGAAGGACGTCCAGCTCCGAAGTGGAAGTTGCACTTCAAACTTGGTCAGCTTTTCTAACCGGAGTTTTTCATGCGTGTCCTGATTCGCGCGGCTTCGATCGCGCTCGTTGGCCTGGTAGCCGGCGTCTCGTCGACCGAGGCGCAAACCGTTCCCAAGCTGGCCTACCTCAACTCGCAGTTGATCCTGGCGGAAGCACCCGGACGCCTGGAGGCGCAGGCACAGTTCGAGCGCGAGATGGGGACGTTTCGCCAGCGTGTCCAGCTCATGGGCGACTCGCTGAATGCGCTTATGGCGGATTACAACAAGCAGGAAGTCGTTCTGAGCCCTGCCGCCCGCGAGCAGAAGCAGAAGTCCATTCGCGAGCGTGAGGAGGCCTACCAGAAGCGCACGCAACAGATGCAGCAGCAGGCCGAGCAGCGGAACGTCGAGCTCATGCAGCCGATCATGGAGCAGATCCAGAAGATCATCGACGAAATCCGGGCCGAGGAGAACTACACGATCATTTTCGATGTCGGCGCGAGCGGCGGCGGGGTCGTGGCAGCCGATCGCAATCTCGACGTGACGCCGAGGGTGATCGCGCGGCTCAAGGCGGCGGGCGTCGCGAAGCGGGGTACCCCCGGTGCCACTCCTGCGCGGGGCGCGCCGATGAGCGCACCGGCTGGCGTCCAGCCGAAGAAACCGCCGCGGTGACCGCGGCGCAGCCGCGACAGCCTTAGGTCGGCCGTGATGGAGCACGCTCCCTCACGGCCGACGACGTTGCGGCTGCCATTCATGGGCAGCTGATTGGTGACGGCACGATACGCATCGAGGCGATCGCGCCGCTCGATCGTGCCGGCCCCGCCGATCTGACCTTCCTCGCGTCACCCAAGTACCTCCCGCTGTTTGCGCAGTCCGCCGCCGGCGTCGTGCTCGTGACCCCGGAGCTCGCGCAGTCGGCTGGCCGGGTGCGGGCGCGTATTGTCGTCGCGCAGCCGCACGAGGCCTTGCTGGCCCTCATCCCCCGGCTCTACTCACCGGTGGCGGCGAAGCCCGGTATCGATCCCACCGCCCGGATTGGTCGCGGGGCCACCGTGGGCGAGGACGTCTGCATCGACCCGTACGCCGTGGTTGGCGCCGGCGCGCGCATTGGCCACCGCGTGTGGCTCGGTGCTCACGTGACGATTGGCGAGGGCGTGTCCATCGGCGACGAGGCGCGCCTGCACCCGAACGTTTCCGTCTATCCGGGCGCAGAGATCGGAGAGCGGGTCGTGTTGCACTCCGGGGCGCGGATCGGATCGGAGGGTTTTGGCTACGTCTACGCCAATGGTGGCCACCGTCGCCTGCCGCACATCGGGCGGTGCATCATCGAGCACGACGTGGAGATCGGGGCGAACAGCGCGGTCGATCGCGGCAGTATCGACGACACCGTCATCGGGGCGGGCACGAAGGTGGACAACCTCGTGCACATTGCGCACAACGTCAGAATCGGCAAACAGTGCCTGGTGCTCGCCCAGGTGGGCATCGCGGGCTCCGCACGGATCGAGGACGGTTGTGTCATCGCGGGGCAGGCGGGTATCGCGGGTCATCATGTCATCGGCAAGGGGGCGCGCATCGGCGGGCAGGCTGGCGTCTTTGGTGATGTGCCTCCGGGAGAAAGCTGGTCGGGCTATCCAGCCCGTCCGCATCGCGAGGCGTTGAAATCGCAGGCCGCTCTGTTCAGGATCGCCGGCCTGCTCAAGCGCATGGAGCGCCTGCTGGACCGCGAGCAACCGTGACCAGGCGCCGTACGATCGCGCGCGCCGCGGAGGTACAGGGTACGGGCCTTCACCAGGGCGTGCCGTGTCGGCTCCGGTTCCTGCCGGCGAAAGGAGGCGATGGGCTCGCCTTCCGGCGCATGGATCTGCCAGGTGAGCCGGTGATCCCGGCCCGTGCGGATCGCGCGGTCCTGACGGAGCGCCGCACCCAGCTCGGCGAAGATCCTGTCTCGGTACACACGGTAGAGCACGTTCTTGCCGCGGTCGCGGGACTGGGCATCGATGATCTGCTCATCGAGCTGGATGGGCCGGAGCCGCCGATCGCGGATGGCAGCGCCATGCCGTTTTTCTCCGTCCTGTCCGATGCCGGTGTGGTGGAGAGTGGTGGCGATGTGCAATATCTCGATCTTGTCCGGTCCGTGCGTATCCAGGATGGCGAGTCGATCTATGAAGCGCATCCCGCGAGCGCGTTGTCGCTGGACGTCACCATTGAGTTTCCGCACCCACTGATCGAACAGCAACATGGCCGGTGGATGGTCACGACCGAGACCTTCGCGACCGAGCTTGCGAACGCCCGGACCTTCGGCTTCGTCCACGAAGTGGAGATGCTGCGCGCCCGGGGATTAATTCAGGGGGCGACGACGGAGAACGCGATCGTGCTCGACGCCGACAGCGTGGTCGGAACCACGCTCCGCTGGGTCGATGAGTTCGTACGACACAAGACGATGGACTGCGTAGGCGATCTGGCGCTGGCCGGCGCGCGCGTGCGGGCTCGCGTGGTTGCGCACAAGCCCAGTCACCGGGGAACGATTCTGCTCGTACGCGAAATGCTGCGGGTTGCCGCTGCCAAGGAGACGACCGTGTACGGTATCGAAGAGATTCTGAAGATCATTCCACACCGATATCCATTCCTGCTCGTTGATCGCATTCTCGAGATGGAACCGGGCAAGCGGATCGTGGGCCTGAAGAACGTCACGATCAACGAGCCGTTTTTCCAGGGACACTTTCCCGGCCATCCGATCATGCCGGGCGTGCTCATCGTCGAGGCCATGGCGCAAGTGGGTGGTGTCATGCTCATGGGCGCTTTTGATGATCCCGAGAGCAAGGTGGTCTACTTCATGTCGCTGGACAACGTGAAGTGGCGGAAGCCGGTGAAACCGGGCGACCAGCTGCGCTTCGAGCTCGACATCGTGCAGATTCGCGGACGCGTCTGCAAGATGCGCGGGATTGCAAAGGTGGATGGTGAGCTCGTGTGCGAAGCGGACATGGCCGCCATGGTGCGCGACGGATGATTCACCCTTCGGCGGTTATCGATTCGACAGCCTCCGTGGCGGCCACCGCGAGCGTGGGCGCGTTTGCGTTCATTGGCCCGCAGTGCGTCGTCGAAGAAGAATGCGTCATCTCGCATCGCTCGACTCTCGAGCGCAACGTCCGGCTGGCGCGCGGCGTCAAGGTCGGCATCGGGAGCGTGCTCGGCGGGGATCCGCAGGACCTGAAGTTCCGCGGTGAGGACACGTGGGTGGAGATCGGTGAAGGGACGACCATTCGCGAGTACGCGACCATCAACCGCGGCACCTCGCAATCGATGAAGACGTCCGTCGGCCGGAGCTGTTTCATCATGTCCTACGTTCACCTCGCGCACGATTGTCATGTCGGTGACGGAGTCATTATCTCCAACGGCACGCAGCTCGCGGGCCACGTGACCATCGGTGACCGCGCCATCCTGTCGGGACTGACCGCAGTGCATCAATTCGTGAAAATCGGCACGTACAGCTTCGTCGGCGGAGCGTCTCGCGTCGCCAAGGATATACCACCGTATCTGAAAGCAGTCGGCAATCCGGTGAAGCTCTACGGGCTGAACAGCGTCGGACTCCAACGCAACAACTTCCCCGAGGACGTGGTGCGCGAGTTGAAGCGGGCGTACCGGCTCTTCTTCCGCTCGGAGCTGAACATCACGCAGGCCATGCTGCGCGCGCGCTCCGAGTTGCACGCCTTCCCTGAAGTCGAGGAGTTCCTCCGGTTCGTGCAGGCGAGCGGACGCGGAGTCGTTGATTGAGCGCCCGAATTCCGGTTGGCGTCATCGGCGCTGGCAGTCTGGGTTATCACCACATCCGCATTCTGAAAGACCTGCCTGACGTCGAGTTCCGTGGCTTTCACGACGCCGACCCGGCGCGGGCGGCGGCCGTGGCCTCGGAGCTTGGCGTGCGTGCACACAACTCGGCGGATTCGATCATCGGCGAGTGCGAGGCGCTGACGATCGTGGTGCCCACGCCAGCCCACTACCAGGTGGCGAAGGTGGCACTCGAGCGAAAGAAGCATCTGCTCATCGAAAAGCCCATCACCACCACGCTTGCCGAGGCGGATGAGCTGCTGGCGATCGGACGAAAATCCGGAGTGTTGATTCAAACCGGCCACGTCGAGCGGTTCAACCGCGCCATCCTCGCCGCGCTCCCGTACGTCACCGCACCACGATTCATCGAGAGTGACCGCCTGGCGCCGTTCAACCCGAGAGGGTCGGATGTGGCCGTGGTCCTCGATCTCATGATTCACGATATCGATCTGGTCCGCACGCTGGTTGGTGCCCACATCAGCGACCTCGTGGCGGTAGGCGTCCCGGTGCTCACCCCGATGGTGGACATTGCCAACGCGCGGCTCGCGTTCGAGGGCGGGGCTGTCGCGAACATCACGGCGAGCCGGGTCTCGCGGGAGCGCATGCGCAAACTGCGGCTATTTCAGCCGAGTGGGTATCTGTCGCTCGACCTGGCAGCGGGCAATGGCGAGTTCTATCGCATGCGCCCCGGATTCGATCTGGCGATGCAGGCGAAGGGGCCCGTTGCGCTCGAAGCGTTCGTGGAGCGCATTTCGCTCGAAGGCCCGGATGAGCAGCCGCTCCAGCTCGAATTGAGAAGCTTCGTTGATGCAGTGCGCGGCAATCGACCAGTGGCGGTAACCGGCGAAGATGGGCGCGAAGCACTCGCAATCGCCCTGCGCATCGTCACCGAGATCGAGAAGGGATTGCCCGGGGTCGCTCGGGCGAGCGGCCCGGCGCGTGGGTGACGTGATGTTCGCCGCCGGAGAAGCTTCCGGCGACCTGCACGGAGCCGGGGTCGCCTCCGCGATTCATGCGGCCGATCCGGGGCGACTGCTCCGCGGTCTCGGGGGCCGGGAAATGGAAGCCGCCGGCGTGGATCTCATGGAGCATACCGATACCGATGCGGTCATGGGATTCACCGAGGTCCTTCGTCACGTGCCTCGGCACTATGCCCTCCTGCGCAAGCTGGAGCGACAGTTTCTCGAAGGAAACGTCGGCGTGCTGATTCCGATCGACTACCCCGGTTTCAACATGAAGCTCGCCGCGCGCGCGAAAGCGGCCGGTGTCCCGGTGCTGTATTACATCACGCCGCAGGTGTGGGCGTGGGGCGCTGGCCGATTGTCGAAGCTCGCGAAGACGGTCACGCGTGCAGCAGTCATTCTTCCGTTCGAAGAGCCGCTGCTGCGCGCACACGGTATCGATGCGCACTTCGTCGGTCACCCGCTCCTCGATCGGGCAGGTGCGCTGCCATCGAAGCACGAGGCCAGACTGGCGCTCGGCCTTTCCGATGCGCATCCCGTGCTGGCGCTCTTCCCCGGAAGCCGGGCACAGGAGATCGAGCGGCATCTGGAGTTGTTCGTTGCCACGGGCGTGGAGATGCAGCGTCGAGCCCCCGCGCTGCAGATCATCGTCGCCGCGGCATCGACCGTCTCTATCCGGCCCGAGCGATGTCCGTTTCCCATTATTGACGCCGCGTCATTTACCGTGTTGCGCGCGGCCGATGCGGCGCTGTGCAAGAGTGGGACGACAACGCTCGAGGCCGCGGTGGCCGACTGTCCGCTCGTCGTCGCATACCGGACCAGTCCGTGGACGTACCGGATCGCCCGCCGCCTCGTGAAAATTCCGCTGATTGCCCTCGTGAACGTTGTCGCGGGGCGGGAGATTGCGCGCGAGCTCGTCCAGGACGCCTTTCAGCCTGCCATGGCCGCGTCGTTACTGGAACCGCTGCTCGACGCCGGGAGCGCCGAGCGCACGCGCGCACTGGCCGGTCTGGCGGAAGTGCGCGCGAAGCTCGGGTCGCCGGGCGCATCGAAGCGAGTGGCGCGCATGGCGCTGGATCTGGCGAAATGAGCGATGGTGAGGGACGAGCGCTCGATCGAAAGACGCGAATCCTCATCTGGCTAGGCGTCACTCTCCTCCGGGCACTGGCCCGGACGTGGCGCATGCGAACGCTGGGCGGCGCGCCCATGGCCGAGGTCCGTGCGAACGGCACGCCGGTGCTGTTCACGTTGTGGCATGGGCAGATGCTGCCGATACTCTGGCAACACCGTGATCAGGGCATCGCTATCGTCATCAGCGAGCATCGGGACGGCGAGATCATCGCGCAGATCGCGCAGCGACTCGGCTGCCGCAGCATTCGGGGCTCCACGTCGCGCGGTGGGAGCCGCGCGCTGCTGGCATTGGCGCGCGAGCTCTCGGAGGGCCGCGATGCGGCGATTACCCCGGACGGCCCACGCGGTCCGGCGCATCGCTTCGCGCCCGGAGCACTGGTGGCGGCGCAGCGCAGTGGTCAGCCGATGGTGCTCATCGGTGCGCATGCGCGGAGCGCGTGGCAACTCGGGAGCTGGGATCGATTTATCATTCCGAAGCCCTTCACGCGCGTGACGATCGCGTACCACGGGCCCGTGTATATCCACGCCACGAGCCCGCGCGAGGCGGCCGATCGCGCGCCCGAGCTGGAGTCGCTTCTCAATGCCACGGTCGCCGCAGCCAGTGGCTGACCGGCTGGTTGACCGTCTCTGGTGGAGCACGTCGCCACTGCCATCGATCGCGAGGTCATTGCTTGCCCCGGTTGGCGCCGCCTACCTCGTCGCCAGTGACCTGCGGAACCGGTTATTCGACAGTGGCCGCCTGCGCTCGGCGCGGTCGCGCATTCCCGTCGCGAGCGTTGGTAATCTCACGGCGGGAGGCACCGGCAAGACGCCTGTCTCCGCGTGGATGGCGAACCAGCTGCGCACGCGCGGCGCTCGCCCGGCGATCGTCATGCGCGGGTACGGGAGTGATGAAGCGCTGGTGCACCGGGTGCTGGCTCCCGCGACGCCGGTCGTCATCTCGGCCTCTCGCGCTGTCGGGGTCGCGCGCGCCGAAGCGGAGCATGGCTGTGACGTGGCGGTGCTGGATGACGCGTTCCAGCACCGCTGGGTGGACCGCCTGGTGGACATCGTACTCCTCGGCGCCGAGGAAACACTGCGGCCGCGGCGTGGGCTTCCCGCCGGACCGTGGCGCGAGCGACTGAGCGCGGTGCGGCGCGCGACCCTGGCGATCGTGACTCGGAAGTCGGCGGATATCGCGGATGCGGATCGAGTCCTGGAATTATTGCAGAAATCGGCGCCGACGTTGCCCACCGCCGTGCTGTTTCTGGCGCCAGGCGCTCTCGTCCATTCGGGGATGCACGATAGGGGCGGCGACCTGAGCAGGGTACCGCTTCAGGCGATGGCGCGGGAAACGGTGATGGTCATTGCGGCCATCGCCAACGCAAAGGCGTTCGTCGACCAGGTCACTCGGCACGCGGCGCGGGTCACGGCAGCGTTGTACCCGGATCACCACCCGTTCTCGCGGGCGGTGGCGGTGTCCCTTGCCGCACGTGCCGCACAGGCAGACCGGGTGGTCTGCACGTTGAAGGACCTCGTCAAGCTCGCGCCCCTGTGGCCGAGTGATGCACCGCCGTTGTGGTATGTTTCGCAGGAAGTCATAATTGAGCGCGGCGCCGATATCCTCGACCGGCAGCTTACCGTGCTTCTCAACGCGCGACCAATCGCCAACGAAACCGCCGGCAGGCGCCGGCCGCCTCCGGACATCCATGGCCACTGATCTTCGCCTGCCTACGCACCGCATCGTTCGACCCGACAAGGATCGTTTCCTCGACGAGGTCAATCCGTTCGAGGCGATGAAGTCGCGGTTCGACCGCGCCGCGGTGTTGCTCGATCTGGAGCCCGGCCTCTACAAGGTGCTGAGGCATCCGGAAAAGCAGATCATCGTCTCCATGCCGGTCCTGATGGACAATGGCGAAGTCGAGGTATTCACCGGTTATCGCGTGCTCTACAACACTTCCCGTGGTCCGGGGAAGGGCGGTATCCGGTTCGACATGCAAGTGAATCTCGAAGAGGTGAAGGCCCTGGCGGCATGGATGACGTGGAAGTGCGCTGTCGTGAACCTGCCGTTTGGGGGATCGAAGGGGGGCGTCATTTGTGATCCCTCGCAGATGAGCGCGGGTGAGCTCGAACGGCTGACGCGCCGTTACACGTCGGCCATCATGGCGACGCTGGGTCCTGATTCCGACGTGCCCGCGCCGGATGTGAACACGAACGAACGTGTGATGGCGTGGGTAATGGATACGTACTCCATGCAGGCGCGTCACACGGTGACGGCGGTGGTCACGGGCAAGCCGATCGAACTGGGCGGCTCGCTGGGTCGGCGCGAGGCCACCGGCCGTGGGTGCATGCTGGTGACGCGCGAGGCGCTCAAGCATCTCGGCATGCCGATGCAGGGTGCAACGGTGGCGATACAGGGCTTCGGCAACGTGGGGTCGGTGGCGGCCGACCTGATGCAGAAGGCCGGATGCCGGATTATCGCGATCAGCGACCGCGCCGGCGGCATTGAGAACCGCAACGGTGTCAACGTCGCAGAAGCTATCGCCTATGTGAAGGAGCATCGATCGCTCGATGGGTACAAGGGCGGCGACCCCATCACGAACGATCAGCTGCTCACGCTCGATGTGGACGTGCTCGTGCCAGCCGCACTGGAGAATGTGATCACCAGCAAGAACGCCGGCGAGGTCAGAGCCAGGGTGATCTGCGAAGGGGCGAACGGCCCCACGACCGCGGGCGCAGATGCCATTCTCGACGAGAAGGGCGTGTTCGTCATTCCCGATATTCTGGCCAATGCGGGAGGTGTCACTGTGTCCTACTTCGAGTGGGTGCAGGACCGCGGCGGATATTTCTGGACCGAGGCGGTCGTGAATGAGCGACTGGAGGAGATCATGTGCCGCAGCTTCAACGACGTGCTGGCCCTCTCGAAGCAACACAAGGTGAACATGCGCACGGCGGCGTATATGCTCTCCATTCAGCGGGTCGCGACGGTGCATCGGCTCCGCGGTATTTACGCCTGATGCGGGTGGTGGTGGCGGTGGTCGGGAAACCACGCGACCAGGGGCTCGCCGCCGCCATCCATGAGTATGAGCGCAGGGCCGCGCGGTATTGGCCGCTCGATGTGCATGAAGTGCGAGAGGAGTCGGCGAAGTCCCTGGCGCCCGCGCTCGTCATGGAACGTGAGGGGGAGCGCCTTCTGGCGAAGGTCGACGAAGCGAGTTCCGTGGTGGCGTGTGACGCGGGCGGTGATCGCATGACGTCGGAGCAGTTTGCCCGCTGGCTCCAGGACGAGCGCGAGAAAGGGCGTAGCGTCGCCTTCACCATTGGGGGCGCGTTTGGCCTCACTCCGGTGCTCAAGGGCAGTGCGTCGCGTCGGCTCGCGCTGGCACCGTGGACGCTTCCGCACGAGATCGCGCGGCTGGTACTCGCCGAGCAGCTCTACCGCGCGGGCACCATTGTTCGCGGCGAGCCGTATCACAAGTGAGCGCGCGAACGTCCTCGTGAGTGCAACCTACTCGAAGGATCAGCAGCAGCAGCTCCTGGCGCTTGCCCGTGCGGCGGTGCGGCGCGCTGACGACACCGAATCAGGTACGCCGCTGCCCACGCTCGAGGCAGCGCTCGGCGATCAGCGTCGCGCAGCGTTCGTAACGCTGACCCGTGACTCCCAGCTGCGGGGGTGCATCGGGTCACTGGCTGCGGACCGGCCGTTGCGTGAGACGATCGCGGAGCTTGCGATCGCCTCGGCAACCGAGGATCCGCGATTCCCGCCCGTGCGTGCGGATGAGGTCAGCGGTCTCCGCATCGAGATCAGTGTGCTGTCCACCGCGGCCGACGCGCGGCCCGAGGATGTGGTGATTGGCACGCATGGCGTCATCGTCGAACGGGGCACCCGGCGCGGGTTGCTGCTTCCGCAGGTGGCGACCGAGCACCACCTGACACGTGCGGAATTCCTGGACGCGGTGTGCGTCAAGGCCGGTTTCCCCGCCGACGCGTGGCGCGAGCCAACGACTCGATTGCAGACATTCACCGCCGAAGTCTTTGGGGAAGCGCGGTGAGCGACTGGTTCGAGAACTGGTTTGGCGAGGAGTACATCGCGCTCTATCCGCATCGCGATGAGGAGGAGGCGCGCGTCGCCGCTACGCTGATTGCGGACCACGTCGGGCTGCCCAACACCGCGCGCGTGCTGGATCTGGCATGTGGGGCCGGTCGTCATCAGCGGGAGCTGTGCGATCACTGGTGGACCGTGGGCCTCGATCTGTCGCCCGCGCTTCTCCGGATTGCGCGCTCCGAAAGTCGCACCAACCCGCTGGTTCGCGCCGATATGCGGCGGTTGCCGTTCGCGACGGGATCACTGGATATGGTGGTGAATCTCTTCACGAGCTTCGGCTACTTCCGAGATGACCAGCAACATCGGGTGGTCATCGATGAGGTGGCGCGTGTCGTCCGTTCGCGCGGCTGGTTCGTGCTGGATTTTCTCAACGCGCCGCAGGTTCGAGCGACGCTCGTGCCCTTCGACCGACGGCAGGTTGGGTCGCGCGTTATAGAACAGGAACGCGAGATTTCGGCGGATGGGCGCTATGTGAGAAAAACCATCACGCTGTTCGACGAGGACCGCACGTTCGTGGAGCGAGTCCGGCTGTTCGACCCGGAGGAGCTGGACGCGCTGCTGTCTTCGGCGGGGTTCGAGGTCGATTCCGTGTTCGGTGATTACGATGGACGACCGATCAATCCAATGACGGAGCGCGCGATCTTCTTTGCGCGTCGCCGATGACCGGCATGCGCATTCGGACCGAGTCGCTTGGCGGGTCGCCGCTGGTAGCAGCGGCGCTCGCGTCCAGCACGCCGGCTGGATGGTACCACCCCGTTCCCCGATCGACGTCCGCGTGGCGGGAACGCGTTGACTCCGTGCGGAAGGAAGCCGCCACGGCGCGCTGGTTTACGGCGCTCGAGCCAGCCTTCAATGCCCGGGGCCCGGCGCTCGAGCGACTGCGGCGCAGTGCGTTGGGTGCGGGGATTGTCGTCACGACCGGACAGCAGCCCGGCCTGTTCGGAGGCCCGTTGTACGCGCTCAGCAAGGCGCTCAGCGCGCTGGCCTTCGCCGATGAGCTGCAACGCGTCACGGGAGTGCCCGTGGCCCCCGTGTTCTGGGCGGCGACGGACGACGCGGATATCGCGGAGGCCAGCACGACGAGTATCGCCGGAACGGGTGGTGCTCAGCCGCTTCGGCTGGAGACCGTCGCGCCACCGGGTACGCCGCTCGCGAACATCCCGCTGGGTGACGTCGTCGCCGCGCTCTCGGTGCTGGCTGATGCCGCCGGGTCCGGGTCGCATTACGGATATCTCGAGGCGGTGCGGGCTGCCTACGTGCCGACCGCCACCGTCGGCGATGCGTACGTACAACTGATGCGTGCGCTGCTCGAAGACCGCGGGATCGCGGTGCTTGACGCATCTCACCCCGCCGTTCGGGATGCCGCCGATGGACTGTTGCGGCAGGCGCTGCGCTCCGGGCCGGCGATCGATGCCGCGTTGCAGAAGCGTCATGCGGCGATCGTGAGCGCCGGGTGGACACCGCAGGTTGCGCTGGTGCGCGGACTTTCCCTGGTATTCACGACAGAGCAGGGGATCAAGCGGCGGCTGCCGCTCAAGGAAGCGGAGCGCGCGGCCACGGAGGTCGAGCGCGGGGCTCTCTCACCCAACGTGCTGCTGCGTCCCATCGCGGAACGCGCGATGCTGCCGACAGTGGCATACATCGCCGGACCAGGCGAGCTCGCCTACTTCGCGCAATTGTCCACGGTCGCGGAGACCGTGAGCGCTGAACCCCCACTCGTTTTACCACGATGGTCCGGGACCGTGATCGAGCCTCATATCGGGCGATTGCTCGATCGCTATCACCTCGAGATTGACGATCTGCGGGACCCCCACGCCGCGGAGACACGGTTTGCGCGTGCGGCTTTGCCCGGTGATGTCATGGATTCACTGCAGTCGCTGCGAGGCGACGTGGCGGCGCGTGTGCAGGCTCTTGGGTCGAGCCGTCCCGAGGGAAGTGCGCTGCTGCCGCCGGCAGTTCTCGAGGGAGCTGCACGCACACTCCAGCACCGCGTGGATCGCCTGGAGCGCCGATTCATGGCGGCTCAAAAGCGTCAGTCCCACACGGCTCTCGCCGATATCGCGACCGCTCGCGGGGCGCTGTATCCCAATGGAAGACGCCAGGAACGGGCGCTCAACGCGATCCCCTTGCTGGTGCGACACGGCCCTGCGGTGCTCGACAGTATGCTGGACGCGGCGCGCGTGCATGCCCGCGCGGTGCTGACAGGCGACGCCGCTTCGGCTCGAACGCGCGAAGACCCCACCGTTGGCGACCGCGCAGCGGGATAGCGTCTCGCGAACGCCCGCCTTTCTCGTCGGGCTGGGCATTTTTGCGAGCCGGGTGACCGGTCTCGTGCGGCAAAGCGTCTTCGCGGATTTCTTTGGAACCTCTGAAGCAGCGGCCGCTTTCACGACCGCACTGAAGATTCCGAACTTCCTCCAGAATCTGTTTGGCGAGGGAGTGCTCTCCGCGTCGTTCATACCGGTCTACGCGGGCCTGCGAGCAAGGGGTGAGCACGAGCAGGCCGATCGGGTTGCGGGCGCCGTCGTCGCCCTGCTGGGCATCCTCACCGCCGTCCTGGTGCTGCTGGGTATGCTCGTCACTCCTGCGCTCGTAGAACTGCTCGCCGGCGGCCTGAGCGCTGACACCAAGGCGCTGACCGTGCGATTGGTGCGCATCCTGTTCCCGGGCATCGGTCTGCTCGTGCTCTCGGCCTGGTGCCTCGGCGTATTGAACAGCCACGGGCGGTTTCTGCTCTCGTACGCGGCGCCGGTGCTCTGGAACGGCGCAATCATCGTGGCGCTGTTGCTCTACGGCGGGCGGACCACACCGCTCGGAGAGCTGGCGGTTGTCGCGGCCTGGGGCGCGGTGATCGGCAGCGCGTTGCAACTCGGCGTGCAGATACCATCGGTCCTGACGCTCGCCCGCCACCTCCGATTCTCTCTCGACACCACGTCGCATCACGTGCGGACTGTGGTCCGCAATTTCGGGCCGGTGTTCGTTGCTCGCGGAGTGGTGCAGATCAGTGGGTTGATCGACCTGCGCATCGCTTCGCTGATCGGAGCCGCGGCGCTGTCGAGCGTAGGCTACGCACAGGTGCTTTACATGCTGCCGGTGAGTCTGTTTGGAATGGCCGTCTCTGCCGCCGAGCTGCCAGCCATGTCCGGAGCGCTTGGCGGCGCGGAGGAAATCGCCCGGCACTTGCGCCAGCGTCTCGAGCGGGCGGCCCGGCATATCGCACTCTTCGTCATCCCGTCAATGGTTGCATTCCTTGCGCTCGGCGACGTCATTGCTGCCGCGCTGTTCCAGGGGGGACGCTTCACGGA
>Ga0136611_10000903_pt1 | contig 20165 bp, 18 predicted proteins | sample AntDrymUQ2232306_2_FD_106645 | JGI IMG/M metagenome (GOLD analysis project Ga0136611, IMG submission 106645) | Polar desert sand microbial communities from Dry Valleys, Antarctica - metaG UQ223 (23.06) | ecosystem: Environmental > Terrestrial > Soil > Desert | place: Antarctica: Dry Valley...
CGGCGCCATGCTTCGCCCGATTGCCGTGCCGATGATCGCCTCAGGATTCGACGCCTCAGTGCTCGAACCGATGTCGTCGGCGTTTAGCGCCGCCGGGTTCGTGCCGATGTCGAACTCGCAGTCGCCCGGGGCCGGCGCATCCGCGCCGGGCACCACTCCGTTGCAGCCCGGCGACGCGGTCGGGGTGGCGCTGCTGACCGGCGACTTCGAGCTGGGCGCGACGGGCACCGTGACGCACGTCGATGGCGATCGCGTCTATGCGTTCGGCCACCCGCTTTACAACCTCGGACCGACCCAGTTTCCGATGACTCGGGCCACCGTGCAGGTGGTGCTACCCAGCTTGATGGCGTCGAGCAAGCTCGCGAGCTTTGGCGAGGTCGTCGGCACCGTGCAACAGGATCGCGCCACCGCGATCGCGGGCCGGCTGGGTCCTGCGCCGTCGTTGATTCCGGTGACCGTCACCCTCAACTCCGATCGGGCGCCTTCGCGCACCTTCACCTTCGGCGTGGTGCGCGATTTCACGTTCACGCCCTTGCTGACCTATCTCTCAGTCGCCAACGTGCTGACCTCGTACGAGCGTGGCGCGGGCCCCGCGTCGTTCTCGATTCGCGGCAGCGCCTCGATTCGAGCCGAAGGCGATTTATCGTTCGAGGACATCTTCAGCGGCGACCAGCCCGCCGGCGGCGCGGCGGCGTATGTCGCGGGCCCCCTCACCGCGTTGATGAAGAACTCCGATGAGAACGTGCAGGTCGAAAACATCTCGCTGACCATCGACGCCAGCGAGCAGCAGAAGAGCGCGCGCATCGAGCGGGTGTGGCTCGATACCACGCGGCCGCGCTCGGGCCAGAACGCCACCGTCAATGTGGCGATGCGCTCCAGCCGCGGCCAGGAAATCGTCCGGCAGGTGCCGATTCAGCTGCCCGCGAATCTCACCGGTCCGCTGCAGCTGACCGTCGCGGACGCGGCGCGCACCACCGCCGACGATCGCCGCGATTCGCGCGGCGCCGATCTGCAGCGCGCCTCTCAGCTGGTGCGCACGTTCAATCGCTCGCGCAAGAACAACCGCCTGTACGTCCGCCTGACCTCGAGCGATTCCGGCGCGGTGGTCAACGGTGAGCCGATGGCCGGCCTGCCGCCGTCCGTGCTCGCGGTGCTCGAAGCCGATCGCAACAGCGGCACCGTCGGCTCGCTGCGCTCGATGACGCGCGGTGAATGGGAGCTGGCGCTCGACTTCGCGGTCACCGGATCACGCCAGCTGACGCTTTCCCTCGACCAACCTTGATGACTCAACGATTCGACCGCCGCATCGCGCGGCCCAGCGCAGTCTGGAGGCAACCTCTAATCGGGGTTGCCTTTTTGTTAGTAGCCGTGTCCTTGTCGGCCGCTCCGGGCTTCTGGCAGGCGGCCACGCAGGCGGACTTTCTCCGCGGCGAGGTCGAGCAGCTGTCGATCGACGAGCACGGCCGCCTGACGCTCGGCCCTGAGCTGACCCGCCTGCATGACGCCGCCGCGCCGTTCGTCTGGACCATCGCGGCCGGCGCGGATGGCGGCTGGTTCCTCGGCACCGGCAACGACGGCAAGGTCATCAAGGTCGATCGCAACGGCCAGGGCTCGGTGTTCTACGACAGCAACGAGATGGAGGTGCACGCCCTCGCGCCTGCCGCAAACGGCGGGCTGTATGTCGGGACCTCGCCCGACGGGCGCATCTATCGCGTCGATGCCAAAGGCGAGGCCGCGACCTTCTTCGATCCCGACGACAAGTACATCTGGTCACTCGCCGTCGATCGCGACGGCAACGTCTTCGCCAGCACCGGCGACAAGGGCATCGTTTACAAGATCACGCCCGATGGCAAAGGCCAGAAGTTCTTCGCATCGAAGACGTCGCATGCCATCTCGCTCGCGTTCGATCACAATCGGCGGCTGCTCGTCGGCACCGGCGCCCCGGGCCGGGTATTCCGCGTCGACACCGCGGGCAAGGGATTCCTAGTCCTCGACACCACCTATCAGGAGATTCACTCGATCCGCGTCGATCCGAAAGGTGTGATCTACGCCGCGGCGCAAAGCGGACGGGCGCAAGGTGGCGGTGACTCGCTCACTGAAGCGACGGTGACGCCGCCGCCGGTGACGCAGTCAATCCCTAATGTATCAACCGAGATCACTTCGATGTCCGTGGTCGCGGTTGGCGGTGATTCGCAGTCGAGCACGGCGTCCGCCGAGCGGCGCAACAGCATGACCGGCGCGGTTTATCGCGTGCAGCCCGACGGACTGTGGGACGAGCTGTGGTCGGCAAAAGACGATGCGCCGTACGACGTGGCGATCGAACCGGACGGCGCGATCCTGGTGGCCACCGGTGCGAAGGGCAAGCTGTTTCGCCTCAGCGGCGATCCCGTGAGCGCGGTGCTGGTGACACGCGTGCCTGCGCAGCAGGCGACGATGATCGCGCGCGGCGGCGATCGCACGCTCATTGCGACCGCGAATCCGGGCCTGCTGATGTCGGTCGCGACGACCCGGGCCACGCGTGGCACGTTCGAGTCGGATGTGAAAGACGCGAAGCTGGTATCCACGTGGGGCGTGATGGCCTGGCGCGCCCAGGCGCCGGCCGGAACGAAAGTCGAGGTTCTTACCCGCTCCGGCAACACCAGGACGCCGGACGAGGCGTGGAGCGAGTGGTCGGCGCCCTATACGAATTCCGAAGGGTCGCCCATCACCAGTCCGAAAGCGCGCTACATCCAGTGGCGCGCGGTGCTGACCGGGACCGCGGGCGCGGCACCAATGCTGACGTCATTGTCGTCGTCGTACTTGCCGCGCAATATCCGCCCGCAGGTGTCGTCGATCACGATCCATCCTCCGGGCGTCGTGTTCCAGAAGCCGTTCTCGAGCGGCGAGACGGAGATTGCCGGGCTCGATGAGGATGCGCAGGACAAGCGCGCAGCCGCCAGCGCCACCGGCGCTCCGACGCTCGGCCGCAGGACGATGCAGCGCGGTCTGCAGACGTTCCAGTGGAAAGCAGACGACGAGAACAACGATGAGTTGAGTTACGACGTGTTCTATCGCCGCGAGGGTGATACGGCGTGGCGGTCACTCAAGAACGACCTGCGCGACACGCTGCTGGTGTGGGACACCAGCTCGGTGCCCAACGGCACCTACGTCCTTAAGGTGCTGGCGTCGGATCGGCGATCGAACCCCGCGGACATCGCGCTCGGCGGCGAGCTCGAAAGCAGCAGCTTCGAGATCGACAACGTCGCGCCGGCCGTGCAAATCGTCGCGCTGCGCCGCGACGGCACGCGCTTCGTCGTGGCCGCAGAGATCCGCGACACCGATTCAGCGGTGATGCGCGTCGAATATTCCCTGGACGCGCAGCGCTGGCAGCCCGCGTTCCCGCGCGATGGCATTCTCGACGGACGCCAGGAAAGTTTTGATATCCGTCTCGATGCGGAGGCGGCCGGGCGAACGCTCGTCATTCGCGCCACCGATGCGCTGGGAAATGTCGGGACCGGGCAAACGAAGATTCAATAACGGATAACGAATAACGAAGCTTTTGTTCTCCGTTATTTGTTCTTCGTTATTTCCTTAGTCGCCGCCACCGGCGGCGAGGGCAAACACGGCTGAGGACGAGACTTCCGGCGTCACCGGCTTCATGAACGGCGCCGCATGCGGCCTGGGGGCTGGGACCGCGTCCGGCGGAATCGGCAGCGGTGCGATCGGCGCGGGCGTGGTCTGCAGGCGCAGCGCCTGGCGCAATACCTGGATGTCCACGTCGTGGCGGCCCTTCACCGTCGTATTCGCCACCAGCCACACCATGCTGACCGCAACCGCATCCCCGCGCGCCGTGGCCGGGGCAAACTTCATGCGGTAGGCCTCGTTCAGCATCGCGTTGACTTCAGCGTTGTTGGTGGGCCGCTGGTTGATGACTTCCACGCCCTGCACACGGCCTTCACGCGACACCACCGCCGACAGCGCGTATTCGACCTCCTCTTCCGAAATCTCGATCGCCGCATCGGTGGCCGCGCGCGGCGCACTCATCTCGTAATTGAGGCGCAGCGGATTGTCGTTCGAGCCCGGGCTGGCCAGCACCGAGATGACGCGCGCCATCGAGTTGGGGCGCTCCTGGCTGGCGGCGTGCAGCACGCTCGCGGAACCGACCACGCAAATCAGGGTCGCGACCGATGCGCCAATGCCGGCCCAGACCAGGTGCATGTCCTGGAACCAGTCCATGACCTGCGCGCGAATCGAGAACTGCTCCTCGACGCGCAGCCGCTCAATCACGTGGGCGGAGATGCGCAGGCGCTCGACCGGTTCCTCGGCGGCGACGAGCCCGGCCAGGTCCCGCAGCGTCGAGCCGATGGAAGAGAGCTCGTTGGAGACGTGGTTGCAGACGCTGCATTCGCCGAGGTGATTCTGTAACGCGACGCGCTCGTGGATCGTCAGCTCGCCGTCATGAAACGCCTCGAGCTGATCGCGCACGTCGGTGCACGTAAAGTCGTGGATCATGGCCGTACCTCCCGCAGTTCATCACGGAGGGTCTGCCGGGCCCGTGTCAGGCGCGACTTCACCGTGCCGATCGCCACGCCGAGGGAGAAGGCGATTTCTTCGTAGCTGAGGCCGTCGATCTCGCGCAGCACAATCACCGTGCGCTGGTCGAACGGCAGATGATCGAGTGCCAACCACAGGCGCTCGGCGAGCTGCTTGCGCGCATATGCGCGATCCGGCGCGGTGTCGTCACCCGGCTGGCGCAGGTCGCCTTGCGCTTCCACGTGCTGATCGAGGGACACCTGATCGGCCTTGTGGCGGCGCCTCCACCAGCGCTGGCGATTGCGCGCCTGGTTGATGCAAATCCGATAGATCCAGGTCTTGAGCGCGGACTGGCCGCGAAATTTGTGGATGGTGCGGAAGACGCTGAAAAAAACTTCCTGGGAAAGGTCGAGGGCCTCGTCGCGGTCGCCAAGCAGGTGCAGGGCGAGCTGAAACACCATCCGTTCGTGGCCGGAAACCAGCTCCGCGCATGCGGTGGGCTCCCGAGCGGCGCATCGCGCGATGAGCGCCGCCTCGTGGTGTCCAACCTCAACCCATCCGAGTGCTCCGGCGTCTTTCATGACGGAATCCGCAATGGTTCGAATGCCCATGGCCAGTGTATCAACATTAGAACCCGCCCTTCCCGTAAAGTTCCCGGCCGGCGGGAGCCTGGGCGAGACAACTTAACTGTTACCATTTGCCGGTGCGTCGAACCATCGCCGCCGTCGTGATCGTCGCCATTGCCGGCGTCGCCGGGGCCCTTGCATTCGGCGCCCTTGCCAACGAGCGCGAGTTCGATCGCCGCCTCGCCGACGGTGATTCGGCGGTGGCGGCGGAACGCCCCTTCGAAGCCATCGAAGCTTACAGCGGCGCGATCGCGCTCAAGCCTGATTCGATGCTCGCGCATTACAAACGCGGCGCCGTCTACCAGGGCCAGAACGAGCTCGAAGCCGCCCTGCGCGACTTCCGCAGCGCGACCGATCTCGATCCCAGCTCACTGCGGGCGATCGAGTCACTCGGCGACGTCAACCTGACCCTCGGCCGCAGTGAGCGGGCGGTCGAGCGCTATGAAGCATACGTCGCGCTCGACGAAACCAACGCCCGCGTTCTGTACAAACTCGGGCTCGCGCTGTATCGCGCCGGCCGCATGAAAGACGCGATCCCGCCGATTCATGCGGCGCTGGCCATCGAGCCGGCCATGGGCGACGCGTATTACGTGCTCGGCCTCGCGCAGCGCGACCTCGATCACCTCGCCGCCGCGCGCAAGTCGCTCGAGGAAGCCGCGCGTCGCTCCCCTGCCAGTCAGACGTCGGCGCGCGAAGCCTTGGCGGATGTGTATCTGCAGGACGGCGATTACGGCCGCGCCATCAACCAGCTCGAGGCGCTGGCGGCCCTCGAACCGACCAACGCGGATCGCGTGGTGGCCGTCGGCCTCGCACAGGCGCGTGCCGGGCGCGATGATGCGGCGATTGTGACCCTCGGCCGCGCCGTCGAGCGCTTTCCTGATGCTCCCGAGGTCTACGCGGCGTTAGGGCATGTGTGGCTGATGGGCGCACAGCGCCGCGGCGATCGGGTGGCGCTCAGCAAGGCGGTCGAAGCGCTCGGCCAGGCGGCGCGTCGATCGGATGCGACCAGCGATACCTTCGCCGAGCTTGGCCGCGCCTACCTGCTGGCCGGCGACCCTCTGTCTGCGGAACGCGCGCTTCGCCAGGCCGTCGCCAAGCTGCCGGTTCCGCCGGATGCCTACCTGCAACTCGCGGACCTCACCGCCCGCGATGGCCGCATCCAGGATGCGCGCGATGCGCTGCTGAAATACGCCACGTTGATGGGCGACGAACGGCCGCTCGCGAACGTGGCGACACAGATTGCCGATTACTCCGTGAGGCTGGGCGACAACGCACTCGCCGTGCGCTGGTTCGATCGCGCGATCGACGAGGGCGGCCCGTCGGCGACGTTGCAGCTCAAACTGGCGGAAGCCGCATGGCGCGCGGGTGACGTCGTCCGGGCGAACCAGGTGATTGAGGAAGGGCTCGCGGCGGAGCCCGAGAACCGCTCCTTCCAGCAACTCAAGCGCCGGGTCACTTCCGGCGCGGGTCGATAGCGTCGCGCAGCCCGTCGCCGAGAAAATTGAATCCCAGTACGACGATCGCCAGCAGCACTCCGGGGAAGATCGTCAGGTGCGGCGCATCGAGCAGATGCACACGCCCGCCGTTGATCATCGAACCCCAGCTGGGTGTCGGCGGCTGAACGCCAAGGCCGAGGAAACTGAGCGCCGCTTCTGAAAGAATCGCGCCCGCCATGCCGAGCGTGGCCTGCACCAGCAACGGCGGCAATGCGCTGGGCAGGACGTGCTTGATCAGAATCCGCGGCGTGCCGGCGCCAAGTGCCCTGGCCGCGGTGACATACTCGAACTCGCGTGCGCGTAGCACTTGACCGCGAACCAGGCGCGCATAGCCGACCCAGCCGATTACGGTGAGCGCCAGCACCACATTCACGAGGCTCGGGCCCAGCACCGCGACCAGCGCAATCGCCAGCAGCATGCCGGGGAACGCCATTAACACGTCCATCAGGCGGCCGATCCATTGATCGATGCGGCCGCCGTAGTAACCGGACACCCCGCCGATCGCCATGCCGAGGATCGAAGAGACGCCGACCACGACGACGCCGACGAGTAACGAGATGCGAGCGCCGAGGAGGACGCGCGCGAGAATGTCGCGGCCGAGCTCGTCGAGGCCGAACCAGTGCTGCCCGGTTGGACCCTGCAGGCGATTCGGCAGATCCTGCGTTGCCGGATCCCACGGCAACAACCACGGCGCGGTCACCGCACCAATCACGACGATCGCGACGATCACAATGCCGGTGCGGGCCTGCCCTGCTTCCAGTCGCAGGGTCATTCGAACCGGATCCGCGGATCGAGGACGCCGTACATCAAGTCCGTCACCAGGTTAACGGTGACATAGGTCACGGCGATCAGCAGGATGCAGCCCTGCACCATCGGGTAATCGCGGAACCCGATCGATTGGATTAGCAATCGGCCGATGCCCGGCCAGGCGAAGATCGTCTCGGTAATCACCGCGCCGGTCAGCACGGCGCCAAACTGCAGCGCAATGATGGTCAGCAGCGGCACCATGCTGTTGCGCAGCGCATGTGAGCCGATCGATGCGGTTCGTGACACCCCGCGAGCCCGAGCGGCGCGAACATACAGCTCGTTCAATTCATCGAGCAGGCTGGCGCGCGTCATGCGCGCCAGGATCGCCGCCAGTGCGAGCCCCAGCGAAAACGCCGGCAGCACCAGGTTTGCGAGTGAGCCTCGACCGGACACCGGCAGCCAGCCCAGCTCGACGGCGAACACGATTGCCAGCAACGGCCCGAGCCAGAAGTTGGGAATCGAAACGCCTGCCAGCGCGAATGTCATGGCCGCGTAATCGACCGCCGTTCCGCGCCACACCGCCGCGACCACGCCGAGCGGGATGGCGATCACAATCGCGACGAACATCGCCGCCATCGCCAGCTCCGCCGTCGCTGGCACGCGCTCGAGAATCATTGTCGTCACCGGTTGTCCGGTGCGGAAGGACACGCCGAGGTCGCCAGTCAGCGCATGGCGGAGAAACCTCACGTATTGCGTGAGCAGCGGCTGATCGAGCCCGAGACTTTTGCGCAGCTCGTCCACATCCTGCGGCGCTGAGCCCTCGCCCAGCATCGCCTGCGCGGGATCGCCGGGGACCAGGTGAATCAGCGAGAACACCAGCGTGGCGACACCGAGCAACACCGGCGCGGCCAGGAATACGCGGCGAATGAAATACCGAAACACTCGCGCTCATTCTAATGCGTGGCCAGTCCAAGCCGTGTCGTCAGCTTACGGAGACCTTGTCTCGACACGCCGAGCTCACGCGCCGCGGTGATCGCACGCCCGCCGGAGCGCGCCAGCGCCGCGCGAACATAGCGCTCCTCGAACTCGCGGCGCGCCGCCGCTAGCGTGACCTTGGCCGTCATTGCCGTGGTGCGCGTGATGTGACCCGGAAGGCCCTGCGCGCCGATCACGCCGCGCTGCGGTCCCGCTACCATGACGGATGCGAGGACGTTCTGCAGTTCGCGGACATTGCCCGGCCAGTCGTACGACCCAAGCAGAGACAACGCGGAGGGCGACAGCACGGCGCGGCTACCGGTTCGCTTCGAGAGCACGAACCACACGTGCCTGACGAGCAGGGGGATGTCCTCAAGCCGTTCACGTAACGGCGGAATGGTGATGCGAAGGACGTCGAGCCGGTAGCGCAGATCGTTCCTGAAGCGTCCCGCTATCACCTCGTTACCGAGCGGCCGATTAGTGGCTGCGACAATGCGCGCATCGACCTTGCGCGTGGCGGATTCGCCCACCCTTCGGACTTCGCCCTCTTGCAGGGTCCGCAACAGCTTCGCCTGCACGCGTGTGCTCAGCTCGGCGACCTCATCGAGAAATAAGGTCCCGCCCTGCGATTCTTCGAAGAGGCCAAGCCGCTCGGCCACCGCGCCGGTGAACGCGCCGCGTGTATGACCGAACAGCTCCGCTTCGACGAGCTCGTCGGCGATCGCCGCGCAATTAAGGGGGCAGAACCGCCGGCTCCGGCGAATGCTCGCCTCGTGCACCGCGCGCGCCACCAACTCCTTTCCTGATCCGCTTTCCCCTTCAATCAACACCGGGAATGGCGACGCCGCGGCTTTCATCACCGCGTGCCTGACGCCCTCCATGGCGGTGCTCGCGCCGACCAGGTCAGGGACCAGGGCCGCGTAGGCGTCCGGCGTCTTCAGCCGTTCACGAACCTCGTGCACGGCCGGAGCGGCGGCGGTGGCGGCCAGGCCGAGCAGACTGGCGACGTCCTGCGGAACCAGCGGCACGCCCGACGACCAACGGCACCATAACGTGCCGACCATGGTTGCCCCATAGCGGATCGGCCACGCCGCCTCATCCGGGGGGCCCTGCGTCGAGAGCGGCGTCGGCACGCCGGTATCGAGGACGCGCAGTGCCATCTCCAGCTGCGCTGCCGTCGGCGCCAAACCGCCGGCGTGAGCGATCGCATGCGGACGATCACGATCGCGGATGACGAACGCCACGATGGTGGCGGCCAGGATGTCGCGGAGGCGCATCGCGATCCGCGCCAGCGCCGCCGAGGGATCGTCGATCTCCTGGCAGGTCCGTAGAATCTCGAGAAACGACTCGACCATCGCCGGCTCCGTGCGCGGCGCGGCGACCGCGTGGACGATACGCCCGCGGAGCGCATCGGCTTCGCTGCCGGCCACCTCCGAGAGCGCCGCGCGGGCCTCGAGGAGCCGCCGTTGCGCGATCAAGGATCGAGCGAGCGCGCACCGCGCCGGCGATTGATCGCCGGGCGAGGCGAGCAGGATGCTCCATCGAGCCGCGGCCTCCGCCTCGATCAGCTTGCCGCCGGCGGTCAGCGCATCCGCGCGCGCCACCAGCGAACCGGTCGAGTCCGCCGCATCGGCGGCCGCGGCCGGCCCGCTTTCATGCACCTGCATTACGGCGGAGACGAGCCGTGGGCGCCACAAATCGGACGTCACCGCGCGGACGATCAAGTGCGGGCGTGCATCCTTGGTCGCGAGCCTGAAGAGTGCCAGCGAAGCATCGGCCGTGAGATGAGTGTCGGTGGCGAACACCACGATCGAGCGCTGCTTGAGCCACGCCGGCCATCGCCAGCGCGCCTGCGACAGGACCGCGCCGAGCGCGCCGGCCGCCAGCGGCACGAACCCGGCAAGGCGTGCCTCGCGCGCCAGCATCCGTTGCGTCAGCGCCCACGCCGCGGGCGAGGGCTCGAGCAAGTCGATCGCCCGCGGGCGCCCATCCTTCGCATCGGCAAGCGCGGCGCGAAACGCCTGCAGTGAATCACCGGTCGATTCCACGGCGGTGCCCTCTGCCCGTTCCCACACCTCGATGCGCGACGAGCCACGCATGTCGATGTCGATCAATCGTGATCGACCTCGAACAGTGAACAGGACCGGAGCACGGCGCCCGCACCGCTCGCGCACGCGCCAGCGAATCGACGCGCCGGTTGCCAGATCAAGCGCGCGCCCGCCGGCGACCAGATAGCGATCGAGCATCAACATGCCGCACTTACAAAGCAAACGCGAGGCCTCTCCAAGGTTGACGGATCCACGCGTGAATGGCGCGCCTGCTCGTCGGAGCGTGGCAGTTTCTTAAGATAGAATGCGAGGCGAATGCTGCGTTTTTTGACGTCCGGTGAGTCTCACGGACAAGGTCTTGTCACCATCATCGAGGGCGTGCCGGCCGGCCTCGCGATTGATTTCGACGCCGTCACGCTGGAGTTGCGGCGCCGCCAGGGCGGCTACGGCCGCGGCCGCCGGATGGTGATCGAATCCGATCGCGCCGAGGTGCTGTCGGGCATCCGTCGCGGCCGCACTACCGGCGGCCCGATCGCCTTGCTGGTGCGCAACAAGGACTGGGCGAACTGGCAGAACACGATGCACGTCGAACGCGACGCCCCCGAAGGATCGACCGGCGCCAAGCGCGCCGCCGTGGTGCGGCCGCGGCCGGGTCATGCCGATCTGGCCGGCGCGCTCAAATACGATCACGACGACATTCGCGATGTGCTCGAACGTGCCAGCGCGCGCGAAACCGCGGCGCGCGTCGCCGCCGGGTCGCTCGCCCGCCAGTTGTTGCTCGCGATCGATTGCGACATCACCAGCCACATCACAGGTATTGGCCATGTGGTGACGGTGGCGGCCCCGCCGATCGCGTTTGACGCGGCGCGCGCCCTCGCTCCGGAAGCGCCGTTACGCTGCGTCGATGCGGCGCTCGAGCAGCAGATGATCGCGGCGATCGATGCGGCCAAGGAGGCCGGCGATACCCTTGGCGGCTCCTTTGAGGTGATCGTCCGCAACGTGCCAGTGGGCCTCGGCAGCTATGTCCATTGGGACCGCAAGCTCGATGGCCGGCTGGCCCAGGCCGTGATGTCGATTCCGGCGATTAAGGCGGTGTCGATCGGCGATGGCGTCGAGGGCGCACGGCGCCCCGGCTCTCAAGTGCACGACGAAATCGTCGTCGATCCATCGGCCGCCCCCGGTGCGCCGGTGATCCTCCGTCCGACCAATCGTGCCGGTGGCCTCGAGGGCGGCGTGACCAATGGCGAAGAGCTGCGCGTGACCGGTTTCATGAAACCGATCTCGACCTTGATGAAGCCGCTCCGCTCGGTCGATCTCACAACCCTCGAAGAAGAGCCTGCCGCCATCGAACGCAGCGACGTCTGCGCCGTGCCCGCGGCGGCGGTGGTGGCCGAAGCAATGGTCGCCCTGGTCCTTGCCGATGCAGTGCTCGAGCGCTTTGGCGGCGATTCGATGGCCGACCTGCGATCGCGCGTCTCGGGCACCGCGACGCGCATCCGTCAACGTCTCTCCCGTCGCCCGACGCCGGCCCAGGCCTGACCCGTGCTCCGTCCTATCCTGCGACTCGGGGACTCGATCCTCAGCGCGCCGACCCGCGCGATCGAGGTCGTCACGCCGGAGATCGACAAGTTGATCGACGACATGATCGAGACCATGTACGCCGCGCCGGGGATCGGCCTGGCGGCGCCGCAAGTCGGCATGTCGCTGAAGCTGTTCGTGATCGACCTGTCGCTCGGCAAGGATCCGGCCGCGCTCAAGGTGATGCTGAATCCGGAGTTCGTCGAGCGCGACGGTATGCAGCTCGAAGAAGAGGGCTGTCTCAGCGTCCCTGGCTTTACGGCGACGGTGGCCAGGCCCAAGCGCGTCGTGGTCCGGGGATTGAGCCGGGAGCTCGACGAATACACCATCGAGGGCACGGGCCTGCTTGCCCGCGCGCTGCAACACGAGGTCGATCATTTGAATGCGTGCCTGTTCGTCGATCGGCTGCGCGGGATCTCGCGGGCCCTGATCCTGCGCAAGGTCAAGAAGCTGGCGAAGGCCGGCAAGTGGTGAAACGCTAGATGCCTCTTCGCGTTGCGTTCTTTGGCACACCCGGCTTCGCAGTGCCGACACTGGAACATCTGGTCCACTCGTCGCATCCGGTGGTCGGCGTCGTTACGCAGCCTGACCGGCCGCGTGGTCGCGGCCAACAGGTGTCGGACGGGCCGGTCAAGTCGCTCGCCGTCGCGCTCGGCCTGCGGGTGTTGCAGCCCGCGCGCCTCGCGCAGGATCAATTCGCGGAGCAGTTTGCCGAGCTCAACGCCGACATCGGCGTGGTTGCCGCGTACGGCAAGATTCTTCCCGACTGGCTGCTCGCGACACCGCGGCTCGGCCTGATCAATGTGCACGCGTCGCTGCTCCCTCGCTACCGCGGTGCCTCGCCCATTCACCGCGCGGTGATCGGCGGCGATCCCGAAACCGGCGTTACGATCATGCGCGTGGTGAAGGCGCTCGATGCCGGCCCGATGATCGCGGCCACGGTCGTGCCGATCGGCCCCGACGACACGACCACCGTCATCGAGGTACAGCTGGCGACCCGCGGCGCCGACCTGCTGGTTCGGACGCTCGATCAAATCGACACTGGCACCGCGCGTGAGACGCCGCAGGACGAATTGCTGGTCACCTATGCGCCGAAACTGGCCAAGTCCGAAGGCCGTATCGACTGGTCTTCGCCCGCTGCCAGCGTCCACAACCTGATTCGCGGGCTGTGGCCTTGGCCGCACGCCTTCAGTTATCTCGGGGACGTTCGCTACATCCTGTATCGCTCGCGGCAGTCGCCACTCGCAACCGGCGCCGCGCCCGGCACCATCGTTACCGCGTCGGCGCTCGACGGGTTGCACGTGGCATGCGGCGACGGCAACGTGATCGAGTTGCTCGACCTCCAGCTCGAAGGCAAGCGCGTGATGAGCGCGCGTGAAGCCATGGCGGCAAAAGCCCTGGTCGCCGGCGCGCAGTTCGCCTCGCCATGATCGCGCCAGCCCGGTGCGCCGCGCTCGATGCCCTCGCGCAAATCGAGCATCACGATCTCGACATGGGCGCGGCCGTCGCGGCGGCGCGCGAGACATTGACTGATGCACGCGATCAGGGGCTGCTGCTCGAGCTCGTCAGCGGCACCCTGCGGATGCGGGGCGCGATCGACTACCAGCTGTCCCTCCGCGTGAAGCGCCCACTCGCGAAACTCGACGCGGCGGTCCTCGACATCCTGCGTCTCAGCGCGTTTCAGCTGATTTACCTGTCGCGGCTGCCGGCCTCGGCCGTGATTAACGATGCGGTCGACCTCACGCGCCGCGCCGGCAAATCAAGCGCATCCGGCCTCGCCAATGCGGTGCTGCGGGCGCTGTCGCGCGAGCGCGAGCAGTTGAAGTGGCCAGGTGCCGGAGACGCCGACCATCTTGCGGTGGTCCATTCGCACCCGCGCTGGCTGATCGACCGTTGGCTGGCCCGATATGGCGTCGAGAACACGACGGCGTGGCTCGCGTTCAACAATCAGCCGGCCGCCCTCTGTCTTGCGGCCAACCGCCATCTGACCACCCGCGAAGCGCTCGCCGAAGAGCTGTTGAGCGACGGCGTGACGACTCAACCTACCAGCCGCGCGATCAATGGACTCGAGGTGATTGACGGGCGCGCGCTCAATACGCGGGCGTTTCGCGAGGGGCGGTGCATCGTGCAGGACGAAGCCTCGCAGTTGATCGGCGAGCTCGCCGCCACCGCCGCGCGCGGGCGGGTCCTCGACCTCTGCGCGTCCCCTGGCGGCAAGACGCTGGCGCTCAGCACCGCCAGCGACACGCGCATCGTCGCCTCCGACGTCCGCCCGAACCGCGTTCGGCTGCTGGCCCGCACGCTCGCCCGCTGCCGCGTGCCCAATGTCGGGATCGTGCACGTCGCCGCCGGCCCGTTGCCATTTGCCGAGAAGACGTTCGACCTGATCCTGATCGATGCGCCGTGCTCCGGCCTCGGCACCGTACGCCGCGATCCGGATATTCGGTGGCGGCGCACGGCGGAAGACCTGCCGCGCTTCGCCAGGGCGCAGCGCGACCTGCTGACCTCCGCGGCCGATCTCGTGAAGCCCGGTGGCGTCCTTCTATATTCGACGTGCTCGAGCGAGCCTGAAGAGAACGAAGACGTGGTCGCCTCGTTCCTCCAGGCACGGCCGGACTTCTCGCAGCGGCAGACGCACCAGACGCTGCCGTTTCGCGACGGCCTCGAAGCCTTTTTTGGCGCCGTCCTCACACGTACGTAGAACCTTCGTAGAACCTGCGTCGAACGACCGTGTACAATTGATCGATTGTCGACGCCCATTGGGAGCCGTGTCTGGAGCTACGGCAAAGTCCTGCTGCTGGCGGGGACGCTGGCGGTCACCTTCTTTGTGTTCGCGGGCATTGCGATGCGCGTCGCGGTTCGCGCGCGCCAGGTGACCGTGCCTGACCTGGTCGGGAAGTCGATCGCCGACGCCACCACGATCGCCGCCGGCCTCGATCTCCCCCTGCGCATTGACGAAGCTCGCCGCCCGAACGCGAAGGTCCCAGAAGGGTTCGTACTCGGCCAGGATCCGATGCCGGGCTCTTCGGTTCGACGCCAGCGCAGTGTCCGCGTCTTCGTCAGTTCCGGCGCGCAGATCGCGCGCGCCCCCAGCCTGCTCGGTGAAACGCAACGCTCCGCGGAAATTCGCGTGCAGCAGGAAGGCCTGTTGATCGGCACGGTCTCCGAAATTCGATCGGCGCAGTACGCGCCGGACGTGATCGTCGCGCAGGATCCGCCGGCCACCACGCCGACTGCCGAAGTCCGCTTGCTGGTGAATCGCGGAGAGGATCGCGCGACCTACGTGATGCCCGACCTGATCGGGCTGAATGGTGACCGCGCCGCCGACGTCATGCGCATCCGCGGCTTCAGGGTGTCGATCACCGCGCAGGCGGCCGCGTCGGCGATTCCGCCCGGCGTCATCGTGCGCCAGACACCGGCCGGCGGGCATCAGGTACATCCCGGTGATGCGATCGCACTCGAGGTCAGCCGATGAAGATTCGCCTCGCGCCGTCCATCCTCAGCGCGGATTTCGCCCATCTGGGCCGCGACATCGAGGCGGTCACGCGTGGCGGCGCCGATCAGATTCACGTCGACGTCATGGACGGTCACTTCGTGCCGAACATCAGCATCGGCGTCCCGGTGGTCAAGTCGCTCCGCAAGGCGACCACGCTGCCGCTCGACGTTCACCTGATGATCAGCGATCCTGACCGCTACCTCGAGGCGTTCGTCGATGCCGGCGCGAACATGCTCTCGGTCCACGTCGAGGTGTTGCCGCACTTGCACCGCACCATCACGCAGATCAAGAAGCTCGGCGCGAAGGCGGGCGTGGTGCTGAATCCATCCACGCCGATCGTGGCGATCGAAGAGGTCGCGGCCGACGTCGATTTCGTGCTGGTGATGTCCGTCAATCCCGGCTTCGGCGGCCAGGTGTTCATCCCGCACAGCATCAAGAAGATCCAGGGTGTGCGCGCGCTCCTCGATCACGCCGGCAACCCCGCGCCGATCGAAGTCGACGGCGGCCTCGATCTCACGACCATCGAGAAGGTCGTGCACGCCGGGGCCGAATGGCTGGTCGCCGGCAACGCGATCTTCGGCGCCGGCGGCGACGTCGAGGCGGCCGCGCGCGCGGTCAAGGACAAGGCCGTGTCGGCCGCGCAGGCATGACCCTTCGACTCGGTGATCGCTCACGCTCACCCCGCTCAGGGCAGGCCGCGTCAGAACGGCAGACGACCTCGAGCGTGCGGGTTCGCTACGCTGAAACGGACAAGATGGGCGTGGTCTATCACTCGAACTACCTGATCTGGTTCGAGATTGGCCGCACCGACTGGCTGCGCGATACCGGCTGGACCTACCGTGAAATGGAAGCCGACGGCATCCAGCTGCCCGTGATCGAAGCGCACTGTGAATACCGGCAAGGCGCGCGCTACGACGATGATGTCGAGATCCGGACGCGGGCGAAGAAATTGTCGCCGGTGCGTGTGCAGTTTGATTACGAGGCGATCCGACGCGCGGACGGTGCCAGGCTGGCGACCGGGCACACCGTTCACGCCACCATCGATCGCCAGGGCCGTCCGATCCGGATGCCCGATCGCGTGAGGGAGTTGTTTTCATGAATGCATTAGTGACGGGCGGCGCGGGATTCATCGGTTCCCACTTGAGCGAGCTGCTGCTCGAGCGCGGCGCGCGCGTGCGCGCCATCGACGCGTTCACGGATTTCTATCCGCGGCCGTTGAAGGAGCGCAATCTCGAGGGCCTGCGCGTTCGCGACGGCTACGAATTCATCGAAGGCGATCTGCGGGAGCTGGACCTCGCCAAGGCGCTCGACGGCATCACGCACGTGTTTCACCTCGCCGCGCAAGCCGGCGTGCGCCGCAGCTGGGGCTCGGAGTTCGGGGTCTATACCGGCCTGAACATCGATTCGACGCAGCGATTGCTCGAGGCCTGCGTGAACCGGCCGATTGAGAAGCTCGTCTACGCGTCGAGCTCGTCAGTCTACGGCGATGACGTCGAGATTCCGATGGTCGAGACCGCGCTGCCGCAACCGGTGTCGCCGTACGGCGTCACCAAGCTGGCCGCCGAACAGCTCTGCTATCTGTATCACGTCAATTTCGGCGTGCCGGCCGTCTCGCTGCGCTACTTCACCGTGTATGGCCCCCGGCAGCGCCCCGACATGGGCTTTCACCGGTTTTTCTCCGCCATCCTGAACGGCCAGCCCCTCGTGCAATTTGGCGACGGCCTGCAAACCCGGGACTTCACCTTCGTGAAAGACGCCGCCACGGCGACCGCCGATGCCGCAGTCCGTGGAGTGCCCGGGCGCGTCTACAATATTGGTGGAGGCGCGCGCGTCTCCCTGCGGGAGGTCTTCGACCTGATTGCCCGCGTGTCCGGCCGGCAGGTCACGATCGATCATCAGGGCCCCCAGAAGGGCGATATGCGCGACACGTATGCCGACACGTCGCGGGCCCGGGCCGACCTGGGGTTCGCGCCGACGGTCACGCTCGAAGAAGGCCTCCGGGCAATGTGGCGTTGGATGGAAGCCAATCAATGATTTGGGATTTCGGATCGCGTGGATTTCGGATATTGGTGCTCGTGCTCGCAACCACCGTGGCCGGCTGCGCCGCCAAGTCCAACACCATGGCGCCAGGCACGGCCGACGCGGACAAGTTCCTGTTCGATCGCGGTACCGAGTCGGCGAAAGAGAAGAAGTGGCTGCAGGCGCGCGAGTATTTTCGCAACCTCGTAGACAACTATCCGCAGAGCCCGTTCCGCCCAGATGCGAAACTCGCGCTCGGTGACACCTTCATCACCGATGGCGGCACCGAGAACCTGCTGCTCGGCGCCAACGAGTTTCGCGAGTTCCTGACGTTCTACCCCACCCATCCGCGGGCCGATTACGCGCAGCTGCAATTAGCGCGCGCGTATACCGAGCAGATGCTGGCACCGGAGCGCGATCAAGCGTCGACCAAGGATGCGATCAAGGAAATCGAGATCTTCCTGCAGCGCTTCCCGAACAGTCAGCTGATGCCCGAAGCCCGCAAGATGGAGCGCGAAGCGAAGGATCGGTTGAGCGAGGCGAATTACCGCGTCGGGTATTACTACTACCGCGTGCGCTGGTACCCCGGCGCGATCGACCGCTTCAAGGACCTCCTCGCCACTGATCCCGCCTATTCGGGCCGGGATGCGGTGTATTTTCACCTCGCTGAATCGCTGTATCGCACCGCCGAAGCGGAGCTCAAGGACGACAAAAAGGCCGAGGCGCTGCCGTATTACGAGCGTTTGCTCAAGGAATTCGAGAAATCGGAATTCCTGGCCGTCGCGCAAAAACGCATCGCCGAGCTAAAAACTCCGTAGCAATTGCCGATAAGATACACAGGCGCTCTTCCCCCCAAGGAAAGGTTCCATCAATGCGCGTTTGTATCGCCTGTGCCGCGGCCGTCTGGCTGACGGCGGCTCCAGTTTCCGCCCAAAACCCCGAGGTCACCGGACCGAGGACCCTCACGGCTGCTACGGTGATGTGCACGAATGCGCCCGTGGTGCACAAGCCTATCCCCCGCCTGACGGTCTTCGGACCGCACGCGGCCGACGGTCATTGGGTTGCCGCCAATGGGACGCTCGTCGTCAAACGGCTTCCCGACGACGGCCTGGCGGTGGGCAGGCGTTACGTGACGCAGCGGCTCCATTACGATTTGAGGGGCTTTGGCGCCGCCGACGAAGGCTATGGTGACCTGCGCGTCACCGGCTGGGTGACCATCCGGGCGATCGACGACGTCAATGCATTGGCGGAAGTCGATTTCGCCTGCGACTCAATCGAAATCGGGGACATGCTTGAACCCTACGTCGAGCTGACGTTGCCCTCCGCTCCGGCCCCGCTCGAACCGCCTGACTTCACCGATCGCGCCAACGTCCTGACCGGAGCCGACAGCCGGATCATGTTCGGCGATGGCGACGTCATGTCGATCGAGCGCGGGACGCTGCACGGCGTGGTTCCGGGCGCGCGCTATGCGTTCTACCGCGACTTTCACAACGGCATGCCGCTGGTTCATGTTGGGGAAGCGGTGGTGCTCGAGACCGCTGAGCAGACGTCGAAGGTCGCGATCACGCGCGTGATGGACCCGATTCAGCCCGGCGACATCGCCGTGCCGCGACGCAAACCGTAGTCAGGAAATCTTTTTTTCCCTCGCCGACTTCGCGGCTTCGAAGTCGGCGACCTTCGCATCGCGGCTGTTCATCGCGCGCTGGAAGCCCTGGTAATAGTCCAGCGCCGACACCAGTGCGGTGACTACCACGAGCCACATCGCGCCCTGCCCGAGGGTCACGAGCAGCGGCGCGCGCTCCCATCCGAGCAGCAGTAACAGGATTGCGGTGACCTGCGAGGCCATCTTCAATTTCCCGAGCCCGGAGGCCGGCATGGGCAGGCCGCGGGAGTAGGCGAGGTTCCTGAGGCCCGTGACGGCGATTTCGCGGCTGATGATCACGCCCACCATCCACGACTGCACGAGATCGAGCTGGACAAGTGAGATCAGGGTCGCGGAAATCAGGAGCTTGTCGGCCAGCGGATCGAGGATCTGACCAAGGGTCGTGACCTGTTTGCGGCGGCGCGCGAGGTAGCCGTCCAGCCAGTCGGTGAGCGAAGCGATTCCGAAAATCGCCGCCGCCACCAGCTCAACCGGCATCCCCATCACGAGGCGGCCCTCAAATTTGGTGAGAAGTACGGACACGAGCACGGGCACCAGGAAGATGCGGGCCACCGTGAGCGTGTTCGGCAGGTTCATGTGCGTTCACCCCGCCGAAGCTTCAGCGAAGGCGGGCCTGCCGGTCATTCTACGCTTCGCTCGTATAAGATGGAAGTTTGTCATGAAAGCCATTCTGCTCGCTGGAGGCAAAGGGACGCGCCTCCGTCCGCTGACCATTCACACCCCCAAGCCGGTCGTGCCGATCTTCGACCGGGCGTTCCTCCATTACCAGATCGATCTGCTGAAGCAAGTACCCGAGATCGACGAGGTCATCCTCAGCCTCAACTACCAGCCGCGACGCATCGAAGAAGTGTTCGGCGACGGCGCCGGCACCGGCGTACGGCTGCGCTATGTGGTCGAGCCGTCCCCGCTCGGTACCGGCGGCGCGATTCGTTACGCGGCGCAGGGCATCGACGACACGCTGGTGGTGTTCAACGGCGACGTGATGACCAGCGTTGACGTCAACGC
>Ga0136611_10000904_pt1 | contig 20163 bp, 18 predicted proteins | sample AntDrymUQ2232306_2_FD_106645 | JGI IMG/M metagenome (GOLD analysis project Ga0136611, IMG submission 106645) | Polar desert sand microbial communities from Dry Valleys, Antarctica - metaG UQ223 (23.06) | ecosystem: Environmental > Terrestrial > Soil > Desert | place: Antarctica: Dry Valley...
GATGAGGGATGAGCACGCTCCCTCACCCTGAGGGTGTGCTCATCCCTCATCGCTCAGTTCCAGGCGGGCAGTGCGGGCAACCGTCAGCGCGGTCGCTTGGACGGTCTGCGCTAGATGGGTGTAGTCGAGCGTCTCCGGCGTATCAGTGGCGCGGTGATAGTGCGGGTTGCGGAAGTCTGCGGTGTCGGTGATGAGCAGGGCAGGGATACCGGCCTGCCAGAAGACGGCGTGGTTACTGCGGCCGAAGTTGCGCACGGGGCGGGGACGAGCCGGGCGAGGAAGCGGCCGAGCAGCGGCACGTCGTTTGGGTCACGCAGGAGCGTGACCGCCTCGCGCCTGGCGGTGTGCGCGATCGCTTCGCCGAAGACGCGCGCCAGGTGTCTGCTGGGGCCGTTGTAGATCACGGCGGTGAAGTCGCCCGCGTGCGCGTGCCGCGCGAGCCGCTGCGTTTGGCCGCGATAGAGAAAGTCCATCCCCGGCGGCACGCGCTGGCTCCGAGGCGCGCGGCTGGTGTAGCCAACCGATTCCAGGACCACGGCGGCGCGGATCTGGAAGCGCGAGGCCAGCTCCGGCAGCAGCGCCCGCGCGCCGAGCAGGCCGATCTCCTCCATATCAAACGCGGCCAGGATCACACTGCGCCGAAAGCGCAGAGCCGCCAGCACGCGTGCCAGCTCCAACAGCACCGCCACCCCGGAAGCGTTATCGTCGGCCCCCGGCGAGCCGCGCACGCTGTCATAGTGCGCGCCGATCAGGACCGCCTCGTGTGGACGGTTGCCGTGTTTGACGGCAACCACGTTGGTGCCGTCCAGCCGCGGATAGACGGTACGCGCGTAGCTGCCGAAGTCCTCGTTGCCCTCGACATCACTGAGACTGAAGGGCATCCGCTCTGTCTGCCAGCCGGCTTCACGCAGCCGCGCACCGATCCGCGCCTCTGCCGCCGTGATCCCTTCCGGTGCGTGCAGACGTGAGCGCGGCACGGCGAGCGCCTCGAGATCGGCGCGCAGCCGCGCGATGCTGACCGCGCCCAGCGTGCAATCGAGCGTGGTCAGCAGAGAGGGCAAAAGCAGGCGTAGTCGCGGCTCACGCGTCCCTAGCACACGCGCCTCCCGAGGAACATCGCGCCAGATCGTAGCACGCGACCGCGGAGGCTTGTGCGGGGTCGCATGCTGTGTCTTTGTGCCACCATATGAGGGCAAGCCAATCCGAACCAATGTGCTACACTCACAGCTTGGGGGTGGCGGGTGGCGTCCGACTCCGGCCTGGTGATCCGGCGGCTGCGTCCCGGCGATTGTGAGCCGCTTGCCCTGCTGCTTCAGGAAGCCTTCGCCGAGGAGTTCCAAGGCGGCGCCACCGACCCGGTCGCCGTCCGCCGTCAGCTCCGCTCCGCCGCCTGGGCGCAAGGCGCGGGTGTGCGGCAGATGCTAACGTTGTTGGGGTCGCACTTTGCCTATTTCGTCGCCGCCCACCGCGGCCGGATCATTGGCTCGACGGCCGTGAGCGGGAGCCGCTTGCTCGTGATCAGCAGTGTTGCCGTGCATCCGGGATTCCGGCGGTTGGGTGTGGCGGCAGCGCTGGTGGAACGCGCGCAGACGTTTGCGCTGGCGGCGGGACGCGAGCAGGTCGTCCTGGATGTGCTCGCGCACAATCAGCCGGCCGTACGTCTCTATGAGAAGCTCGGTTATCGTGAATATCATCGCTTCCGCGCCTACACGCTCTCGGCGCTGGCGCTCCAGGCCGCCGCACCGGTCCCGCGCGGGACCTGGCTCGAGCCGCTCACGCCGGCGCGTGTTGCGGCGTTCAGCGCGGTCGAGCGTGCCGCCTTGCCGCGGCGCTATTTTGAGGTTGCGCCGACGCTGCGCGACCGCTACCTGCGCCCGCGCTCGCTCCAGTGGCTGGACCGGATCGCGGGTGGCGTTCACGCCTACCGGCGTGTGCTGGTGCGCGATAGCCGCGTGGCTGGCTACCTGCTCGCGACGGCGATGCCCGGCCACGGCGAAGCGCGGATTGACTACCCGTTGGTCGTGCCGGACGCTACCTCAGCGCTTTCCGCAGCGCTGATCGACGCGGTCAGCTTCCTCCAGGGGGCAGGTCGGTACGCGGTCCGCCTCGATCTCTCCGAAGACCGGCCAGACCAACACGCCGCGGCAGAATCGCTCGGCTTCCAGCACCGCTGGAGCTTCATCCAGATGGTGCGCCGAGGGGCATAGGCGGCCCCCACCCCCGGCCCCTCCCCATCACTGCGGTGATGGAGAGGGGAGTACGGCCAGACCTGGTTTGCCAGCGTCTCCCCTCTCCCGCATCAGCGGGGGAGGGGACGGAGGTGGGGGCCGCTAGCGCGCCGCGAACGCATCGGCGCTGCGGCACGACTCGCCGGCGCAGGCACGCAGCCGCGTCAGCCAGGCGGACAGTTCCGCGAGCAGCGGCGGCGCGGCGGTTGCGGCGAGGTTGTTGAGTTGGAACGGGTCCAGGCGGAGGTCATACAGCTCCCGCTCGCCGGTCGCGTACTCGACGTAGGTATAGTCTGATGTGCGGAGGCCACCGAAGTCCGGCTCGCGCATCCCGGCCTGCTGGGCGGAGAGTTCCTGGTCTGGGTCCGACGGCTCCAAGAGGCCATCGCCCGCGGGCGGCCGGGCGGGATTGCGGCCCGGGGCACGCGGCCCTTCTGGTGACGGCGGCAATGTGCGCTCGTCCCGCGGCAGGCCCGGCGTGCGCTCCTGCGTCTCATGCTCCAGCAGGTAGGCCTGACGCCAAGCGTTCAGGGGCGGCGGGCGCTCGCCGAATAATGGCAGCAGCGAACGGCCATCGAGCCAGGACGGCGTCGCCGCACCGGCAAGCGCCGCGAAGGTGGGCGCGAGGTCCACGTTGCCGGTGAGATGGGGTAGCAGATGACCCGCGGGGACGCCCGGCCCGCGCACGATCAGCGGTACGCGGATGTCTTCTTCGTAGGGCGCCTGCTTGCCCTGGTTGAGGCGGTGCTGGCCGAGATGGTAGCCGTTGTCCGAGCTAAAGACGATGTAGGTGTTGGCGAGTTGCCCGGTCTGCTCCAGCGCCGTCACGAGCGTGCGCAGCAGATCCTCGACGGCGAGCATGGATTGCAAACGCAGGCGGTAGGCCGCGTCCAGGCGCGTCACCTGCGCCGGGCGGAGCGGCGCGCGATTGCTGATCCAGGGGGGCTTATCGCTCACATCCGCCTCATTGAAGGAAGGCGGGCGCGGTGCCCGCGCATCCGGGAATGCCTCGCGGTGACGGGGGGCCGGGGTCGAGGGGAGGTGTGGCGCGTAGACGGAGAGGTACATGAAGAACGGCGCGGCGTCTGCCGCGGCGCGGCGGATGAAGTCGTCGGACTTGCCCGCGATCACATCAGTCATGTAGTCGCGCGGCGCGTTGCCATAGCGAGTGGGGTGGCCGTTCTCGTTCAGTGTGTAGTTGTACTGGCCGTAGGCGTTGCCGGCGATCGGGCTGTACCACTCGCTCCACCCAGGCGGTACGTACTCCGGCGTCGCCGTGTTTGGGTAGCCGTTGAGGTACTTCCCCATCAGCACGGTGCGATAGCCCGCCGCTTGCAGCCAGGTGGCGGCGGTCGCCTCTTCCAATCCGGCGGCGTAGACCGCCTCGAAGCCGCCCTCCGGCGGCAGGTTGGTGAGGATGCCGGTGTTGTGCCCGTACTGGCCGCGCAGGATCGTCGTGCGCGAGGGACAGCAGAGCGAGACGTTGAGGAAGTACCGCTCAAATCTCGTCCCCTGGTCGGTCAACAACGCCTTCAGCACTGGCAGGTGGTCCAGCAGTTCCGCATCCAGGTCGTCTACCAGCAGAAAGACGATGTTCGGGCGACCGTTGCCCACCGTCGCCGGACCCCGCGGCGCGCCCGCACCCGCCGCAAGCCCGAGCAGCGTCAGGATGGCCAGCACGAGCGGCATCGAGCGCCGCATCAGCCGAGAATGCACCGACATGCGCCCCTCCGCCCGTCCAGGCCCGCCGCGTCCTGCCTCAGAGCACGAGCGGGCGCGGGGCGCGGTTTCATCCCGGCGCGGGCTGGAGCGTCAGTCGTCCGCCGCTGCTGTTTCCCGCGGCTTCGAGACCTTCTGCGCGCCGATGATGCCGCGCGCGATCAGGCCGTCGAGCTGCTCCTGGGAGAGGCTCAGCTCTTGCTGGAGCACCTCAAGGGAGTGCTGGCCGAGGAGGGGCGCGTGTGTGACTGCAACGTGGGACTTCTCCATGTGGACCGGCGGGCCGATGAACTCCCAAGCGCCGCGCTCCGGGTGCTCGACCGTGACGATCATCTCGCGCGCCTGCATATGCGGGTCGGAGAGGAGGTCGCCGGAGTCCAGCACGGCGCCCGCGGGGACACCGGCCGCGCCCAGCGCCTCCATCGCCTCATACTTCGTCCGCTGTCGCGTCCAGGCGGCGACGATCTCGTGGATCTCGTCGCCGTGCTCGGCGCGGAACTTGGGCGTGCGGTAGCGTTCGTCCATCGCCAGTTCCGGCCGGTCAATCGCCGACCAGAGCGTATCGAGCATGCGCGTATTGGAGGGCATGATGTAGATGTAGTCGTTGGGGCCGCCAGGGGCGCAGGGGTAGAGGTCCACTGGTGCAAGCGTGCGATTGCCCCGCCGGGGCACGGGGTTGCCCGAACGCTCACGGTGGGAGAGGCCGCAGCGGATCAGGTTGGCGACCGCCTCCTGCATCGAGATCTCAACCTTCTGCCCCTCATCGGTCTGCTGCCGCTGGATGTAGGCGCCGAGAATGCCCAGCGCCGCGAGCATCCCCGTACCCGTATCGCCCATGGTCGGGCCGGGGCGCAGCGGCGGGCCGTCTGGCATACCGGTGAGGGAGAACGCGCCGCCAAACGCTTGCGCGACCATGTCATAGCACTTGTAGGCGGCGTAGGGGCCGTAGGTGCCGAAGCCCTTGACCGTGGCGTAGATAATGCGTGGGTTGTGGGCCTTGAGCACGTCATAGCCCAGGCTGAACTTCTCCATTGTGCCCAGGGAGAAGTTCTCCACCACCACGTCAAAGCGCGGCAACATTTCGAGAAAGAGCTTCCGCCCCTCCTCCGTGCGCAGGTTGATCGCGAGGCTGCGCTTGTTCGCGTTGAAGCTCAGGAAATAGAGTGAGTCACCCCGCCCCGGCTCCGTGTGCCGGCCGGGGTCACCCACGCCGATCTGCTCAACTTTGACGACGTTCGCCCCCATCCAGGCGAGCAACTGCGTGCAGGAGGTCCCCGCCTCATACTGTGTCAGGTCCAGGATCTTCATCTGCTCAAGCGCCGGCATCGTGCCCCTCCCTGTGATACAGCGCGATTGATCGTGTGAGGGCATCGTACGCCGGAACGGGGAAGATTGCACCTACGCGCAGTTCCATGAGTCCAGGGTTCAGGCGTCTCTGCATCGGCGCGCGACCTAACCCCCCGACCCCCTTCCCTGCGAGGGAAGGGGGAGTACAGCGTGAGCAGGTCTGGCGCGCTAGCAGCGAGCCTTTGATTGCTTTTGAATTTTCTCGCTTGGCTCGAAATGAATCTGGCGGCGTTGATTGAACCGGCGGGGTAGATTCAGCGGGGCCGGTGCCAAGTTGATTGATTCCACGGTTGTTCTCCCGGCGGAGGGGAAGCGGATTTGGTTGTGAAGGGGCGCGGGGCGCGGGCCGTGGTGCGCCACGAGAGCATTACCGTACGTGCGAGCGGGTGGGGGCGCAAGCGATAGATGGCACTGCAAAGGGATGTGGGATCAGTCCGCCGGGCTACAGCTCATCCCTCATCCCTGCTTGGCCGGTCCAGTTTCCCCGCCCGCCGTCCATCACGTACGCTCCGAGCAAGGTGTGTGGGAGGAATGCGATGCGACTGGCGAAACGGATGGGACGGCTGGGGACAGAAACGGCGTTCGACGTGCTCGTGCGCGCCCGTGCGCTGGAGCGTGAAGGCCGTGACATCATCCACCTCGAGATCGGTGAACCGGACTTCGATTCGCCTGCAGCCGTGGTTGCGGCAGGCCAGGCGGCGTTGGGCGCGGGAGAGACGCACTATGGCCCCGCCGCCGGCCTGCCGGAGCTACGCGAGGCGATTGCGGCTTGGGTTGGCAGCACGCGCGGCCTGACGGTAGACCCCGGCCATGTGGTCGTCACCCCGGGCGCGAAGCCGGTGATCTTCTACACGGCGCTCGCGCTGCTCGAAGCCGGCGATGAGGCGATTTTGCCCGACCCGGCCTTCCCGATCTACGAGTCCATGGTGCGCTTTGCTGGAGCGACGCCGGTTCCTTGGCGGCTGCGGGAGGAGCGGGACTTCCGCCCGGACCTGGACGAGCTGCGCCGCCTGATTACGCCGCGCACGCGCCTGCTCGTGCTCAACTCTCCCCACAATCCCACCGGAGGCGTGCTCAACGGCGCGGACCTCGACGCGATCGCGGACGCCGTGCGCGATACCGAGATCACGATCCTCAGCGATGAGATCTACGGCCAGCTGATCTACGAGGGCACGCACGAGAGCATCGCCACGCGCCCCGGCATGCAGGCGCGCACGATCCTGCTCGACGGCTTCTCCAAGACCTTTGCGATGACCGGCTGGCGCGCCGGGTTTGGCGTCTTCCCACCGGCGCTCGTGCCTCAGATTGATCGCCTGATCGTGAACAGCGTTTCCTGCACACCGGCCTTCACCCAGCGTGCGTGCATCGCCGCACTGCAAGACGGGTGGCCGGAAGCCGCGCAGATGCGCGCCGAGTTCCTGCGGCGCCGCGATGCGCTCGTGCCCGCGCTGAACGCGATCCCCGGCGTCCACTGCCGCCGTCCCGCGGGGGCATTCTATGTTTTCCCCAACATCAGCGATCTGGGTGTGGGCGCGGAGGAGTTCGCGGATGCGCTGCTCCAAGAGTTCGGCGTCGCCGCGCTCGCGGGCACGGCGTTCGGCGCTGCCGGCGCGGGCCATCTACGCCTGTCTTACGCGAACTCGCTCGACAACCTCCACCGCGCCGTGAACCGGATCGCCGAATGCGCCGCCTCGGCGCGCGCCGCGCTCCGGGTCTAACGGGGGTGTGGCAGAGGATTTTGCGGGAACGAGGTAGTGAGGACTTTCGTTCTCATCCATCGGTCGTCAGTGGGCCTCGAGAACGAGAGCACTGAAGTCCTCACTACCGTGCGCGTCACCGCCGCGGGCGCGTTCCGCGTTCATTGAATCTGTGGCACACCCGTCAACGGCCGCGTGGGGAGCCTACGGTGATGGCTGTGCGCTGATTTGTGCGTCAACGGCTTGGGCGAGGGCGGTGGCGATATCGGGCGAGATCTCCGGGCCACTGACAAAGTCCGCGACCGTGATGTAGTAGCGTCCGCGGACGAAGTGGATGTTGTTCACATGCCAGCGGCCATCCAGCACGAGCTTGGCACCAGTGTGGATGTCACCGAGGCCGTTCACGGTGATTGGGCTTGACACGCGACTGCCGCCGCCATTGAGCGTGAACTGGCGGCGGGCACCCTCTGGCGCGGCGTACTGATTCACGCCGACGGAGACGCGATGCACGCCATCTACACTGAAGAAGAACTGCACACCGCCCTGACGGCCCGCCTCTTGAAACTGCTTGAGCAATTCCGGTTTGCCCTCCGATTCGGCTTCGTTCGTCATCTCGCGGCGACCGATCACGGCAACGTTCGGCGGCAGGACCGCCTCAGTCACAAATCGGTCGATCGTGGGCGCGGGTGCGCGTGCGGAGACCATCTCCGGCGCGGGCGACGGTGCGACGGCTGGCTCGCTGACCACAGGCGCGCCCACCGCTGGCGCAAATGCGGAAACCGTGAGCGGCAGCGCCGCGCGGCGACCGTCAACGGCGCGTAGTTCTAGCGTGTGTGTCCCCGGTTGTGCGTCGTCCGGCACCACCAGTGTTAGCGTCGAGTGATTGACGCGGGTCGGTGGACTAAGCCGCTTCCCCGCTAGCCATGCTTCCGCCACGAGCGCGAAGCCGTCGCCGGTGAGCACAACGAGTCCCCCTGGCGAGGGGGAGAGAGGGATGACGCGCTCAATCGTGGGTGCCGGCACAGACCCGCCGCAGGCAGACGCGATCACGCCAATGAAGGTGATCGTGGCGGCGGCAATCAATCGCTTGAGAAAATCGCGTGACATCACGGGGGCAGCGTAGGCTACGGGAATCTCTACGGCATGACCCGGATGGCTGCTTCGCACCCGGCCTCTCTACCACTGGTGGTAGAATTGCTCAGACCCTGCGTTCACCGCAACAGCGTGCCGCGCGCTCCATGTTTATGCCACCGTTTGGAGTAGGGCCAACGCAGCTTACCTCTCGTCTTTCGCTTGCGTAGGCGATCGGGAGATGAGGACTGAAACGTTTGATGTGAATTGATGCGGCGGCGCATGTTCCCCTCTCCCTCTCAGGGAGAGGGGGCAGACCGTCACCACCGACGCGCACCAAACAACAGCCGACTCTTTCACACCAAGCGTTTCCGCCCTCTCGCGCTCAATGTCGTCAGACAACCGAACACAAGAGGACGGAAGTCCTCGCTACCTTGCGCGTCACAAATCGTATAGCACACCCTCCGCCACTCGTGTCAAACGCTGGAAGGTGAAGAACTCACGTTAGCGAAGCGCGCGACATCCAGGGTGTGCGTGCGCGCGGACTATTCGGCCTTGCTGCCTTCGCGCTCCTTCGCCGTTTCCGCGTCCGGCTCCCAGAGCTTGCACCACCAGATCGCGCCGACCACCATGTCCACCTCGCGCTGGGCGCAGTAGCCGATCTCGCGGTCGTCCTCACCCATCATGCGGTAGAACTTGCAATTGTCGCACTGGTCCTCGTTCGTGCTTTCGGACCAGAGGTCCACCTTGATCATGCGCTCGGTTAGTTCTTTAACGTTCTGGGCCATCGTGCTCACCCCTTCGCACTGCTAGGATCGCGTCGAGTGTATCGCGCGACCAGCAGGCGCGATCTAATCGCTTTGTCACATTGACCGCTTATACTTGATGTATATGTGGACCCATCGCTTCACGGTGCGGAGCGGCGACCGGCCGAATGTGGTTGACCTTACTGAGCAAGTACGCGTGGCAGTGCGCGCGCTCGGTGACGGCCTGCTGCACGTCTTCCTTCCCCATGCGACCGCTGGCCTCGCATTGATGGAGTTGCACTCCGGCAGTGAGCCTGATTTGCTCGAGCGGCTGGAGTCACTCCTGCCGCGTGATCTCGCATACCGGCACCGCCACGGTACGCCCGGACACGGCCGCGATCACCTGCTACCCGCGCTGATCAGCCCGGCGCTCGTGCTGGCGGTGGAGGGCGGGCGGCTGCAATTGGGCACCTGGCAGTCACTCGTGCTGGTGGACACGAACGGCGATAACCTCGAGCGCGAGGTCTGGCTCACCTTTCTGGGCGGCGGCAGCGGAGGTCCACCCTGAGCGCGCTCGCGCAAAGGGGGTGCGGCATATGACACCGACCGCTGCGCCCGATGTGATCGTCGTCGGTGCCGGTCCGGCAGGCTGCGCGGTGAGCGCGTATCTCGGCCGAGCCGGGCATCGCGTGCTGCTGATAGACCGCGCTGGCGTGCCCCGGCCGCGACTCTGCACGCACGCGTTGATGCCGTCCGCGCTGCCGGTGCTGGCAGAGCTGGGCGTGCTGGACGCGATCGTGGCGGCGGGAGCGCAACGCTGGTGGGGCGTACGTCTCTCGATGGAGGGGACGCGGATCGAGGCTGACCTACCCCGGCGCGGCGCATATGCGCCCTATGGTCTGAGCCTGCGCCGCCACCTGCTCGATCCGATCCTCTTCGACGCCGCCGCGCGGACCCGCGGGGTGGAGACGCGCCTTGGTTGGGATGCCGTGCGCCCGCTGATCGAGGGCGGTGCGGTCCGGGGTGTGCTGCTGCGCGCGCCCGGCGGAGGTGAGGCGGAAGCGCGCGCGCGTCTCGTGATCGCGGTGGACGGACGGCGCTCGGCGTTGCTGGCGGCGGTCGGAGGTCCAGCGCTGACGCTGCCCAACCGCCACGTCGCCTGGATCGCCTACGTCGCCGGCTTCCCAGCCGAGCCGCGACCAAAGCTGGAGGCGTTCTACCACGGCGGCCGGGCTGTCTCGCTCCTGCCCTCGGACGGCGGGCTGCGCGTGGCGGGCGTGGTCGCACCGGGGAATGCCTGGACATCTGAGGTGGCGGCGGCGCGGATGCTGGCGGTGATGCGCGCGATCCCGGACCTGGAGGCGCGTGCCGCCTGGGCGACCGTTGTCTCGGCACCGGTGGCCGTGCGCGGCCTGCGCAACGCCGTACGATTCACCGCCCGTGCGGGGATCGTGCCGCTCGGTGACGCGGCGCTCCAATCCGATCCCGCCTTCGGTCAGGGGATCGCCTGGGCGCTTAGCGGCGCGCGCCGGCTCGCCGGGGCGGTTGATTTGGCGCTCCGTGGAGGCGGGGCCGGAGCGCTCGTGGTGCCACCATCCGCCGCGCGCGGGCCGCTCGCCTGGCCGCTGACGCTCGGGATGAGCGCCTTTTCCGCGATCCCGCCCGGTTCGCTCCTGGAACGCCTGATCGTACGCGGCGCGTCCCAATCTCCCCGAACCACGGCGCTCGCTGTCCGCCTCGCCTGCGGTTTCGCCACCGCCGCGCCGCTCGACGGACACCGCTCTCCCACCAGCTTCCTGCGCGATGTCGTTGCCCCAAACCCAGATCCGAGCGCCAGCCACCGTCCCTGAACGGACCTCTGTTCCTATTCGCTGTTCTCTGTTCCCTAATCCGCGTACGCTCAGGGCATGGAACTGTACCTGGTGCGACACGGCGAGTCGGAGATCCCCGCGGATTCGGTTCAGGCAGATTACCCTCTCTCCGCGCTCGGCCGCGAGCAGGCGCGCTTGCTCGGCGAACGCTTCCGTGGCCTCCACCTCGATCACCTGCTCACCACGCCCTTTCAGCGTACGCGGGAGACGGCCGCCGCAATCGCTGCCACGACCGGCGTGACGCTGATCGAGGAGCCGGGTCTGGGCGCGATTGACGCGGGCGAGCTGCAACGTGTGCCCTTCTCGCAGCGGCGCGAGCGCTGGCCGGAATACTACGCCCAGCCGCCGAATCCGGCGATGGATTACGCTCACTTCGGCGGCGAGAGCGCGGCGGGATTCTACGAGCGTGTCACGGGCGCATTCGTCGAGCGCATCTGGGAGCGGCACTGGCGCGAGCCGGTGACGCTGCTCGTGGTCTGCCACGCGGAGACGATTAACGCGCTGCTGCACCATATGTTGCGAATGGCGTGGGAAGGCTGGATGACCTTCAGCATTGACCACACATCAGTCTCGATGCTCGACGTTCGCCTGGAGCGGCCGCGCGTGCGCTCTGTGAACGACACGACGCACCTGGGCACACTCTCGCGCGGGCATAGCGGCCGGATTGGCGGCGAGACGCCGCGGCCACGGCCACGCTGAGCGAGGTGTCAGCGGTCAGGTGCGATCTGGGTTCACGGATCTATGGCTCGCAATGCCTCTCTGTGATTTTGCGCTGATGGGAGTGGACGATGCTAACGGCAGTTGACCGGGTTCAGATCGTGGTGCGGGACCGGGAGCAGGCGGCGGAGACGTTGCGCGGCGTGCTGGGCGCGGTGGATGTGCGCGCGGACGATGTGCGGGCGCTGGGCGCGCGGCGGGCGGTGGTGCAGGCGGGAACATGCGAGTTTGAGCTGTTGGAGCCGGACGGAGACGGGCCGGCAGCGGACTTTCTCGCGCAGCGGGGCGAGGGACTCTTTGGCGCGGGCTTTGCGACGCCGGACCTGGACGCGCTCTGCCGCCGGCTGGAGCAGAAGGGCGTCACGGCGCTGCGCGAGGGCGAGCAGGCGTTCCTCACGAAGCAGGACACGGCGGGGATGCGTATCGTGCTCTCGCCCGCGCGCGCGCGGCAGCCGGTGGGACTGATCGGCCACATCTACGAGGTGACGCTCGTCGTCTCGGATTGGGAGGGCGCGCGCGACCGGCTCGTTGATCTCTTTGACCTGGACGCGGGACGCTTCTCCCCAATCAATTCCTCCCAATGGGGGTATGTGGGCACGCTCACGCTCTTTGACCCGCCGGCCAAGCTGGACCGCGTCGAGATCGTGACGCCGAACGACCCCGGCAAGGCGATGGGCAAGTTCCACGGCAAGCGCGGCGGCGAGCTCTACATGTGCTATGTCGAGACCGACGACGTGGACGCGATTGCGGGTCGGCTTGAGGCGCGCAACGGCCGCTTTATGGGCCGGGGCGAGCGGGGGAAGATGGACGGCCTCTTCATCCATCCGAGCGCGTTTCACGGCGTGCTCGTGGGCGTCAGCCGCACGACGGTCGCCTGGAACTGGTCCGGCCATCCGGAGCTTGTCGCCGGCGGCGGCGGAAGCGGCCATTGACGCTGGGGGCTACGTCGTTCGCGGCGCGCCCCCCGAGCAGGTGATCCCCAGATAACGCACCTCCGCGACGAGGTCCGCGTGCGCGGGCAGCGCGGGATGGCCTTCAAGCTCAACCACCTGCCAGATGCGCGGCACACCGAAGCGATCCGCGACCGCAACCGCGGCCTGCTGTCCCGGTATGAGGCCGTAGCGCGCGAAGGCGATGCCCTCCGGGTCGGAGAGGACACGGAAAGGGATGCCGATGTCCGCGTCCATCTCGATCGCCCGCTGGCGCTCGCCGGGAACGACGGCGAGCACCTCCGCGCCCTCATCCGCGTACTCGTGGTAGGTGTCCATCGCACGCACCAGGTAGATGCGACAGGCGCGGCAGACCGTGGAGTGAATGAAGATCAGCGCCAGGCTGCGCCGCCCGCGCAGGTCGCGCAGGCGGAAGCTCTTCCCCAGCGTGTCAAGCAGCTCGAAGTTGGGCAGGAGCTGGCCCTCACGCGGGATCGTGTCCGTGGTCATGTCGTCTTCCTCTGCCGCGCGGTGCCCGACCAACCCCGTCGCTCACATTCCGATTTCGATCCGGCTGATCTTGTCGCCGGCAAAGCTGAAGGTCCAATTGAGCACCGCGACCGGCATCCCCGGCGGCAGGTTGCCGCGGACCTTGACCTGCTCACCCGCGTCCACCGGCGCTTCGAAGGTGGGCACGGTGCCACCCAGTCCCGGCGGACGGTTTCGCATCGCATCGCCGACCGCCTGCTTGCCGTTCGCCGGACCGAGCATTGGCCGGTCCAGCACCACGTCATCGGTGAGCAGCGCGAGCGCGCCGTCCACATCGCCGGCCATGCTCTTCTCGAGATACTCCTGGGCGAGCTCTGCCTTGGTTGCCATCGTAGCCTCCTGGGCCGGGGGTCTTGCTCTGGTACACGTACGCGTTGCCAGCGGAGCCGCCGCTCCTATTCTTGCCCAAGCAAGCGGTCGGGTACAGGCGGGGGTGAAGGCCCCCGCGCCTCATTGCATCGCGGCAAGCTCGGCGCGGGTGAGGACGGCGCCGCTGCCGGTGAGGCGGCTGTTCTGATGGGCGAAGAGGCCCTCCGGGCTTTCGGTGTACAGCCAGAGGTGGGTCATCCAGCCGGTGTTGGAGACGAAGCGTCCACGCGCCTGGCGGCACTCTGCCGCGCTCTTCTGCGCCGAGATTACGCTCGCGCCGGCAAAGCAGAGGTTGGTGTGATAATGCCAGACATCGAGCGGCCCGGCGAAGCCTTCGGGCGCGGTCTCCGAGCCAGTGTGTGGGAGCAGGTAGCTGAGGCCGACCAATGACCAGGCACCGTCGGTCTTCGCATAGAGCAGCACTTCGGGCTTGGCCGGGTCAAACACGCTATCGAGCACGCGCAAGGGGTGGACGAAGTGCGCGGCGATCCCAGGCAGGTCCTGCGTCATCTGGATAAAGCCGTCGCGGAGCGCCACGCGGATGTCTTGGTACTGCTCCGTACCCGCCCGCGCCGCCGCGACCTGCTGCTGCACCGCCGCGAGGTCCGCAAACTGGACGGCGATGTCCGGCTGCTGCTGGTGACGGCTTTGCTCCACGTCACCGAAGCTGCCGAAGCCTGCGACGCCGTGGTCATGCGCCGCCGCCTGCCCGGGCGCGGGTCGGGCGCTCGTAGCCTGCGCCTGGACGAACTGCTCGTGTTCGTCGTGCGTGCGAACCGCACCGTCTTCGTGGGCGTGGAACTCCGCGGCGTCGTGTGGGTGCCCGCTGAGGCCGCCCTCACTGTTCGCCGCCAGCACGAGCGTGCCCACCGCGAGCGCCCCGAGCACCCCCGCCCCAGCGAGGCGCACGCTGCGGCCGGCGCGTCCCGCCGTGAGCAGCATCAGCCCCAGCCCGACGACGACGAGCGCAAGCCCGCCTGCAAAGAGCAGATGACCCGGGTTGGTGAGCGTGAAGACGCCCTCACGCGCGGCCAGTTCCGGGTCCAGCCGGTGCAGGACCGCATCCCAGCCCAACCCGACCAGTTGGAGCACCGCGCCCGTGTACGCCGTCAGCCGGCCAGTTCGTGCCATCTCTGTCATTACAATCCTCCCCGCCCCGCATCCACCCGATAGCATCCGCGCCCGGTGATCCCGTCAGCGGACGCCCTTACTTCCTTGCGGCCCCGCGCTGGCCGTGCCCTCCAGGATCGCGATGATCTGCGGGAGCGCCAATGCCGCGCGTTCCTGAAGCTCGGCAGGGGTGAGGCTGCCGATCGGATGGCCGACGACGACGAACGGGTAGTTTGGCAGGTTGCAGATCTTCGCCATCGCCTTCGCCGTGGGGATGAACGGCCGCGTGCAGATCACTGCCGCTGGCACGTTCCGCCGCTCGATGTTGATCCCGTCGCGCAAACTGCTCGACGAACAGGACCCTCAATCGCCGATCGCGGTCACGACCACGTCACACTGGGGCAGCAGCCAGTCCAGCACCTTGTCCGGTGCCGGCCGTGAGGCATCATGCTTGTCCAGCACGACGATCGAGCTGAGGCCGTAGCGCTCCATCAGGAGCGTGCCGACCGCTTGCAGGAGCGCCTCGCCGTTCGTCTTGCCGTTCGTCATCAGGCCGAGCCGCTTGCCCGCGAGCTTGCCATCCCGCGCCGCCATGCGCGTCTCGCGCCGCTCGTCCGTCCCGGTGGGGTCCAGCATTTGGATCGTCATCTGCACTGCCTCCGTTCGTGTCTCTAGCGCGTATCGGTCGCCGCCCATTGCACTTCTTTGGTCTGGCGGATCGAGTTACGTCCCCGGCTCCAGGAGGGGATGAAGGATGAATGTCCGCCTGCATCGCCGCCGGCGACGACGAGCAGGATGTCATCTGGTCCGTTGCCGCGGTGGCGGAAGGTGGTTTCGTCGTCCGGCTGCACCTCGCCCTCGGTCTTGCCGCCGCGCTTGAGGTCGGCGACGCTGCGGCGCGCGTGCTCATAGATATACGCGCGGATCGTCGCCTTCGTCCAGCCGTCGCGCGCGAGGAGCTGGGCGTGTTCCGGCGTGAGTACGACCGCGCTCTGACCGCTGGAGAAGGCGCCCAGGCCCGCGACGGTATCGGCGACGCAATAGAGGATGCCTTCGCCGCTCTGCGAGATATGATTCTGGATGTTGTGGGGCGCGTCCGCCGCGTAGACCGTGACCGCGCTCGCGTCCGGCGCGAAGCCCTGCTCGACGTGCCAGGGTTCCCAGGGGCTTGCTTCCTCGTTCTCGGCGATGCAGAACGTGTACTTGCCCGCGTGGCCCTGGGTGGAGCGGTCAGTCGTGCCTGGCTGCATGCCGAAGACGTTGAGCGTGATCAAGCGCAACGCGCGGCCGATCGTCGCGTTGGCGCGGTTGCCGGGGCCGTAGCAGTTGCCGCCGCTGTTCATTTCTAACTGTGTGCGGATCGGGCCGTTGACGACGACGAACTGCGCCGCGCCGCCGGTGCTGGCGCAGGAGCCGTAGAAGTTATAGCCGTCCTCGTTCATCGCCTCCAGGGCGGCGAGGATCACGGGAAAGTACTCGGGCAGACAGCCCGCCATCACGGCGTTGATCGCGGCCTGCTCAACCGTGCAGGAGCGCTGGCGGGTCGCCATCCGCGCGAGGACGTGATCGGGCGGGAGCGTCACGGCATCAAAGAAGGGCCGGATTGACGCCTCGGTGGCGGGCACGGCCGGCAGGCCGTCGGTCCAGCCGAGCGCGTAGGCAAGCTCGATCCCCTCTAGGGCGTCCGCCGCTTCTTGCACTGCCATACCACGCCTCCGGTGCAGACATTCTACCGCAAGGACGGAGGTAGCTCATCAGCAGGAGTATCAACGGCAGTGGGTGGCTATGGTTCTAGGCATATCCCCGACCGTTCCCGCTCGTTATAGACCGCAACGTGAGAGCGTGCGGCGCTTTGAGGGACGCGCGGATCGTGATACCAGCTTACGGTTGAGGTTCACCGGGCACGGCCGAGGCTAGCGCGGGCGGCGGCACAGGACAGGCGCTGCTGGGATTGAAGCCACCAAGGTAACGCAGCACGCAGAGCGCGTCCGTGCTTGTGATAGCGCCGTCCTCGTTCGTATCTGCACGGGGGAGAGGCTGCGGACACGCCGGTGAAGCCGCGAAGCTTCCCAAGTAGCGCAGCACACAGAGTGCGTCGGTAGAGGTGACGACCGTGTCGCCATTCACGTCCGGCGGCGGCGGCACGGTTACATGCGTCTGAAACGTGAGATCCCGGTCGGCGGCGAGCCCTGCGCCTGACGTCTGGCCCCGCTCGTATCCTCCCCCGTACCCAACCGCAACGCCGGTTCCCATTTGGTTAAGCATGGTGATCGCCTGTTCGCGGTCTCCTGACGTGAGGGCGGTGCAGCCATCCAGCGCCAGGTCGCCCTGCGTCACTTCGAAGGCATAGAGACCGCCGGCCGCAACACGCGCCGGGGCGATGAAGCTGAGCGCCCACCAACCTTGAAATCCGAGTGCGGTCACGGTCATTGTGCCTATGCTCGTGGTCGGCTCCGAGCTTGAGCCCATGTAGCCGCGCGGCAGGCCAGACAGTGCCGCCCGCGTCGTGCCGAGGGCAACGCCACTTGGAAGACCGCTGCTATCCGTGGCGCGCACGGACACGTCCAGAAAGCCGCTGGGCCCGATTTCCAGCCGGCACGTAGCGTCGGAGAAAGGAAATGGGCGATCGATCCGTACATCACCGCTGGTAATGGTTCGCAGCATGAGTGTGATCTTTGTGTTCCGCCCGCGGATACCCGCCGTAAATGTCTGGGTGAGTGCCCCGCTACCGGCCAGCGGCGTCCGCACGAATGCAGTGATCGTGCTTTGCGACTGATCAAGTTGCTCTGCCGCGTGAACCGCGCGCGGGATAAGCACTCCTGCCACGGCAAACACCAGCGCAATTGAAATACTTCCCCGTAGACCTGGCCAGCGGCGCATTGGCTCACTCCTACACTCATCGGCCCGGCGATGGACGGGCACACGGCCTACGGTACATCATCAATCCCAGGCCGTGCGCGCGCTATTGCAACAGCCTGCCATCTACGTGAATACTACGTGTTCAGACCGCGTGGTCAGGCGTGACCGCCTGAGAACATCCCCACCGTCACCTCCAACACCACCATGCTGTTGCTCTGATGGGATTATCTTGCCGCACCTCCAGCCAGCTTCTGCCCCAACCTTCCTCTCCCAATCTTCGGATTGGGGCAGAAGCTGGCAGACCTGGTTCAGCAATCGCTTCTCCTTTCATCACAGCTCTGACTGTCGCTGCTCCGGTGCCTGCTGCGGAGAGCACTTGATTGCCTGTGAATTTCTCTCCTATCAACGAATGAATCTCGCGCGGTTGATTGAGCGTGCGCGGCAGATTCAGCGGGGCTGGCGCGGCATTGATTGACCTCAAGGTTGACTGCCGGGTGGCGGGAGGGCGAATTCGATTGCGAAGCTGTGCACCGCGTGGACGGTGGTGTGCCGGGAGAGGGTCACGATACGCTCGTCAGGGAACGGGGCGCAACAGATAGGTGGCACAGAGAGGGTTCAGGTATGAGCTCTGTGCTACCGCCAGACGAGATCTGACGGCTGATTGCCGCAGATACCCCGCCGCAGGCACGACCTTGCACACGTGCTATCATCCCGGCACGGAACGCGCGTTTCGGAATTACTCTGCCCGCCAGGGTGAGGCGCGCGTATCCGGCCCGAGCACGCCCTAGATCCAGGGGAGACCCACGATGGCAGATGCACCGCGCCGCCTCACGTTGGTCCTGATCGGGCTGGTGGCGGTCGCCGTGCTGCTCGGGGTGATGGCGACGCGCGGCATCCCCACCGCCGCGGAGAGCAGTCGCATCCAGACCGACCCGCCCGCCGATCTGGCCGTGCAAGCGCTCGTCGCGGGCGAAAGTCATAGCTGCGCGCTGAGCGGCGGAAGCGTGACCTGCTGGGGCGCGAACGGCTATGGTCAGCTTGGCGACGGCACGGTAACGCAGCGTACCACGCCAGTGAGTGTCGCCGGCCTGAGCAGCGGTGTGCAGGCGATTACCGCGGGCCGCTACCACACCTGCGCGCTGCGCGACGGCGGTGTGGTGTGCTGGGGCTGGAACTTCAATGGTCAGCTTGGCGACGGCAGCACGACGCAGCGCCTCACGCCGGTGAACGTCGCCGGCCTGAGCAGCGGCGTGCAGGCGCTCAGCGCGGGTTTCTACCACACCTGCGCCCTACTCAGCAGCGGTGGTGTGATGTGCTGGGGCACGAATAGCTACGGCGAACTTGGTGACGGCACAGGGGCGCAGCGCAGGACACCGGTGAACGTCGTCGGCCTCAGCGGCGGCGTGCAGGCAATCACCAGTAGGAGCTTCCATAGCTGCGCCCTGCTCAGCGGCGGTGGTGTGAGGTGCTGGGGCTACAACATCTCCGGTCAGCTTGGCGACGGCAGCACGACGCAGCGCCTCACGCCGGTGGACGTTGTCGGCCTGAGCAGCGGCGTGCTGGCGGTGACCGCGGGTGGCTCCCACACCTGTGCGCTGCCCAGTGGCGGCGGCGTACAGTGCTGGGGCGGCAACGGCTACGGCGAGCTCGGCGACGGCACGGTAACGCAGCGCTCCACGCCGGTGAGTGTGAGTGGCCTCGACAGCGCCGTGCAGGCGCTCGCCGCGGGCGCCGACCATAGCTGCGCGCTCCTCAGCGGCAGCGTGGTGTGCTGGGGCCGCAACAACTTCGGCCAGCTCGGCGACGGCTCAAGATATGATCACTATACGCCGATGCGTGTTTTCGGCCTGAGCAGCGGCGTACAGGCAGTTGCCGCGGGCGATAACCATACTTGCGCGCTCCTCGACGGCAGCGCGCGGTGCTGGGGCAGTAACCTCGCCGGTCAGCTCGGCGACGGGACCAGTAACACCATCCGCACGACGGCGGTAAACGTCGTCGGCTTGGGCGGCCCCGTGCAGGTGCTCGCCGCGGGCGGCACCCATACCTGCGTGCTGCTGAGCGGCGGCGGTACAAAGTGCTGGGGACGTAACGGTTCCGGCCAGCTTGGTGATGGCACCGTGACGCAACGAAGTGCGCCGGTGAGTGCGAGCGGCGTCGCCCGTGACGTCCTGGCGATCGTTGCCGGCGGCACCCACACCTGCGCGCTCCTGAGCGGCGGCCGCGTGCAGTGCTGGGGCGACAACGCATGGGGCCAACTCGGTGACGGCACGATCACGAATCGCGTCACGCCGGTGAACGTTGAGGGCCTAAGCAGCGGCGTGCTGGCACTCGCTGCCGGCGACAATCACACTTGCGCGCTCCTCAGCGGCAGCGTGGTGTGCTGGGGTAGGAATAGCTCCGGCCAGCTCGGTGACGGCACGCTGACGCAGCGATCCACGCCGGTGAACGTCGTCGGCTTGAGCAGCGGCGTGCAGGCGATTACCGGCGGGAGTAACTACACATGCGCGCTCCGCAGCGGCGGCGTGACATGCTGGGGATTGAATAGCTCCGGTCAGCTCGGCGACGGCACGCTGACGCAGCGCACGACGCCGGTTGACGTCGTCGGCCTGAGCAGCGGCGTGCAGGCGCTTACCGCAGGCGGCACCCACACCTGCGCGCTGCGCGGCGGCAGCGTGGTGTGCTGGGGCTTGAATAGCTCGGGCCAGCTCGGCGACGGCACGCTGACGCAACGTTCCACGCCGGTGAACGTCGCCGGCCTGAGCAGCGGCGTGCAGGCGCTCACCGCGGGTCTCGACCATACCTGCGCGCTGACCGGCGGCGGCGTGAGGTGCTGGGGCTGGAATAGCTCCGGCCAGCTCGGCGACGACAGCACGACAAACCGAATGACGCCGGTGGGCGTAAGCGGCCTGGGCAGCGGCGTGGAAGCAGTGGAAGCGGGCAGCATCCATACC